>Ga0179591_1326575_pt1 | contig 17540 bp, 16 predicted proteins | sample CZOMad2_1_08_16f_FD_182891 | JGI IMG/M metagenome (GOLD analysis project Ga0179591, IMG submission 182891) | Vadose zone soil fungal communities from Angelo Coast Range Reserve, California, USA - CZOMad2_1_08_16fungal (PacBio error correction) | ecosystem: Environmental > Terrestrial > Soil >... | reverse complement strand
TTCTAACAGCTTTCCGAGGTTCTGCCACCCTCTCCCCGACAGCTTTAGTCAGCTTTTCTTTTTTGTAGTACTCTTCTGATGAGACCGTTTTTTTTCCAGGGGGTCCCCTTTTACGACGGCCCATTACGCAGCAGGTTTCGTGATTCGCGTCTTTCACCCTCGGCGCTTGTGACCAGGTCGGGGTTGTCCTCCCTGTCTTTGATGAAACGTCAGACCTTTCCTAGTTTCCCCGTTTTCTAGATGAGTGGGGGGGCTTCCCAGTTTTTTTTTTTTAGGTGAAAGGGCGTACCCCTCCTCCTCCTTTTAGCGCCCTAACGAAGAGTTCATGTGTTCCCTTTTTCAATCCTCTTAGGTACCTCATTGTTTGTCTTTTTTTCGTGGATTTTCCTAAAGCGCGCCTTTTTTATTCCTTCCCAAAAAGATTACGTAGTTCCCCCCCTTTCTCATTCCGCAGCCGGCTTAGGCGCGGTTTGAGAGCAAAAGAGGCCCCCTTTCGGCTATCCCCGAGAGATCTGATAGCCTCATTTTCTTGCCTTACTTAGAAGAGGAGGAGCGAGATCCCCGCCCTTCTTTTTTCCTTTTTGTCCCTGGATCTGCCGCGGTTCTTCTTTCTTTGATGACTCTGAGTTATAAGGGAGGTTCCTGGACCCCTTTCCGTTCGAGTTCGCAGGAGTTTTTTTTTTCGCGCCCCCTCATAGTGAAGTGAACTCCTGTTCTTTGTACACCCAATGACGAGCATAACCTGCAGCGTTTGTCGTTAGACCAATTTGCCTCCTATGTCTATTGAATCTTCCTGACCTGTGAATAAAGTCCCCCCTTTACCTTAACCCTGGCGTATAAGCCGTAGCTTTCCGGATGCATAGACTTCGGAGTCGAGGCGCCGCCTTTGGGGGAGCATTCCTTTTCTGTCGGGGTGAGTTTTTTTTTTTTTTTTCCCTCCTCCAAAGGCGCCCTCCTCAGGCACGGCCTTTAAGATCAGGCTGAGAGGGAGATGTTCCCCAGTGCCCCGTTTTTTTTACGGACTAGACCGTATCTTTCCCATGATTGGGTTGAATCCCTTTTTAGGATGCCTATACTTTGCGTAATTGGACTCTTTCGCGATGTCTTCTTAAGAGAACTTGGTCAATCATACAGGGTTTCCGCGGGGAACGTTTATTTTATAATATAACTTCCTTTTCGTGTGATGAAGGCTTCCGGCTATTTGCTATTTCTCTCCACGAGGGTCTTTTGTGGACTGCGATCACGCTTTGAGGTCAAGTGCCATCTGTTCGTCTCGCCCCTTCTTCCCCAAGGATAGAGGGAACGGTTTTCACGTTTTGCTCGCTTTTGGTCCGAGGAGGAGTACGCGCCCCGGTTTTTTCACGGTTACTCCGTTCCCTGTGGAACCAACTCCTGATGGAGGGGGGCTCCTTCGCTGATTTCCGCTCTGCGGCAATGACGCTTTCAGCAGAATATTATACAGCGATAACTGGGCGGAGCCCGGCCACCCCCTCGGTTTACGACGCAGGAAACGGCTCTTTTCTTTTCCTTGCTCGTAAAGATAGACGTTGTTCTCTGTGACGTTTAGAGAGGAATCGTCGGCAGGACTTCCGCCCGGGGTTCATGTTTTTCACTCTCTCCCCCAGGAATGTTTTGTTTCCCCCAGTTTTCCAGCTGGAGACCAGGTTCCCCCCCCAAGCTTGGCTGCCTACGGAGGGCTACTTTTTTTTTTCCGCCGAGCTCGGTCTTTCGGTGAGGGTGAGTCATCTCCTTTTCTTTCCACTACTAATCAATTTTTTTTGTTGCGCGACTTGTCCGTGTTTTTTATGCAGAGAACCAATCGCATTTGAAGTTGTTTTCGGCCCTGGCCGTCCGCTCAAGCCTAGAGAAGCCTCTTTTGTCAACTTTGGGGGGTGGCGGTCAATTTTCGCCCTCGCGGCCCTGGTCCCCTATGCCGTTTCTTATCTCGGTCCCTTTCAACCGTTGGTTGGTGACTTTGTTGCGAGTTTTGCTAGGAAAGAGGACCCAGATAGTTTTGCTGTCCCCCTAGAAAGACATGAAACGTCCAACTGGACCCTCTCTGGCCTGACTGTTTTTTTGACCTGCCCGAATTCTCCCTTTCCTGAAGTTATCACAAGATCCTGCTTTCCCCCGGCGCGCGAGCTTTTTTCCTCATCCTTCCCGTTTTTCCCTTTTTACTTCCCTCCCATCAGAAAGGGGTTTTTTCCCCACGGCGAGTAGAAAAAAGCCGGTCCCTCTAGCAGCGTGACTCGCCCACCCCCCTTGAGCTCTCACTATTTGGACGAGCTCAGATTTATTTTTTCTTTCACCAATGAGGGAAGGTGCCCTCTTTGCTTTTCTCGCCGCGAAGGAGAAGTATGGGGGCAGGCTAGAAGCCATTTCCCCTCTCTCCGTCCGTGAAGGCTGGACAAGCTTAGTTCAATCGCCGGAGTTAGAGCCCCATCTCCAGGGAAGTGCCGGTTTTTGCAGAGGCTTTTGGCGCGGTTCCTCCTGTCCTGCTCGCCCTTTGACCCGTTTTTTCCTCAGTTTTGCAGTACACTTTTCTTTTTCATGTCCATGATGAGATCGCGTGCTTCGTCTTTTCGCTGATCTCAGAACCGGTTTTTGACTGATTTCCGTACTCGATTTCCTGGCGAGGCCGTTCCCGTGGTAGGCCACCAGTCCCGTCAGGATCATTTTAAGTCCTGAAATGCTACAATTCTCTTTTAGACTTTTTTTTTTCCACTAATCCTGCCCCGATTCTTCTCGTTCCGGCCCCTTTTGAACGGTAACAACCTTGATTTTTTTTTTTTATTTCTTTTAAGAGGAAGTCTGTCCAGGCGTTCTAAGAACACCTCAGTCTTGGGTTTTTTTTTCACTCATCATGGTGTTAACCGGTCGCGGTTCCCCCCCTTTCCGATCTCCTTCGAAAAGGGAATAGCCGCTCCCCAACCTTAAGCACTTTCAACGGGATATATGGCGGGCTTTCATTGGCCCCCCCGACGAGAAGTAGGCCCTTTTACCGCTTTTGTTGCGTTTTTGAGCCGTCGTACCTCCGATGGCTTCGCGTCCCTCCTGGCGATAACGGAAGGCTATGCTTCTCTCTCCTTGTTCGGTGGTTGCTTCGGCTGCAAGGGAATCAGGCTTTCCCTTTTTTTTCTCTTTTGGACCTTTAAAGGGGTGGAGTATTTCTTGATTTTTTTTTTTCATCCGCTTGACTTTTCCCTTCCCACACTGCTTCTGACCGATCTGATGCCCGAGTAAAATGATACTCTTTCTTCTTTACCCTCGCTCCTTCGAGTATAGGTGCCTCCACTCTGTTCTCAGCCGGTTCAAACGAGAGACGTTTTGCCCCCCTTCCCTTGCGTCGGGGAAGTTTCTATCCGGTAGAGATTTGACTCCACCTCCCCCCCGCACGGATGCGCGGGTGTCCGGTTCATCTTCCCTTTACGCGCTGCTGCGTAAGGTTAAGTAGGATCTCCCGTTCACGGACTGCACTCAGACATAAGGAATATCCGGCCGTTTGACTTGGAGCGTTTGGGAAAACTGTCACTCGCGCCCGTTCGTCATACTTAAATCCATCGTTTTGTGGAGAGGAGAGGACTCGTGTTTCCTCGACTTTTTTCAAAAGAATAAAGGCCTTCGTCCTCTTGTTTTTTTCTTTTGAGGCTTTTCTTCCACCGTCGCATTCCTTGAGTTTTCCTCTACTTACTTAACCTTAAGGCAGAAGTAGGACGTTTAGCTCCTTTCCTGTCGTGCCTTTTGCCCAGGTACTAGGGTCGGCCTCCTCTGTTTTCTTTTACAGTCAAGAATTAGAGTCCACCCTTTCTCGATCGTGGCGGCGGAGGCCCGCGCTTTCCGTTTGACCGCTTGGCGGCTCTCCCCCGACCTCAGAGAGCCTCAACTTAGAAGGTCTAGACATGTTTTTTTTGTTTGCATCTGAGTAGGGTAAGGATGTGGTTGCTTTTTTGCCGGGGCAGCAAGACCGCGCCTTTCTCCCTCCCCCTCCCCCCCACCCTTTTGGAACTGCCCTCGAAAATCCTTCTTTGGAACTCGCGCCGCTTCACGGGCCGAGGCCCCTGCCCCTCCTTTTTTTTTTTGCCGCGCCGCCTAGGAGGAGAAATGATTTTTCCCGGCTCGTACGCGAGGCGCGAGACGACGCTCTTCTCTTTCTGGCGCTGACTTCGCGAGCTGTTTTTTTTCTCGGAGGAGAGCCCGGGGGTTGCTTGCTCGGGCTTTTTTTGGTTTTTTCCTGTTCGGCGCCTCTTTTTGGCGTCGCTCTTCCCGGCGCGTTTCGGGGACACATGCTGAGACAGACGGGATTTTTTCGTTTTTTCCCTCCCTTCGAAAGCATTCAGCCTTGGTTTCTTTCATTTCCTGACGACTCCTGTCGGTTCCTCCCAGGTCTGTAGAAGCCTTCGTCATGAGTATTCTTCGACCTAATATGGTATTTCAAGGGCAGGCGGTGGCCCCCTTTTCCGTCGTTCCGAGCCAAGCGCTGAAGGACTCTCTCGCGTCTCAGATAAGTTCTTTTTCGGAGGAGATCCCCTTCCACTCCCAGTTTACTCGTCCGCGGTTTATAATTAGCATTTTTTTCTTTGATGTTGAGGGTCTGCCCCTGGCATAGGCACCCCGCTACCTTTTTATTGAGGATGTCCTCTTCCCTTTTTTTTTTCCTCCTTTAAGGGAAGGAACCAGCACTCCTCGGTTCCGTATCAACTTCGTCCTCATTTATGAAGAGGGTTGTTTTCCGTTTTTTTTCTTCCTGCCCTCGTCGAGAATAATGAAAGCCCCTCGGCTCTTTTTTACGCCGTAGCGGGTCCCGTCTGGTCGGGCTGACGGCGCCAGGCTCTTAGGCGCATTGCGAGACGTTCCCGCTGTTCATAGTGGGGAAGGAGGCGGATTCCCTTTTTTTCCGTAGGCCAGAGATGGAGGTTGTGCTTCTCTTTCCCCCCTCGTCTTAGGGAGGTCCGTCATTTTTTTTTCCCTCTCCCCACCGCATTTCAGGGAAAGATCCTCTTAGCGTGCATGCTAGATCTTCCATTGCTTTTTTAGGCTAACTTCCCTCGGTGCCCGGGAGTGACAGGGCTCGGTTCCCCCTTTTTTCGTGCTCAGGTCATCTTTCCTAGAGCGGATTCTCTGTCTTCGTCCTCCGATTTCACCCGGTTACAGAAATGAGTCTTTTTCACTTAATCACGACCAGGAATGCTGGTCCCCCCCCCTCCCCCTCGTCGTCGTCCTTGTTTTCCCCCCCCTCAGGGGAGCCTCCGGCTTTTTTTAAATGCGGGTCCTGAAGCTCCCCGTTTTTTTTTTTTTTGTGGGGTGAGGTTTTTCCGTCTATCTCCACCTCTCCGGTTGGTTTGGTTCCGAGATCGACGGCCAGGTCCTGAAGTTTTACCGAGAGGAGCGACGTCTTCTCGCGGGAGACTGAGCCATAAATGTTCCACTTGGTTGGTGTCCGAACCTGCCCTCAGTTCCGCGGCAGTTTTGAAAACCTGTCACGTCGTGCTTTTTCAGGGGAAGACAGCCATCCTGGTTTCCCTGTTGAACGTGCGTGCTGACAACGTAGTCCGCCACGATTTCCCGTCTGCCGCGGAAAGGAGACGCTGCGGAGGCCGACCTCTTTTTGGCGTGCGCCCATTGTACGCTGTTATGATCGTTTGACGCAGTTCATCCTTTTTTTTCGCCTCCCGGGAGCGGCCAGCAGCTCTTTCGCCGGGGGGGCAAACAATCAGCGTTGTGCCACAGGTTCGACAGTTTTTCCCCAGCAAATCCCGTGCCTTCCGGAGAAGTTTCACTCCCCCCTTCGCCCGTCCTGCGAGTGGAACGTCTTCTTGCGGGTCCCCGATCGTTTCTTTTTTTGAGATTTATTGGCGCGACACGATTTGCAGGGACATACGTTTTTCCTTCCTCTGGGGCTTGAGGAGGCAGACGGCGGTCCGGAGCGGGTCGATCACCACGCGTCAGTTCCCTCGTCCGTAGAGACTCCTCGTACGGGCCGCTAAGTGTGCTGCAGCCTTGGTCATATCTTCCCCGCGCGGCACTGCCCCCATAAGCACGCTCCTTTTTTCGAGCAAATACCGGGTGCCCTCAGGGATTCTTTTTCCATGTCTTTATTTGATCTTTTCTTTCACCGTTTCCTTCCCGTAGGCTAGGATTCCTCCCTCCCATGGAGATTCTTTCCGCGATCCCTGGATTTTCCTCCTATTGACCCGACCCCCGTGCCTCACCTTAAAGGTCCTTTGTGGATAAGACCCTTCAGGCCTTCCCTTCCGCGAAGGATGGCGTGTTGCGTGTTACTGTAAATCCAGCCGGTGTTTGCTTTCGTTTTCCCCCGACTTTTATTGATTCCCTTTGGTTCTTCTACCCCCGAACACCCGGCGGGTTTCTGGCTCAGAATCATATGTTGAAAGACATCGCCCGTCCCCCCCTTAACTCTTTTCAGAGAGACGCCTCTCCTGATCAACAGAACATTGTTCACTTCTGCCCCGTGATCTCCGCCAGCCCGATGGCCGCGACTTCGCCCACGTTCTTTTTCACCTCTTTCTGCTTATCTTTTTTGTTCCCCCAGAAGAGCCTCAGAGTTTTTTTCTTTAAATCAGGTCTAAGAGCGCATCTCCTTCACAAGTTTTTTTGTTGCAAGCGAGCACGCCGGTGCGAGGCCCTTAATGATTGATCCATTTTTCCCTCCGGTTTAGAGTTTCGGTGCTCCGAGGAGGGAGCCAGTTTCATCTGACTTTTTCCCCCAACTTACCTCCGGATTGCACGTTTTAGTAACATTCTCCTTTATTTTGATTTGATCTCGCTCTTATTTTGGTATATAGAAATAGGTAACCGGACTCTACGGGTAAAGATCGCTCCAGTTTGTGGCACTGGTCGTTTTTTTTTTTTCCGTTTCGATACTAGGTCTCTGGTTTTTCCTTTTACGAAACCTAGTAAATGGTAACTGGTGTGCCCTCAGTTCCCTTCTTTCGATCACGGACCCCCAGATGATGAGGAGTCTCCTTTTATTTATTTCTCCGCCTACAGTAGTCATCCTACTTCAATCTCCGGCGAGTCCTTAGTTGATTTCTGACCCGCATCACCCTGGTCGCCCTTTGTTTTTTTTTTTTTTCTTTTTCGTCATTTTCTTACTCTCCTCTTTTGATTAGGAAGTCCTTCCGGTCGGACAGATCCTTGTTTACCGCTTACAGTTTTTTCGCTTTTTTTTTTCCCCTTTTTTTCCTCTAATGATGTAGAACGTCTTTAGGTTCCCCTCGAAACCCAGGGATGAAGTCCCCGTCGTTTTTCCTTTGAGGCCGTAACCTGCTGACCCTGTTGTTCATTTTTTTGTACCCCTATTTTAGAACTGAAGGAGACGCTTCAGAGTTTTGGGAAAAAGTCCTCCGGCGGCTTAAAGGATGAGCCCGGTGTTTCGAGTTTTTTTAGTCCACCCAGAGTCTGAAACCGAAGACGTCCGTAGCGTCATCGAGGGCATCATCGCGTCTCCTCCGGCTTTTTGATGGCCGGCCGTTTTGCGAACTCCTTCCCCCCATAAGCAAATCTACTCCACCGCTGGTCCCAGTTCCGCGGAAAATCCTCATCGTCTGCCGCTCGGGCAGCGCCAGAGCCATGAGGCCCTTGACGGGCGCTCCTGCCGGGCGACTGCCGTTCCGATTTAAGCCCGCTTCGTACCCTCCCCCCTCTCCTCGACGAGGATTGGTTTTCGAATTAGGCGCTTTTGGCGTTTTTTTTTTCGCGGCGGAGATTGGAGTTTTTTTTTTTGTGACTGATTTTCTGTGGTGACAGGCATGCCTTGGGCTCGTTTTGAAGTTGAACGGATGCGTCGGTGAACACTGGCTTTCTTTTCTTTCCCCCGTCATGAGTGTACTGACCCGCCTTTTTTTTTCTCGTGGGGGACTTGAAGGCATCGACTACCTTACTCGGTGAGTTAACCCTGTACTTTGAGAAGCCCTTCTTTATGAATTTTAGGAATTTCGTTCCTCCCCTTTTTGGATTTTTCCTAAGAAGGCTGCTCTTTTCCCGGTGTCACTTTAGGAGAAAGCCTCCTCTCGAATAGAGTTTCCTACCCTCCGATGATCGGTGCTTAAGCATCATCTTTCCCGATTTTCCCTCTCCCGTGTCTTCTAGCCATGGACCTTTCTTTGAGGTTTTCTGCACCTACAATGGAAGATTCCTCTTTCTTTTTTGCAGTCCAGCCTATCATTCTGCAAGAAAGTCGCGGGCCTTCTTAATGCTGCGAAAATTCGCATCTATTCTGTCGAGGTGGTCGCGCCTCGGCCTCTTCTCCCCTTTGATATCTCCTCCCCCCCCCGAGTTCGCCGTCGCGGCCTTTCACGCCGGCGTAAAGGAAAATTATGGGGCCGTGCTGCTCTCCCTCCCCCCCTTGCCCCCCACATCTTCCTTCTGATTGTTCCCCACGTCCTAGATGGGGACGGAGGTTCCACCCTTTTTTTTGGAGAACTGTCTTGATGGGTGACTTCGTCCCTTTCCCCCCCCCCTGGGATGTACGTCCGGCGCTAGCGCTCGCTTCAGCGAGCGCTCCCTCCGAAGGACTTGCTGTCCCCCCTTCCTCTTCCCTGGGGCTCCCCTTCCCCCCTTAGGCCGCGGTAAGCGGGCTTATTTTTTTTGAGACGCCCGTATATCGTGGTTCCGCGCTTCTCGTCGCTTTGGGAACCGCCTCCCTCTCACGAGATCCTCAACCTGTTATGCTTTTTTTTTTTCCAGGCTTAGAAGGGGGACAGAATTGTGATCTCTCGAGTCTTCTTCCGGCGCTAAAAACTCCTGCTTTTTTTTGTCATCTTTTCATGATGCCCTTCGATCTCATCCCCCAGTTGTTATGATCTTTTCTTTGTCATCATGGAGAACCCCGACCCGGGCGCCCGCTTCTAAATACAGAGGAGCCCGTCCTTTTCGACATCAGTCTCGCGTCCCTTTTGTGTGGGGTAAACCCTGGCTCCCCGCCTGGCCTGCACCCATCTCGTTCGGATTTCTCGGCCGATTTTTGCACATGTAGGTCTCTGGTTCTGATTTCTCGTCCCCGAAAAACCTCTTCCTCCTCGAGCACGGACTCCCTCTCCTGCTCGCTGTCGGGCTTCATGGCCAGAGAACATTATCGTTGGAGGAGAGAAGAAAGTTTTCCTTCGCCCTTGCGGCGTCTACGAGAGAAGCGCCTAGCCCCCCCCGTTCTTCCGCCCCAGGGGCTCAGGCGACAATTAGTCCCCCCCTCCTTCGTTCCCCTCCGGATTGTTTTCTCAGTGAAGAAGGTCAACGCGTCGTCTCCCCCTTTCGGCGTCCTCTACTCCGTTTCTTTCCGGATTCGGCGCCGCCCCCCGAATTTTCCTCCGTTTTTGATCCCTCCGGCTTGGGGGGACGGACGCTTTCCTGCGACGAGATTAGGAGCGGGGTAAGTCTCGCGGAAGTTTCCTTCTGCCGGACCTCTCCCTTTCTAGGAATTCTTGCATTGTCCGGGAATGATAGACGGCTCTTCATTCCGTTTTGACGCCAGGCTTCCCGGGTGAAAATTGTGAAGGGGGCCAGTCCCCCCCTCATCACGTCGTCAATGTCCTATGTCTTTCTCCCTTTCCACGGCGGCCATAGGTCTCTCCTCCCTCGGATGGTCGGCCGCGCGCTTCTTCCCGCTGCGCTGCTCGGAAGCGATCTGCCTGTCCCGTGGGCCGGCGACCGCGCCTCCTTTTGATGCGGAAGCCTTCCCTCGGTTTTTTTTGGTTCACGGCAGAGAGATTTTCTTCGTATGCTCCCGAGACGAGGGCTTTAGGCCTGGTTAGTTACTTGACACCCACCCTTCCGTTTTTCGATTTTTGTTCCCGACCGAGATGTTTTCACTGCTTCTGACAAGGGCCCCCTCTCCCCGAACATCCAGACTCCATGAGTTTCTTATTCCTGCGAGGTACGCCAGTTCCCGAAGCACGAGAAGTCGACGGCCGTGGTTCCCCTTCTTCCCGCTTCTTTCTCGGAAGCCGCTTCCTCATCAGCTTAATCGTGGCGATAAGGAAGGATCGTCCCTCGTTTCAGTTTGGCCTCGTTGTCTCTCCCGCGGCCCTTTCCAGCCTTTCTTTTTTCGTCTTTTTGAACTTCCCTTTTTTTAGTTTTCTTCTTTCCTTCTTTTCTTTTTTGAATCAGAAGGGACAAACCCTTCACCCTTATTAAGGAGGAGATGAAACGATTCCATTTCTTTTGCGTGTCTCCTTCACTGCCTTCCTTGGCCCTTCCCGGGAAGGGGTCTCTCGAAACGCGCCCAGTGTGGAAAAAATGAGGGGAGTCTTTCTTTGTTTCGTACTCTAAGAGATGGTACCCTCTACCTTTTGCGTTTTTCTTCACTGTGCCCCCGGCGTTCCTCTCACGACTCTCTGCTGGATATTCGAGCTTTTTCCCTCCTCATAAAACACGTGCCTAAATAGCCGCCCCCCAATAAAATTCCCTTCCCCACGCTTTTCCGGTAGTTTCGAGGCCGTCAGGTCTTTCGAATTGGGATCCGCCTTCGTAAGTCTTTTTCCTCCTCTTCCTATCGATGAACAAGAGAGTAGAAAGACCCTGTTTCCCTCCAGCGTCCATGCAGGGGAAGTGGAGTCTCGTCTTCTGCGACCGTCGTTCCGGGAGTCTTTAGAAAATCTACGGCACCTTTCCCCTTCAGCCTCGTCTTTGATTCGACGGATCCACGGCGTTCCCTAAGTGGGACGATTTTTCTCGGGGTTCCCATCTCCTCCGCGAAATCCAGCCTCGCCTGTTTCCACCCCGTTCGCTATCGTTCTTTCCCCTGTTGGGCGGTGCCAGTTTTTTTGTTGAGACAGACGCGCTTCCGTTTTTTCTCGAAAGCTGGAAGAATCGGCATTTTCCCCTTTCTTCAGGTTCGTGGGCCTTGTCCGTCCTGCTATTCCGCCCGTCGCCCACCTCGAAATTAATCAAACCTCCGTACCTATTTTCTTGCCGCCCCCCTTCTTTGCGGCGTCTTCGGCTTCCCGGGCCCTGCTTTTCCCGCCCGGTGCGTAGATTGAAGCGAGAGTAAGTCGCCCCATGTTCTCTAAGCCCTCTTTTTTTTTTTTTTTTTTTGTACGCGGCTTACGCAGCGTCTATTATGCGGTTTTGGCGCTTCGTTTCGGGAGCTTTTTTTTTTTTGGAGGCGTCGCGCATAGGTGACCGTGTAGGAAATGGATCGGTCCTGTCTCTTTTTCCAGATGCTCTCTGCTCGTGAAGTTCCCGTATCCTCTGGGAACATGATTTTGTTAGAGCAGAACAAGGTATTCTGGTGTGTGTTTTAAGACGCCTCCCTCCCCCCTCTTCGTGGAGGCGCCCGTGGCCGCTCCTTTTACTTTCCACATCTCGTTCCTCTCCATTGATATTTAAGGATAGTGACTCATTGGCGGAGCTGACGGTGCCGGTACCCATTTTCCTACTGCCTGGGCCATCCCTCTCCCATGCCGGGTCCCCTGGATCGCTCCCAGCCTCAGTTCCGAGGCAGTTTGGTCCACGATGGAGTGAACAGAGAGCTTCTTTTCTTTCCATGGAAATTGTTCTGCCCCTACCTAAGTGGTTAGCTGCTCTGCTTCCCTTATTGCCCTTATTCGTGGGCAATCCCTTTTCTTACAGCCGAGGGACAAGTGTCTCCTGTCCCATTAGCGCCAGTGATGAAGCGTTTCTCCCCTTCCGCAGCCTTTTCCTCGCTCCCCCAATGAGCCTTTCGATGCGACAGACAGGAGTTCCCTTCACCCCGATCCAAGTCTTATGAAAGAGTAGAGTCCTCTTCTGACTCTTGGGGAAGGCAGTTCCCTCTTACTGTAGTCCTTATTTGGTGTGTGATCTAGCCTGGTCACCATTCTTATTGGCACGGCTTGTGTCTCGGTTAGTGATAGCGTTCGCTCCCCTCCTCCCGCAGTTATCTCGTGATGTCCCTACCCCCCCTCTTAACATTTTGAGGACTCCCCCCGTAGGGTAAGATTTTTTGCGGGTGTCTCTTGCATGGCCGTCTCGTCCCTCGTCTATAGCTTTAAGCGTTCTTTTTATTGTTTCCTTGAGTTGAACAGAGAAAGGAAATTTTTGGTACGTAAGTAAGCACCTGGGCCTTCCTCGCTGCGTAGGGCGCAAAAAAAACGGGTCTCTCTCTCATTTGAGGGGACACCGTTAGTAAGCCAGGAGAGGAAGTTTACGGTTTTGCTAATGCTGAACGTATCTCCTCTTCTCCCCCCCCACTTTTTGGTTGAGACTCGTGAAGATTCGCCACTAAAGGGAGCACTTTCGCTCCGTTTTTCTGAGCTTGTATGTCACACTGTGAGACGCGCTTCCACTCGTTCTCTCCTAGACTCCCTTCCCTTTCCCCAAAAGCATTGCAGTGATTCACGGTACCTTCACATGTCCCGGGTCGTGAGCCCAGACCGTCCCTCTACCATCACTGTAAAGAGCACTCTCCTCGAGCCACCAAAATTCAAGCGAACTGTTCTCCGCCCCCGGGCCCCGTTATGTTTTCTTTTCTCGCCCCCAGGTATACTTTACTGCTTGTTCTTTCCCAACGCTCATATTTGCTTCCCTTCGCGCTGTCGCGAGGCTCTCACTCCGCGCCGCCTCCGTTTTGCACAGCGTCCTTCTCACCCGCATTATCCGTGCCCCTCCTTTTCCCCGCCCACAAGCGTTCCTTGCCCGTTGCGCGGGCCCCGGGACGTCTCCTTTTCGCAGAGTTCGAGGCTCCTTTGATATGACAAGAGGACGGCGCAGCGGGTCAGCCCCTTCTCTCCCTCCCTAATCCACCCCCCCCCCCTCCCACCCCCCCAATCCACCTTCTCCTCTTACCCCCCACCCCTTTACTCCCTTCATCCTCTACCTCCCCTCTGGCCCCCCTGATACCTCCCACCCCCAACCCACACACTTCATACATTCCTTCGCTCCCACTTCCCTCTTCTCGCTCTCTATACACCGTCCCCGTCTCTCTCCCTATCTGCTCCCCGCGTTTCTATTCCCCTTCCTCCCTCCCTATTCCTCCTCTATTCCATCCGTCCTCTCCCCCTCTGCTGATTCCCCCCCTTCTTCGCCCTATCTCTCCTCCTTCCCCCCCCCCTCTCCCCCGTTCTAAGACCCCGAGGAGAGACCTTCATTCGCTTAAAGAAAAAGATTAAGACCTCGCTGTTAGACAGAGCTCACTGTCCCCGCCGTTCGTCTTAGCATGCCTGTAATGTGCCCCACTAAGGAAATTAATTGCTCATCGAAAGTTGACCGGCTGAGTTCCTTGCCTCCCCCCCCTTTAATAACGCGGACCTTTCCCGCTTTGATAGTGCCGAATAGTAAATTCAGTTTCGTTTCTTCCAAAGCTCGGAATGATCTCCTCTCTTTCCCCTAGAGTAGAGAGTGACAGGACCTCCCCTTACCCCCTCGTCCCCAGGTTCCCCTTCTCCTGAGACTTTTTCTTCGATTACCTCGGCTTAGGAAGAAGGATGTTCCCCGGTGACCAGGGTTAATGAGATTCATAGTTCCCTTTCCGGCCCCCGTGTCTTTTCCCTCACCCGAGGCAAGGTCTGGCCTTCTCTCCGCTCATGGCAAGAGTTAAACGAGACTCTTCCCCTCTCCGCTCAGAAACCTCCAGGTCCCTCCTCCTGGCCCCCTCCTCTTCTCCATGCACCGCTGACAAGTCCCCCTGGGAAGCCGTTCCGTCTTCCCTAGGGCCGGTATCGTGGGCGGAAGTGATAAATGCATCCTCTCCTTTTCCCTATTTGTTACGCTTCCGCCCTTGGACTCGGCGCGGCCTGATCCTTCTTTCGCTCCCAGGTTTGATTTAGGAGAAGGAGCGGCGTTTCTTTCTACACGGAATTAACCAACAGCCCCCTACTTTGATCAACTTCCCCGACATCCTCGTCATGATTTCGTTCCTCTCGACCTTTCTTCGTATAGCCAATAGTACCGGGGGTTAAGAATTTCTAAAGAAGAGACCGTTGCCCCTTCTTCTCTTCTGTTTCGGTTCGCTACTTCCAGGTGACATGGATCCTCTTGTCTTTTTCCTGACCTGAACGGCGATACGTATCTACTCCCCCCCTGCTGTTTACTTCGTTGAGTTCTTAACGGCCCCTCCCCCGCTCAAACTTTTACCCGATTTCCCGCTTCCTATGGTTTTTCAACTAACTGTCTCCGTTCCATTCCGCGCTTCAGTAATATATTTCCCCCCCCTAACTCCCTTTTTTTGAGAGAGGGGTCGCGCGTCGACTGATTCGCCTTTCTGCAAATGCGTTAGTTCCGGGGAAGTGTTCCCTCTCCGTCTGTTACGGGAGCGGCAGCCTTCACCGCCACCTTCCTCAGTCGTGCTCGCCGGGCTCCGCCACGTCGGCGTCCATTCCGTTCAGGTCTCCATCGAACCTGAGGTCTCCCCCGTTTCCGAGTTGTGAAAAGCGATGTCGAGCTGGCTTGCGGGCAGTTAGAGCAACCCCCACACAAACCCAACCCCCAAAACAAACCCCCCAACAACACAAACCACATTTCCTCTCCAGCCGAGCTTTCTCCCCTCCTCTTAGAATGGAATGGGATCATCTTCCATGGTTCGTTGTTCAGGTCAGGGTTCTTATCCTCCCTGTCCTCGAAAAAAAGCGGTTTCCCCTCGACCTCTGATGAGACGGCTTCCCGCCGCGCGGGATCTTCCCTCCCCCCCCCCCCTTTTCGCCTAGCAGCCTCGGAGCGTCAATGTTTTCCTCGTGAATCCTACGGCGCCGCCCCGAGACGACAGTTACGTCGATCTTTCCTATTCACTTCGAGGCTGTCCCTTTCTGGAGGCCTCGGCTTGCGTTTCCCTTGCTGTTTTTGCCCCGCGCTGGACCTGTGGCGCGCGAGTCTTTGACTTTTCCCCGAGAGGGGAACCCAATGATTCTTCCGACGGTCTGAGGGGAGTAGAAGACAGCCTTCTTTTATCGACTTCCTTTCCTGGAATCGGGAGTCATTTTCCGTGAAACCATGTTCCTTCCTGGCGCTTAGTGTTGAGTACGGTCGAACCCCCGACGTTATTCCAGGTCCCCCCGTGGGTAACTTCTGATCCGTCTTGGCTGCGCGTCACTTCTAAGCGACAGATAGCTCTGAAGAGATGTACTTCCTCAGGTCTTATGCTCCGAACAGATGGCAGCGGTTTACTGATTAAGTTCCCTGGGATAAAGTGCTTTTGGCCCCGTGGAGCGTTTCTTTTTTTGTGATCTGGCTGACGTTGCCCTGCTGCATAAAGCACAGAAGCGGGTCCACCCTGCTTTTTCCTCCCCGATTTCTTAGGTTCCGGCTATTGCGCTTTTTTTTTGTTTGTGATTCCCCCTCGCAGCCCGAGGTTCCGTTTCGCGTTCAAGCGAGGTCTTCTTCGAGGTTTTAGCCCTCCGTCCCATGACCGGTCCCTCGGACTCAAGATTTCCAAGAATCGTGGTGACCCCCCCGCCCCTTTTTTTTTCTTTTTTTTTTTTTTTTTTTTTTTTTTTTTTCATAAGAGGGAAACAGGTTCCTGTTCTCTTTCCCTCAATTGGACACCCAACTCGGATGGGATTCTTGACTTCTTCTCTTCCTTCTTTTGCTTACGCGCGCGCGGCTCAGAAGCTTGTTTATTGATTCCCTCCCTTCAATGGGCTTCTCCCTTAAAAAAGTATTTTAAAGATGCTGAGGAAGATAGGGTTGCATTGACTGCTCGAGACCTCGTCTATCGCTTTCCTCTTCATTCCTCCTGCGGCTCGTTCGTTCCCGCCTTAGGTCAGTGTTTCCCGAGCAAATCCCAGGGAGATGTACAAAGCTCAGTATTCGCCGTCCCAGCATTTAGGACTCTATGATCAAGGTGGGCGACCGAGGACGAAGATACTGGTGATGTCATGGCTGCCTCTCTCCCAAGTTTTTTTTACGAGATCTGCCGTGCAAGGACGTTTTTCTCGCTTCCCGGCGCAAACCTTCGTTCTCGCGCGGGCAACCTTTTTCATTTTTCCATCCGCGCATAAAACTGACGTGTTTGTTTGTGTCGAACTTCCGCGCCAACATTAATGCCTACTTAATGACAAAAGGTTTGAGCTTGCCTCGGCGCGGAAAATCCCCGCGCCCTTCTATACCGCTGCTACGAGCAAGTCATGCCCGATCCCTGTAATTCCAGAATGGTGCCGGATAAGAAGTTATGTTCATTTTAATTCCTCGAGCAGCACGTTTTTTTATGCATGCCTTTTTGCTGAGGAGAAGCTCCGTTGATCGCCCCTTGTGGGTGCCCCCAGTCGCCAGCCATCTCCTTTCCCCTCTGGGTCTTCAACTTAAGAGTCCCAGAGACGTGCTTTCACCGTCTCTTCTTCCGAGAAGGGGATTTTTTCGTTCTCCTAAGGACCCAGAGGTGTGTTTGCCCTTCCGGATGATCCTCCGCGCGTCTTCTGGGGGGCGGCGCTAGGTGTAGCCCGCAGGATTGCCCATCCCCCACCCCGCGCATGAAAGTATCCCAGTTCCGATAATCTACGGGCCCGTTCCCGGTTTTGTCTGCTGTTCTTCATAGGCCTTGTGGAAAATTCCGGCTCAGTCCAGTGGGGCTTGCCGAATATGGCTATATTGAGGCCCCTGTTTCGTGCTTCTCTTTGCTCCCTTTAACTTGCGGCAATTTTTTTTTGCCCCCGCTAATCGAATGATTCTCGCCCCAGTCTCGGTCGGTTGCTTTTTTCCGGCCCCCGAGAAGTTGTCCGGTTTTTGCGACCTTCCCCCGCCGTGATCCCCCGAGCACGCGGACCGCCAAGCTCTGACCTTTTGCAGAGATGGTTATTTCACCCGTAAGGTTCGTCCATGCGCCACTAACGGGTTGGGTCCTGTCCGAACACCGCGTTTTTGGTTTAGAGAATCATCATTTTTTCTCCCCGCTCCGCTTTTCAACTCCCCCTCCTCGCGCGCCCGGCCTTGCTGGTCCCGCTCCCTAATTAGCCTTCCCTTTCTCTCCGTTTTTTTTCGTCAGTGAGACGCGACAGTAGAAGGCTTTCCTCTGGGAGAAGATAATAGTAGCGTTCGGGCCTTTTTGCCTTTCGTCTTGCTTCGTCGGAAAGTTGTCCGGTCCAATGACCCGAGGCCCCCTGGCATCCGCCGATACTTTTCATTTCCCCCGTTGTCCCTGCGCGGCCAGGGCCTTTTGCGTCTCTGCGTCGGTAGCCTTACTTTTTTTTGGTTTTCCGTTTAGTCCTCCATTTTGGCAGCGTTTCTTAAGCTTTCCCCGAAACAACTCCGGAGGACCCCGACGTATTGCCCCGCCACTTTTGATAGCTTCTTTGCTCATCTTCTCGGCTTCGGTAGGGTTCGCCCCTTTTCCGGCCACGTGCAGAAGGTTTTCAGTCCCTACGATCGCGACCGTTTTTTCCCAACTCTTAAGGCGAGATGTCTTTTCTTCCCGCCTTTCGATTTTATGTTCCGAACAAGAGTGTACCGGCACGGACTTTTCGTCTGTGAAGATAAGCCCGCTACTCCCTTTTTTTTTTCCCTTTTTTCCGTGTTTCCGGTCCCGGCACCTGTCCTTTTCTGACAGAGACGCATATCCTAAACTTAATGCCCCCGATGAGACGCTTTCTTTGAGTGTGGGAGATCGTTCCTCCCGCGCT
>Ga0179591_1300127_pt1 | contig 17540 bp, 16 predicted proteins | sample CZOMad2_1_08_16f_FD_182891 | JGI IMG/M metagenome (GOLD analysis project Ga0179591, IMG submission 182891) | Vadose zone soil fungal communities from Angelo Coast Range Reserve, California, USA - CZOMad2_1_08_16fungal (PacBio error correction) | ecosystem: Environmental > Terrestrial > Soil >... | reverse complement strand
CGTCGCTTTCATATTGCCTGTTCTTTCCTCCTCTCGCACCCGTTTTGGGTCGATTGTTCTAATTTTTCTAATGGAGCGTTGTCCTTGGCTTTTCCCTGGGGGACCCTTTTCCGAATTGTTCTTGTTGGGGCTTTACGCCTTTCCCTTTTTTGGCAACCGGGCGGCGGGTTTCTGAAGACCCCCGCGGGCTCATTTGTTTCGAGGGAAAAACGGATGGAGCTAACCCCTCCCCCCCCCCGCTAACTTCCCGTTTGCGGCGTTCCCCTGTTTTTAGTTTTCCGGCTCCCAAAAACGTGTTTTGGGTGGTTCTTCTTTGCGTTGGGGCGCGGTTGTTTGGGGAGACTTTTTGCAGTGGACTCTGACAGCCTTTACGAATCATAGTTTAGCTTCTCCCCCCTCTAATGTTCCCCGGGTCACTGGACGCTCGTTGCAACCCCTCGCACCCCTAGTAATACTCTTTACTTCATAATCGCCCCCCTGACAAGCAACGACAAGGTCCCGAACCGGTGGCTCTCTGGGACCGGGATCGTTTTTTCGCCCTGGAATCTTTCTCGATAGAAAACATTTTTCCCTTCGACGGGGGTGGTTTTCCTCCCGGTTGCTTGGGCTTTCCCAAAAGAACCTTGATCCTCTCCCAAGTGGTTTACCTGTCAACCGCTTGTTTTTTGGCGAATGCTTTCTCTCGAATTTCGAGCAAAACACGTTTTGTTTTTTTTCTTGGTCTTTTCAGGTCCAATCCATGAGTGCTGCCCTCTAAGATTAAACCCCTTCTTACTTTTCTGATCCCTTTTTTTCTTTTTTCTTCCCCCAGCACTTTTCGGGATTTCCCTCACAAAGTCCGTACTTTTTCATTAAGCCGTGGGCTCCCCCCATTTCTTCCACTAAATTATAATTTGGCCTCTTTTCTAAAAGACCCACCCCTCACCCGTTCTTGTCCAGGTAGGGGTTGTTTAGAATTTTTCTTGATGTTAGATATCGTTGATCCCCCCCTTTCCCCCGCTTGAAGGCGCGATCTTTGGAGGAGACCCCCCCTGTCCGCGCGTTCCGGGAGTCGTTTTTCGCCATTTTGGACTCTTCCCTTTTCCTTGATTTTGGTTGCCAGCCGTTCTGAACCCTTCCCAAAAACTGACCAACTTTTTTTTTTCCCGAAACCAACAGAAGACCCCCCACCCCCTCAGCTCTATGATGATACGTTTTTTTTCCCCCCCCTTTTCTTCTTATAGAATACTATTCCCGGGTTCTTCTCAAGTATCCCCCATAGGCCCCCGAAAGTGACTTCACTTTTTTGCTCCTAGATTTTTCCCCCTTTTTTGTCAATAATACTCTACCGGCTCTCTTTTTTCCTATATGTAGATATCCTATTTCCACCTTCGTATCAAGTTAGTTGGTTCCCCGTCAGCAGCCCCCCTCATAACCCAGTATTCCTCTTTGGGTGATCCCCCCCCCCCCCCGGTCTGGAAAAAGCCTCCCCCTAGTTTCTTTTCGGGCGATCCAATGTTGTATGGGCGGAAGTTCCGCGGGTTCGGCTTTCTTGGTTGGCGGAAGGGCTTTTTTGTTGGGGATTCCCCACCATCTCTTGACTCCGTGCTCCCGGCATTGGTTTTTTTCGTCTATCTGTTTTTTTTCGGGATTTTTGGCGTCCCAAGGCGCATCGGGTTCTTCACCATAGCAACTTCTTCGCTGTTTTTTTTTTCGGTTGGCTTCTTGGATTGGCCGCCCGCCCCTTTTGAGCTAGAGAGAACCGTCAAGTAGGCTAGACGCAGGCCCCCCTTTTTTTTTTCCAAAAAATCTTATTGGGCTTTTTGCTAAAACTCCTCCAAAAGTCCTGTCCCCCATCACCCGAGCGGACACACCACGGCCATATACCCCGACCTTCCCAAGGCCTTTCCTGTGGCGGTCCCCCCCCTACTCTTCAAGACCCCCTTTTTCTTTCGATGTTGGCGGGTTTCCCCGGCGGTGGACAATTGTGTAGTTTTTTTTGTTTTTTTTTTGGTAAAACGGCGGCGACCCGGCGTCTTCCGGAATCCTTCCCCCTTTTGGGCAAAAATTCTTCGGCCAGCTTGGTTTTCCCTTCCCCCTCGCCCTTCTTGGACTCGGCCGGCAGGCCTTTTTTTTTCTTCAGTCCAGCAACTTTTCCGTTCCCCTTCGCCCCCACACCATTCCATGACACCTTCGACTTTTCTTGTGGTATTTGGCCCCCACCCAATGACCCCCCCCCTGTTTTAGAACGCGTTCGCGATATCGGGGTTCTCCCACCCACAGGAACGAGCTGATGTCCTCTTGGTGTTTTTGTCATAAAGTCTTTTCAGTGTTTTTCGCTGGTTTCTCCCCCCCCCCATTACCTCTCGGATGCTTGTTCCTTTTTTTTTTTTTCGGCAGACTTTTACGTAGGGAAACCTCTAGGAGATTGTTTTCCTCTTTTTCGCCACAGAAGACCCTTTTTTTTGGAATGATCATAGGCAGGAAGCGGTTGAAGATTTCCTTTTCCCCCCGAGTTGAAATATTCCTCCTTCGGACCTCTTTCTTGACCCCCTTCATTCGTAAAGAGTTTCTTCCTAGTTTTTTCCCCCCGTGTGGGTATAAATACTTCGAGTGTTTCTGTTTCCCCTCCTCAGGTAATGAGTAGTTTCTTTGCGTTGGTTGTTGTCACGGTTTTTCTCAGTGACTTGATAGGTTCTCCCCCTTTATGTGGATTTGGTTTTCCGTTACTGTACCTAAAAATGGATATCCTCCTGCGTACCCCTGTCATTAGATATCTTTTTCCCATAATAATAAGTTTTTTTTGTTGAGGAGAGATTCTCTTTCATTGAGTTTTCAAGGGTCTCGCCATCCTTGTTGGCCTCGGGAAACCCCCCGGTCTTTTTTGCGACGCAGTGCCTGACGAGGCAGGCACCCCCTTCACCGTCCGCACCCCTTAACCGACCTTTCTTGACCGATAACGTTTGGGGCGTTATGAGAAAAAACAGTTTCCACACTGCTTCCCCAAGCTGACGCTTGGTCAAAGCCGGGAGTCCTCCATTCTCGGAATATTGTCCTCCCCCCCGTCGCCGTGCCCCCCTGAGCAGCCTTTTTTGCTCAAGCAGCGGAGCTTTGCGTGGCGATATGCTTCCCCCCCGATGCGCCGGTTTTTGCCGGTCTTGCCGACGGAGTTTTTTTTTCCACCCCCGCATTCTTAGGTAACGCGGGGCCCCCCAGGCGCCGCATTCTCTTTAACCCTCCTTTGAAACCAGACGCCCCCTTTTTTTTTTTTTGAATGGGTGGCCCGGTTTGAGCTTTCTCACCCAGAGTTTTTGCCGAACCCTCCCCGATGAAGATGTTTGACTTTGTCCTGTTCGTTAAATATTCCACTAATCCAACTTGACTATTTTTTGCTGCTGCAAGGAATTTTTTTTCCCCCCTCAGAAGCGGAAATATGTCCCGTGTCGTAGGTTCATTCGGCGAGGGGGAGGAGCCAACCCCCCGAGTTGCTTTAGAGGTTAATTGGCCCTTCGCGAGGTTTCTCCCCTTTCCTAAAAAATTTTTCACCTCTTGCCCCCCCCCCCCCCCACCTTTTCTGAAGATAGGTGGATGTTACGCAGCCTCCCCTGGATGAGCTTTTTCTATCTGGCCGGTTGTGTTTGGTGGACACTCGGCCCTGGCATCTTCAAGAGTCGGGTGGATTCAGCGTACCTCCTTTTGGTCGAGCCCCTCCGTGCGCTAGCGGTCTTCCCCCCCCCCCCCCACAGCCCATGACTGGCACCCCCTTAAGGCACATTGGACTTGAGTTTTCCCCCCCCAAAGTGCCGTCCCGAGCAGATAGACTCCCCCCCCCCCCCTTTTTTTTGGCCGGTCGAATGTCAAGTTTACCCCTCCAGCATCTTTTTCCGGCCCCAACCCCCGCGTCCGGCTCCACAGCTTTCAGTGGGACTTTCCTCCCCATCGGCCCATGTCCCCCCACCGTCATTTTTTCATGGCTGTCGACCGTTCCCGGTTCGTCAACACGCTGTTTTTACGGCGAGGGCTAGCTGTGTACTTCGCGAGAAAAGAAAGCCTTTTTCCTTCTTCCGGAGTGGACATCTGACGAAAAAGATCGGAAGACTCCGAGACTTGCTGTGTCTTTAGGGCACGCTTAGCCGAGTTTTTAGGATTAGCCAGAAAAGCCGGGGGCAGTGTACGAACCAAGTTCCGGGCATTTGATTTTGAGACGGGCTTTCTGAGGCCACTGGAGAGCATTTCTTCGTTTGAGTTTGCCCGTAGGAGTTCTTTTCTTCCTTGGTTTCCCCCTTTTCCAAGAATTTTTTTTCCACCGGCGGAGGCCCCTTTTTCCAGAGGCCGCTTGTGGAAGATGCTGCCTGACGGGACCGTCTTTTGGTTCCCTTTCGGCCAGCGTTCCTTTTATATGAGAAGATTAGTTTCCTCGTTTCATTTTCCATAACACCTATATCCTTCAAGATAAGATTTCTTCTCCGCCCCCGCCCGTTTACCCTTCATTTCTCGGGTATGTTTAGCATACTTTGTGACGCCCTTTTGTAGTGAGCATTCTTTGATACCTTGACACCGATCCGTTCCGGGGGGGGCTTTCCCCCCCTTTTTTCCATAACCGTGTTTTCGGACTGTTGGCGTTTTGAGCCCCCAAAGTACGAGATGTTTTTTTTTTTTCATAGTAAGTTTTTTGCTTTGCTCCATTCTGAAGGATGATTGGCCCTCCCAGCAAGACTTGGTCGGGTCTCTGTCCTCACCCCAGTTTCGCCCTTTTTCCCAGCAGGTTTCCCCCCGGAACACCCGGAGAGGTACGCTTTCCCACACTAGTGCACCCCAAAACCGTGTCGCCTCCCGACGTAGATTTTTTTCTAAAAACCTCCCCGAGAACCTCTTCGGTAAGTTTAGGGCGTCTTCTTTTCCTTTTAAAAGAACTACTCCAGCCCTTGAGATCCCTTCGGATGGTCTTGCTTGCTCATTAGAGGATGGCGTAGTTCTTTCTTTGTTTCAAAGCTAGCGGTCATTCCCTCTTAGAACCTACCCTATGATCTGTCGCCTTTTCCCACAGGGCTTGTCTCCCCTCAGTCTCCCCCCCCCCCCCCCCGCAGACCGAAACGGCGTCCCAAAGACACGTTTTCTCCACCACTAAGTTTGTGGGTCTTAGCCCCCTGGAAGCACTGCTCGGTCCCAACCAGTCGGGGAACCTTTTGGGGGAGTAATCTTACTCAGGTTCCTTTTCGGCCGATCCTTGGCAAATCTTTTTTTTGCGGTTGCACAGTGTCCCTGCTTGAAAAGCCCCCCTCCCCTCCCAATTTCGTCTTTTTCCCTCCCTTGGCCAAGCCCCGCCTCTCCACCCTCTGACCCCCCCCCGGGGCGAGGATTTGAAGACTCTATCAAAGGTCTCCCGCGGAGAGATTTCTCCCCTTTTTTCCCTCCGGAAGCGAGGTCCAAGCGACCTTTTCGTGACAAAACTTCGGTGCTTTAGGGCTCACAGCAACTTTCCTTCCCCAAGGGTTGGTCACAGCGTTCCCCGGGATTTACTAGTTCACCTGGGTCCCCCCCCCAACCGCCACGGAAATGAGGCTCTCCCTTTTTTTTTTCAGGAAAAACCAAGGCGCTCCCCCCCCCTCCCGGTTCCTGCGCTGAATTTTTTTTGCCCCGAATCACCACCCTTCCCCCCGCAGATCTCTGTCGGGCATGGACACTCTAATGCTGCTTTGAACTGAAGAAAAAAACCCCCTTTTTTCCCCCCCCCCGTGACCCAAAAACTCCAGAAGTCTCCGATTGCAAGCAGGTCCTTTTTTCACATTTAAGGTTTTGAAGGACACTGCCTTCGTGGAGGGGACTTTACGTCCGTTTTCGCCTTTAGTGGGAGGATTCGCTATGCTTTCCCACCAACCCTCTTTATTTGCCGCGAAAGGACGTTCCCCAATCACCCCCCCCCCTTCGGATGCCTTGGTCCCGAGGATAGAAGATCTTCCCTGAGCCTGTCCACCGGGGGGCTTTTTTGTGAAAGGTCAGTGGGTTTCCAAGGAGGTCCCTCTTCTTTGTCCTTCTCCAGCAGCAGATTTTCGTTCGATCGGTTCATTATTTCCGAGCTTTCTCGTCAGTACCCCCGAATGGAACCCACGCCGAAACGAACCTTTTGACAGGTTTCGTCACCGAGATGGTTCCCCTTTTCCTTCTTTTAGAAGACATTGGGCCTGTCGACCCCCGAGATAAAGGTCTCTCTCAGGTTCGGTACGTTCACTGAGAATATTGCTTTTTTCCCCCCCCCGAGGCCGGATGTGTTATTCCTGCCCCTATTTGGCCTCCCAGCTCCGGAATAAGCCTTACGCCGCTCCACCCCCGACACATTTTCCTATTCCGAAGTGTGAGGAACCAACCGCGTTGTGTTGTTGTGACACTTTTTTCTGATCCCCCTTCCCGGCTTTTTTTTTTTTTATTTTTTGCTTTTAGGCTGCCGCCCCCCGGGGGGGGCCCTTTACCCCCACACGCGCTCGAGGTGAAGCTTGCGAATGCTTTGCCCTCCCCTCCTGTCGGCAAGAGGGTCTTTTTCCTGGATGTGGGCGACTGAAGTCTTTTGGAGTCTCCTTGCAAGAGGGCGATTTTTTTTTTTTTTTTTTGTTTTCACCCTTGGACCTTTTGCGCCAGCCCCCCCCTTGGGGGTTTTTGAGACGACCCTTCCTTTTATGCAAACCTGTGGTTTCTTGACGCGGTAGGTTCCTAGGGGGGGAACCAGGACCCTTGTGATGAAGTTCCTCTTCTGAGAGCCGTGTTCTGTGTTTCCCTCGCGGAGGGCGAAGTCGTCCCGTAGACCTTATTGGAGAAATCCTTTTGGGTCTCGTTTGAACCATTCCCGAACGACGCACCCTCGTCGCAGGTCCCCACTTCTCTTTCTCCTCCGTTTTTTTTTGGGAGGAGAGGGGGGGTGGTTTTTTTCTTTTTCAGGTGGCGCGCTTTTTTTTTTCCTCGGCCATTTTGCGAGTTTCCCGATACCCTTGCGGGTCCCTTTTCCTTTGTTACTCGTGGTCTTTCCGAGTACCCCCCCTCAGCGTCTCGTCTTGGACCTCAACAACCTTACTTATGGTCCGGCGGCCGTTTCCCAAGAGTAGTTTTTCCCTGCCTCCGCAATCCCCCCTTTTTCTTTCGGTGGGCTTTTTTCTTCTCGGTGGCCCAAATCCGGCCCCCTGGATCCAGGCATTGGGAGCGCCAAAACTCTTTTTCCTCTTGTCCCCCTTCAGTATCCTAAGTGGCATCTTTTGCGGGACCTCGCGTTTGCAACGTAGAACCCTATAACCTGGTTTTCTGCGCCCAGGTTCTGCTTTTCCCATCCACTCGGGACACCTCCTAAGACCTGATGAGCCGCCCTTTAAGTAATCTGAAGGGAAGGCTTTATTGGGTCCCGAACCAGGAACCCAACCCCCAAGAGAAACTTTTCTCCTTACAAATGATCCTTTAGGAGTCGTGGATGTGTCTTTCCTCAGTAAGATGTCTTAGTCCCTCTAAGGATAGGATCCCTACATAGTGGAGGTCGATAGCTGCCCGGATTTATGCTTTCAAACACCGATGCTCCCTTTTGACGTGTCCCGGGCATCGGCTTATTCTGCGTTCTGTTTTTGCGCCCGTCATCTTCGTTGTTAGGGTCTAGATTTTTTTTTCGAAGCTCACGCCCCTGCTGGTCGTTCTTTCAGTGGTTCATGGAAGCCCTCCCCTTGGGGCGCTCCACCTATGTAGTCTCTGTGACCCCCCTCCAATAGGCCTCCTGAGCCCCCCCCCTCGGAATCCCCCACCTTCTCACTGCTTTCGACAATACCCCCATGACTTTGGACGAAGGCTTCTTCCCCCCCCCCCACCTCCCCTTCCACCTTTATGAGCCCTCAAAGCTTAGAGGAGTGCTTTATTGGTTTCAGGACCCTTCTTTCTTGGATAGCTCACCCTTTTTTTGTAGCTTGCTAATCATTTTTGTTTTCAGAGTAGGTGGCCAAACCCTCTCGGGGAATGGATACAATAGAAGTTTAAGCCTTCTGGACGGAGTCCCCCCACGGGATTTTCGATTGACCCTTGGAGTCCGGGGAGGGTTGGGATTTCCGGTCTGGTTCAGGTTTCCCCTTTGTTCTTCCGACCTTTATTCATAACCCTTCCCCCCCCAGATTCATTCCTTTGACGCTTTGTTTGTTTTTGTGCAGTCACCTCGAGAGGGTTCCTTAGGGAGTTGAATTTTTAGTACTTTTCTTCCCGGCCGAGAAGGAATGGTTACGGGGGTCTTTGAAGAATATCCTTCGTTTGTTTTTGTACTTAATGGAACCTTTCCTGTTTCCCCCCAAGGTTGCTGTTCGTGGAGGAATCGAACCCTTCGCTCCTCTTTTTTCTTGACTTTTTGCAAGGCGATTGTCGCTGTTTAGGACTGTTCTTTTTTCTTCATGATAGTCCTAATCCTCCCTCACCGGTCAAGAGTTTTCTAAGTGGAGGATGGGCGGGGCTTGTCTCCCCTGGTGCTGGCCCTTTCTAATATTGTTTTCCGGCGTTTTTTTTTCCTGCCGTGGAATTAAGAGCGGGGCGGGTCCCCGGCCGAAGAACAATTTCGGAGCATCGGAATGGCGGTTTGAGATTTAAGTCCCCCCGAACTCCAAACGATGGTGGTCTTTCCCGAGGAGGGCTTCTTTTTCTGATTAAGGATGCCCCCACAAACCTATCTTTTTGGGGGGGAGGGAGGAGTGGGTTTGTTGCTTCGGGCGCTGTTTTGTGTTTTTTTTATGGGAAACCCCGGGGAGCAGGCCCCTTGGGAAAGGTCTACCGACCTCAGAGTTTACTTCCCCCCGGGGAAAGCGCCCTTTCCCCTTCCCCGATAACGGAACATCGTTTGGCCGGACCTAGTCCTCCATTGCAATACAGCCATCTTTCACCGAACCTTTGTCTCAGGCCCAGGTGGGCTTATTCAGTTTTGGTCCCCTTTCCCCGAAGTGACGTTCCTTCCTCTGCGTGAGAGAATTTTTCACAGTGAGTTTTTCCTAGGGAATGGCTTTCAGGGGTGTTGTTGTTTCCCCCACTAGTGACAACTCAAAGGATTTCCTCCAGGTGGTTTCCTTGCAACTTGCACCGTTGTTTAACCTTCACTGTGGGGCGACATTGCGCATTTTTTTGTATTTTTTCGGAAAATACCCCCGCTGCGCCAGAGCAACCTCCCCTCTTACACAAACTTCATTCACTTTCTGTTTTTGCCCGCACTCCTCCCATCTCTTTCCCTTCTACACCCGTAGAGGGTCCCCCCCCCTTCGATATTTTGCCCAACCATCTCACTACAAACCCCATTGGCGTCCCCATCTTTTCAACCCAGAATCCTCTTTTTTTTGGTCCGGTTCTGGCGGCGTACTCTTTTTAGTTTCGCCGTTGATGGGGTCCCTTTTTCTTAATGAAACGTTCCCTATTTCTACAGTTCTGAGGGAAAGGAACACCGATTCTCTTTCCCCCAACAAGTCTTTTCTGCACTTTCAGGAATATTGCCCCAAGGGTTTCTCGATGGTGGATCTGGTGTGCTTAACCCCCAAATGACCCCCCCCCCCTTTTCAGAGCTACGGGCACATCCTTCCGGCCGCAAAAGTTTCCTGATATAAGTTTTTTTTCCTCCCTATTAGAATCCTTTTTCCACGGCGGTTGACTAGTTCTTCCTCACCAAGGCCCCCTAGGATTATGGCTTCTCAATAATCCCCCCTTCTTGGATACCTTCTTCCTCATAATACTGTTGGTCTCTGGGAGCATATATTTTTTCATCAGTCAAACCCTTGCAGTCCTCCCCCTTTCGGTGGTTACTTCGATGAATCGTCCTTGGACCTTTAGAAGTTTTTTTCCCCCCAGGTCTCCCTCTCTTTCTCCCCAAAGTCACCACCCCCACCTTTCTTTCGACTTTCCTCGTGGCTGGGATTTTTGTGCTTTATGGTTTTTTTGGGACTTCGACGGACCGTGGTACCTTTTGGTTTGGTTTGGAGAGTTCATTGACGCTGGTTTTTTTTTTTTGCATATTAACGATTGAGGGGTTCAGAGTTTAACACCCTTTCAAGGGGCCGTGGGTCTCTTTTATCTGGGCTTTCTTTTTGCGGCACGGGCTCCTCTTTTTTTTTTTTTCTTTTTTTTCATGATATCCACTTTTCCTTACGATGGTGATCTGTTTCGTTAATGGTTTCGGAGGTTTTTGATGCTCCGTGTCGCAACCCCCCGTAGTGGGGCTACGGACCCCTTTCCCCCTGACAACTAAACTCTTCTCTTCGCTGGGCTATCATTCCAACGGACTTTTTTTTGCAAAATACTTTCCCCCCGCGTGGCCTCGGAACCTGGTCAAAGTTATCGGACGGACCTCCTCCCCATCGAATAAAGGTTCTGGCTGACCACCGACTTCTTTCCCCCGAGCGGAACTTTCTGTGTTCCTCTTCTCTTCACTTCTTCCCCATTCTTCTTTTAGTTGGAGGAAAAGGCCCTGGCCTTCCCGGGGTGCTCTCCGTTTTTTGGACATGGTTGGCCCCTGGAGGGTTCTGGTTTCTCTGCGAAGGGGGGTTTTTTTCCCGCATCCCCTTTCCTCGGCGTGGGTTTTGGATCCTCCCCTCCCTCGGGCCTTTTCTGGGCGCTCTTCCCCGCCATCGGCAAAGTGTTTCCCAAATCGGAAACCCCCCAGTTTCTGGTTTTCTTCTTTTGGGATGGTTGTGTACGCAACAATTCAAAAGTCCCTCCCTACCGCTTCGCGTTGCTAAGCATAAAACCCCCTTTTTTGGAAGAACGTAATGAGTCCTTTTTCTAGGGTAAGACCACTGGTCAGACGTATTACAGGTTTTCCAAAAAACCGATACAGTAGCGGATGTGATTTTTTTTGTAGAAAATACTCCTTCAGGAGTCTGGCGAATGTTCTTATCAGCCCCCCTTCAAGATTAGGGCTTTTTTTTCCGGTTAGAGATCCTCCCCCCCCAGGACGGGTTTTTGAAGACGATACTAGTCCTTATTTGCCTTTTCCCTTTTTCCTGGGAAAAAAGAGCCAGTCAGTCCTCCTTCATGTCCAAAAATTTTCCCCTAGAAATTTTTCTGAAAAGTATTTCTCCACTTGTTTCCAGCAGAGTTTGGCGGCCCATTGTAATTTTTTTTTTTTTTCCTGGATGTTCCTAGAGCCCTTTTTTTCCTTCTGGGGGCCTGTGGTTTCCCTCCTGCAAAATGGATTTTTTTTTCACCGTCCGGCCGTTTGCTGTGGCAAGGGCAGAGCTCCTCTCCTAAGTTTTTTTTTTTTTTTTAGAGATATATTGCACTTGTTTTTTCCCTGGCGGCCAGGGGGCGTCGAAGCACAAATTTTGCTTCCGTACGGAAACCCTCCACAGACGGGTTATTCTTCTCCCCTTAGGAAGGGCCCCCCCCCCCCCGCCGGCCACCTGCCAACCGACAGACGGCCTCCCCCCCGATAAAGTTTTGGAAACGTTTGCCACCGTTCCTTTTTTTCAACCGGTTGACAATTCTTTTCTTCTTTTCCAAGGCTGACCCCGATGCCTGGGTCCATTTTTTGGCGGGGGACGTCTAGTCTTTTAATCTTTTTTTCTTTATGAAAATCCCCTGTTTGAAGATTTTTTCCTGAACGGAACTAGAATTGCCTAGTCCTTTGAGCCTTTTTTTTTTCTAGAGGACGCGGTATTTTCCGAGAGCCTTCTCCCCCCAGGTTCCATCGAGACGGTTTCCCCCCCACCCCTCCCCCTGAGAAGGGAGTCCCTTCATGAACAGAAGCCAGAGGGAAGCTTGAAGGTTTTTTTCGCGGAGCCACCCACTCTCGCCCGGAAGCCGTGTTTTAATGAGGCGGTTGGGCCAATTTTGTTTTTTTTTTCCCTAACCCCCCCCCCCCCCCCTGATGTTCACTTCTTCCTTTTGAGGTTGATTCCCGGGGGACAAAACGTGAAGCCCCCCCCTTTTTCCCTGAGGACTGGATTTTTCAGGCACTGATGATGAGGGGGGTGAGTCCCCCCCCCGAATCATCTTTTTCTTTTTTTTGCTGATAGAGGAGGTCTCACTTCCACGTACGCTCTCCCACCAATAACCCTGAAGTTCCAACCTGAAACGCCGGGGGCCCGAAATTTCCCCGATAGGTTTTCTTTTCTTCTTGAGCAGCACGTATTCCTCCGGATGAGAGTTCTCCAAGTTTTTTTTTTTTTTTCCCTGGATAGGTTGTCCCCCCCTCGGAGTTGGGTGTTTTTGTCTTGACCCTTCCCCCCAAGGAGTTCGGATGGAATTTAGTTATAGCAGCGCCCTGGCGATTCTTTCCTTTTGTAATGAAGTGCGAGCCTACACTTTTAGTGCGGCCGCGGGCGTCCCCTCTTTCCCCTTGGACAAATTTCCTTCACCTGCGATGTCCCCTGTTTGAGGATGATGATTGTCCGTTCTCGCTCCCCCAAACCCACCGTGCCGCACCACCTTAGAGAATCTATGGAAGGGAGGCACTCGTTACCGCCTCAAGCATGACTTTTTGTGAAGCCCCCCCCCCCCCAGCGTCATGCTTTTTCCACAGACAAACCCCTTTGTGAATTTTTCCTTTCAAAACGTCCCCTTCCCGCCCCCAAAACCCTTTCCCCTGCACGGGTAGTGTGGAGGGTCTCGTGTTGTTCCGGCCTTGGTGATATTTTTGCGTCTCTTATGGGGCGGCGACGGGCCCGGCGATTCGACTTCCCCCTTTGACTCTTGGCCAAAGCTCTGCAGACCCGAGGGTACCGCGGAGCGTTCTTAGGAAACAGGCCTTTTCTCGTAGGATGCTTGGAGGGGTCTTTTTTTTTCATAAAGCCAGATTTTGGGTGGCCTTTGTCGGAACGGCTTTACTGGCCGGGTTCCCCTTCGGGCGAAGTGCCGGGTTCCCCTTCGAGAGGCATATTTGGGTGACGGTGCGTTTTTTTTTTTCGTAGTAGGAAGTTTCCGACCCTTGGAAGAATTTTTCCTCACCTCGGCCCGTTGGCAATATGGCCTTCAAGATTGCTGCGGACCCCTGCGTTACTCTCGGATCCTCAGACGGCTCGTTAGGTAGTCCAATTTCGTTTCCTTCATCCCCGATATCCTTACGATAGCCCCCCTTTTTTTCCTCTTAAGGGGCAACCCTCCCTATCTTGATGCGTTTTTTCGCCGTCTTGGCCGCTGAGAATGTAGGTTTTTGATTTTTTTCTCGAAGGAATGAATGGTCCCTTTTCTTCCCGGTGCCGGTCGGCCTTCTCTGGGAAAGTTGAGGGCAAGGCACCCCAAGTCTCTTTTGGGGGGAATCTTTCTTTTCGTAGGCAGAACTTTTTAGTCAGCTGATTTTTTGGGCCCCGGAACCCCAGTTTTTCCTTTCAATGTGAGATCCTTGCCATTCCCCTGGGTGAGGACCCTGGTTGCAGTTGCCCCGGTTCACTGGGGATTTTCCGATTTTTTTTTGCAAAAAAAACATCTTGAGTCCGCAACTTCCCCTCCGAAAAGAACTTACGATCCAGGCCCCCACCCATTATGTGGTTAGTGGACCCTTTTTTCCCCCCCAGACCTGATCCCCCCCCTCTGGGCGAAGGGCGTTTCGGTCTCTTGGATTTTCCGTGGGCTGGAGTATTTTAAAGTCGGTCAGGGTGGGACACGGAATTGTGTACAAGTGCCCGATTCCGCTTCCCGACGCGACGAGGGATCCTTAGGGCCTTCCCCCCCCTCCCCCCGCTAACTTTTTTTCATCAGCAAAACCTTCCCTGAAAACGCGTACCCCAAAACCTGTCCCCTTTTCCCCCGTTTGTGTCATTTTGTCTCACCGCCTTTCCTGCCCCCGTTTGACGGGGGCTCCACCAGTGGGTTGAAGTGATTGCGTCCCTCCAGGGGCCTCTTCTCCCCCCCTTGGCGCAATTTTTTCCACGCGGGTCGTTTTCCCCCGGCCCGCTCTTGGAAGCCCCAGCTTTTCCATAATGAGTCCCCCTGGGAAGACAAAGAACCCCCCTTTTTTTTTTTTTTCCCATCCAAGAACCACTCGAACACTTCTCACTGGGCCGATGTTTCTTGGATGGGTTCTTCCCACGGCCTCCAGCAGACATGCTAGCAGGCCAGAATTTCCCAGATCCTACCGAGCTCGACACTTGGAATTTCCCCCCCTTCTTGGCTCAACCGTCCCCCCCCTCTTTTCCCCTTGGTTGAGAAATCATTCTGGGATTTCCCCTGCATATGCATTCCCCCCCCCCCCCCCCTTTTCCTCCATCGAGGAGCGCCGACGGGACGTCCCTCCCCCCCTGGAAAACTCCCTTTTTCCCCCCCCTTTTCTTCTTTTTTTTTGTCCTCACCGATCCACATCCGCCCGCTCCTTTCGAGCATGATCAAGTTTTTTTTGAAATCCTTCCACTGAAGACCGTCCCCCTTTTTTCACAGGCCAACTTTGCCCAGACGTACCCGATTTTACGGCGGCTTTTTCATTACGTGTGGATGACATTTTTTTCCCCCACAATGTCTTTCCCTTCAAACGGGAGAGGAATTTTAGCCCGAGATTTTTTGGGTAGTTCCCCGATTATTGAACCTGCCCCCCCACCGATTGGGCTTCTTCTTCACGATACCGATACTAATTGCGACCCCCTTTTGATCGACCGGGATCCGTGATCTTGAGAGTTTCACCCCCGGGGAGTTCCAGTCAAGAGAAGAGGAAGGGTCTTCCCCCTCAAACGGCCCTCTCCGATCCACCTTTCAGAAGAAGGAACCCTCTAGATCAGCAGTTCAAGAACGAGGTGTCTCCTTTCATCTTACGCACGATGCCTGAACCTCTCCCACCCCCAGAAGCACCATAGGGAATTCCGGCGGGAGTCGTGTTCCCCCCCCCCCCCCCCCTCCTACAAACCCCCAAAAGACCCCGGAAAGTCCGGAGGGTCAAGAGTATTTTTTTTAGTCCTCCCCCCAATGGAAGGGTCCCCCCCCCCCACGACGGAGGAAGTCTGGCCTTGCTGCTGGAAGACTTTCTTCTTGCTGTTGAAGACCAGAGTCCCTATTCGTTACCGCAACCTTCTTTTTTGCTGTTTTCCCTCACTAAGAAGAGGACGTCTCCCCCCCCCCCCCCCCCCCTTGCAAAAGCTTTTTTTTTCGGACCCCTCCCACCTTTAGGGTGGTGTTGTTTTTTTCTTTTGACACCCGCTGATTCGTTTTTGCGATTGGGTTGAGCTTCCCCGGAGGCGGCACTGAAACGAACGCGCCCCCGGGGTGATTTTTCCCCGGAGGATGCCCTTATGCGGGACCAGAGGAGGATTTGGGGGGGGAAGAAGTGAAGGGATTTTGGGTTGTCCCTCCTGGATAAAGTTTTTTTTCTTGGTTGGTTTCCCCACCTCCCTAAGGACAGCATCGTCCTTTCCAGAAAGCCCCCTAGTGATTTCATCATCGGACTGTTTTTTTTTTCTTTCGTATCGGGTGGTCTTATCCCTTTTCTGAGACGCGGCTATCTTCCTTGAGGCGGCTTCGTTTCATGACTACCTCGATTTTTTTGAACTGCTTCTGGGGACAATTTTTCCCCCTCCCGGCAAGGGTTTTTTCCCCTTCCCGGACGCGCAGCCATTTTAGATTTTCACTAATAACTCTTTTTTTCTCGGAATTCTCCTCTGTTTCTTGCCGATTTGAGAATCTTTTCCTCATATTCTCTTATTTATAAACGAATACCCAGTTTCTTGCTCATCGATGTGTCGTCTTTTTTGTGCTCCTGCTCCCCCGATAAATTTCTTTTCCTCCCTCGATATTGCGGGACTGGCAACCTAACTTTCCTTCGCCTCCTTTTTCTACCCTTTTCAGAAATACCCTTTTTCGTGCTAAGTCTTTTTTTCGGTCTCGGCTTTTGGCCAAGGCCGCCTCGGCTCTGGTTCAAAGTTTTTTTTTTCCACCCCCTCTTAGGACTTAAACCCCCTTTCCTCCTATTGTTCTTGCAGTGAGGGACATATGTCCTTTCCCATCTATAAACCCTTTAGCGGCGTTCTTGGTTTGGTCTGTAGCTCCAGGTTGGCTAGCCGCTCTCTGATAGACCCTTTTACTATCTTTTGAAACAGGAAAAACCCTCTTTTTTTTGGTCCTTTTTTTCCATGATGAGGGATTCTCTTATAGAGTACCCCTCCAGTCGGTTTTGGATAGGAACCTTCCCCTCATAGGGGACCCTACTTTCTTTAAATCAAGATGATACATGCCGTCCCTGTAGTTCCTCTGATAGGGTCATTCCGTATTAGTACTTCAGTCAACGGAGGAAGATCCTAGTACTCTCTTTTTTTAAGAAGGAAAGGGGTCCTTTCTTTCCCAGTAGATTTTTTTCTTTATTTTTGCAGGGCCGGAAGAAAGGAACAATTTGCGATTTTTCTTTTAAATCCTTCTTTTTTCTCTTTTTTTCTTCGGGCGACTCCCAACGCCCTCCCTAAGATGAGGAATTCCTGCCTAAAACCTTTTTTTTTGTTTCGGTCCCTCCCTTTTTTATTTAACCACGGTCTGATTTCTCATTACAAGATTCTTTCTCTAGGGTTGTAGCACAACTCTTTTCATTGGATTTCAGAACAGGCTTTGTCCCCTTTTTTACGGCGGCTCTCCCCTGGGGGAGTTTTTCCTATTAGCGCTCGGATTTTCTGCCGTGCAGCTTTCCACGGCCCTCACCTTCTCCCATGGTGGACGAGCTTTCCTCAACGGTTTTCCGCACGTGAGGTAAGCGGGTAGTTCTCTTTTTTTTTTCCTTTTTGGATGGGGCGGGTTTTTTCTGTGTGGGACGTGTGAGGGCATTTTTCCTTTTTCAGACTTTCCTCGGGACCCCTTTTAAGCGGCGCATATTGTTTTTTGTTTGGGGGATTCCCCCCCAGAGAGTCCTTTTTTCACAGCGGTTGTGGATTGGGTTCTTTTACGTAGCCTGGGAGGATCTTTGGTTCTTTAGAGGTTAACATCCCGAATGGAGTTTCTTTTTCTGTTGCTGGGTTTACTCGTTTGTCGACCTTTTAAGCTAGAGTATTCTTTCTTCCGGGGATGAATAGACTTCTTCCTATGTCGTCCCAAGTCGTATTTGAGAGTTTAGCTTCCTCCTAATTCCCCCCTTCTCTTCTTTCTAGGACATCCGGTGAGGAAAGACTTTTTTTTTTTGTAAACCCAGTGAACAAGGGAAGAATCTTTTTCAAGGGAGGGAAGGGGACCACCCAGAGTGGTTTTCCTTCCCTTAGTTCCTTAGGGGAGAAAGCCATGGCTGTTACGGACCACAAACCCCCAGTAAATTAAGACTCGGGTTTTTTCGGGGGCGTACAAGGAGGTGGCTAACTGTGCAACTTTGTCCTTCCTGGAGGGGGTCTCGTTGCTTTTTTGGCATGGCTGACCTTTCTTTTCTTTCCGCCGTGGACCCGAATCTTTTCCCTTGTCCTCTTTCCAAGTTTCTTTCAGGGCACTGACCGCTACATCTTCTTCCCTGCTCCAGGACTATTAATACCTTTCCCCTCTCACCATGGCCCCTCGGTTTCTTCTTTCCTTACCGTGATCGTCACGAAGCCCGTTGGAACCTGCCTTTTGGCGAGATTCTCCCTTTTCCTTTCTCCTTCTGTAGCAGGGGTTTGCTCCCCTGTGGGTGGTGGGCCACTAGTGCCACGACC
>Ga0179591_1278704_pt1 | contig 17540 bp, 21 predicted proteins | sample CZOMad2_1_08_16f_FD_182891 | JGI IMG/M metagenome (GOLD analysis project Ga0179591, IMG submission 182891) | Vadose zone soil fungal communities from Angelo Coast Range Reserve, California, USA - CZOMad2_1_08_16fungal (PacBio error correction) | ecosystem: Environmental > Terrestrial > Soil >... | reverse complement strand
CACTATTGGCCTGTTTGCCACTTTTCTCTGTCACCCCTTTACTAGCAATCTTGCTCCCGGCCCCCCCCCCTCGTATGCTCCAACTTTGTCCTCGTCTGCTCACCCTGCTTTCTTCGATGAAGGCGTCTGATTTGAATGGAAACCGCGCCCTTCTTCCTTAAGATTGCGCACGCATGTCCCGATTTCCCACACAGCACGCTCACTTTTCGGCCCGTCATACGGGCTTTGATACGGACCCCTGTGCAGTGAACCAGGGGCGTGCCAGGTTTGTCAATTTAGCCCCCGCCAAGCTTTCTTAAGTTCCCTCCCCTGACATTGAACTCAACTGGCCCGATTGACCACCTTATGTCTTTTCCCTTTCTTTGATCGTGCCTATGTTTTTTTTCTGCTTGGAACCATAAACGACGTTTCCTTGTAAACTGGCGGTGCTCGTTTCCCCCGGTAGATGAACCGAACTTTCTGCCTTAGGACCCCCACCGTGTCGGTCCCCCTGCAAACTTTTCGGGAGATTCTGTAACGTAACAAACCCTTCTTCGACCACATATTCCAGTTCCCCCTTCATTCTTTGTTTAGGGGTCCAGTCCCCGAGCATTTGAGATCTCTTTTTTTGGAGTCTATCTTTCTCATCCGTCCAGGGGCACCTCAACAAGAGTCTATATGGGTTACGTTGAGACGTTCCTTTTCTCGTCGATCCCGGTCTTGTCCTCGTCGTGTAAATAGACCCCCCTAACCCTCCCCGTGAGCGGACCCTTTCTTCAACCAATTCTCCCTCCAAAATCGAGGACATAAGTCAGATTCTGTCTCCGAAACTCTTGTTTTTGTAAGGGGACCCCTCCGACTCCCCGGTTCTTCGTCCAGCACAACAACTGAATGGCCCGTTCTGGATCCTGGTTGCCCCTAACTTCCGACTCTTCTCGGGATTTCTTGCTTACGTTGTTCCTAAACCAGCTAAGGTTTCCATTACTCATGGCCCTCTCTCTTTTGAGGGATTCCTATTAGTCGTCCGCCCAGTCTCCTCAGCCACTCTATTTGGCGGCCCCCACAAAGATCCCCCTAAGTTCCCCCAACCGTTTACCAAACACCCGCGTCTCAAGTCACTACTTCCCCATGGGCCGCCCCTTCTAGCAGATCTTGGGCTCCCTTCCTCCCTCAGAAGCCCAAGGTGAGTGTCCTCTCTCGCTTTTGCCCCCCCACGCCAGTAGTCTCGGGTTCTTCACTCAAATCGCCAACTAGCCTCGAGCCCTTCCTAATTTGCCTTTTCCCCCTTAGCGGACCCTGCCCCCACCTGGTATTTCCGCTTCTTTGGTTTTTTTTTCCTTAAGTTGCACGCTCTCTTCTTGCCGCTCGTCTTCGGAGTCTTCCCGGTATTGGGAAACATTTTTGCCCAATCCAAATCCGTTTTTCCTTTTTTTTTCCTTGCACCCCCCTCCGAAGTCCGCCCTCCCCCGCCCCAAGTTTTTATTTTTTTTCGGGTCTTTAGGTAGTGATTTTTTTGTGGTCCCAGGTTTTTTTTTTTTGGGCCCTTTTTTTGATGAACACTGGCGTCCGATCCCCCTCGTCGCCCTCGCCCCCACCGTAGCACGCTTGTGCGGTTCTTTTGTTTTTTCCGCGGAGGTCCCATGTTTTCGGTTGAACCGACGACCCCCCCCCTATTTAGGACAATCATATTCTGAAAATGATAGCGTATAACACCACTCTTCGTGAGTTGCCTCCCTCTTGACGTTGTTTTCGGAGGTTTGGTCCCCTCTAGTCTGGCCGTAAGGCGGCTCTTTTTGCACCAACCCCTTCGTTGCCTTGCAGACTTCCGTCCGGTGTCCACTGTGCACGTTCACACGTGTGGCTGGGGTGCGGTTTCTTTCCAATTCTCCCCCCCCCTCCTTTCGGTGTCCGCAAAGGTCCTTCCCTGAACGGTTTCCTAGTTAAACTTTTCCCCCTCCTTTTTATGCGTCGTCACTACGGTCCACTCGACGTCTCCCCTCAAGATCCAGCCCCCCGTTTCCGTAAGAGACACGTGAATGTTCGGTTTGGCTTTTAAAGATGTTTTTTTCAAAACAGGCTCCCCCTTCGGTCCCGGTGCCCCCTCTTTCTAGGCCCGTCCCATAAACTCCAACTGGCCTCCATCACTCCCCCCCCCCTTTTTTATAAAAAGAAGTTCGGACCGTCTGTGTCATTTTTCCCCCAGAACCGAGTGCCTTCTTGCACGGGCGTTCCCCTTTTCTTTGCCTTCTTTTGACCAATTTTTTTTTGATTGACTGTCTGTTTTTTAAAAAGAGTTGCTTCTTCTAGCGTGACCATTTTTCCCGTCGTTGTTTTGAGGTTGCGGAACCCCTTCTTTTTCCTTTCCCCGACCCGGGGTTCACTTTCCCCGCCTGTTCGACGTCAATTTCGTTCCCCGTGGAATGTTGCCCCTCCCGCCATGCGTTCGGAACCGGGCCCCCCGCGACCCGGCCTTCTTCACAAGAAAACTGTCCTCCCCAAGGTTCTAGATCCGAGGGCTTCTATTCGAAGTCGGCCCCCTTTTCCTTTTTTTATCCCGTTTACAACGTCCGTTCCCCCTTTTTTGACTTTTTATCCTCTACCCTATTGTTTTTTCCGCCTAACTGGGCTCCCATTCCCCTCTTCTTCTTTTTTTTTTGAGCTTCCCATGCGCGACTGAAGGTCTGCCCCCCCTTTTCCTTCCGCTGGCATGTTGCCCGACCGCCATTTTCCCACAGGGTTTTTTCATCTTTTTCTCTTTAGTGCGCTGCTTTTTGAGGAGAGATCATCTCAAAATTTCCTCGTAGCAGTTCCCCCTTTTCCTTCCGGACTGTCCCGCTTCATTCCTGTCGCTCCCGCCACCCAACCCAGCATGACATAGTCGGCTCTTTGCCACGCCCTTTTTTGACAGCTCAACACCTTAGGCCACCCCTTTTTCCGCTTGAAACCCTGGGGTCCCGTTGCTGATTGGTCAACCTTTCTGGTGGGGAGTCCCTAAAAGTCTTAGCCCCAGGGCTTTTTACCATTTTTCAGGTGACTTATTGTGTTGGCCGGTGGGGCCTTTGTTCTTTTCTCAGTCTGTGACATGGGGCGAGGTCCCGGTCATCTTTTTGGGTGGGATTCAGAACCGATCATGGGCCCCCGTTTTTTCTTGTGTTTTTGAAAGGCTTCTCTACCAACCTGTCCCTTGCTTCCGATGGGTGCACCCGCTTCCGATTCATGTTTGACATGTCTCCTACACCAATGGTTTCTGAAGCTTTGAGCTTTTTTCTAACCCCCGGCCGCCTTCCCGTCTTTTTGCTTCAAGTTAAGTTTGACCTTTCTCCCGAGTCGGAGGTTATTGTTTTTTTGATGATTTGAGGGTCGGGTTGTTTTATTCCCCCCCTGGACGCTCCATAACCGATTTTCAGCCTGAGCCGCGGGACCTGTTTTTGACTGTTCCTAGTCAGGGCGTTAGCCCTTTGTATGATTCTGACCCCTAGGTTTTGTCCCTCTTCTAAGGTGTTATGTGCCGTTTTCTTACTTCTAGTTGACGTTTTTGAAATTATTTCTGTGGGACGCCTGCTGAAAGCGCCCTACGGTAGTTTCCCACAATCGGTCGAGTCTCTTTGCCCTTTGCGTATTGAGAGACCGCAGCTGACTGGAGGACACTTTTACTTTATTCGTTGGCGTGATCCTGTTCTTTTGGGCGGTCTCTTCCCCTATCCTCGTCTTTTCATTGCTTCTGGAACGCGTCACCGTCCGCGAAGCCCCCCCCCTAGTTTTCTCTGTATTCCCAGGAGGATGAAACTCCCTATCTTTTCTCCCTCGCCTTTTTAGGGTTGCTTTTAGTACTTTTTTCAGAATGGGTGTGAAAGAGAAAACCATTGTTTCCGACCTTTCCCGACCCTTTTCGACTTCACAGTCCCTTGGAGTCTTTTTTTGAGGTTGTCATTCTTTATTTGCCCTCCACCTGGAGTTTTTGCATCATTCCCTTTGAACTAAAGAAAGGTCCTTTTCTGGTCGTCCTTTCCGCCCGTTTCGGCTTTTTTTTGGATTTTTGATTGGCCGAAGTTCCCCTTTTGACCCTTTTTTTAGGCTTCCTGACCAAGGCATTGCAACTCACTTGAGCTCTGCTTTTGGCCTTACTGCCCCCGCCGAGCTTCTGTTGCGTGGATCTCTTTCCCCCATGTCGGGCCCGCGCCCAGTTTCCCCTTACTTCAAGGAACTCTTTGTTTGATGCGGTTCTTTTTTAAGTATGCTCGTTGCGAATGGCGTTATTTCCCCCGAACCACTCGACACATTTGCTCGAGGTTGTCCCTTTTTCACGTTGATTTTCCGAGTTGCCCACTTACGAGCTCTCGACCTTTTCTTCTGTTTTGGCCAGGTTCGTTATTATTTTTTTTTTTTTTTAGTCCGTCTCGGTAGTCCTTTCCATTTAGGTGAAGATTCGCTCTCCCTTTCTTCTTCTAATTGTCTCGATTTGGATAGCCGATCTTTGCTTTTGGCCCCAAGACGTGGCGCTGCGCGGCCAGTTTCTTGGCCGGATACGCGACTCGGCCCTTCTGGCCAGTTTCCCCGTGCGTTGAGCCCCCTTGATTATATAGGAGACCCCTGGGATCGGCCGTCTTTTTTTGGACTCGTGCTTCACAGAGTTTAGCGTTCTTTGCACATGGGCGCGTTCTCTAGGGCCAAAGACTGACTTTTGGTCCCGACGCCATAGCTCCAATTACTTTCGCGCCCTCGAGACCCCGTGAGGATTTACTTCGGGTGATCCTCCCACATTCTTTTGAGATCCTTTTCTGTTCGGGCGCGGCACCCCCTTAAATTAAATGGTCATTTTTTTGGAGATTTTACAGGGCCCCCGTTTTTCTATTTTCCACTTTCGCCAGTCTTTTCCTGGGAAGAGTTTGCGGCCTGAAGGGGACGCGTCCCTTCCGTCTAGGCTGAAGGCGACCCGTTACCTGGGCTGCTCTCGGGTGTCATGTTAACAGCGCCCCCTCGTACTCCGGTCCTACCTGGTGAGTATGCCTGTTGGCTTTTTTGGTCCTATTTCAGTCGATGACCGTTCCCTTCTTTTAGGGTTCTGGGTCCCGGCGTTTTCCTAGCCCCCTTTCGGTCGCCTTTTCCGTTTTCCCCCCCGGAAAGTCTTAGACGGTGGTTTTTTTTCTGTTTGAGCGTTTCGGTCGACGGCGGTTTTTCCCTGCTTCCCCCCTTGGTTGTCGAGTCCCGGACAACCGTGGCTTTTTCATAGGCCTGCTTCCACTTTTATTATATGTAGTTTTTCCTTGGACTCGTTCTCGGGCATCTTTCCCCTTCGTTCGAGTTCTTGGGACCTTTTTTTTTGTCCCCTTTCCTTTGTTCTTTCTTGATTCCGGTCGGAGACCAAAGGCTCTTCCACCTTTCTGGCCATTTCTGATATTCCTCTCTTTCATCCTCCCCGTTCTTTTTTTTTCCCGACTCTGACCCCACCCTTATTGGGTGGCCGTTTGAACCCGTTGTAAACTCCATGTTCCCCCCGAATGCTGTTCCCGTACCACCTCTTTATTGCTTCCTTCCTGCTTGGATTTCCTTTTCATCTCGGCTCACTTTTCGCTTCCGATCGGCGGCGAAGTCTTTTTTCTCGCGCTCTTTCCTTGCTCCGATTCCGGGCCCCCCGCCGTTCCAGATCTTTTCGGGGCCGTACTTTCAGGTTCCGCCTTGCTCCCTTGACCTTGGTGTTAGGCCACACCTCGGTTAAACGGCAACGGGAAACCTTGAAGCCGCTTTCAAAACCCTTTCCTGTGGCCCCTGTTTAAGAGCACAACTTAGGGCGTCAATTTATATGTTCTACTTCCTTCCGTTTGATTGTATTTTTCTTTTCTTGAACATCCTTTTTTCCCCCCCCACACAGACCAGTTTTAGCGCGAGCCGCATCCCTCGCGCTCCCCACTGAGGATTCCCCTAGGTCCCGAAAATTGATGGTTGCTTCAACATCGTGGCGTGGGAAGTTTCCTTACCACGGAACACCTTTCCGACAAAATATTTTCCTGGGATTTCTGGTTTACACGGTAGAGTGTCCTTTTCTCCAACGCCCCGAGTCATGTGGGAGTTCCTCCTTCGGCCCTCAAAGTCCCTTTTTTCTACGACTGAAGCGGCAAATTCCCTCTAGAGACCCGTTGCAAGATCTATATTCTCACTTCGTCTTGACAAGTGGAGGTGAGCACCTCCTCAAACTTAGACAGAGTTCGGCCCCCTGAAGAATTCCCGAGGGACGAACGAAGTAGAACCTGGGGTCCGCCGCGCCGAGCAAGTCTCAAAGGTAGTCCTCATCCTGTTTTTCATCCTTCTTGGTGTTTAGGAGCTTTTCTGTGTGGAATAGCAGCGACTCGAATTCCGAGATCTTCCCGCCTGACCCTACCATCAAGTCTCAAATTTTATATTTTTTTTTCCCTTTCATTTTTCTTATGACCTTTTTTCTTCGAGAAGTCATTGGGGGACGTTATTATGTTTGCCCCACGACAGGTAAGAGTTCTCTCGCCTTGTAATCTCAGTGCCCGCACCGGCGAACCTTTCCGTCTTTGAGAATTCTTCCTAATGACCAGTGGCCCCTCCACGGGTTGCGTTATTCATTATTCTTATGGAAATTCCCTTTCTCTTGATCCCAGATTTCAAAACGACCTTCCAGCCTCCTGCGCAATCTGTCTTTGGCGTTCACACCTCGAACACCACCCTTTTGCCAGTTTTGAGTGAGGTCCCGGGAGGTTTCCCCCCGTTTCCTCCATGCCTCCCCCGGGACGAACTCCAGCTTTCCAGCATCTTACGCGAACTCTTGGTTCAGCAACCTCTTGCTGGCCTTCTTTTTTTAATATTTCCTTTTTTTTCTCCCCTTAGACCAATTGACATCCAAAGGTTCGGATTTTTCTATGTTTCCTTTCGGCTTCCCTTTTCTTTACTTGACATCCTTTTTATTTCCCAGTCCCTCCTTGTTAAAAACACCCCCCCCTGCTTCCCCCCGATCGAGTTACTTGAGCCCGCGTTTAATGTACGGACCTCCTTTCCGTTGTCCCCTCTGGAGGCGATCCCCCCCCTTCTTTTTGTCAGACACAGGCACCCTACAACAGTTAGCCTGTCAGCTTTACTCCGTCGGACGCCCCTCCCCACAAAATATCTTAATACCCCGAATTGTTTCGTGTACAGGCTCACCCTCAACACTCGCCTTCCTATTCCTGAAATCCATCCAGATCCGATTAGTGAAGTAGATGGGACTCCTCGACAGGGGATGACTCCCCCCATACTAGTGATCGGAGGTTTCTTCCTTTTTGATTTTCTTCTCTTCCCAGTCGCCCCTTTTTAGTGAAGTATACGCTTTAATGTTTCCTTTTTTCTCCCCCGTGAGCCCGCCCCCCCCCCCGCGGGCCCCTCCCGGGCGCCTATCTTTCCGCTTCTCAACGTCTGAAAAACTCCATTTCCCGCCTGGCTTGTCGTTTTTTGCCGAGTTTGTTGGGGGGTCTTTGGGCCGGGGGCGGGTGGGTTGGGCTCAATGATTCCCCTCTCTGTCTCTGATAGTCCCTTCTTCAGCCTGATTCCAAGTCCCTCCGCTTTTGACTCTGCCTACGCTTTTCTTCCCACAAGTTGTTTTCTCGATGTTCCACCGCGTGTCCCATATTTTCCTATTGGTATGCTCCTCAGGTCACATGTTTAAAGATAGTTACTTAATTTTTAAGCCTGGCCCCTCGCGTCATTATAACTCTCCCCGTCAGGTTCGAGAAGTTTTGGTAATCCTGTGCCCCCCTTTTTGCCCCCGTATCCCCCCGCGCGGCCGCGATTGGTTTTTCTTGAGCGGGTACAGTTGTTCTTCCCCGTCCCGCTGCTGCACGCCACCCTGAACTGCAGCTTTTTTGCTTTCCTTCCTGCTCTTCATTCTTAGTGCCACAGCAACCCTCCCCTCTTGTGAGGGCTTAGTACAGTTTTGCCCCCCCCGGGCGTTTTTTTTTCCTCTTTTTTTTCCCCATTGGTGTCGGATTTATTGCCCTGAGGTTTCGATGGCTTTGGGTTGAGAAGTATTTGCCGTTAGACTCCGGATTTTTTTCCCCCGTCTTAGTTTCACGGGCACTGTTTCCTTGATGGTTTTCTTCATGGCAGTACAACGTCAGACTCCCGCAGCCCTCTTTCCTTTCTGCCCCAATATCTTTTTCTCCGTGTTCAGCACCAGCCTTCTTTCGCTTTTTGGTCTTAAACATTTCTGTCAGGACTGGTCCAGTGCCCCTCTCCCCCCCCAATGATCCCGTCACGTCACCCCTTCAAGTCCTTTTTTTTTTTTGTTTGTAGGACAGTTTATCATCCCGGCGTCTCGGTTTTGAGGTCTCTTCTACCGAGTTGAGCATAAGGGCAACGGTTTGCCCGGCAGTTGGTTTTTTCCCCGACGTTTCTTTTTTTTTCCGTTTTTTCTTTTCGCGCAATGGTTCTGCTTTGCATGATCACGACTCTCCCGTTTTTTTTTTTTGTCGATATTTTTCTTTCTGCGTTCCAGGACGTTGCACTCCGTTTGCGTTGCGGGCGCCTCCCCCTACGTGTTTTTCAAGGTTACCATGGATCCATTCCCTTCCTCAGTTGTTTTTTTTTTTGCGTTTTTGTTTTCGTTATACCGCTTTTTTTTAGTACGGGCGGTTTAAGCGTCGTTTCTTCTCGTGGTTTTCTTCCCCCTTTCAGTTTTCTGCGCCGGTTCTTCCCCAACCGTTCCCCCTTTTGACCTTTTCTTGAGGTTTCTGATCTGCCCACGCAAGTGGGACGCGCCCTTGAATTTCAGACGGTCCCACCCCTCCCCTTTTTTTAAGTTCCAGTCTTGCCGGATCGTTGCCCCTTAGCCTCGGGCCCTCGGTTTTTTTCTTTTTTCCTCACGAGATCATGGACCCAGAGGGTTCTGTCTCCAGTCTATACGACCATGGTATTTTGCGACGGGTTGAGCTTTCCTTGCGTCGCCCACAAATTTGGCTCTTCTTGCCGCTCCTTGTCCTTGGGCGTTCTTTCGAACCCCGTTTTGGGGACACGTCTCTTGTGCCGTCTCGGCCCTTCACTTTTCGCCACGACCTTTGCGGAGGCGTACTTTTTTTCACGCTTCACGTGCCCACGCACGCTTCGACCCCCTTATCTTTTTTAGCCCCACCCTGTGCTTTTTTGCTTTGGTACGTCACTTTTTCCGCATGCGCGGTTCCTTTTTAATTTGAAGGGCCTTTAGGTCGAGCGCCGGTTGCGTATAGGGGGTTTTTTCCGTTTTTTGTAGTTCAGAGTGGTTTCAGTGTGCCCCCCCCGACTGCCCATACGTTTTTCTTCTTTGGTGCCCAGGTCTTGTAGACCCACCTTGGTTCCCATGAGTCCCACTGATGCTTGCCCTACATGTCCGTTCCTATTTTTCCCCTTTCCCCCCTTTCAGGGCGTTTTCCCTCTGAAAGTTGGTTTTTATTACTTTCCCTTTTACGCTTAGTGTTTTCAACGCATCACCGCCGGCAATGCTTTCCGTTTTTTTTTTCAGAGAGTCCCTTCTTTTTTTTGAACCCTATCTCGTTTTTTTACGCTCCCCCTCGATTGGATTAAGTGCGACGCCGAATTGCTTTTCGTAATAGTCTTTTCCCTTAGCGTTGTTTTTTCTCTTCCCTTTCTTCATCTCTTTTACCGCACGGTTGGTTTGGGGGCTCGGGCCTTTCTCCACACCCTAGTCTTCACAGTCCTCTCCCGTTCCCTGTTCGAATCATCAACACCCCCTTTTCCGTTTGCGTAGCTCGCTTCACTTTTACTTGTGACCGCCCCACTTTCATCGGGTTTTGGTCGTCTTTCCCCGGTTGTCCGCGCCACGCAACCCCATTTCGCAATCCATCACTCTTCTTCGTCGGGGCAGGCGTTTGCCTGTTCGCTTCCGACGATTTTAGGGCAGATCCCGCTTATGTACACTTCTTGGTGTTTTTTAGCGTTATTGCGCCTTCCAGTTTTTTTCTGTCCTTTCCTCTTTTAATACTGTCACGTTTAGAGTGGCTCTTCGCGGACTCGCGTTTCCTTTTCAGAGTTGAAACTCTTTTTTTCCCCCTTTTGTTATTTCGCAGTGTTTCCCCCCCAATTGGCTTTCTTTCCCATCCTTTCCCTTCCCGTAAATGGAGTTGACGTTTTTTCCGGATAAAGTTTAGACTCTGATCTTCCCCTTTTAGCAATTACAAAATCTTGTTCCGAGTTATCGGTCCAGTTCTTGATGCTGGCCCTCTTCCTCGCCGTGTAGGCGGGGTTTTCAGGTGAGACCACTGGCTGTTTGGTCTTTTTTTTTTTTGTGCACGCCACTTTTTTTTGTCCCAATTCGACCTTCACTTGATTCCTCTTCCTGGTATACCCGACCAGTATTTTTTTCGATCTGTTCGTTATGCCACCCTGTAGGCGCGATCTCCTTAGCGTCTGGTGGACCTTTCTTTTTCTAGTTCCGTACGTTTTATTTCCTCTGCTCACAGTTGACTGCGCGACGCCCTTCCGTTTGTTTTTCCCCTGAAGCTTTCTCGACCCTTATTGTGTTCTGTTTCAAGCCCCCCCTGCGTGTTGGCTTCCTTCCAAAGTCCTCTGTTGGGGGTAGTACAGCAGAATTTTTCTTCCGCACCCGACTTTGAGGCTCCTCTGAGCTCTTGCTGCCTGGCAGTCCCCTTCTCATTTATCGACGTTTGACCAGACGCTTCCCCAGTCCTCGTGTCTTCTTCATCAAGGTGCGCCTACGTCATCTTTCCCCTTACCCTGCAGGTCGCAGGCAATTTGGAGCCTGTGAAGATATCCGTAAACTACACGTGTCCTAATCCTGTTTTGACGTCCCGTTTTAGACGAAATACGACCCCCTTTGAGTTTTTCTTTATTTGTGCAGCCTCTTTCGGAGTCGAAGAAGTCCCCCAGGATCTTCGTTTTCTTGGTTGTGGAGGAAGAACGTCTCGTTTCAACTCCGCCCTGGTTCCATACGTTGGACCGGTACTTTTGACTTTCTTTCACTTTTTTCACACGTCGGCCCCGTCCTTTTTTGACCTTCATCTAAGTAGTCCCTCCCTTGCCAGTGTGACTACCGTAGGATTCTCGGTGCCTCCTTTTTCTGACTGGTCCCCTTACTTTTTGAAAGGGGAAAGCTGGCGGCAGTATCTCCCTCCCCTAGACCTATTTGCCATTAGTTGCTTAGTTTTCTTTGATATGAGATTGTATCTTTTCATCTTTAACCCTTCTAGTTTCAATTCCTTATGTCTTTCTGGGAGTTTTTTCGCTCCCAAGAACGGTCTCCAGGGGATATCCGTTGGGTCTGGCATCCAAAGTCCAGCAGTGGAATGTTGTGCTTTCCAACACCTATCAGCGCAGGGTCTTTAGTGGACGTTCTTTGGGTCAGGTCTTAGGCTCCAGCCGGACCCTGTTTGTCCGTGAGTTGCCTTTACCTATGCTTGGTCGCGAGCGATTTCCCCCTTCAGAGTGCTCCCGTGGGCGGTTAGTCTTTGCTCTCTTTTCTCACAAAGGCTCAGCTGTTTAGGGACGAGGTGACGGGGCCTTCATTCCCCCCCCCCCGTTCTTTCATCACCCTTCGGGCCCCCCGGATCATCTTTTTTTTTTTTGATCCCTCTCCTCCCCGTTGTTTGTTGTTTAGCAACTGAATCACTTGCCCCTGACCCCTTTTGTCCCTGTTGTAGGATCTTTCTCAACGTCCTTTTTTTGGCCCCCCTACGGCCCAGTTTCAAGTCCCATCTTTTTGATTTCCCCTCATGTCTTCACGCGTTCTTCTCCCGCTTTCCTTGGGCAGCTCGCCGCAGGTACCCGCGCAATGACGTCCTACCTCTGTTCTGAACGCTTCTCGGGCCCCCTTCATGTTCACACCCCCCTTTTTATTGTGATTTCCGTGATTCAACCCCGGCAATTTCCTATCAGCCTGAGCTAGGAGGCTCCTGGCCACACGGCTGCTCCCACCCCCTTCCTAGTGAAGGTTTAGACTTTGAGCCAGTTCGATCCCTCTGCCCAATACGTGAGCTCTTACAGTAAATAAGCCTTCCAAAGGACTCGTTCGCGGGCCGACCGTCTCGCTTCTCCTTGCCAATTTTGGTCCTATCTTGTTTTTTTACTGTTAAACTTCTCCCGATACCCGAATTGGCGCTGTTTCAGCCCCCTCCAGGTCTTTTCCCCCACTAACTCCTTTTTTCCCACTTCTCGAGTGAGCGACGACGAGCTCTCACGTTGGCGTTCCTTATTAACTCTTCTTTTTCCTTTTGGACACGTGTAGGCCGCCAAACGTCTTTTCCGCTTTCTGCTGTAGTCTTTGGCACCCCCCCCCTTAGGACAAAACCCTGTTTTTTTTTTCAAAAAACTGACACCTTTCGGACGGTGCCGTTTCCCCCCTCACAAGCTACATTCTCTTTACAAATGTTCTTTGGATCGGTGATAGCCACGTCGATAAATGCCCATAACCCCGTTATAGATCTCGGTACAGGCACACCCTTAGAGATTAGTCTGCATTTTGCTCTTCACTTCGCTTTCTCCTAATCTTTCCCGCGTCCCCTTCCGCCCCGTCCGCCGTTCCACTCCCTCCCCGCTTCTATCCCCATTAAGAGCTTTGCTGTTCATGTTCATTCATCATTCTTCCCGTGACGAGGACTTTGGCAGTGTCTTGGAGCCCCTCACGGTGGTGCCCCCTTTTTCCTTTGCTGGGTTTCCCCCGTAGACCTCGTGTTATCGCCAGTTAGTCCTGTCAGCATGCTTTGAGGGCAATCTGTTGCTCTCCTGCTGTTACGGCGGCTACTGTCTTCGTCCCTCAACCCGCCGCTCTTCTACGTGGTTCTAACACCTCAACCTAATCTCTCTATGGTCCTCCGTTTTTTCTGATGTTACCTTCTCCCCTGAAGTCTTCCTCTTTGCCTCTTTTTTTGAGGGTGCCTTTTTGTATACCTCGGACACTCCCCCGTTCCCAGACTCTACGCCTTCCATTTCTCAGTCTTTGGGCACACTCTTTTTTTCTCTGCCTTCATCTTCAGGAGTTTTTCTGTGCTTCTTTGTTGGCGGTCAAGTGACCCCCCCTGCCAGTTGCGCGCTCGTTTTCGTGACAGTTTTTTTCCTACACCCCTGCGGAGCCTCTAGTTCCCTTTTATACCTTCTGAGGTACTCCTAGGTTTGACCGCTCGGTCCGCCGAATCCCCTGCGGTTTTTCCCCTTTGGTCCTCTATCAGCTCATTCGTGTTCTCTGTTATGATTCCCGTTGCCTTGTCCCACTGCTTCCTGCTTCACATAGATGTGTTAGCCCCGCATACATCTCCCTTTTGAGAGGGAAGCCCCCGTCCCCCCCCGCTCCTTAGTGAACTATGGAACTCTTCTGCCGTACCTTCCCCCCCTCCGGGGTCCAACAATTCACCTCCCACCAAGAATCCTCGTCTTTCCTCTAACCATTGTTGATGTCGCCCGATTTCTCTTTGCCTTCGGCCCCACTTTTTTTCTTTGATGTCCCCCATTTGCTAGAGTTGGAACTCCACATCCCCCCTCTCTTATTTTCCGTGCGGGGAAGTTTTGTCTTCTCGGCTTTCAATCCCCCAATGACGCATATTTGAGTTAGTCCTCCGATTTCTTCGCTTTGGGAGGTTCCTTTGTTAAGTCTTTTTACCCGGCCCGCCCACCCGGCCTTTTTTTTTCGTTTTCTGACATTCTCCTTTCCCCGCGGGGAAACGTGAAGTCCGCTTCGGGGTGGCAGCTACCCGGAATCCCTCTCCTTGCTTCCTCCCTTATCCAGTCGCCCTACACCCCTCCTGACCTTCTTTTTCGTTCTTTTTTTACAGTCTTTTCTCCCTTTAGTGTTTCGTCCATCTCTTTCCCGAGCGACTCATCCATCCACATTTGGTCGTCTCAGTTTCTCTTTTTTTCACCATCTTGTTTTCTCTAATTTCTTGGACTCCCTGGATTTTTCCGTGACCTCTTGTCACTGCACTCTTCCCAGAATGTCACCCCACCTGGGCTGCGCTTTGGATGGTTCTTATTCCTTACTGTCTGTGACCTATTCCTCCCCCTCGCTCCCTCAACTCCCTCGGACCCCCCTGCCCATCCCCGGGGCCATATCTTTACTGTCCTTCGAAAGGTGACTGCACCACCGCTCTTCTCTCCGTGGCCCGTCGCCGTCGGCAGGCATTCGGGTGCCCTTCGTTTTTCGGTCGACCTTCGGGTACGCCGTGCCTTTGCGTTGCTTTTCCCGTTTTTCCCCGTTTCGCGCCTTAGTCCGTTGTTTTTTTTTTTGTCGGTCTTTTGCTTTGCACATGTTGAGTTCCTGGATGCACCCCCCCCATTCTCTTCGAAGTTTTCCCCGGTCCCACCCGTCATGCTTTCCCGGGACGCGCCCCTTCCTGAATTTTTCCTTTGACCACGCCGTTTTTACTTTTTTCACCCCTTCTTGCACCTTTTTGTCCACGTTGCCAACTTAGTTCCGGTAAGCCCGTTCTTTCCTACACGGTCGTCTATCGCCGCAGTCTTGCACCTTTGGTTTGAGTGTCCTTTCCTACCAAACCTCGTTCCGTTTAGTTGTTTCGCTTTATTTTCTGTGTCCAGCTCCCCGTGTTTCTTGTTTTAGAGGGTTTTTCTTTTTCCCTCTATTTTCGCTGTAGAGTACACTTTTTGATTTCAGTCCTAGTGCCTTGTTGTGTGAGTTCCCCTTTCCCTTTTTTTTTGATTTTTTTTCCCGGGCCTGAGGTCCTTCTCCCACGGGACCCACCGGCTTCTTTTGCGGCCCTCCCCCTAGGTCACTTCAGAAGGCTTCGATATTTCTACTCCTCCTTTGTTTTGTTTTTTTGTTGTGTGTGTAATTCCCCTTCGTCCTTCGGGGCTTGCGCAAGCGGCGCTTTGCGTCTTTTTGCAGCTTCCCCCGCCCTTTTTTCCTCGGGGGTTTTCCGCCCCCCCCCTCCCTCTCCGGTGAGAAGAGGTTTGGTTTGGGGGGGGGGGGCTTCCCGACATTTTTTTCTTTTTCTCCACCACCCCCCGGAGCTCCAAACCCTGGTGCCCCCCAAACACGTGCAAACTTGCCTTGTTGGTTTGTCCTCCTTCAGCTAGGGCCCCCGTTCGTTTCGATCCTGAAGTTTTGAGTCTGGCTTCTTGACTTTTCCTCCACGTTTCTCATGTAGTTTTTGGTTGATCCCCCTTGGCGCGTTTTTTGGGCCCCTGCCCCCCCACAATGGGTTGGCGAGTCCTTTTTTCGGTCTCCAAGCGCGTTTGCTTCTGAAAGCGTGCGGTTTCGGTTGATTTGACCCCCGATGTGCTTCCACTTCCTTGTGCCTGCCACCCGTGCCTCTTCACCCAGCGATTCCTTCCACTCCTTTTGTCTTTACATGGTATATCCCCAAGGGGCCCTGACTGCGCTTTTAACCGTTGCCCTGACGCGCCGCCCCGTGTATTTTTCCCTCCTTGACTGACCCAGCACGGGACTTGGAGCCCCGCGGGCTTTTTTTTCCTTTGTTTTCTGTGAGCTTCTTCCAGCGCGTTTTTCTCTATATTGAAAGACTCTTGAATCAAATAATGTCTGCCGCCGCGTTCGAGGCCCCATTGTGAAGTGCTTGCGTGGCCATTTTCTACTTTCGTTTCAGCTTTTCTTCCCACCCTCGACCTTTCCGACCCCCTCGAGTTTTTCATTTCTCCCCTGTACGCTACTTCGTTCTTTTGGACTTTTGATCCCTCAAGTCTCTTCTTGGACTCCCTTGTTTTTACGATCCCCCCTCTTTTTGACGTACTTTGGGACGCGTCAGCTTTTATGATGCCAAGTTTGCTTCGAGCTAAAGCTTGGTTCTTTTTGTCTGCCTTCCACAGCGGGACGTGGACAAACCCTGGCTCTTGCTGGCTCTCCCGCGCGAGGTGGGGGGGGATATTCTTCCCTTCCTTCGCTTCAGCCCCCCTCGAAGGCTCACCTCGTTTGCCCCCCACCCTGCTTTTTCCCCGACTTGGTTGGTGTCTTCTCTTGATTATTCCACGTGAGAACGCCGCATCGGTGTTTTTCTGTCGTTATCCGCTCTGTCTTCGCCCTTTTAACATTGCGCAATCGCCTATTTTGGGGGCCCTCTTTTTCGTGGTCTGGCTGAGTTACGCTGTTTCCTGTTCCCCCGGGCTTTTTTTTTACTCCAGCACAGTGGCTGTGTTTTTTTTTGTTGCCCGGTCGTGGCACGGAGCGGTCTCCTTTGCGCAGCTGAGTTCTCTAGTTCCGTGCCGTCCGAAAGGGGGCTTTCCTGCTTTTCCCCTGTTCGACAGATTTTTTCCGGACCCGCGGCATCTTTTTCCCGCGTAGGTACTTCGGTAGTGCAAATTGTGCTTTTCGTCCGTTTTGTTTCTTTTGTTTGCGGAACGCATTGTTTCCACCTGGTTTTTTTTTAGTGGGAAACGCCCCCCGATCTTTCTCTTCGCGCTTTGGGTGCCTCCCCGGACTCCACCACATGTTTGTTTTCTCTGATTTTTTGTTAATGTTATTTTTTGCTCTGTGTGACAGGGTTTTTTCGGGGTGGAACTGATTTTTCGTTCTCTCTCGTTTCGCCCGTCGCCCTCTCTGATTTTTTCGAGCACACTTTACTGCCACTTTCCTGATGCGCTGCGTACCTTTTTCCTTTATCTTTGGTTGCCAAGACATGAGTGCGTTTTGTGTTCTGCAGCACCACCCTTTGCTTTTTTTTGGCTCGCCACACTTTTGCCACGACGCTTCAGGTATGAGTATCTTTCCGCTGTCCCCCTTTTCCCCTCTGGATACTTATACCACTGATTTTTGAGTATCTTTTTCCCCGTCGTTTTGCGTTCAGCTCTCTCGGTTTTGTGCAGTTTTTTCACGGGGTGGTTCTTTCGGTTGGTACCCCCAGCACGAGTGTACAATGATCCTTTTCCTGCGAGGCCCTGTTAGTTTCCCCCATCCGACTTTTCCACTTTCTTTTTGATGGGAATTCTTGTCTATTACTGCATCTTTCTGTAACCTCCCAACAGGATCTATTTCGAGGCGCGCGGTTTCCCCCACGGTAACCCGTCTCCCCCCGTTTTTTTCGGGAGTCCCCCCTTTTGCTTCTTCTTTACCCGGGGTTGCCTGACCCGTTCCACCTTAGTTTTGCCGGCCGCCTCCCAGTTTTTGCTTCTAAGGTTTAAGTTTTCTGCATGCGTTTTTCCTTTTTTTCCGTCTTCGTCGGATTCTTTCCCTGTTTTTCCCTTCTTTGTCCAGGCCCAGCTCACATCGGCACGAGCGTCAGTCAGATTTTTTTACTTTTTTTTTCTTGCTTTGCTTTTTTTCCGACTTTAAGTCGAACTTTGACCGTAGTTCTTGTTTTTAGGTTTTTTTCTTGGCAGTTAAGCATTGCCCACGCTATTTTTGAATTTGAAAGGTCCGACACTTTTCTTTTTTTCCGTGCGAGTGCGTTGGCTGTGCGCGTCTGATTGTGGGCATCTCGGGCTGAGTTTCTCTTTTTCTGACAGATCTCGAAAGATCTCCTTTCTCTCCCGCCCTTGACGGCTTATCTTGCCCCATCCGTATCTCGTCTAGCCTTCCCCCTGCAACCAACCAAACCCACAAACACCCCCCCCCCCCCCCCCCCCCCCCGCTTCTCTCGCATTTTTGTGTTAGTGGTGTG
>Ga0179591_1252611_pt1 | contig 17543 bp, 15 predicted proteins | sample CZOMad2_1_08_16f_FD_182891 | JGI IMG/M metagenome (GOLD analysis project Ga0179591, IMG submission 182891) | Vadose zone soil fungal communities from Angelo Coast Range Reserve, California, USA - CZOMad2_1_08_16fungal (PacBio error correction) | ecosystem: Environmental > Terrestrial > Soil >... | reverse complement strand
CTGCGAATATGGGTGCCTTTAAGGTCGGTCCTGTCAGTGTCGTGAAGGCTCCTTTTTCCGGTTGCTGCGCTTTTTCCAAGATTCATTGTAATGTCTTAGGCTCTTGACCTCCGCGCACAGGAGCTTAATTCTTTTTTGAAGATATCCGCCTCCCTCACTTTTTTTTTTAATTTTTGGGGAGTGACACAGCCGTTGTGGTCAATCACCTCTTCAGCTTCGCTGTCCTTCCCCCCCCCTTCACATATTCCGCTGATCTGACTTTGTTAATAGTACCCCTTTCTCCACTCTTATTTCTAACCCGAACCCTTACGTCAACGGTTGCCCGGCGTCTGGGTCCGTTTTCCACTGTAGTGCTGCCACGTCTTTTCGTTCATTTTTTTTTGTCTTTGCTTTTATGTTCGATTTTTTTTGCCGTCCCCTCGCCCCGAAATTCTTTTTCCTTTTACGTTGCAGGAGACTTTAGGGCAGCAGTCCGGCTCCCCTTTTCTGGAGTTTCACTGTCTTGCGGTCCGCTATCCATTCACTGTCGCCTGTCATGGTCGTATTGCGTTTTACTCTTCCCTTTTGCGTGTTCGCGCTTTGTTTTACGTGCCTTTGGGTGGTTGTTTTTTCTTCCCCCTACGGGTGCACCTGTGCGGGCATGAAATACCGTCACACCTGCTGTCTCTCTTTCCTTTCATTTCCTTAAGATGACCGGCTTCCTTTTTCTTTTTGTAAGACTGGACTTGTCTGCGCGCCAGTTTGAGGGGTTTCCCGACTAGACCAAGGCGCCCTTTTTTTCTTTTTCTGCTTTTTGTCACTGAACCTCTTGTGTGAGTAGGTCGTTACTGAACTGCCGTGTTCTTGTCAATCGCGCTTTGTGTAGTGATGTCGAGCCACCTTTCCTTTTTCCTCGCTTTCTTTTTTTTCTTTTTTGAATACGTTCGTTTCCTTTCTCAGCTCGTGTTCCTAGTCCCGATTGAGGGCAGTTGCCATTTTTTACAGGGCAGGCCCCCTCTTCGCCTGCCTTGTGTTTTAAAGAGGTCTCTGAGGCCGTTTTTCCTTTTTTCTCCCCTCGGGGTGAAGGATTGGGTAATTTCGGCAGTCTTGTTAACTCATCGATCGCGACCCCCTTCGGTTTCGCTTGTCTGCAATCACCCACGCCCCTACGTTTTTACTGGCTGTCCTGAGCATTTTTTCAAGCTCGCCGCCGATCCTTTCTCCTTTTTATGTCCAACCTCGGCAGGAAGACAGAAAACTAGCTTTTCCAGCCATTTGTGTACTAGGTGTGCCAGGTTCCCCCCCCCTCATCTTTCCTTTTTATTCTCCGAAGGACTTTCCTGACGAGGCCTTTTTTTTAAGAACTGCGTATTGTCTTCTTCCCTCCAACCTCTACTGTTCTGTGGGTTGTCGACCTATTGGGGTCACCCCAGGGATCTGATGCTCTCACTGCTGGGGGAGGAAGTTAGGAAACATTTTCTTTTCCAGACCCTCGCTTTTTCCACTGTTGAGCCATAGCCGGACTTCTTTTTTCCTTCTTCCTGTTGTTTGAAGTTGTTTTCCCTTTCGACAAGATCTATTTCTTCTGACCTCCAGAGACCTGATTCGGAGCAATCCGATGACTTATCTGTCGTTTTTTTTTGGAGATCCTTTTCCTTTTCTTTTCTGTTGCGATCAGGCGGCGTAGACCATAGAGCTGGTCCTCACAAATTAACAAGGAAAACACAGGCCGTAACGCTCAGTTTTTGGTCCTTTCCCTGCGTCCTACCCCCCCTTATGAACTTTTCTTTGTTCTCTGGGCACCCCCGAAGGGAGTCAGGATCACTTGGTCCCACTCAGATAGGTCTCAGCCCCTCGTTCTCCCTCAGATTTCTTACTTTTTACGCGGTTTCTCGCGACGTGCTTCTTTTTCCTCCCCCTCCGCTCCTCAGGCCGTGACATTACCAATGCTTGGAACTGCTCCCCCCTTGCCCGGACCTGCTCCCAGCGTACAACATGGGTTTGTTATCGGTCTTTCTCGGCCTCTCGTTCTACCCAACCTTCTCTGCTGCTGGTGTTCACCCCCAGGTGATAATGTTGCTTTAAACGTCCTCTCCCCATACCGTGTTGCGCTTAGCCCGTTTTACGCTTTTTTTTTTTACCCATCCTCCTTTTTTTCCCTTTACAGAACATCCTTGCCTTTTTTCCAAATAGATCTTTTTCCCTGAGATCCCCTATGGGCCATCCTCCTCTCTTTGTTCGTGTATTAACAGGGAACAGTACTTGTAGTTTCTTCCCCCGTGACTGGTTGAGATGTCTCCAAGACCTATTTGACTTTCATTCATTTTCTTCCCCTTTCCATAAAGCGGCCGACCTTCCTTTCCTGCCCCCCCCTGGAGAACTCCCCCTTCTCATCTTTTCCTCACAACTTCGCCGAGGATCTGGATCTCCCCACGCTCTTCCCCCCTAGTTTTTTCCCCCCCATGGAGCGGACTGATCTCTTGGTAACGGTCCGGTCACCAGGAAGTTTTCAGCCCACGGGTGTCAGATTTTTAACGCACTTTACTCTCCCCCGGTGCTTCCCTCCTTTTATCGGCAGGACAGGCCCGATCTTTTCAAAGCCTTTACCTTGTATATTATGGTGGTCGGGTAATTCCCGCCCAACTCACTTTTTTCTTCCTCTACCACCCCCCCCACCGGTTCCCCTCGCCTCCCCATAATGACATCCGGGACGTCCCGCACCGTCTCTCATTTTTGGGCACAGCGGTTAAGGCCCCTTTTCCCCCCCTCCCGCATTTTTTAGGGGAATTTTCCCCTGTCCCCCCCTGCCTAGCAAGAGCTTGGAGTCTCCCTCTGCTGAAATCCTATACTGAATCCAAGAAGACGGTGACGTTTCCAGCGTACCCCCTTTTAGGCCTCCTCTTTATCTTCCCATTCCCCTTCCCCATGCCTTCCCCTAGATCCCTGTTGCTCCCCCCGGAATCCGCCCGAGTGTAAGGAGTTCGCGGGCAGGTATGGTGTTTCTTTGCCCTCGTCCACTCACGTCATTTTATGTGGTCGTTCAGAAGTTTTTTTTCAGTTTTGGCAGAAATGGATTCCCCTTTTAACAAACTGGTTCCATCCCCCCCGGGAAGCGTATAACCCCATATTTTTTTCCTCTCGTTATCAACTCCCCCTTTTTCATTTTCATGTTTTGATGCGCCCTCTTTTCAACGTTCCTTGTTTTCCCCCCCGCTGACGCCAAAGGAACAGTCCCTTTCGCACGGTCGCTCGTGTACCTCATCCACTTCCCCCAATTTTCGTAGCTTCTCCTCCCTTTTCTCCCCCTTCCGTATGCGGTTTGCCGTTCTTTTCACTCCTTTAGATTCTTTCACCAAGCTGGTAAAGGATATCTTCTTTTTTTCAATTCCTTTTTTTCTGGAGGAGCTTCCCTTTCGCTTCTTTTCAAGCTAGTTGACCGTTGGTTTTTCACCCTCCCGCAGGTTCGGAGAGGTTAGCCGGGGCCTCCAGAAACTCCGAATGGGTAGCCTTTACGCGGTGGCTTTCGTCGAAGCACTTTTTTAGTTTCGGTTGTTTTCGGTTTTTTCCCTTTCCCTTTGAGAGGAATTCTACAGTCTTCCTACCACATCTTTGACATTAGCCAGAACTCTAGTCTGTTATTTCCATTGTTTTTGGATGTCAAAGTTGGTTGGGAGGATGATCACTTGCGCTTCCTTCTTTCCCTCTTTCTTTCTGTCGTTTCCGTCCCTTGAGACCACCGGCCCGTGGCGCTGAACCTTACCTGTTTCCCGTTTGCGCGTCTGTTGCCTGCCGGTGCTACAAGTTGCTTTCTCCTGGACCTTTTTGTTGCATTCTATCCACGCTGCTCTTTTTTTCGGGTTCATTTACTACCCCTTCTTCCCGTCCTTGAGGTCAACGGTCTGGCAGTCCCGACGTTCCCCCAATTATCCCCCACTTTTATCTGGTTCTGTTGAGAGCTGCCTTCTGTTCGTTATCTTAGCATTTCATGTGATGAGGTGATTGTCCTGACCTCCGCCATGGTGGGTGCTCTGGTACACCTCCCGGTTTTTTGTGCCGCACTTCACAGGTGCGATTTTCTCCCTTTTTCACCCGGGTAACCCGTTGCTGTCGTTGACCGAGCCCGGCCTTGCCGATTGAGCCTTTGCAACCTAGCCGTTCCCGCAACATGGGTACCAACAAAAAAATGGAATACGGGTTCGGCGCCGTGGACCAAGGGCGTGGCCAGGCCTACCCGGTTGCTTGCAGGAGTGTCGGCCCGTTAAGGTTTAATTTTTCCCCCCGGAGTGTTTATACCCTCTTTGTGTTACCTTCCTCACCCCCTTGGTCTTTCGACGGGAGGCTTTAGTCTCCCGTTGCGGGTCGTTGAGCCACAGACGGTCGTTCCACGCTTTTTCATTTTATCCACGCTGAGACTTTTTGACGTGGCCTTTCCTTCTGCGTATGGAATTGAGGTAGGTCAGGGCAGGACGCACCCTCGTTAAAATCGGGTCCGCATGGCAGTGTCCCCCTCCCCCTTTATTTCATTTTCCTTTTCCCCGGGTCACATCGTTCTTTTTTTTCCCTGCCTTTGAGGGTGAGTGTCGAGCAAAAATTACCCGTGATGGTTTTTCTTTGGAAGAATTTAACGCGGCAGCAGAAGGAGGTTTCTCGCTTGTTTTTTTTTCACTCCTGCGCAGGGCTATGCGATTTGAGGAACTTCTCCCTGTTACCCGGCAAGATATACCGATCCCGATTCACCCCCTCCCCCCTTGTGTAGCCTGGAAGGTAGGGCAAGCGCTTCCCCATTTCCCGTTTTTCTTTCCTTCTTACCAGGGGGACTGTCCTTCCTCCCCGGTTTTTCTGCCGAGCTACCCTGGTTTCTTTTTACTCTCTCCATATGGAAGGCCCTCGTGATCGATTTGCTGGAGACCTCTTTTTTTTCCAGTGATCATGATGATCTCGAATTCTGTGTGAGTCGATTTTACCTTCTCCTCGACATTCGTGTTGCGGGGTTCGCGCCGGCGGTCTGCGGCCCCTTTTTTTCGTTTGTCATATGTTTATTACGAATCCACTTTTTATCAACGTCCCAGAAATTATAATCTTTCACTCTTTTTTTTTTTCTCGATATTATCATCTTTGTTCTGTTTGGCTCTGAGCCCCTTTTTTTTCTCCTGGTGTAGCATCTGATTGGTCTCCACCTGAAAACCCTTACCCCAGGTCCCACTGACTCGTTTTTTCTTTTCTGAATTGTCCTCCCCCTCACCGATCAATTCTTTTTTTTTCTCTTTTTGTGCCTTTCCCACCCAAAATAAGGTACCGTCATTCTAAGGGGTAGACAGATATTTTATACCCTACCCCGACTTTCCCCCCTATCCTCCGGTCTTCCCCTTTTATTTTGTTGGGCGACTTGAAACTTCCTTCCATTTCCTCCCCCCGTCGGTAGAAAGGAAGTCAATGGTCCCCTGGTCGAACTCCCCCCCCCACAAACGTCAAGGATGGGAGGCCACTGTCCCCCTTGTCCATTTGGAATAGAGTGCCTGGTTCATACGATTATTTTGCGTTTTGGGTTTGTAATGTCGCGAATGCGGACGGTTAGTATGTTTTCACCTTCCTTCCCTCCCCTTCTCTTTGGCCATCCGTACCCCTCCCCCTTTTTTCTTCTTTGGCTCCGCTCGAGGAATTCAAGAATTCCCCCCTAGCTATGTTGACCCCACAAGAGATCACTTCCACGCAGGCCCATATCCCATTATCCCCCTTTTCTTTTTTTACCTCCTTGGACCTTTGTTTCCTTCTTTTTCTGTCCGGCTTTTCTTTCTTCTTCATGCCCCACGCCTCCGTGGAACACACAGCACCCCTCGTCTGCTCCCAATACATCCAGTATTGTAGCCAGTTATCTGCTCCTCCCTGTTCCCCCAGTCTCTTCTCACCTTCTCAGCTAGCGTCCATGGACTGAGAAATCCAGCTCTGACACGCCCTCTGCTGACAAAGGCTCTGCACGACATCTGCAGAGGTTCCCCGGCCTCCCTTCAGTGATTCTCTCTTCGGGCGAGACCCTGGCCCTTTCCTCTCCGGGCAATTATGACCCCCCCCAACGAGCGGGCTAACTGGGTGGAGATAACGCCTGTCCGGAACGTTCTTTCTCTTGACACCGGGAGGTCCCCCCTTTTTCTTTTCCTTGGTATTCAGAAAGCCACCCTGACCTTCTTTGACGGCCGAATCGCCCCCCAACACTCCCGCTTTCTTGTCAAAGACCTCTCTTTTTCCCCCCCCTGACCAATGCCAGCGGACTCCCCGCTAAGGTAATGATCTCGCCCCTCAGCGCCCCCCCCCCGTTCTCCCTTCTGTCCTTCCCCCGCCCACTCCAAGAAGGGATTGCCTTCCGTCATTTCCCTCTTTCAAGGTAGACATCGTAGCTGCGGGTCATTATCTCCCACCAATGGTACAAGAGTTCATTCCGAAATACTCCAGGATTACGAGTCCTGTCTGTCATCGAGAAGCTATGTGTCCCCGGATGGTCCTGCTTGGGTTTCTTTTACAGTTCCCGTTCCCCCGAGAACCAGAATCTCCTTTTATGTTCCCCTTCTGGCCTTTCCATTTAGAGCCAGGTGGGTTGGGGGTGGGGTTTGGGTTTGTTGGTTTTTTCTTTTTTTTTTTTTTCTTTTGTGTGTTTTTTTGGTTCTTGCCGTGTTTCTCCCCCCTTACAAAATCCACTCCATTTCTTACAAGGGAAGCATTTGTCGCTCCTGGTGATTTCCTTCTCTCACCCTCCTTTTCCCCTTGCCTGACCTCCGGTCTGTGTTCTTCTTTCCCTCCGACACCGACGTAAAAAGGAAAACCATATTGTTATCTGGAGCCCGTCCTGTATCCTCCTGCGCACTTCGCACCAGGACGTATGCTTCCGGACCTGTTCTTTTCCTCGTTTCCCGCAGATCCCTTCGTTTTCACTCCGAGACAAGGTTTCTCCTCCTTCTCCGCTGATCTTCCCTTTTTAAACCTCAGAGTCACTGCGTGAACGATTTTCAGCGTGTCACGCCGCACCTGTCTCCGGTCCGGGTTTCTCCTTGTCCTTTTTATATGCTCTACCCCCCCCTCATATTCTGCTGGCCCTAGAAGGCCCCTCCCCCTTCTGTTTAGGTTGTGTGTGTCAGATGAGTGCACAATGATCCTTTGGAGAAGCCGATCAGGCTTTTTTTCTTTTCCGACCCCTCTCCTTTTTTCCTAAATCCCTCCTTCCTTTATTTTTGTGTTCCTGGTTGGGACCGCATTTTTTTCCCCATTCGCCTTCTTGATCACGATATGCCCCTTCGGGATGAGTCGTTGTAGGGCTAGTTTGAACGGTCCCAGGCGGAAAAAATGTGGACCCCTCTTCCCCTCCCACTCTTTGTTATCTGCTTTGATCACCGGCGCCATTTCCCCTTTTTTTGGCGGGCATTTTTCCCAGGATCTTCAGTTTCTCTGCGCAGGCCATCTCCCCTGTTACGTACCACTTATTTTTTATTTTTTTTTTTTTTTTTTGGATTTGCAGGCTCTTAGAATACCGTTAGTCCCCCCCCTGGGAGCTTTTGATGTCATCTGTCCTATTCTTTCTTCGTCTCCTTACCTTATGTTTTCTGGCTAGCGTTCGGTCGGTAGAACGCCTCCCCTGGTGGATTAGCCGAACAGTAGGCGGGATGAGTTGTTTTTTTTTGGTAGTTGTGACGCCGGGCAACCACACGGGAAGTTGGTTTACCCTTCACCCAATCCCCCGCGTATTTCCGGCCCTTTCCCCCTCTTCTGGCACAACTCGCATAGATTGGCCAGCCGTGCCCGGCCCTTATGCCGAGTGGGCAAGTGGCAGTTTGCAAGACTCCCTTTTGCCCCCTCGTTTCCAATGCGTGCCAGGGTAGCCCCTTGTTTTAGTTAACACCTCTCGATGTTCTTCCCTGAAGCTACCCCTCCTCTTGAGGTGACTATTTTTCGTGCTTTATGCTCCCCTGATGCGGCGAAGGCTGTTGGAGCAGCGCTTTTCTTCTTGCATGGAGCATACAATGTGTTGCTTTATTTCCTTCCCCCCGGAGATGATGGAGAAGTGCAATGATTAATTTACCAGAGTGCTGCGTCTCGGTCCCTCCCGAGGACCATGGTGTTTTCCTGTCCGTTGGTTCCCACATCCTCCCCCTACGGATGGAATCGTTTTTCAGTGACTAAGCAGGGTCCTTCGCATCGCTGGGGATCCTGTGGCCGTGCAGGGATCGCTTCAGCCCCCCCAACCCCAGCAATACCTTAACCTATTCTTTCCGGGTGAACTCCGGATCGAGAGCGTGAGTGTACTTACTATAACCGCATTCCTCGAGACCCAGTATTAAAATGAATCCCACTGAGGGACGATATTCGAATTCCTGACTTCCTCCCCTTTTACTTTGTGACATTCGAGCTTTTTCTCTTCCGTGAGGTCAGAAAGGCCTTGAGAGGAGAATAACAGCCCGTCTTCTCCCCTGCTCTCTTTGCTTAGCGCATGGTTTTTTCTTCTTTTTTGCTTCGTGGGCTACCCCCTGAAAACTTATCACTCTCTAGCAACTGCTGGTGGAGGGGACCAGTCTTTCTCCCTTCTTTTCATTCGTGTTGTCGTGTTTAGCTCGTCGTGATCCCTTTTTTTTTGTGAGGTGGGTACTGGTCTACTCCTTCGTCCCTTCTCATTTTCGTAGAAAGCTGATGAACTAGTCTGTCTTCCCGTTTTTTGTTTTTCTTTCTATTTCCGGGGTCCGGCGGTCAGCTGGGCAGAGGTTAGAAGAAGAGTGAGACCACAAACCTACCAAATGTTCCGCAACGAACACGAAGACTCGGGTCGCAAAGCAACACGATGACAACTCGGTTTTGGTGGGGATTTTAGCTCAACCCATCCTTTTTAGAGTCATCAGGACGGTCCACTCCCTCTAGGTCTACGAACACTCACTAATGGCCTTTCTATTTTCGTAACCATGATTTTGTTGACCCCTCTTTTCCCCCTCCCTATTGAGTCTTATTGACCTACGGAAAGGAAACGTTGTCATGCCTGCAATTGCTTTGCACTCTCTCCTCCATGCCCCAACCACAATTGTATTTTTTCTTCACTTTTTCCTTCTAATAGCGGTAGGAGAACCTTTGTCTGGTTAAGGGTCCGTCCTTTTCGAGCAACCGCGGCCGGTTTGGTATAGTTTAAAACCTTTATTCGATCCCCTCGTAGAGGGCCTTTGAGTAAGTTCCGCGAAAATCAATGTTGGCTTCATAGATAGATTGAAGGCAGGCCTAACCCTTCCTCCCCTTTCCCCATGATCCGTCCAGGTTTGACGTAGAGTCCACCGGCAGGCGTAAACATCCCCTTTGTGTTTTTGGTGGTTTTTCTTGGTTTATCAGCTGATTTCTTTTATTTTTTTTCCTCTTCTTTTTTTTTTTCCTTATTGCTTTTATTGTCGTAAGGAGTCCGCTTGATCGTCGTTCATTTGAACTACTCTCCGCTCCACTACAGCACATGTATTTCCACTTTTTCTCCCTTCTTGGCGAATATAACTTGACTAAACGAGAGATTGACCCCGGGGAGACCCCCCTGCAAGCTCTCCCTCCTAGGACTCCCGTTTACCATGGCGCGGCTGGAGCTGCGTCCCCTGAATCAGTGAGCCCCCCTTTTTTTCTTGTATCCCTTACCCCAGCACATTTCCTTCTTTCCAATACGATCTGAGATTCTGACTCGAGGGTCAACGCGCGGATTCCCATTTTTTTCTTGTTTAATTCAGATCCCCTCCCCCACCGGCCCACTTGGTTGCCGCGGCAAGCCCCCCCACACTCCCTTCAGGGCGCTTCACCCCACCTTTTCGCGTTCTTTCCCAACGACAGAGCCGACACAGATCTCGTGGTCGGCTTAAGAGGCCATCTCTAATGAGGCCGCCCCTCCCCTGGAGTGTGAACTGTCTTGCTTCCCCCCCCGCTCCCTTTGCCTCCAAGCTACGGTTCTTGCAGTCCCCTTCCCTTTCGTCTTTAGGCCCGTGTCCTCTTTCTTCCCGACCGCATTTCCCCCCATGCCGACAGCGCCCCGGTATTGTTTTTTTCCCAACGCCTTGCCGCTTTTTCTTTTGTGAGCTTATAGTCTTTTTTTTTCGCTCACCCCTACTACATAAGCCCAAGTTCCAGTTGAAGAACTGGGTTCAGTCGCGCATCTCAATCGGACCTTCCCCATTGTATACCCCCCTTTAATTAAATTTGGCGCCCCATTTTTTTTTTCTTCCCAGCAAAACAGGTGGATCTCAGTCCTTGCTCTATCAACGGATCTGTCCCCGGCCTCCCGACCTTTTTTCTTTAGTGAACCTGCCACGACCGTCCCCCTTCCCCCAGAGAGGGGTGTTCCCTTGTTCTTCGCCGCCTGTATTGACCCTTTGCTACCAGCGTTGATCAGCTGCCGCTAGGTTACCCCCTCAGCTGACCCTTTTTTTTCTCTCCCTTTCCTCCTCCTCCCCTTTTTGGTTGTCAGAGCCCTGTCCTAGTTTTTTAAAAATACCGCGTCTTTTTTCTTCCTATTTTTCAGCAACGTCCCGATCTTTTTTTTTTCGACAGTCCTTTCTCTCCCCTGATGTGCTTACTGTTCCCCATTTCTTCTGCTTGTCCCGCGGACCATAGTATGTTCGGTTTTGTCCTGCGAGGGTTGAAAAAGACCGTTTAGAGAGTCACACTTTTTTTTTTTCACCCGGTTTCCTTTTTTTGATGATTCCCTCCTCTTTAGGTGAAAGTTTTCGTTTTGGATTCAAAACAGGTTTGGGTTTGTTCTCAATTGCTTGAGATGCCCCTCCTTTTACGAGTGCAGGTCTTATTTGTTTTCTTTTTTTTCCCCCCCCTACTTCGACTGCTGTTCGACCCCTCTCCTTCCTGGCTAACTCGGCGGACGTATCTCTCTGAGCGCGTTCTGCCCTTGTTGTCTTTACCCTTGTAGTTCCTCGGCGAGTCGTCTGGGCCCGCCTTCCATTACACAAGGGTAGGCTTCAGGATTCTCCTGGTCGGAGTTTTCTTCTTGGTTGACATAGTCCCTACGAACCACACCGGGATCAGGAAACTAGTGTTCAACCTTAGATTCCGTGGGGCTACTCCTTATTTCCTTCACAATGGTTTTTCCCTTGCTGAGATAGCTTAGTGGTTCGTTTGTTGTGGCCGAAGTTAGCTTGGATTTCACGGAACATTTCTGTTGGTTAGCAGGAAGCCAGTGCACAGCACGTTTTTGCTCGACCCTTTCACCAGTTCCCGCCCTGTTGCATCCCCGTGTCCAGTCTATGTCTTCCCTCCTCCCGGGGGTCCCCCTATGGTTTCCGAGTCCACACTTTGAGCCGTCGATGCAGATGCATTTGGCGCTTTTCCCCTTTTGGTTGAAGCCCACAGGTTTGTCCCTCCCCTGCGTGTGTCGGAAGCTGGACCCCCAGTTAGTTTCTCCATTTTTTCACCTGTCTGATGTTAGAGTCCCTTCTCTCCCAAGTGTTATTTAAGGGTTTGTCCCCATGTATTTTCTAAACATTTCCACGTTGCCCGATTTTCTGCGCTGGCCTGTGTTTCTCCCTGGTTCTGTCCCTTTCTGATCCTCTTCCACCTGGATAAGCAGATGTTATATCTGCACGATGTCCCTGAGGCCGGTTTATGTGTCTGGGATGATTTGAATCCTCTCCCTCCGTTTTTTTGCGCTGCCGCCGCGCTCATACTTGTCTGCCCCCCTTCTTTCCCGTTTTCCTCCCCAGTTCCCCAATGCTTGTTCCGAATACTCTTATTGGTTTGGGCCTCTTGCGGCTCCACAAAAGATTCCCGCGGGCATTGTATTTTTTCTCAGTCACTCGGTACCGCCGGCTCGGCCGGAGCTTTCTCTGAGACTTCGTACCCCCCCCGGCCCCCCCGTTCCCCTGCATAACTCGGAATACCCCTTCAGCTCATTCCATGGATAAGAAGCCGAGTCCCTGCCCCCTATTCCGTAACCCTGCCCCTCGATGAAAGCCCAATTGTTGACCGGGGATGCAGTTCCTTTCCCCTGTCCGACTTCCTGATCAGCTTCTTTCTCCCAAGACCCCCCCTGGACTTATTCCGTTGTAGCTTTTATGACCCGGGAGCTGCTAAGATCTCTTGCTCAGTATAGGTTCTTTTATGCAAGCCTTTCCTCCAGATTGATGGGTTCTTTCTTATAGTTGCTTCGACCTACTGCTTGCAAGTGCTCTTTCCTCTCTCCCCCCTTTTTTTCTTTGACACCTTAACCACCTTTTTATACTAGCTGGTCATAGGGGTGCGTCGATGACTTGGCTTTCCCCTTAGCCGGTTCGGTTTTAATTCAGTATTACTCTCGGACCGATCCGAATTCTCCGGCGCCATCACCGTATGCCTTATCTCTCTCTTTTAAGTCCCCCTTTGTTTTTGCGTTCCCATCCGGGGTGGGATGGTCCCCTCGATAAGGGCGTCGACTCAGGAGGCCTCGGTTTGACCCTGCCACCAACACCAGTCCCTTCCTCCTTCTTCTCTGGGGAACCGATGCAGCCCGTCGGAGTGTCTTGCACTGTTTTTCACTGAATGTTCTAACCAGGTTGTGTACGCCGATCCTTGTGGTTTGGCTATCTGTCGCCTCCTCTCTCACGAAGACTGCACCTGCTGGTCCAGTTTGGATGTCGATCCTGACCCCCTCCATGGACCATTTCATCCCGGCCATGTGTACATATGCTTTGACAGCATCTTACATTATGTCGTGAAAAGCGATCAACTCCATACTGTCCAGATGCCCCAGCGGTGCAATAGAGGGAGTAATAGCAGTTTCGGATTTTTCTTTCCCCCCAGTGGGCTCGCATTTTGGCTTTAAGTTTTTTCAACAGCTAACATCCACTTAGTGGCCTTCTTTACCGGGTCGTTCCCTACGAAACACATTCCCAGATTTTTCTTTTTGATTCTCGCTCGAATGGTGCTGTCCGGATCCAAAATATTAACCTGCTTATCCCGTCCCCTAGCCATCTCCTTACCGGCCCGGTTCCCAACCTGCGTTCTTCTCTGTCGTACCCCCGGCGGGCTCAGTAGTGCTCTTTCTTCCAATAGCAGTGCCCCTACTACATCTCTTACGTACCCCTCTTTATCATCACCCCCCTCGTATTGAATCCAGTCCACCCTGGTCCACCGTTAGTACCGTAGTGCGTTAACGCCTCCGGCATGGATGCCTGGCAACCTCCCTCTGTGCTCAGTGCTTGGGTCTCTGTTCTTTTGTGTGTCGTCCCCCCCAGGTAACAATTTCAGCTTATTTTGTTCTCGGCCACCTCCAAATAATTGTCCCGCTTTAACGGTTCCCCCTGGCGCGGGCGATTTGGTACCCGACGGAGCCGTTTTTTTCTCCCCTTCAAAGCACTCCCTTCTCCAGGCTTCTTGCACGAGTCTCAGGTGGTTTCCGCTCAAGCGGGCCGCCGCGATGGTGTGGTAAGTCGAAAGAAGGGTATGTCCTGTTGCGTTAACTGGCCCTCTCCTCCCTGACTACTTCGTAGCCTAGACCAAAACTCCCCAGAAGGGACGGGTTTGTTTTTAACGCAGCTCCTCCCCCCCTGGCGAAAGTTCCCCTCCCCGACCCATCCATGTGTGGAGTCTAGGCTTGTCTACATTGTCATTTCTTCCACCCGAACTTCCTAGCCCCAGCAAGGGCTCCGACTGGGGGAGCTCGATGCTGCTACCCCACCTATCCTTTTGCTCCTGCCTCAATGACCTGACAGAACCGGGACTTACTATTAGCCTCAGGCTTTTTTTTCTTCTTCCTGTCTCCAGTGAGGCCCCTCATGAACGCAAAAAGGTCCCATCCAGACATACGCCGGGATACTCTGAAGGCCTCCCCCCATCAGGGACTTTCTTTCTCAAGTTTTGTTGCTAGAGTATGCTCCCCGTACTCAATTTTTTCAGCCCGCCCCTTTTTTTTTTTTTTTGCTTAACTCGGATTTCTCGAATCTCACCGAGGTTCCCCTTTCCCAAAATGGTTCACCGAACCCCTTGACTACTGGCGATTTTTTTCCCGTCCCCCCCCCTTGTAGTGAATCGCATTATTTTCACTGAGTGTGACGAGGACCAGTGATCGGCATCCTCCAAACTGCTACCGCTGTAGTTGAGTACTTTTCCTTCCGTTCCCTTTGCCTTCCCCTCTTATCGTCCGTGCATGGCCATATCGGCTTTTTCTTTTCGCCGTTCCCTGTCTTCCCCTTCCAGGTCCCGTTGTCTGCCCGTTCGAGCGCACACCAGCCCGATATATAGTTTTAAAACTCACCCATAGATGTAAAGTCTTTCGTGGTCGCCTACGTTGTGGCATAGCGAGAGGATATAAACCTTCTCCTATGCTTTTAAACATATCCTATGCGTGAACTTGCTGTTCAGCGACAATGACGGCGGTGTCCTTTTTCCTTTTTCTCCTTTTTTCTCCCGCCAGATACCTTTTTTATTTGATTCGTTTCTCGTCTCCTAATTGAAACACCGGATGTCGTTGTTTTCGGTTTTTCCGGCGGTGACCCCTCCGTTTATCGATCCTCTTTAAGTTCTCCCCCTCTTTTCACTAAGAATTTTTCCTATGTTTATGTTTGGGTTGCTTTGGTTTGATTTTCTATCTTTATGTCGCGTCTCCCCCTTATGTCCGGCTGACCCCTTGGTTTTGTGTCGGGTCGGACGTTTACTCCCCACTCGTTGCTAGCCGAACACCCGCCCTTCTGGTTCCTTTCCCTTTCTACTATCTCGACCTTTGTTTTTGCGGCTTTGCTCATGTCCAGCTTTTCGCCGGCCCTTATGAGGACACTTCCCGTTCCCTCCCCTTCTGTGGGGCCAGCGATGCGCCAACCCGGGCCAGTTGGAACGTTTCCCGTGTGGGCTCTTTTATACCTTCCTGAGCGGGTACCCTGGCTGAGCGTTTCGTTTGTTGTTTTTCGTTTACTGCCCCCTTTTTACGTGAAAAGTAGCCGTCAGCGGGGTGTTTTTTTTTTTTTTCGCGCCACCATGCACTTTGTGTTTACGTTCCTAGAACATAAATTCCCCCACCCTTTCGTTTTCCCTAGAGCCAATTGCCCTTGACGTAAATTGACGCTATTCCACCGATCCCCCCCCTCTTTTTTTGCACGGAGTTTTCCGTTTAAATTGGCGTTGATCCCGTTGTCTACGGCCGTTCGGCCGCCCCCCCCGCACGTCTCTCCGCCCCACATTTCCCCCTTCCTTTAAGAATCTGATTAACGCGACTTTTCTTCCGCAGTAGGCATCGTGCTTTCTTACTCCCTCGGACCCGACTTGTTCTTACGTCACTTTCTGGCTTGGGGTCATGTCCCCCGTTTCTTTTGTCTGTCGGCGTGTGAGGATCGTGTCAATTTTCTTTCTATTTAGTAGAATAAAAGCCAGTCAGGACCTGACGACAAGGATGTACATGGGCCTCCTGGTTAAACGTCCCTTTTGACCTTATCTCCGTGAGACGGTCAGATCTTTGGATGCTAGGGAATCCCCGAGACGACCGAACACGGGTTTTTCTTTAGAGTGCCCTACTCTTCCTCTACTGGAAGAGCTTCGAGACCCCCCCCCCGTTGGGTTCTCTTTTTTGAGTCTTTGGAACTTCACCGCTCCCCTCCCATAGAATCCTCGATTCACCCGTTCCTTTTATACCAAGTTAGGGCTCCTGATTTTATAGACGTCCCCCTCCCTATATTGAAAAACTGGGGCATTGAATCTTCAGGGCCTGCAGCAAATATTGTCGAATCCATTGTCCGGACGCGTCAACCCCTTGTCTACTCTTGGGTTCTTCCTTTTTCTTTTTTTTTAGAAACGTGATATCTGACTCTGGTGGATTTTTTTTGGAGGTCCCATTAGTAAACTATACTTTCGGTATCCCCAGTCTATTGAAACCCAGACTCTCTGGTTTTCATGGGGGGCCTCACAATGAGAGGGATCCTTGGGTGGAAGGTGGGAATTTTTATTTTTCGATCTAGGCTTCGACCGCGACGCCCTTTCTCGGCGATAAAGTCCTTTGCTAGATTCTTGACCTCCTTCAGCGAGTCCGGAGCTTTAGTCGATTTTTTCAGTAGACTCTTGCAGCGTTTTTTACTTACTCATGCCTGCCACACTCTGAAGTCAGAGAATGAATTTCTTTCCCGCACCCCCAGTCGTACGAACCTCGTAGTTCCTTGGCCTGGCTCCTTGACCCCCCCAGTCTTTTTACCGGATTCAATAGTAATCACTAGTCACGGTCACCGAATATAGTTTCTTACTCGACAGATCCCCGTGTTCCCACGCTGTATGCATTGGCGACGATCCGTTCCCCCGGCCCATTCGCACTCTTTCTTTCCGACGACCGACGTTGCCCGTTCCCCTTCATTTTGTGCTTACAGTTGGGCTATATTCGTGATTCGTCCTGTTTTCCTCTTTTCTGTTAGATGGCGTACACCCCAGTCGGTAGGTCGAGCCCATCTCCACCATGATTACATGGTGTTGTGCTTTTGCCGCGCCAAACGAAAGGGTCATCTCTTGTTTCTGCGCCTCCCCTAGGTATGCTTGTTCTTCACGTCTCTCACAGCAGTAGTTTCAATTGTTTTAAAGGCGTCCTGTTGACATCAACGCTTTCAGCGTACCTTTCCTTCCTCGTTTTACCTGACCCATAACTTGTAATGTGGATCTATTGCTCACCAGCCGCTGTGTAGCTAAGTACTTTTTCACGCCGATGCCAAGGTTTCCCATTCTGGAGTAAACCGTCCTTCCTTCTTATCGCTGGTATATTTTTATAGCAATTTTAGCTGGCCATTGCTCCTTTAATTTACTCCCCGGCTTTAGTACCGACATCCCTTCAAGGCATCCTCAGGGCACCCGTTCGTGCTCAGCAGTAGGCACCCGCAACTGGCCGTCCTTTGACCCATTGGTCCGCGTCCTTCCTTGCGACAAGCTTTTCCGTCAAATTCTCCTTGCCCCTTCAGCTGGTACTTCGCCAAGGCTGGTTCGCCCCCGGGGGTGACTCAATTCCAGGTCGGTTTTTTGGCTTCCACTCATCTTCCTATTTCAGGTGCGCATTGCTCCCCCTTCCGCGGCTCCCCCCTCATTGTCCCGGGCTGACCCAGTGTTATGTATGGCCTGACGCCCGCCGGCCCCTTGTTTGCCGGCGGCCCCGAACATCTTTTTTTGTGGTAGTTTTGACTTTTCCGTCACAAATCTGGTGGCCACAACCACGATCCGGGTCCTCGTCCTCATTATATCATCAAGCCCCTGAGTCAACTCTTTCCCTTGTCTCTCTTGTGCCATCGTTTCCGCCTGTTTCCCCTGGTTGTGTTGCCCCCTATCGACTCCCATTTACGGCACATGTAAGGAATCCTTGGCCGTCACTCCAGTAGCTCCCGCCGCATTCCTCGCCCCCACCGTTATTGCCTGTGCCGTACGCATTCGGGTAGACCGTTCGCCAGTCGGTGTTTGAGTTCTTCTGGCCTTCCCGATCTTTTGTCGTCATAGGGATAGTCCAGATCCTCGGTTCCCTTTCGTGCTCCCACGGGCCCCTCACCACGCACCTAACACACTTATTGGCCTCTCTAGTCGCCCCAAGGGTAGTTTTCTTTTTAACTACTCTTCTGCTAAATTGCGTTCTTTCT
>Ga0179591_1271497_pt1 | contig 17544 bp, 9 predicted proteins | sample CZOMad2_1_08_16f_FD_182891 | JGI IMG/M metagenome (GOLD analysis project Ga0179591, IMG submission 182891) | Vadose zone soil fungal communities from Angelo Coast Range Reserve, California, USA - CZOMad2_1_08_16fungal (PacBio error correction) | ecosystem: Environmental > Terrestrial > Soil >... | reverse complement strand
AGTTAGGAAAAGCTGCACGCCTACCTCCTTTCCTTTCCTCTCCCCCCTGGGAAAGAGTCGGCTGACATCATTGTCTCTTTCTTCCGACCAGACAAAATCGAACTTCTGCGTTCGGAGACATTTGTCCATTTTCCTCTCCAACCTAGAAGGTGGAGACGTGCTGTTGATATTTTTTGATTCTTCTAGCTGTGCCTGTCAGATACCTCCCGTGCTTAAAGTCATGCTCTTGCAGGATAACAGGAACATAATCACTGAACTCTTTTGATTAGGAGGTAGCCAACGGCCTACTATTAAGATGTCCAGCATTTTATTCCCCGATATTTGTAGATTCTTACGATCTTATTGACTATATGAACATTTCATATTCAGAAGGCATGAGACGGGGACTCCTTCAACCCCTCCTAGCAGACCTAACTTCCCTTGTCTTTACGCCTTATCGACGCAGGGAGTGAATTCGAGCGTCCACCTTCCGAGGAATGACCTCCCTTTCTCTTGCGGCTCGACCCGATGACGTCTAGATTGCGCGTCGTTGCGCTTCATAACCGGTCGACTTTGCGGAACCCCTTGTTCCTGCCAATAGCGGCGCTGATTCCCCAGTCCTCAGTACCGTTCTTTCTTGATTATGACGATTGAGCCCCCTTTGAACGTGGGGGCCCCCTCTTAGCCTGTTTTGTACTCATCTTCGCTTTTTCCCCAGGCTGTGTACCCGGCCTTTTTTCTCTCGGCACTTTTTCCTCCTCGCAAGCGCTCCAGGGATCCTTTGCTCCCCAGTGAAGGAATGGCTTATTTTTCTCCGGACAGCGAGACAGAGATCGAGGGGACCCGTCTTTGCTTACTCCCGTTTTTCCCTTTCGTCAGCCGGGTTAGTTTTTCTCGGCCTGTGCCCATAAGGACAGGACACCCACTTTTCTGCCCCGTTTCATTTAGAATAGCAATAAATTGTTGTTGCTTTCACTTCCTCCTCGCCCGCGATTATGTCCCTCTATTTGCGGCTCGCGCTGTTAGTGGCAGTGGAATGTCCTCGAGGTACTACGTCTTTCCATCTGGTGGCATAATGAAGTGAGCGCATATCTCTTCCGCTCTCTCTTTATTGAGCCCCGAGAATGCGGCGGCCCGCTATTTTTAGCCCTCTACACCCTCCCTTCATACCGCTGTTGTTATCGAATCACCCCCCTTCCTCCTCCTCTCTCCACAATGTGAAAGAGATAGTTCCCCCCCCCCTTTTATTTCCCCCGCCAACCCCGTTAGAGGGGATACCGCTTCCAGCCTTTCGCTCCGGCTTCTCCCTAACGGAAAACTTCGGTGGAGTTCCTTCTCCCCGAGCCACCCATTGGTGGAGAGGGCCTCCGCGCGTTCCTACTTGATCGTCCTTTCTCTATACTTCTTCGGCATCGATGATCGGTCCTTCCTCCGTGCGGAGGAGGAGATGTACAAAGATTTCGCGATGACGCCTGACTGAGAGATCACTAGATCCTACCCCCTCCGTCTTTTCTCTGAAGGTTGGCCAGTTAGGTTCCCGAGGGAGTTTTTCCCCCCCCGATTCCTGCTAACGCCGCGATGATTGATGACCGGCGGGCCTAAGAGTGAGTTCCTCTTACTCAGAGGTTCCAAGCGCTTTCTTGTTTCCTTCGTCTTCTTTCTCTGTAGAGTTATTCTAACACCGAGCTGTTCTCGTAAGACCAAGGGCGGACCGCATGCCCCGTTCTGCTCATGACCCCCATCCTAACAGAAGATGTTACTGATCCTGAGAACGGCAGACACATTATAGCGAAATACTATATACTCTCACCAGGAGGTCATCCCCCCCGCTCCCCTCCAAAAGGTTGGTCTCTTTGTTTGACTCTCGAGATTTCATCTACACTAGGTGGGCTTGGTGTTTGCTTTCCGCACCCTCGGTCGCGGACTGTGCCAAGGATAGTTTCGCGTGACCTGTTAAATCCCCCCTTCCCCCCCGATTCCTAGGAGTCTTCGAGGAATCTCCCTGCAGGACGAGATAACGTTCTTCGTCTGCATGACTCGAGCTTATCTCCTTCTCTGACGGATGAAAGTACATCCCTTGAAGTCCCCGCGTTTCCTTTTAGACTACCTCACCGATCTCTGTCAGGCTCGGACCAGTTCCCCGCTGATTGGTTTCACTGCATATTCACTCTTGCAGCAGTCACCTTTCTTCGTTTTTGCCCCAATAAGAAAAGGCGCCGCGATCAGCCTTTTGCCCCCGGCCTGTCCCCCGTTCTTCTTTACGAGATTCTCAGCATGCATGCCAGTACGCAGGCGTCCGGTTTCCTTTCAGGTCCTGCTTTTCGGATTATAAAGGCGCGCCCAACTCTGACGGGACGGCTTCTTCCCTTCCTGGCTTGTAGGTGTAGAACATTCGTCCTGGAGCTGAACGGCCCTCCCCCTCTGGACAAAAACAGACCCCCCTCTTTCACGTGCCGACTTTCTCAGTAAGCCTTTCAATCCCCCATCTTCCTTTTGACATTATACTTGGTTTCGTCTTTCTCTTGAACTTCGTCTTCACCAGGTGAACGGTCGGTTCGGCACTTCCTGCCCCCCCTTCCAGTGGAAAACAACACGTACGAACTGAGTTCCCCGTTGGCTCAGAGAGAAGGCGCCCATTCTCCTTCCTCCCTAAATGCTTCCCTCCGATCTCTTCTCTGCTCTGGTTTGACGTAATCGAAGCGGCCCGATCCGCTTATTCCTCGCTCGGGCATGACGATAGACGGTAAAGAAGGAGTAAGATAGCGTTCCTGCTTTGACTGCCCTCTATATCCTCTTTCCCGTCCAACTCAATCCGTTTATACTTTTCGAATAACCATACGAGGACGCCTTCCACCGGCCGGTTGCCCCCCCGAAACACACCCAAACCACCCCAACACAACACAACCCAAACCAAACCAACAACATTTCAGAGTGACGTTTGCCGGCCTTGTAATCTCTTTTTTTTGATCTCGACGCTGCTTTCTCTGACAGTTTTAAGGTAATGCGGCGATTAACAGTTTTAGGTCACTGGAGTGTAGAGAAACTGCTGTATGAGCCTTTCAAGCCTTCCTTGATGGCTTCCTTTTATGCCTTATCGATTCCTGTGAATTAGAGCAGAACCAAGGGCTTTGGCTTTTTGGATGATAGTTCTCCCCTGAGGGACTATAGTAGGCATATTAGGAATTCCCTTTTCTTCGATCTTGGCTCCCCCTCTAGATTTTTAAGTCACCCCTCTCCTAACGTGAGCTGACGGGATTATTCGCTTTGTCGTGCCGTGCGAACTCCCTTTTGGTTTTTTGTTACGCCGCGCTCCTGCGTTTTTCGTGTAGACTGATCGGACGTGTTTTTTCCCTTCTTGTTTTCTTCACCCTCCGTTCGGCAGGACGTGTGAGGGAGAGTTCCCTTCGTGAGGACGTCGTTTATCGACCCTGCCCGTTTTCCCCTGTTCAACCTTTAATATTATGGTGTGGATTACCAGGAGCCTTCTTCTTGATAGCCGTGTCCTCCGGGAATTCTTATTTTTTCCTCAATTTGCGGACGACCTGACGGTCTTTATACGGAATTCCTCAAAAGGATGACAGTCCCCTGCCTTTTGCGTCTCTCGGGTCCTAGTTGTCGATCGGTGTTCGATTTCCTCGCACAAAAAGAAGCCACTCTGACCCTCTGGCCCCGTCAAGGCTCGTTCCTTCTCCGTGCGCCTTTCACTCCGACTCAAGCTAGCTCCTCCAAGCTGAGAGATCGCCTTTTTGCCGCCCGGTGATGTTTTCTTTCTCAACGTCAGGTCCCCCGTCTCCTCCCGCCTATCCTTGGCCCCTGTGTCCTCATTTTCCTTCCTGCTCTCGTTAGGCAGATCCTCTGATTCGCGTCAAGGGCGATATCTTAGTGCTACGTTTTCATCGTCCTCACTCCCCCTAATCTAAGTCTTTTGTGATAAGGGCGAAGTCTCTCGTGATGCTTTGTCGAACCAACGTCTCCCATGAGCTAGAAGATAATATTGGCCCCCCGAATTGTCCCCCCTCCCTTTTTCCCGTGCAAAAAGATCCGTGCACTTACTCAGATCGTTGTCTTTTCTTTCGAAGAGATACGAAATAATTTTTGCATGCCCTTTCGAAGGGATCCCAAGCGCGAAGTTAGCACCCACCTTGTCCTTGTCTCTTCTTCGAGAGAGTGCGGAGTCGTCTTATGGCTTGTCTCCCGTTCTAGATACGGATATTCAAAGGGGAGGATTTTCCTGTTTTCTCGATTGCCTCACCATCCCCCAGTGTTTCCATCTCCTTGTTTGCGTCTAATAAAATCGCTAAGACAAGGTTTTGAAGAAGAAGAAAGACGGAAAAAAGGTGTGACCTCGTCGTAGCGTACTCTCTCCTGTTCGGGTGAACAGAGTTCATCGCGCCTAGATTTTTACGGAATAGACCACACGGTCACCCTTGGAAACGGCCTATTGTCACGTTCTCCCTTACCTCTATCGTTTTTATTTCGCGCAGGGCAGAGAACCATCGCCTCCCGTAATAGAAATATTAGAATCACGCACGCCGATTGCGAATTTTCATAATGCCGTCCTCTCCTCTTTTCCTCTGCGACACCCTCCTTACTATAACAGAGAGGTGAAATCGCCGCAACCTTTTTTCGAGGGATACCCGTCGCCGACCCCCGGTCCTTAGCAGCTTTCCGCCTCTCCTCGGTATTTATCCTAAACGGGTGCCGTGCCCCCTTGCTTTCCTTCCAAGACGTCTTCCACGAACAGGTTGTCTCTCGTGAAGTTAAATCTTTAAAACCGCTCGTTTAATTGATGCTTCTGTTTCGATGTACTTAGGGACCATAGTTGTCTTCTCCGTACTCCTCCGTATCGTATACTTCTTCCTCATACTCCCCCCCTGCCCTGAACTGAGTTAAGTTGCGCACGTATTCAGATAGCACGAGTGCCCTGACCCCTACATTTTGCAGTTTTCGCGTCGGTGCTTCCTCCCCCCAACCTGCTTATTAGACGACTGCGTGTTGACCCTTTTGTGCATTTTAGCTTGACCCTGTCATGACTAGACACAGAACCCCCTGCACGCTTCGGCATTTCGACCCCCTTCCTCCTTACTTCTGAGAGGCCCTGCTTCGTGCTCCCATGAAAAGACCTATCCTGGACCCGACGAGCGCCGTTTTTTTTTGCCACGTGCTTTCCCGCTGACTATTTTTCCGTTCTTCTGAGATCATCTAGCCGGCAAATCCTTTATTTGAAGGCGACTCTCTTCACCCCCTGCGCCGGGCAGCTTTCTTCCCTTCCCCCCGCGTCGGAGATCCTGTTTTCCGACCGGAAGAGGGCGGTTTTCTTTCTATTGAATGCCCAGTCCGTCCCACTTTACTCCGTCGTACTTCCCCCCGGTAATATAACTTTTTCATAGCGTAGACAGCATACCGCCCCTTAGTGATCTGTCTTCCACTTCCTGTCTCTCTCAGGACCCGGGGTGGGCCCTTTTAACGGCAGTAAACCCATGTCTTTTAGGTTTTCTCTTTTTTTTAAAGTTAAGCTCCTCGGTCCAGAAGACTAGTCGAATGAAGTATTTTTATCCTCTCGTCCTACAACATTCGATTACTCTAGAGTAGAGGCCCAAATCGTAAGATGTGCCCGTGATCTTTTTGATGGATTCGTCGAAGCATTTTTCGCGTATTCACGAATTTGGAAGATTCCTGTAAGTTTCTGCTGAGGACTGCAGCGTTCTCCCTGAGAACAACCCCGCCCGAGTGCCAGCACGTCGCTACCCTTCGCGGATGACGAATCCCCGTTAAGAAACCTTGGTCCGGGTTTTTGCGTCTTCCGCAACGTTAGACCAGAGTCAGGACGTTTCTCCCTTCCACTTTGCCCCTCGCCCTTTATATTACGGTCGTCAGTATTGACGACCATATACTCATTTCCCCCCCCTACTAAGTTTTGCGCTATCTATGCCGTCTTCAGGGAACGAACAACCCCGGAGTCAGTCTTCTTCTTGTTTATCCCACTGACTCGGGCCCTAGCCCTTCTGTATGAATGGTTCTGAAAGTTCTGATGGGGCTCCAATCCCCCCCCACCGACCCAAGGATCGTCGGCTTCCCGGTGGTCTTCGACCCCCTTTCCTTTCCCCGTGTGTCCTTCCCGCATTTGTTTGTTTTCGCTCGAGAAGCACCCGATGCATCTCGTGAAAGAAAGATGCAGTCGCTGCTTCCTAGAAGGAATATCCTCACTTTTCACCCGTTTTCCCCTTCTTCCTCTTCTGCAACGGACCCTCCTGAGGATTTCTGCCGGCGATCTGACTCTATGTCCGTTTAGAGCGATTCCGATTCTCATGTAGATCTGAAGGAGCGCTCTACTGTCGTCCCACCATCACTTTTCCGAAGAATTCAATACTGGGCGGCGTTAGCCCTCCAAGCGTAGGAGCTTCTCCCAGGTTTTTTAGGAAGAACAAAGTCGTTCGCGGCGTTAGAGAAGAATAGATTATTTATCACCGGTGTTGGAGTGACGATAAGTTCCGTTTTTGGAAACCATTGACCTTCAAAACCTCGCGTCCGTTCCATCGGCTCACGGAGGAAGTCCAGGGGCTCTCGCCTTTCTTTTACAAATCGGGCCATTTTCCCTTCAGTTGTGTCATATCTTCTCTTTAGAATTCATTCGGTCTTTTGTATAATTCAAGGAGCTAGCGAAATCGGCCCCTGCGTCAATCTTCCATCGCCTCAATTTTGCTCCCCCTCCCGTTTGATAGGTAGTCGGACCGTTTTCTCCTAAGAAGCTTCAGACGCGTTGAAGTCCCCCCTACGTTAAGTCGTCCCTTTTTCGAATTGGAGGAGCAGGTGTTCCTATTGGTATACGATATCCTTCCCCGCTCTAACTTTCCACCAGGTGCTAGTTTCATATATATGCCCCCACAGTGGATTGTGAACGCTACGTTCCCTGAAAGATGATAATAGTCTGCGATGGTCGCTTCTCGTCGCTCAGGTCTTTTCTCTGACTTGAGGAGAAATGTATCGAATATATTTACGCCGTGGGGTGCAAGTTCTTCTTTCTATTCTCTGCTCCTATTGAGGGGCTCTCGGTTAAATGAGATGCGTAAAGACACGAAAAATCGATCCGACTAGCATTCCATGCACCGCGCCTCGATGAAGATCGATAACGTCCGGCAACTATTTTGGTGTTACAACCGTTGACGCCTCTCGTCCTGAAGCCCTTAGGGACACTTTTTTCCACCCGGACTATCCATCATTACCCCCTCGTTGGGCCCCCCCGGGTCGATTATCGACCCCCTGAACCTTCTTGAGGTAGTCTGCCGAACCGGGTTCGGCTTCGCGAGACTCACGCCTCCCGGTCTCTGCGATCTTCGTGTCCTTCTTTTCTGTTAGTGTATTCCCCCCCTCTGATGACTACCGCTTAACGGCGAAGCCTATGTCCCTTTCTCGATGATGGAGCGTGGATTTGCCTTCTTTACATCCTTATCGATTTTCCAGGCTTTCCCTTTCCTGGACAAGAGGGTCTCATTTGTTCGCGCTGCCGGCGAAAGAGATCTATTGCCCCGTTTTTGAGACTTCTGAGCGACTCCGCTACGAGAGGTCACGCAGTTTGAGTGTTCCCCGACATTATCTTCTTGTCTTTTGAGAAACGACTTTTAGAGGTCCGGAACGCTGATGAAAGTAGTGTCTGAACCCCCGATACCTCCGCCGTGAAGGATCTGGGAACTGAGGAAACCCTCGTTCTTCTTGTCACGACTCCGAGTTAAACCGGCTCCGGCCAGACTCGCACTTGGTTGGCCTCTGCTCTGATTGAGAAATTAGAGTTTTTCCCAGCTACTATTATTTTCGTGGATGTTGCTATCTCCACTCCGTCGGTCCCGAGGTCGCGGCCGTGGCGACGTATGTCCCGACTCAGGATGAGTCCGTTTCTCTCAGGTCCCTTTCTGTTTCCTGTCGAGAGAAGCGACGGCGTGGTATAGGTTTTCCCCCGATCTCTTAGGGGACCGCGCAATCATCCAGGCTTCGCCCTGCTAAAACTAAGACCTATCCCTTCCCAGGTTCCAGTTGAGCGACAGAAGAGATCTTATTTCCCCCCCGAAAGGATCTTTCCCACAAGATTATGATTCAGATTTCTACTGTCGAGTACTTCCTTTGTAAATATTGCCCTCTTTTTTCGCCCAGAAAAAGGAAGAGGCAGCAGATACTGATCTTCTTATTCTTCTCGCGAGTAGAAGGATATTACCCCCATTCTGTACACTCTAGGAGGTATGTACCTTTTCTTCCTTTCTTTGGTGACTATCCATCACTCTAGACCCAACTCCCCTTGACGAAGTTCCGGACTGTTTTGACGGAAGTGATGAGTCTGTATTTAATTCGTTTTTGCTCAGATCCCTTCCCTGGACGTACAAACCTGTTCCCACCTGAATCCAATGAGGTCGCCACTTCAGCCCCCTGTTACTCAAAACCCAGCGAAAATCAGTATTTAATTTTTTTACTCCCCGTTCGTAGAGGTTCTTACTGAATGCTGCACCCATAATAGGTGTCCCCTTGTCCTGGCCTCCCTTCATGCCCCAGTCCGGAAGACCCCCCAGATGGAACCCCCCACAGTCGCATCTCGACACGTCCTGCGCGACGCCTTCCCCGCTCCCGGATTGCCCGAGAAAACTCACGAACCCTTACTGTCGCGTTCCGCGATGGCGCTCGGGGGGCACGTCATCTTAAGCTGCTTTTCTTTTGCCTCCCGATGACGCCATCTCATTTTCAGGCTCGTACGTTTCACCCCGCGTCGATCATGAGGTTCCTCCATCTGTCCCACCTAGTAAGGAGGACGAAGCATTGTTAGAAGTTTCATCTAACACACTTCATTGAGTAACTCTCCTCCTCAGGAGACGCATTGACAGTGAGCCAGTGCCCTAGACCCGTAAGAGGATACTATTTTACCTAATAAGTTTTTAGTTTTTCTTCCTATCAGCGGCAGTAAGGCCCAGTCACTGAGTCTTCACTTCATTTTCTTTCTGACGGTGTTTCGCGATGCCTTTTGGTCGCCCCACGAGTCTTGTTTGTTGCTCGTCCCCCCGCCGCGTATTTTTCTTTCCGCGCTCAAGGAAAGAATAATGATCTTGACGCCGTCTCGGCGCTCTCTCTCTGCCCTTAGTACGATGGATCCATAAGAGATTCGATGACGGTCACCCGAGCCTCCTATACTCACTGGGCTCCCTTTTTCTTTCGTCCTTGTCTGGATCGAAAATCACGGGAGTCCTGCTCGCCTTCGTCTCTTTTTTTCAGCTTCGCCGTGTGTGGCCAATGTCCTTTTGTTTTTTTTTTCGGCCCTTCCCCTTGTTTTTTTCTAACGTCCTTTTGAGGGACAGAATTCAGTTTCCTCCCTCCGTTGCTACTTTTTCCCTTTCTAATTTTCCTTTTTTTTCACACACTTGGCTTTGTGGGAGAGTTCCTATCCCTAAGTGAATTGCTCTTGGTCCCGACCCCGAAGACCAGTTCAAGGGCAGACCATTGCTACCCCTTGACCTTCCGCCTCGGAAGTCCTGCTTTTCTTCTTCGTGTGGGGAGAGAGTGTTCGATTGAAACAGTTTTTTCCCAAGACCTCACTTGCATTTATGCTTTTATTTGGCCTCCGTAAGACTCTTTTTCCACGTTTCCAGGAAATGCGCGCTGCGGCAGCGGCGGGTCTGCGAAAAGTTACCTCCGGACCCTTGAACCCTTTGTTTCCCGCTTCTTTAAAAAGACTCCCTTTGCACTGACGTCCGGTGAGGATCGTCGCGGCAGTTATCTTAGAGGAGTCGATCCGCTTTCTGGTTTGAGTCCCTTTAATCTCGCCGACTCTCTATTTCTTCTGTCACGCGAGCTTTTCTATGATTTACAGAAGTAGCCTGCGATAGCAGCCTCATAGAGCTGTGGAAGTCTCCGCCCAATAAGGTATCACATTCCCCCTTCTCCCGTTTCCTCGCCCGCGTTATTGTTTCTCTTCCCCATTCCCCCTAATAATGTGTGCCCCTAAGCTTTGGATCGACCTTTCGTAGAACCTTTTTTCTATTTGCGCCGAGAAGGTGCGCAGGATCTGAATCTTTCTCTCGCTCTTCTTTTCTTTTTTCGTTAAGTCTAAGGAGTTGGTGAGGATCGTGTTATCGAGCTTCCCCCGAGCAGTAGCAATCCCCCCTCCTAGCTTATAATTGAGCAACTTCATATTAACCTCTAATACGAGTCCCTTTTACCTCTCTCGAGATAGAGCGAAGAAGTTAGTTTCAAGCTTGTAATCCTCTCATCGAGACTTAGAAGACATCGTATCTCCGAGTACGCTTTCCCGCCTAAATCTCTAGAGTGTCGAGTTAGGGACCCAGACCATGAATTCCCCCCCTTGCCTCCTAAATAGCGTCCTGTAACTCACTATCCGATTCCTCCCCTTAGACTTTCCGAAGAAGATCAATCGAAAGACTCGCCCTGATTTAGGATCAGCGAGAAGAAAACCCTTTGGTGTTGCTAGGAGAAGCCCTAATCGTTCGCATTCTACTCTAATTCCTGGTACTCTTCTCCGCAAGTTACCGTGCCTCCCTCTTGCGGATATCTTCAAATTGTTTTAGAGGAAGACGGCTGTCAGTCCCATGGTTTTTTATGCATTTCAGTTGGTAGGTAATCTAAAAGAAGCTCATCGTCCCAAAGATCTTTCTCTATTGGCTCAGCCCTAATCCTCCCCTGCTTGAACATTATAAAGAGAAAGTCGAACCCTTCTCCATTCCCTCTGACCATCCCTTAGCCTTGATAATGAGGAGTCGTGCCTTCGTACCGCCTCCCCTTTAACTTGCTATTACTACTATTTCTCACACCTTTTGCCTTCGAGATGGTTAAGGAGTAGCCGATAAACATCGCCCATTAGTAAGGTAGAGTTCCCCGGTATGGTAGAGTCCAATGATCCGCTCCTCTTCCCCCCCGGCGCCTTTTCCTAAGGCGCATTACGTTGCGGTCCCCGTGCATGGTCACCCCCTCTTTCTCGAGGCGGAACTATAGCCGGCCTTCTTCCCCGCTTGCCCGTTTAGAATAGAATTAACACGGCGCATATGTCCACTTAGTCAGCTCGATTTTCCCTTTTATGACTGTCTTTCATGGTTCTTCTCCGTAGACGATTGAATGCCCCCCCGGCTTTCCCATCTAACGCGGACCAAGCGTCTAATATAGATCGGACCTCCCTCGGCTTTCTGCCCCCCCCACGCGGCGCTAAGGTCCCTCGCGAACGGCCTCCCCTCCAGTGTATTTAACGTACTCTACTGGTGAGCTTATAAGTTTCCGATACACCGATAGTCTCTAAATTGATAGATCATCGTAGAGAGAGTTAATCTCAGCCTTTCCTCTTCTCACAGAGCGCTTTTTCTCTGATTCGAATGTACCGATTCTCGCCGCCTTGTCCACGTACCTCTTACTTTCCATCAGAGGATACGTGCGCCCTCCTATGGCCCCTCACTGTCGCCCTGTCCGCGATGCCATCTGAGCAGTCACAGAGCCAGACTCCTCCTTTTTTTGTTGTAGATTTTTTTTTTTTTCTCCTAGGAGACTTATGATTCTCCGGCTCTACTCGTTTGACCTCGTTACAGATGGACTGTTCCCTCCGGCTACCCCACAATCTGCAGAACTATCTTCTTTTCCCGTTGTTTTGAGATCTTTTCGGATCGTTACAGCCCCCCCTGGAAGATCCCAGGATAGTACCGAGTTGATAAGCCCCGAGGATACAAGCCTTGGAGAAGCTCCTTCCCTTCCCGCCACCCCTCGAAAAGTCGTCCTTTTCCTTCGGCGGTTTCCATTAGCCTATTCACATCGCATGTGCTTCCTTGTGCTCCCGACGTGTCATTGTGAGACTTCCTCTGAAGGCGACCACGGGCCCTGTTTTCCGCCTGCGCTACTGAAGTACTAATCCTCTAACCGCTCACTCGTTGTCCCCTGTACGCGTACGATTATCCGTGCACGAGACCGAAGATCTCTTTAGGAGGATTGACTGACCCAAATGATTTTCGAAGGTTCCCCTCTTTTCTTCTACGTTAACCGAGTTCTCCCTCAAATACTGTATTTGAATGGAGTTCGCCGAGCAGGGCGGCTTCGTACCGGAAGTAAGATTCCTCCGATCGCGATTCGTTATGACGCTTCCCCCCGTCCTCCCGTTTTTTAGCTGCCGCGGTCGTTTTTTGAACGGGTTCCTCAAATTCGTCCTCGATCGGAAGCTTGCCCAGCGTCGGTACGGCGAAGCCTTGGATATCTACGCCTACCGGTAGTGACTCCAGTGGGTTCAGCCTTCTTTGCCTGATAGTGTAGAAGGCTGGGTTAACTCCCCGAGGACTTATCCGCGAAGCTTCGCTGAATAGTACCCTGCATACTTTTTCCTCCGTTGTCCTTCCCCGTATAGTTTTTCTACTTTAAGTTTCGAGAGAGGCTCTCCGCGGCACAATCCTTTCCTAAGGAAGGGTTACGAGGCGCCGTTTTTCCTCTGTTTCTCGTCATCCTTTTTACAATAATAGAATGCCCCCCTTTCTCGTTCCCTTTAATTTTTTTTTAGCAAATTTACAGGGCAGCGGGGCAGGTAAGACGGGCCTCCTTTTTCAAGATGTTTTTTCGCTTCCACGACGGCTGGGTGTTTTTTCCCTTTTCGCTCACTTATACAGAATACAAGCGTTCTCTCCTTGAGTGCAGTAGCATATGCAGACTTCGCTTTTGTGTTCCCTTTCCCAGGGATGAGGTCTTGAAATACAATCCTGTCCCCCCCCCCGGGCCCTTTTGAAGCAGATTTCAGAAAGGAAACAGTCCAAAAATTTTTTTGAAAGATTGTTCTTTTCCCCTACAGAGGTGAGGGAAATCCCCGTCCTTTCACGTCCGTCCAGGGAAGGTAGTCTCCTTGGACACAGCGACATGCCCCTTTCTCTGTCTTCGAGACCCCCTACCAGGTTTGTGCAGGTTGCATCATCGACATCGGATAAGAGTGAGATTTCTTCTTCATCTGATCCTAGGTCTAGATTCGTTCTGCTCCCCTAACAGATTGCGATTTCTTTTTGTTTTGTGGGTTTCTCTACATCGCACACTTTTTATCCCTTTGGCCACCTTTCCATTTTTGGTTGAGAGATCTTTCGACAGGAAGGTAACTCCCGCTGAGCTGATGCTTTTTGTATGGATAGACCTTGAGGCATCTAGATCGCTACTCCGATTTCCCAACTAAAGTTTCTTTCGGATTCCTTATTTTGTAGCCTTCTTTCAATAAAAACCGTTTCCCCCCTCGGTTAGGTTCCTCGCAGATAGAAGAATACCCCGACTCAAATGAGAATAGTGTCGCACGGTTGCTCTCCCCTCTTTCCCGCGCTACTCCGCGCCTGAGAGGAACCGCCCCTCCTTGGTTTCTCGCGCTCCGGCTTTATCCCTTCTTTTCTTGGCACCTCCACTAGGATTTCTTGGGTCTTTTTTTCGAAACAGCAGATCGTCTCTTCTTGGCCTTCTCTTTGTCTCCGAGAACGTTTAGTCAGCTCTTTTTCCCCCCCCAAAGGGCGGCACCTCGGTCTAGTTATGCTCTGGAACCCCCGGCCTATCCCTCAAAGATCGTCGTGCCAGCAAACTTCTCTTAGTTCGGCCTTCCACACGGTCTCATAATTCCATCGTCCTTTGCGTTTCCGCCTTCCGCCGGAATTCGCCGGGTCCGTAATTGCGCGATGTGATTTCCCATGCCTTTTCAATCCCGGTAGGACAGATTTCCCTCTTTGTGGCCCAATTACATCACAGGTTTCCGCATCCCGGCCTTGAAGACGTTTGCTTCGTCTTCTCCCCCTCGTGATAGGACCCAATTGCTCCTTTTTGCAGTTGGAGTTCGGTAAGCTTTTTGTTCCCTTTGGCTTGATTGCTTTTTCTTATCCCGACGACTTTCACGCTTATCCCCTCTCCTCCCTTCCATTTCCTTTTTTTTTAGGAAGGCGTTGGGACGGTGTTAGATTCCTGCTGTCCCCCTGGGAGGCTCTATTGTCCCACCCCTTGATGTCCCCCGCCCCCTTCAATTCTTCACTTCCCGTTTTGCCATTTCACCTTAAGATAATTTCTTTCCTTCATATAACGCAGTGCCTTTCTCTGTTTGTGCAGGGTGAAGGTCCAGTTCCCCAACCCTTGCCCCTACCCCTTAATTTTACTCCCTCACACCCCACGTCATCACCGAATCTAGGAATGTCCTATTCGAACGGAGAGCCCTTTGCGCCAGGCTTCCTTTCCATTATCTCCTTCTAGCCGCTCTTACCGATCTTGGGGACTGCAGAATTTTTTTGAAGCGTCTCGCGTTGACTCCCCTAAGAGGGTGAGACTTTGACCTTATTACTATCATACCCCTTTCTCGCCGTTCAATAGTGACTCCTCGAATCTTTTCCGAATCCCGTCCGTGATAATGGGGCAATCCCCCTCATAGACTGACCTCTTTTAAGCCTTTCGAATGACCCGAATTCCTCCGTCTCCTTTACCTACGTGTTGTGTTGAGATATCAGAGGCCGGCCCCAGCCCTGGGTTCACCCTGCATTGGAGGTAAAGTGTGTGGATTCGCACTTCTCCGTCCTATGAGGGATGACCCCTTATCTCGGCACTTTGATGGTCTAACGATGTTCTGTACGCGGATTGATTTTTCCTGGAGATCTCTGACACCCTTCTACCCAGGTCCTCGAGAGCCTCTCGATCCCTTTCTGCCTTTCCACCCAGAGCATGCTTCTCGGGATAGAACCGGAGCTTCGGCGCGGCCGTTCGTCGTTTGATGCGACCTATTTTTCCGTCGCGCAGTCCTTGTGGATTATGGTTTTACGGTTTCCTCCGTGGTCCTTCCGGGTTTTGAAAGTCATGTTTTTTTACGCTGTCTTCATTCGAAGCGAATGTAAATGATCTTCGTTTTTTTTCGTTTGGTAACCGATTCGATGTCTGATAGGACCTCCGTGTCATTTTTTTCCGTGTTCCAATGTGGAACCCAGGTGCTTCTAGTTGCCGCCCCTTTGAATAAAGGACACCAGGCATTCAGCCAGGCCGTTCCGGTTTCCATAGGAGGTTTTCGTAGGCTTTCAGATTTCCCGCTTTCCCCGGAATCAAAGATAAGACTCGTTCCCCCCCGACTTCCTCAGACTTGCTGCTCTCTTTCCCCCTTAAGAAGAAGCGGCTTTTCTCAAGTTTGCGCGATCTGCGGTCCCTGGTGTGCGTCGACAACGATTCTCCGTCCCGTTCGTCTAAACAGGACAGCCCAGTTTTGTGCACGTTGACGTTCCTTAGTCCGGCGGTAGTGCGTTCGTCTTAGCGCCGATGTTTTTTTTCTGCCGTTACGTTCCCCTGCAGAAGCTAGATCCCTCCTGTGTTCCCTTCTCCCGATTCTTTCTGCGCAAGCCAGTCGCATCAGCTTTTCCTCCGACTCCCCTTTTGACAGGCGCCTGATTACCCTGTCATTCGCCTCCTCGCAATTTTTACCCCCGTTGCGGATGTGTCGAGAAGATTCCTCCTCCCTCGTTTTTCGTTTTGAAGGTCTCACGCTCCAGTTCGCCCTTTTTTGTGACTGATGACAGCCCCCCCCGGGCTCTGAAGTCGGATTTTTTCGAGCGGAGCTTCTCTTCCCCCCCTTGATTTCGGCTCCTTCTGCCTTGCGTTGTGTTAAGGCGGTTTCTCATCCGCCTCCGTTTATCAGCTTTTGCGGTAATCAAAAGACCGATATACCGTCCTCCGAGTTCCTCTCCCCCCTTTTGTACTGTCGTATCCGATTTCGGTCTCATCTTGTATCACGCGCCGTTTATACGTACCATCTCGGAAGTTCGAATGGAATAGACACTGCTTTAATCGACCCCCCCGGAATCCAGCCCCTCTTCAAATAGATCCCCGGCTTTGCTTTTCTCCTAGGGCTGATACCACAATAAGCGATACGGCTACCTCCGAACTCACTAGGGCAGATCATCAGAGCACTTTTCCTAATACATCTCCTGTCTTAACAATAGTCGACGCTGTCTTCACTCTCCGCAAAAATTGTGGATGTTTTCTCTCGACCAGAGCCCCTTTCCACGAATCGGTGATTAGACCGACGCGCCTTTCTTATTTCCTTCGTGGAACATTGACCCTCCCGCTTGGATGCACTTCCGCCTTATTCGAAAGGTGTTCCGATGGAACGTCACTGCTTTAAACTCTCTGTCCCGAGCGGTCTTTTGTAGATTCCCTTCGCTTTCCCATATCCTTCCGCTTGCCCCTATGAGATTCTACGTTCAATCCTCATTTTCTCCCCCTCCCTGTGCACTAGGTACTTAGTACTTCACCTTTCCGGCCCATTCCGAGGCCTCTAAATCTCTTCTATGAGCCAGGTTCCGCCCTTCCTGCCTTCCGATACTGAAATTCCCTTCGGAGCTCCCCACCTTTTTTTTCCACGAGCCGTGTCCGGATACCGGACAACTTCACTGGTCCCGTACTCCTCTAACCGGTTTGTGAATTCTGTCCTGGTTCGTTTATGCTTTCTGCTACCGATAAGGGACAGTCGCCCTTTCCGTTTTCCTCAACGTGACAATTGAACCGACGCGCCTTTTCGAGTGAGCCTGAGAGCGCATTCCGTACACTCTTCTTTCTGAGCCAAACTTTCAACCGGAGTAGGCTGCCCCGCCTTAGTACCAATCCTACAGCTTCTAGCCCTTTCTCGACTCTTCCATGGACCGAGTCAGAGAAGCTTTCCTGACGGTTCCAGGACAAGTAAAGTCCCTTTATCCCCCCTAGTTCCGAAGGTCATCTTTACGATAGCTATATTATTCTCTGATGAACCAAATGCTTGGACTCTCTCGAAGTCCTGCCAACTGTGCGAGGTTCAATGGATCTTCCGTTTACGTATGTGTTCATTCTCTCGTTCGTGTCGACGCATTTCGACTTCCCATTTTTCCCTCCTTCCGCTTCCCATCGACATTCCCTCTGTGCGTCGCGGCTACGTACGCGTCTCCGTGTTTCCTCCCCGCTGACGTTTATTATGATAGGATGTCAGTTCTATGACGCGCGCAGTTTTTGATGCGGTCACGCAGTAGGCGGACCTAAGCTTCTCTCTCTCCCTAAACGAGCTTCAAGTCAATTCTACACTTCGACTCTTAGCCCGGCCACTAAAGACGGTGTCGAGGTGGGCTGTCGCAGTCCGGATCGTCAGCCCCGTGCGTAAGTTTTTCCAGAAGTTCCCTTTCCCTCTTTCCGATTCTTAACCGCTTTGCTCCATATTCTCTTTCTTCCTCACCGTTTTTTTTTATATGCTATCTATTTCCAGGTAAGACCTTTCCCCTTCCCCCCCCATAGACAGGGAATCTTCCCCTTGAGGGGAACGGCTCGGAGGACCTCAGAGGGTGTTTACCCGTCTAGAAACCTCTCCCCCAACGTGCGTCAGGAGACGTAGTACGATATTCAGTCAGTAGTGCGAGAATAATCTGTTTTTGACCACCCGGACTATCATTGCTTTTCAGGTCTCATCGGGGAAATTAACGCCTTCCCGCTTTGTTTTATCCGCGAGGTCTTTTTCAACCTCGGCCTACCAGCCAGACTGAGCCGCGCCCTCCGGAGAATGTCGGTCCCATTTTCCCTCTCCTCCCATGGCCCACAACTCTT
>Ga0179591_1336740_pt1 | contig 17545 bp, 17 predicted proteins | sample CZOMad2_1_08_16f_FD_182891 | JGI IMG/M metagenome (GOLD analysis project Ga0179591, IMG submission 182891) | Vadose zone soil fungal communities from Angelo Coast Range Reserve, California, USA - CZOMad2_1_08_16fungal (PacBio error correction) | ecosystem: Environmental > Terrestrial > Soil >... | reverse complement strand
TTTTTTCGAGTAGACGCGGCAATCGATTTCCCCCCTCGGTGGCCTCAGCAGCCATTTAGGAGTCACAGACCTTATATGAAAGAAGGGCAGGGTAGTTGGACCCCTGACCCTTTCCCCCCCTCGGTGATCCTTCTTCCTTGCGCGAGTGAATACGGGTAGAACAGTGGGCCCTCAAAGCATTTTTGCACATGCTTAGGTCAGACAAGCATCCAAGATCCCCCCATTCTCCCAGACCCCAAAATTCCCCCGTCACACCCCCACCTTTTTTTTCCGGCTCCCTAGGGAAAGGTACCTCGTTGTTACTTTTTTTTTTTTTTTTTTCTTTCCCGTTGTGTTTCCCTCCGGCGGGTTACCCTTCCCCCCTGACCTTGGATTTTCCCCCCCCCTAGCTCGCTCATCCCCCAGTTGAATTTCATCCGTGCCTGCTCCCTCCCTCGCGCAAATAAGGCTCGCACACTCCACCGTTTTCCTCTTTCTAAAGGTGCTAACTACCCCCTTTCCTGTCGGCAGGATCGTTCCTCTTCTTTTGAGAGAAGGAGTTTTTTCAGTGCGGGCCATCAGTACCCACAGAAGAAAAATTCATCTTTAATATAGTCTCTCTTTTCCCCGGAGATGGATGCCTTTCGCCCATGGTCATCAGCTTTCTCTGACTATCATGGGGTTTGCTATCGGTTCGCCTGTGAGCTTCGGTTTTTTCGAAGCTCCTGACGAGACAGCCTATGCCAGTCGCGTCGCCTCGACAGTTATAAGGACCTTTTGTCGAAGACCGAAATGCAGCGGTATGGCTTCTCCCTGTCTGGAGTAGTCTCCCTCCCCCCTTTGCGTATCTTCTCCTGATGATCAGCTGCGGTCAGTAGCTTCTTCTTCTTAAGAGCCTTTTGCTGGGCGACAGCGAATTATTTGTTTATTTTATGCCGCGACGGAATGCCAAGATGCGAACTATAAGACCCTTTGTCCCCCCCCCCTTTTGAGAACTCGCCAAAGGGAAGGCCCGCAACCTCTTTACCCCAGCGGACAGGGCAAGAATTGTCCTTCGGAAGTTCCTCTCTCATTTTAGGAACCCCTATGACCCTTACCCCCCCCCCCCGTAGCCCCTCCTTTAAAAATCCGGCCGGACAAGTCCGATTTTTTTTGAACTCCATAACAATTCGATAGCCTTCTGTTTTTCAAGTTGATCCCCTCACTGGTTAGTGCGTGTCCAATTACGTATAGAATACATCCTTATCCGTCCAAATAATGGAGGGCCCAGTAGATTTACGTCTACCCTCTTTCATTACTGTGTTCAGAAGGAGTTCCCTGATGACAGGTCCCATCAAGCCCTCCCCCCATTCGCGGATTGAAGCCGTGATTGTAGTCGGACCTCGGTATTCAACTGATGTCCCGCCACAAGCGTTCCTCCTATTGAAAAGGCCCCTTCTCTCTTTGGCTATTACTCGCCGTCCGACTCTTCTCTGGACAGGGCATTGGACACAGACTCGAAGGTCGGGAACTGGGAAAGAGTGTCTCCCTTCACTCCTAGAACCTGCTCTCTCATGAAAGGACCCTTTTTTACAGGATAATTACCCTTCCTCGAGGGTAGTCGCGGTCAAGTCCGTCCCTCCCCCGTTCATCTAAAATAAGTAGCAGCCCGCATCGATCGGATAACATTCTCAAAGAAGGCCCTTGAGTGAGAATCTCTTTTTATTTCTTTTTCTAATTGCGTGAGCTGAATCGCGGTAAATCTCTCTCTCCCTCCGCTTGGAAGACAAAAAGGATTCATATATCTACGCGATGTATCAGATGATACTCCCTGGCAAGTGTCGTTCCCCCCCCCCTATAAAAGATGAAGATGTAAGCAATGTTAGTCGAGCAAAACACAATCAGCTTATCATTTCCCCATGTATAATTGCGACTCAGTGGTTTACCGTCAGGAGACTCGGTCACTAAAACCCTTGAAGGTAATTGTTCCCTATTTGTGGAGAGAACCTCCGGTCCTTTCCACCTGGTACCCCCCCCTCTCTCCCCCCCCATGCCATACCTCTTGCATCTTGAAGTAGTTTCCTCATACTTTAGGAGATGCGTTTGCAGTGTAGTGGCCGACTGCTCGAGTGGGCTCCCATGTTATCGTAGGCTGTTTCTTCAACTGAAGCCGGTAGACGAGACCGTGCCGGTTGTTCTCTATTTCTTTGCCGGGGAGAGGTTTATGTCCCCCCCCTTTGTGCAGGTAGCCCTTTCCCTCGTCTTTCCCGAGAAGCGGGTCTGTGGGGTTGCTCTTAGCTATCGTTCCCTTGGGACCATTGATGCTTGTATCACGTGGTTGGCTTCTCCCTTGGATGAAGAGGATACGGTCCGATCTGAGTCTACCGGGGGGTCAAAGAGGATGCTTGCTTTTCCTTGCAAGCCCTTAACACTTCCCCCCGAGCGCAAGCCCCTGAAGCAGTTGAACCAAGGCGTCCCCTTTGCTGTTCCGAGGGTGCGAAAAATGATCTATTCAGGAGTAGTCTATTCCGTGGGGAGCCTTTTAGCCATAGGGAACGCAGTCAAGGGATGAAGCATTGAGAATGTCACCCTCCGTCTCGGACCCGTCTAGGAGTATCCAGTATGTTCCTTTGCCAGGTAAACCTCCTCCGATAAGGGTTGTGTCCCCCCCATGAAGGGTACATTCGCCCCAGCGGTGGCGGATCTCAAGCATTCACTGCCGTGTCTCAAGTCTGTCCCGTTTTTTCTGAAAGAGGTCCTCAAGAGTTCCGCCCAAAATAAGGCGCCCTTTCCCTCTGTGAGGGCTGCCAGACCAGGGCCGGCCAGAGGCGGAAGTCACCCGATCAACCAGTCATTCAAGCCAAGGTATTACCGCTTTAGCAAAGGTGCCTTTATTGATTAAGATCTGTTACAAGTTTTTCTTTCCCGTGACAGTCCAAAAAAATCACTCCCCTAGGATAGTCTCAATGACGCTTCCCCCCCCTTCCCGGTGATATAATCGTCTGGAGTGTACAATTAGCTTTTAAGGCACACGTTAGTTTAAACTTTTCCTGTCGAAAAAGCCGTAAGAACACTGAGAGTCTTTCTACCTGCCAGTAATTTCCTTTTTGGGCGGTCTCTTCTTCCCCAAGTGGCGGTCCTTTCTTCGACAAAGAGCTGAATGACCCTCGTTCTTGATCGAGTTCTAAAGCTTTAAACATCCCCTTCGACGGTCCCGAGCGCCTGAGTATAAACCTTCTCCCTGCTCTAAATACCCTTTCCTCTCTCTAATCAGAACGGCAATAGCCCTCGGGGTAAAAGCCCTTTTTTTCAACATGATACTCACAAGTTCCTCGAACTGCAACTCGCGAGAATATTCGAAGCCAGCACAGGTCCCACCTATGTAGGTAATAGACTACTGATCCCTGTAGGGCTTTCTCCTCAGTCAGCAGACGCGCTCTTTGCCCGCCCTGCCTCTCCCCTTTCCCTGATGAACCCTCCCCCCCCCCTTACAGAGGAACCCGAACCTCTTATCAACCAGATCTTCCCAAGAGACCAAGGCCCTCTGACCAGGTGGAGGACTCTTTCATACCATTCTGCCATTTGGTTCCCCTTTTTATCACTGAGTTACTGATATCCTTTCCGGTTTCTTATGTTGTTCCTCTCCAGGATAGAACTTTTCGCCCTTCCTTCGATAAAGCTTGAACTCACGACCCGGACGATATGAGCTTTTCCCATGTCGCACGTTCGCAGGTCTCCCTTCAGGCTTTTTTTCCTCTAATGAGTGACTTCTCCCAGCCCGAAAGGCTGAGCAGATAAACGTCTGGAGACAGACCGAGTTCTGGAAGGATCTAGTAGAGTCCTCCTTTGACCCACAGGCTTCCTGACCAGTACAAAAGAGCAACCCCCCCCCTTAAGAGTCTTCCCCTTCCCCCCCCCCCCAATCTTGGGGTTGACTGCCTTATGATGGGTTCTGGCTGTGACATATCTCTTTGACGATACGTTAGGGACACTGTTCTGGCCGTATCACTTAGCAGATCCCGGAAGTCACCCGTTCACAATTCTTTTTTCCACCTTTTCTGGGCGTTTAGGATGGCGGGAAGACTCTCTGCTGATACTCTGTCCATCCGCTTGCAAGCTAGAAGTCTGTCCAGGTTCAAAGATCGCTTGATTCTTTTCTCCCAAGTGTCTCTGACGGAGAACTTTCCCTACTATAGTAATGGGTGCTTTGTGGAATGGCCCCCTTTGTTTTGGAGACTTATTTTTTAACCCCCCGCAAAGGCTCTACCATGGAACGGGAGGTTTCCCCCGGTTTTCAACCCCTTTCGCGAGGCTCCAGCCGAAGATTAGAGATCCCCTCGAGGATGAGTTTACGGAAGTTTTTCTTTCCTCCCTCCGGGGGTTCCGAAATTTCACGATCTAGAAAGCATGCATAAGCTTCTAGATCTCTTCCCGATGATAGACGATCTTTAACTCCTTGCCAGCACCTCGTACCACCCCCCGTCGGAACCTCTTCAAGGGGAAAGGAAGCATCCTATTTCCACTGCAGATATGGTTACCGACTCCGCCTGACGTAAAGTGGATTCTCTCCTCCCTCAAATAGTCGTTCTTTTTCCCTTTTCCAACTGCAGCCCCTCTCAGTGCAGCTGTCTGATTTCGTTCGGGTAGAACCGTTTGTCTTATTCTCTTTCTAACAAAACCTTTGTATTCCTTCTTCGGTAGAAAGATTTCTCCTCTTCTTAAATCAGCCTTTCCCGACCCTTCGGAAGACACCCCTTCCTTGCCATATAATAAGTTTTTGTGAGACTTCTATTCGTTTCTCGCCAGAAGAGATTCGTACTTTCCCCCTTTCCTGATGTCGCCCCTGCATAGTCCCGTTTCTCCTCTTTTAATAAAGGTGTCCCTTTCTCCCTAAGAGAGATCTGCACGTAATAAGCCTATCTCTTCGGAATCCTCTATTTCCCCTCTTATCCTGAATGACTGGGTTCTGGCTCGACGACCCCCCACATACCTCTGGAATGTGATTCCCCAATATGGAAGATCTTTCCCTTTCCAATAAAAGCAAATGTTCTTTTCTTAAGAAGTAGATTGCAAGATTAGACTTCTCAGCGGATTTTTCTTCTTGAGCCGATTCTGCTTCATACTCCCCGTTAGGCCACCGGCTTGGCGTATAAGTACGTACCCCCTCTCTCCTCCGAAGCGAGAGATTCTCCTTACGAAGCAGAGGTAGCCAACCTAACGTCTTCAGGCGCCTGGAGAGGGCCCTGGCTGTACCACCGACATTGTAGGGGACATGTCCACCCTGAAGGCCCCTTCCAACATTGAAGATCTTTTCCCCTCTCCCGGATCTTGCTTAGAAAGTTTCCCAAATAATCCCTCCGACGTGTCGGACCGAAACCTCCCCCTTTTGGGGGTTTGGGGTGTTTGTCGAGTGACCCTTCTTCCTCTTGGATCAGAAGCTCCTTCACATCCCTAAGACCTAAGCATTCGACAACTAGGTTCCCCATCGTTGTAAGGTCTCTCCTTTCCCCCCCTATCGGTAAGCCCACAAAAAGGCCCCCCCGTCTCACAAGACGTCCCCCCTCCTGCCCCAGATTAAGCGTCAGTTTTCTAACCGATCACACCAGATCCCCCGACAAATCAGCCCGTCAAACCCCCCTCTGGAGGGTACGAATAGTTCGGTACAAGCTTTGGGTAAGGGTCTTTTCTCCGGTAATCCGGTCCATCTTCCGAGAAGTCCCTCTCCTTTTTTCGAAAGCCCTTTTATAGGTTCCGCTTAGGTCTGCTTTGGGAATCTGGCTCCATACGCCGGCTTTCACGGTGAAAGGTTCCTCATGTATCGGGGAGCTGGCCAGTCCGGCCTAGGGTTCAGCATGGAGGCCTCTTTCCCCCACCCTTTTAACTCCCCAAAAGAAGACCTCATCGAATCTCCAGGACTTTGAGTACCCATTTTTGTCACAATCCCTCTTCGCCGGATCCTCCCCTTTAATCCGAATCCCCCCCTTTCCCTCTGGCCCTGTGTGTGAGATGGTCTTTCTTGCGGATCGTGAGTTTGTAGACGAGGTAGCCAAGTCCAGCAATGGCCTTAACGTAGCGCTTCTCCTGACCAGTTCTATGAAGTAGTTGACGAACGTTCTGCGGGGAATGGTTCGGAACGTCCTCTCTCTTCTCTTTTCGTTTGACCCGTGTTAGTATACCTTCTTCTGTAATCTTTTTTGTGACGAACCGTCAGATTTATTAGGATTCCTCTCTAGAGCCGTAGGGGTGCTGTTGTTGGGTGAGCCCCTCTCACCTGTATGCCTCCTTCCCCCTTATTGACTCCTCCAAATGCTCGAAGAGTTAACTGTACTCCCCCCCGTTGCTTTTCTGCCTCGTGAGGAGGACTCGGATATTCAGACTCGCCTAACCAAGAATGGCAACGGACGTTTCCAGCTTTAGTAGGCATTTCTTCAATGGCGGGGTCCTCCCCTCCCCCCCCTCCCTAGCATGTTTCCTGGGTCCCGGCCGGAAGTTCTTACTTTCCATAAGATCCCCTTCTCTCCTTTAGGGTAGCGTCAGTTGAATGTATAGCGGTTAGGGATTTGTTCGCCGGTCAAGACCTTCTTTGACCGACTAAGAATCTCTCCGTGCAGGGATTTCGTGGCGGATAAGGTAACTGCTGTAATTATTGCCTGGAGGTAATTAACTCCGTGGCCTGCACGAGATCGGCTCGCACAGCCCGCAAATTCCCCTTCTGAGACCTATTGGAGGCCCCTTCAAGGCAATGATGGTCTCCTTAGCGTGTAGACCAATTATGGTGAGCTCCTTTTCGGAGCCTCGCTAACGATCTTATGCTGCTGGATTCCCTTTAACCCGAACCTTTTTTTATGGCCGGGCTGCCGATGAGCCTACAAGCCTCAGCCCCCGGAGAATCTTTTGAACATCCTCTCATTCTAGACACGATGACTAGGTAGGTGACCTTGTAACCTTCCCCGAAATGGAGTCTGACACAACCACCGTCCAGAATTCCTCCTCTCCCCCCGTCTTGCAGGGGACACCCGCGGTCACCACATCCTTTGCCGTGGGCTTGTCCTTTTTCCTTGATGCGGATCTTATAGGGGTCTCTTCTCTTGATCAAGAAAGTGGCTTCCAAAAAAGGAGCTCCCTCAGAGGAAGCCCTGCGACTCCAGGCCTAGACATGATAAAAGTTTCCGCACTTTCTCCAGGAGAAAACCTTTACAACGACCCCCCTTATTCTTATTTAGACTTTTCACGCGAATACCAAACGACCTTTTCACAATAAGCTTCTCACTCGGTCAACCAAAAAAAGAAGGTATCACTTCGAAATTGTGCGCCCCAAGCCGCCGATACCTTCCCCTCCTCGAAGTTAGCACCCCTTCCCTTTAAGTAGAAATCTTTCCCCCATACGTTGTGGTTTGCTCCGGCAAGGATCTTTAGTTTTCCTCTTGCTTTCGCGTGTGTAGGAAAAGTGTCTCTTTCATCTGGGAGCGACCCCATCAGTCTTTTCGCCAAGGTAGGACCCCTTTCCCCCCCTTTTGCTAGGAAAGCTTCAGGCCGGGTCGGTGACCCCGTCTTGCAGGTACTTCCCTTATCGCCCAAGAGATGACTTTCTGTAATGGGGGGGTTGCACGTGTTCTTTCTCCGTAAATCTTCAGCTCTAGTGGAGGTTGGCCGCATTCCAGTTTGAGTCGCCCAAGCGGATACCGTGTCCCCCCCCAGAGTCTGCTCCGATTTTTTTCCTTCCCCTAGGATTTTTCAGACCAAGCCCCCGCTGCGGCAACAAGCTCCCGTAAAACGGGCCACGGCCACGGCACCGTTCTTTCTCGTTGTCTTTCAAGGAATCTATGCGGCCATCTTTTACCCTTCGGGGGATCACATGGAGAGGACCGCAGGGACATAGCTTACAGGGCTCTCCTTCTCACTGTAAAACATTTTTTTTGAACCCCCGGTGATGATTCCGATGTCTCCCCTGCGTCCCGGTACACCGGAAGACTCGCTCCGGGCTGCGTACAAGTTCCGGTCGAGACGCTCTCCCTTCCCGGCGAGGATTCCCAAGACTCAAAAGGTTGTCAATCTACTCTTGCGGACCCCCTTTTCCGGACGCGTGCTAAAAGACGGCTCTATTAGAGATTTCGGGATTCTCCCCTGTCGGCCTTGACTTTCAACCACTTCCAACTTACGTACCGCAGGCTTACCGCCCCGGCGCCCACGTGCCCCCCCTCTTCTTGATAAGATCCTCTCCGTACCCCTTGACGACAGCCCTAAACTTCTTCTCTCTAACTGCCCGCACTTACCCTCTAAGGATCTTCCTTCTTCCCCAATTTAGAATTCCTTTCCTTCGAAAACACAGGTTTTCCCCCCCCTGGTTAAGGGCGGGTCCGTGTCCCCGAAATTGATTCTGAATTCTCCCCGCTCCCCCGTAGGATATGTACCCATTCTGTGGTTGTCGCTCCTGTCCTTTCGGTCTTATTCTTCGGCCCACGAGGAAGAATTTTCCCCTCCTCCCCTTTTTTAGTCTCTTACCTTGCTTGAAAAGCCCCCTCATCGAATACCAGAAGGCGCTCGCCCTCACTTTCTTAGAGCAGAATTAGCCTCATGAAGGCATCTACCTGACCGGTCTTCTCCATAGCTGAGGCCGATACGCACCTTGTGATACCCCCCGAAGCCCGCTTAACGAGTTAGAAGCCATTCCCCCCCTTGTTACACTTTTTTTTTTTTGTTAGTCGCCTCCTAATTTCTTAAGGACCATCCTGTCGGCGCGTACCAGAAGATTCCTGAAGTCCACGTGGGACGGTCTCAGATGACCCGTCGCAGACCCCCTAACATTCTCTAACAGATTACGCTTCTCAACGATTTGTGTAAAGCGCCACAAGGATCGGCCTCCCTTGCAGAATGTTTCCCCCCTTTTCAGGGGGACCCCCTCTTCTACTTAAGACGTCCGAATATTGTGAAAGTAATCCATTTTGGGCTCAATGGAGAATCCCTCCTTCCCCGCAACCGAGGCCTTCCTTCCCTCACGGAAGATATTTCTCGGTCACGTAGATTGCTGACCAGGGACTCGGTATTTTCCCGAGTGCCAGGCTGACCCTCCTCTTTTTTTCGAAGATAAAGGTTTCGGTTTCAACTAGTCCTGTCCCGGCCTAGAGTCTTGAAAGCTTCCCTCCCCGCATGCCTGCCCCAAGAACACTCACTTTGTTCCCCTCGTTAAGACACCCCTCTCTTTTCTTTTGTGAAGGTGATTTTGTCTTTGTCTAGGTCTTGGGAGCTTGATGGAGGGTCTTTCCCGCGGCAGATCTTTTCTTTCCACTGCTTGAACTTTATAAATGAAGCGACATCCATCAAACGATCCCTTTCCTTTTGTTACTCCCTGCTTAGGGGCCTTAGGTGAGGGGAAGCATTCTTTTGATCAAATTGGGCCAATGGTCAATAGTATTTTTTCTCGTCCCGGTCACGATAGTCTCCTTTGAGTTATCATTGTTCTTATAGGCGACTATCCTTTAGTCCATCAGATAGTCTTTCCCGAGTTAATTCGGTTTGGGTTCCCTCTGGTGGAGCCCTCTCCCTTAGATGCCCAGTGGTTGATTTGGCGAACCATCGCGTTATGATCACCTTCGCTCGCTTAGTTTTTTTTCAACGGACCTTTCGGCGAGACGCCTCAGTGTTCAAGAGCCTCATCAGGGGAGGTTCCCCCCTTGCCGATGATAGCACATGCATGGTCACCTAATATTGCGCCTCCTGCTACGTCTCCCCTCCTTTTTCATTCATAAAGGATCCCCTTTTCACCGAAGGAATCGGGTTTTCTTAGCGCATGTTCTTCTCTTCCAGAAAATTTCTCTTCCCTGGTGAAACCCCCAGTGAAGACTGTTTGGATGACTTTCAGATTTCCTCTTTCGCCACTTACCAATTGGATTCCAGCCTCGGGTAGCACTTTCCGATTGTCAGGGAGACTTCTTTTCCCGTACTCACGAGATTCCATATCTCTATTTTACTTACTTTCGCGAGATATGGGGCCCTTCCTTCTAACGTGGAACTTCCTGTATGTCGACTCGGACTTTTGCTAAACGCATGACTTTTCCCCCCAAGGTGTCCAGGTGTGAAACCGCCTCCCTTATACCGACAGCGGCAGCCTCTTTTCTGCATTGAGGGTATCCTCCCTCGGGTGTTCTTTTTTTTTTGGTTTGTTTTTTTTTTTTTGTTTTTTTTTTTTTGTCTTTTTTTTTTTTTTTTTTTTTTTTCAGGAAGCATCAATCTTTCGGACCAAATTCCTTCTTAGGAGTCCTTTTGACCTTCCGCTGGAGTGGTTTCAAGTCGTTGATTCCCGCTTTGCAATATTCTCAAGCTGTAGGCGATCCTTCGTTGGCTTATAGAGTCCTTTCCTATGGCTCTTCCAAGTTCGGCACCTTTTCGTCTACGTCATCACCTAAGCTGCTCCTTTTCTCTAATAAGCTCAAAGGGGTTTTGAGCCTAAAAGACATCAAACTAACGTCCATTTTCACCCTTTCTAGGGTTTCCCCCCCTTTCCACCCCTAAATGGAGGACCCGAAGGACCCCATGACTCTTCCTCCCCTGTCGAGTCCGATTGACACGGGTTCGAATTCTCCGACTATCGTTACTGACCGACGTTCTTAATGAGTGTTGGAATATTGATAGCATCCATTTCCTTCCCCAATCCATAAGAATTTGCTGACACGGACCTCTCTTCTTTAGAGTTCCCTTTTCCGCCCAGTTGGCCACAAGTATAGACTCTTGAACTTATTCACCTCCTCCGCTAAAGATACCCCTACCCTTACAAATCAGCCGTACACCCCCCCCCCTCTGTGGGTAGCGTAAGACTTTTTCCCCTCGTTACGAGTGCTAGTTGTTCTAAGGCATTTTGTGACGGCCCTAGACTGACCTCTCCTCGCTAGGCGAGTTCGACAGACCAGTGATTCCCCTCAGGCCGCTTCGACTTTTTCAGCCGGTCTCAGGCTCCCCCCCCTCCCCTCTTAAGGTCTCCAGATAAGTTCCTTATCGGCGGATATCTTCCTTTAAGGGCTTTTCCCCAGGGCAGGCGGAATAAAGTAGACCCATTCGGGTTTTGGGGGTTTTGGGTGGGGCTTCCCAAACCCTCAACTCTCCGAATCAGTACTTGAGCGATTTGGCCCCTATGGAGAATGGACTTCCTGTTCCCCCTAGAAGCCCTTTTTTTCTTTTCCCCCCGTATATGCTTTTCTTCCCCCCCGCGCTTTTTCGCTCCGGTCCGAGGGTTTCTTCCGCGCTCCCGTAGTGACAGTCGCGGCCGGAGTAGTCTTCCTTCCCCGGCTTCAGCCCTTACCATGTCCCCCTTTTAGATGGACACGTCCAAGGGAAGATTTCATGGTCTTCGAAATAGCTCTATTCTTCGTAATCACCTTGTGCTCCCCTGTTACTCGGCTGGCCCCCGCCGTCCCCGTCTAATCCGATAAGTTCCCCTCGATCTCCTCCCCCCTTGGGAGTTACCTCTGATCTCCTCGATCTAAGCGACGCCCCCAATATTGAACTCGATAGCCAGACTTCAGTTGAGTTATTTGTCCTTGTTGGAGACTCCTTACGCCTTTTCGTTTCACTCCTACACGGTAAAATTTAAGGTTTTCGTAGTCCCGAGTCACTCTCTGTTCGTAATTTTTGTACCTCCCCTTTGCCATTAGATGGGCAATCCTGTGTTCTTCCACACTTTCCTGATTCCAATAAGACGATAGATCCTCTGTCGTTCCTTCTGTAAGTGAATTCATATGTTTTTTTTCCCCCAACGCTTTCTCTTATGTGATCAAGGGTAAAATAACTTCTTTTATCAGCATCAGCCTGTCACTTCAGCAGGTGGACCTTTTTCTTATAAGTTAAGCCCCCCCCCCCCTCCCAAATGAGCCTTTTTTGTGCAGGACCTTCCCCCTCCCCACCAGCGACCGCAAGATATGCAAAGCCCCTCAAAGCCCGGATCGAATTTTTCACTGAACTTAACTTTCCCCGATGGTACGTCACACTCTTAGCTCCTTATTTCACCCATGGAAGGTTCGATTTCTTCTTTCCAATCGCCTCTCGTATGGAGGTTATTTCAGGGTTACTCTTTAGATAGATTCAAGGTTCATTTACCCTCTCTCCCTGTTCCCTTCAAACGGTTTCCTTCCGGACAACCTTCCTGTGGAAAGGATCCATGAAGCTCTAACCTGGTCTCGCGTCCCGTCCTTGAGTAGCTTTCGCCTGAAGGCCGTCTTCCGGTATAACGCACCGAGCGGGCTTTTTCTTTTCTTTGCCTGCTGAGAGTGATTCATAGGGCATCTTTAGCAGTCAACTTCTTTTTCTAAACTTCCGATCAGATTCCCTCGACTCGGCCCCCCGCGACTAACTTCCCAACCCGTGTCCATCTTTTATAATGTACCCCTTTGGGAACCCGACCCCCCAAGTCTTCCCCTCCTGACAGTCTCCAATCTCAGATCTCCTTGTCACCCTCTCCTCCAGTTTCCTTCTTATCACATGGGACCGCTGCGGGTCCCGTACTATTCAAAAAGTGCTCCACGCCCAGAAAGTTACCCCTCCACGTACTTGCAGTTCCATTATATGTTCAATAATAAGCGTTGTTGTTGTTGAGAGTATTCGACGAAATCTTTCTTCTCGAATTAGAGGTGGGTTGACCACTGGATAGTACTGCGGGAGAGAACTCCTCTCATGTGATCCTTTTCTTTTTCTTCTTCTTTCCGGCAGGGGAGTGTTAAAAAGTCTTCTCTCTTTTTTTCCGAAAGAGATGCGGGCGTGTTTCCCCCCTTTTTTGTTTTAAGTCTTTTTGAAAAGTGCGGTCTTTTCCCTATCGTTGGCCCCTGTTTTTCCTCAAAGGTCTCCGGATTCTTACGAGGACCTTTCGATAGCGTATTCTCTTTTTTTTCACAGCGGCCTCTCTGCGAAGTACTCACATATGCCTTCCCTCAGCTTTCCTGAACTTTTTTTTTGGGGAAAAGGATGTTACCTTTTGATAACCTCTACCCCCCTTCTTTTTAGTCGGCCTTTCTGGGGAGATCCTCCCTCAGGGCCCTTCCAGACATCAGGTAAAGATTTAACTTATCATGTACAATTTCCGGTGCCAATTTTTGAAAACGGGGCTGACTGATCGATGCCTTTCCAGTTCCCCTCTTCGCCTCTCATCTTTTGTCACAACCCTTTGTTCAGACTCAACAGCTCGAGTCTTCTTACTCCGCCCCCTCCAGACTTTGTGTCAATTAGAATCTACTAGTTTTTGCTCCCCCATTCGTGGACCTAGTTCCGCCTCTCTGCAGCCTTTTATTGATTGCGATTTGCAGGCCCCGAGATTTCTTCAATCCGGAGACCCCCCCTTTCCCTTTCAGTAACGAAGGCTTTCCCCGATCTCCGGAACCTATGCCAACCTACGTTCTGAGTTCCCCTTCATGTCTTTCCTCCCCTCAAGCCCACAATTCCGCTCTGCGCTGCACCTTTGTAACCGGCCTTTTCCTACTCGATCGTTTTCAATTGCCCAGTCTAGAGGAATGGTACGCGGACACAGGAGTTCCCATGGATACAGGGACTCTGTTCCCTTGTTTCTAACCAAGCATTTCCTCCCAGGGATAAAAGCCCCTTCAGGACTCCAGGATTGGTCTTTCGTCACGTACCGGACTTTTATGGAGTATTCTCCCTACTTTTATCCCTCTTTCTTTATGATAGCACCTCCTTTGAACAGTTCTTCATAAGTTCTTTCTCTCGGATAAAGACTAGGCTGTCTACGACGGCTTCTTCTCTTCTACTTCAGCATTCTTCACTGACCAGGTTTCCCCTCCCGCTGAGAACCTTCCCTCCAAAAAGGTTCCTCATAGCGAGACTTAGTTCAGAAAACTTCCCCTCCTTTTTTCCTTACTAGATCCTTTTTCGATTAAATGTCTTTTCGGATCGAAGTACAGCTTTCCAGAACAAACTTTTTCCTTTTATACATCTTCTTTGACGAAACCCCCCTCCTAACGAAGCGACCTCCAACCTTATTATTTCCTCTCCCGAGACACCAAGCCTTCGCTCTGTCGCATCTTTCCTTACGGTTCCCCAGTCCTGACTATTTCGTCCTCGCGGTTTTTTTTTTAAGTCTTCCTGGAGCCCCAATCCCGTTTCCTCGGGACTTCTCTCCTTCTTCTATTGTGTTCATGAGTCACAGTCGAGGCCCTTCTTCTGTAGGGGCTATCTCCTTCTGACCATTCCTTTCGTGGGCATGTTTTGCTAATCAATTTTTCTTTTCAACTGAGCCCTTTTCCCCTGATCCTTAGGAGGGCCCGATGGGAACCCTCCTTCCTTCCCCAGAAAGAATCTCTTCTTTTTACCCTCGTTGCTTTTTACACCCAAATATTGTTTTTGTTCTTTTTTTTGAATGGGTGGTCTTTATTTCCTCGAGGCATAAGGGGATTTCACGGACTTCCCCTTCAGTCCGAAGGCCCTATGGTGATTCCTTAGGTTCTCTTTGGAAGACTTCTTCTGATAAAACTGTTTTCACTACATTGAAGCCTTTCCTCCTTCTTAGGTTCAAATTCTCGTTGAATAATCGGTCTTATCAGGTATTTTTCCCCTTTCTCTAGTCTTCTCTTCCCCATAGTTCTCAATTAGGTGGTCTCATGAAAAAGCTCAGGTCGATGAAATGGCCCTTTCTTCTTTTTTTTTCCTTTGAGACTTTTCGCGTGAATTTCTTTTAGCGCTCGCCTCTTCTGTGAATATTTTTTTCAGGAGCCCCCTCTTCCTGCAAGTTTAAATCTGATACCCCCTTCCTCTCCTTCTAGATCCCCCCCTTCCCTTTTTTTCGAAGATTCGCGAAGCTGCCGTAGGAAACCTCTGTCAAGGGTCTCCCTTCCTTTTCCTGAATAGCCTCTGTGGGTACGACGAATGACTTCATGTTGGACGGCCCTTCCCTCCCCTTGTTTTCGGATCATTTCCACTCAAATTCATCTGCCGAATTTTTGAGTCATAGGAGTTTCCCCCCTTGGAGGCCCTTAGCAATTTTTTCCTTTCTCTCCTCATGCAGGCAGGGCCGTAAGACGCTCCTCCTTCCAGAATATCTCTCGTTCCCTTTTTTTGCTCTCGATTTTGGATCCGGTGTAAAAGTGTTCCCTTCCATCAGAGTCCCTCCTTCTTCCTCAAGGTCCTGAGGCCATAGGCATTAATGCTATAGTGGACAATCGGGCACCCGTTTTGATCAGAAGGCAGTATGTAGGCCTTCTTGGAATTCTTCAATCTGTGAGAGGACTTTACTGGACCCCCCCCCCCCCCCACCGGGGGGGGACCCCACCCCCCACCTCCCTTTTGGCAAGTCAGTTTTCCCCGCCATGAGGTAGGCCTTTTCCTGACTCCTTCAGGGAAGAATATCACCTAGGCCCCTCTCTGCTCTCGTAGACTTCTCTGTCCAGAGATGCGCTATCTCTTCCAAGGGACTCCCCCCGCATCAACTTGCCATTTCGGTTTACGGCGAAAAACCCACCTTTTCCCTTCCCCCAAACGAAGCTCCACAACCTCCTAGTGGTCCCGTCCTTAGTCAGAGTATCTTCTTTAGCACCATTTAAGAATTTTACCCCTCCTTTCTTTTAACGAGGCCTCACCTTCCCCATAAGAAGCTACTTATCCCCCCTCCCTAATCTCTTTATTTACACCGGGAAATTCCCTCTATACCGGAGGATCTTCCCAGGTCGAAAATTGCAAATCCCGTCTTTTCCTTGGAACGTCCACAGCCCCCATAGACACCACCCTTCACATCCAACCCCGTTTTTTTCATGTAGTTCCCCTCCCCCCCTGAGTTTTTTTTCTTCAGGCTTTCTTTTATATGTCTTTTTTCGAGCTCCTATTTCTAAAGAAAAAGTTTGACCCAGTTTCCTTTGGTAGGCTCTGGCACCTTAAGGAATTCTCTTTCTAAGGTACCCCTTCCAGTAGGCCGTCCTTAGGCATCGGGGATTATTCTTTTTCTCCAATTGAGAAAATCTGCTGTCCCCCCCCCCAAGAACTTTCACCAGTAATAGCCCAGACCCCCCGCAGATGTTATCTTTCTCCTCTAAGCTGACCGCCCTGTTTGGTTTCTGCTCTCCCCCCTTTCACCGACGGTCCTCTTTGGTGAGTTCTGTCAGATCTTCCCGTTTTGGATCTTAGCGCTTTCTCTCCCCAGCCCCCCTTCTTAAGTCCGTAGTTCCGAAAATGCCTCGGTTCGAAAGCCGTTTGTTATTTTCGTACCTGATGCTTTTTTTTTGGACAGCTTCCGTCGATGTCTCTTCTTGAAGTTCGAATCCTTCTTTAGGCTTCTTCCTTATGGTCTTTTTTAGCCCCCTTTTTTTTTTCCTCTGTCAGAACTAGTAACCACCGACGCGTCTTTTTACCCTTCCTAGTGTTTTTTTTTCATCGATTAACCGGAACCCCCTGAATGTCCCCTCACTCCAGGCTTCGGTATTTCCAGTCAGTGGAAATTGGTATCCCATCCCGGAGACATTGCTTGAACTCCCTTTCTGCCGGATTTTATCTACCTTTTTTACTGCCCCCTACCCTACTGATAAGCCTTTTGGTGAGTTAAACGAACATCCCCTCAGACACTTCACGAGTGATCCATTTTCAAACCTTAGGGTCTGTCCGGCTCTGAGAACTTCCAGTGAATACTTCCACTATGGATGTTTATTCTGAGTAATTCCAGCAGAGACTCACCTTCATAGACCCCGCCCCAGAGTCTACCCTTTCAATCCACCCTCTTTTTATGCGTAGTAGTGCGGTTTGCTGGATTCGCCGAACATCCACGTCTCCAATTAGGAGCTTCTTCCCTCGGAACTCACTCACGATTAACCAGGGGAGACCTGGGGACTAAGAAAGGGAGTTCTATTGGAGAACCTAACTCTCCTGTAGCCCATAGGCTAGCCCCCTCAACTCTTCCCTTCCGGTTCCAGGACTCTCATCGTGGGTGGAACTCGATGTCCACCCTTTCTGAGATTCACTCCTACTCAGAGATACATGCCAGGAAATTTATAACTACTGTTCTTCTTGCCAACCCCTCTTCTATTTTACATCCTCAAATGAAAAGAGGTTTACCCCCCTCGTTCTAAGACTCCACCCAAAATTCTGGAGCCCCAACCCCCCCTGATTCCCCCTTCCTAACCTTCTACAAATTGAGAACTACGCATTCCCTTCTCCTAATCCTTTTTCTATGTCTTTGACGTGGAGCCTTCTCTTAGGCCCCTTTATCGGGTCTTCCTTTTTGAAAGGGAATAAATTTCTTTCTTCTTGATTTACGAGGCCTTGGATCCCGTGAATTTTCTCGCATAAGGCTCCCTAAGGACTGTCTCCCTTTCGTGCTGGATTTTTCGGTTTCTTTCCTTTACACTTTGTTAAGGTTGGTCAAGGTAGCGGTGCGCTTCCCGGCTGTAGCTTCAATCGTAACTCCTTCTTCCCCATCTTGGTCTCGGTCTTGGTTACTGGCTTCTCCCCGTTGCGATCCTATCTCTGACTCCACGCCCCTTATGTTCCCAGCTTCTCCGTATCCGAGGATTTCTCATATAACGGGTGTCGTCCCTTCAACCCCAATCGATTCCATCCCTCGAAGGACTCCCTCACTCAAATCGACATTATACCCCCACCATTCGGCATT
>Ga0179591_1323729_pt1 | contig 17547 bp, 18 predicted proteins | sample CZOMad2_1_08_16f_FD_182891 | JGI IMG/M metagenome (GOLD analysis project Ga0179591, IMG submission 182891) | Vadose zone soil fungal communities from Angelo Coast Range Reserve, California, USA - CZOMad2_1_08_16fungal (PacBio error correction) | ecosystem: Environmental > Terrestrial > Soil >... | reverse complement strand
CAATAGACGCTGCAAATTTCCCTTCTCAGCAGTGATTTTACCCCTTTTCCCTTTCTCCTCAGATCCTCCCCGGGCTTGCCCGGCTTCGCCTAAAAGGTTTGAATTTTTTTGCTTGATACTTCGAGCATGAATTGTTATCTTCCCCCTCCTACCAGATCGCGACTCCCTGCCGAAATTTATACCTTCACCTGTTTGCGTGACCTGCGCAATGGAATCAACTTTCACCGGCAGATTGTCGTGTAACGTTCCCCTCCCTTCCCCCCGCCCGGGAATTCGTTTGGCCCGGATTGACTTTGTAGGGCTCATTCATGAAACAGAACTTCTCCCCCTGGGTCCTACGGTTTACGACCTCTCCAAATTTTGGAGTGGCCCGATGGCAAACCCTGTCACAGGCGCAACATATGCCAGTGTCGTCCCGCGATGAAGTACTTCTTCCTCTTTTCCTTGTGAAAACCCTGAGGCTCTTCCAGACCACCCCTTTTGGCATTCCGGGATGTTCCTCTACGATTGTCAGCCTCCTTTTTTTGATGCCCCGGTGGTTTACGGTTCCCTGCTTTTTTTTGACCCACATTTGACACCCGGTGAGCTTTTGCTGTGATTTTCTTAAGCCTTTGATTCGTTGGACGGTGGCCCGCGGCCGCTGAATGGCCCCCCCCCCCCCCATTCTACCCTCCTCCGTTTGAGGAATTCCTGGACATTGCGCCCTCCGACAGTGAGCTCCCGAACAGGAAGTCATATTCCCAAATAAACCAATCCGCGACCCAGTTGGTTCATAGCTTTCCTCAATGGCTTTCCGCCCCTTTTTCTTTTTCCTTTTTTCCTCTCATCAAAGCACTTTTACCTATTTCCAGCCCCCCCTCCCCACCTTTACCACGCTCGTTCCCGCCAGCTTTCGCGTGGGAGCCGTTGTTCTTTACTTCCCTCCCCCCCTTTTTTAACACTGCCGTCGGGCTTACGGATTCCCGTGAGTATGGTTCTTTTCCCACGTCCCAAAGCGTTTCCCCCCCTTCCGGTAACCACTCCGTGGACCCTCCCTCCCAACCTTTGTTTAGAAGGCCCATGGGCAATTTAGGTGCATAACGAGATCAGTCTTTTTCGCGTACTTAGTAGATGATGTTTTCAAAGGCCGCTCTATCGGTGGTCCAGCCCAGGTTACTGGCCCGCAGGTTTTCAACTTTCGCCGCCCGCCCCCCCCCCCTGCAGCCCATCGGTTATGGCTGGTTAACCCCTTCCTCCAAAATTTCTGTGTTCCGAATTCTCTCGAGGGTCAGTTTCTTCCAACGCCTTTTCTCCCTTCCTTTAGACCAATTTGGTTAACCACCGCCCCCCCACGTCCCGCCCCTTCATTTTTTTCCCCTTCCCTTTTTTTAAAAGAGACCCCCGTCACTATCATCATGCGGCCGCAGGACGGACCAATGCCTCCTCACATTTTTTCCGGCTGCCCCTCTGGTTTGTGCATAATCCCCTTTCCACACAGCGCCACGAAAATTGGAGTTTCGCCCTTTTTTTTTTTTTAAATGTAGAAGTTTCTGACCTAATGTTAGATCGTCCCCCCCCTTCCGACCAGAGAGCGGCCGGCGAAAACAACTTTCTCCAAACCGGTCAGTAGAGCTGGGCCGGCCTTTTTTGGCAATCTCCTGTTCCCAGTTGAGTGGAAAGACCTTTCCACATTGGGCCGGGTATTTTTGAGGAACATTTTTCAGACTGGTCGCCGACGGTGTTTCGCTTACTAAAACAAGGTTCTGAACCGTTATTGGCATGTTGTCCCTGCATGCTCCTCCCTCTCTAGCCTTCTTTTTCTTCCCTGCATTGGCGGCGTTTGCCCTCTTCTTGAGGACCTGGATGTAATTCCAAAAATTTTCCGCTGTCGCTTTTTGAAGTCCCCTTTTCTCCTTTTTTTATCTATGTGAAAGCCCCCGTTTCCCTTCCTTCTCTGGTCCTGGTCCGAGAACACAGTTGTTGTATTCTTTTTTTTTATGACCAGTCTTCCCCTGCCGAGGCCTTCCCCCCATCCGTGCCCAGACTCCTTTTCTTTTTTTTTTTTTGAAAGAGGAGAGGCCAGTTCGTGCGAGCTTGCCATGTTTTTTGCAAAATGCTCTCTTTTCCCCCCCCAGCGGATCCCTTTTTTATTTCAAACACCTCCCTGTCCGAACGCTTATTTTTTGGCGTGTGTTTTGGGGCCCCTTTCTTTTTGTTCTGCTCACTGGCTTTGACCACTTTTGTCCCTAGTAATGGACTGCTTTTTTTTTCCCAGCACTTGTCACTTCTTGCCGATTTGGACTGGGTTTACACTACCCTTCAGGATCGCCTGGCTTCTTCCTTCTGCCCCTATTACTCGGCCTTTTTTTTTTTTTTTTTTTAAAGACTGGGCCAAAGGGGGCCGTTGGACACGCTGGCACGGATTGGGGCACTTATAGCCCCCTCACTGAAACTTGTTTTTTTTACCTTTCTTAGGGAGCTTCGGATGGTGGCCCCCACCAAAAAGCTTTCTTTTCGCGCCCTGGACCCAGGCCCTTCTTGTCGTACTTCTAGTCCCTTGAGTGGAGGCTCCCTTCTTCGTTAGGTCAGTCCTTGCGCGCCGAGATCCCCCTCATTTCTCTTTTTTTCCTTGGTTTGAGACGAAGGAGCGGATGCAGTCGATTTTGACACCTACAATTGTCCCGAGTTTAATCCAATCCGCGAAATCGTCACTCATTGAAGGTTTCAAATGCCTTTTTTTCGAACCGGGCCAGAGAAGCCCCCAAGGACCTGAGTTGGACCTTTTTTCCCCCCCCCCCCTAAAAATGTTTCTTGCACCTCACAAGGACCTTGGATTTCAGATATCCTGTCCATCCGCTATTCAGGTTCCAACCTTTTCTTTTGAAACTCTTCGGCGGACTTTGACGAGGATCGCTCCTTTTTGACGGCCAACATACCTCCTTGTGTAGGCCCCCTCCAACTCGGCCACCCCCGAATTTTAAAGTTTCCCTTCCCAGGCGTTGCCATGGCACCACACTCTCCTCCTTTTGATCCTGCAGTCGCCCAAGTTTAAAACCATTCTGTACCTCGTCCCCCCGGTACCAATCTCACCACCCACCTCCTATGTTCCTCAATGGGTCTTTTGTTTGCAATTTTCACACCGGGAGGTGTCCACCCAAAGTGTCCTAGTGAAATGTTGTCCCGTCTCGCCTGATACTTCGCGCCGTGCTTCTCTGTTGCATTCCCGCAATTCTTTGTTTCATCGTCACCCTCTTGTTCTTTCGGTTACGACCCCCCCCCCCCCCCTTTAACCCCCCTTGTTCTCGTTTTCAAGTCCCGGCCCCATAAGGGACTGGGTCCCGTGACCCCCATTTTCTACAGAGACACCAAGCCGCAAAAAAAACCGGCTGTTTGCATGTCCTGCTGCCAGTCTGACTCCCCTCGAATGCTTGCATCCCACCAACACAAACGACCCAGAAACTCACACTTCCCTGTTGTCTTTTTTTTTTCTCAAAGAAAATCCCCACTCGGCCTTTGTTCCGTTTTGTGAATTCATTTTGTCAACTGGAAAACTTTTCGTAATCGTTCGTTCCGTTTCCTGAGCCGTTTTTTTGAAACAGTCTTTAGTAGTGATTTATCAGAAACAGAGGTCGCTGAGCAAAACTTTTCTTCTCCAGGCATTTTGACCCCCACGCCACCCGGCTTCAGCTCCTAGCCAGCTACTTCCTCCAGTCGTCTTTTTTCCTTTCAGATCTTTATTGGAGTTTCGTGGTGTACAACAATCTGACCCAACCCTTTCTAGACCCACCTCTTCGACCTGCCCCACCGATTTTTTACGTCAGAGCTCTTTTTACGGCGTTGCGTTTCATGTCTGAGTTCCGTCGTTTGGTACAAAATTTCTGAGCCCCATGTCCCCTTTCTCCGATAATCTGACTTTCTGATCTCTCCCTGGGTTGCTATTTTCAGCAGGCAAAGTTTGAAAACTTCTTGCCGCCTCCTTGATGTGGTTACCCATCTTAGCCGTGTGATATTCCTTGGCAGTGTGCCTAACAAATTGTTGCAGCCCAACATTTTTCGACCCCTTTAGCGATCCGGTCCTGATTAGGAGTGAAGTGTTCCCATCCTGATGCCGCTTGCCTTGGTGTCAGTCCGCCGTCCGTGTTGAGGCGAACCCTGTTTTGGTTTGCGGCCGTTTTCAGTAAATTGGGCTGTAATCTGTGGTTGTGATTTTCCCCATCTCCTCGTTTTCGCGGGGGACCAAAAGGACCCTCTTATGATGTCCCCATTATGTGGTCCTTGACTGTTTTTGTTAGGTCTTGGCTTGTCCGGTTTCCAAAAGGCCTTCCCAACGCTTTTTTGTTTGTTGGTCTTCATCATCGTACTTCATCCATTTATAGGTCCCCTTTTCTTTCTGGAATGAGGAATTACATATTAATTAAGGTTTTCAGTACTTTTTTTTTCTTGGGTGTCCTTCTGTTGCCAAAAAAGATTTGGGTAAATGTAATTTGTTTCTTTCTTGTTCCCAGTTCCTTTCTTTTATTGTCTTCCTTTTTTTTTAAAAGTCGGTCGAATTTCCATTACTTTTCGACCCCATTATTTCCAAGGCTGTTGGTTGGAGTTTTACTTTCTTGAATTGGCCTTTTTCTGAGTCGGATTTCTTTCCCGGGCTTTTTTGCGCCTGACCTCACTTCGGAAGTGGTGGCTATGGTTTTCGACTTTCGGCCTTCAGGTATTACTTAACCACTCCAACTTTTCCTGCGTCATCTCGCAACAAGATCACCCCCCCCCCCTTGGGACCCAGAAACTCTCGTCTCCCCCCTTGCACTTCCTTCCCTGGACTCCCTCGGCTGCCCATCTCGCCACCCGGCACACCTACGAGCTACCCGTTTCTGCTTTTTTTTATGATACTTGAAGTCTTTTTTCCTTGTTTTTACCGATTTGCCCCCCCCCCCCCCCCCCCCCCCCCGTATCAACCAGTGTAATTTGCTTTGGGGATTTTTTTCGTCTTTTCCCATGTTTTGCGTGATCCCTCTTTTTTGCCGTGCTTTACTTTCCGTCGGTGTTTCCGAAGACAGTCGTTTGGTCCCTGCCTTCTTACTGAAGACCGCCCCCCCCGGGCCAATAGGGTTCCACCTCACCTTTCGGCCTTTTTTGTAGTTTTGATTTGAACCCCTCCTTCTCGGCCTTTGATTTGACGTTAAATTTTGAAGGTCTTTTTTTTGCTGAAGTCACGCCATTTCCTTTAGAATTCGCCGCATCCCATGAGATCCCCCCCCCTCTTTTTGGTCGGGGACGGGGTGCCTACAGGGTTACTTGATCTGCCTTCATTTAAAGTTGCCCCCTCCTTGTTCCCTCTAAATCCCTTTTTTCGAATCTGAGCCCTTTGCGGTCACGCTTTTTTGAAAGTCAGTCCCTCTTTCCCGGATTATATTTATTGTCCTCATTCTCTCCCCCCCCATTCCCCCCCCCACGTTTGGGGTGTTTCTTTCTCGACGATTTCGGGACTCATCGCTCTTGCCCAAATAAGTCCCTGTTGCCCCGTCTGTCTTCAATCCCCCTGTGAAAGGACAATGCCCCGAGGCAGTCGAGTTTACGTCTTTTTCTCTGAACCTGCCATTTTGTGGCCCCGGTTGCTATCTCCCCTTAATGTATTTGTCTGTACCCATCTTCCTGGATTTTTTAGGGCCTGGTTCCCGGGCCGCCCTTATACCCTGTGCGTGACCTGGCCGTTCGGAACATTCAAAATTCCCCCCGGCTCTCTTCCGGGCTGTGAGGTCCCCTTCCCGCCCCCCGAGCCGAAATTGCTTTAGTTTTGTATTTTCAGTGGCTGTTTGAACCTCCCCGAACTTTCCGTTCCTTTTTTTTTTTTTAAAGATGTTGCACCGACGTGAGCCCTTTGTTCGGCCGCATTCTGACACATGGTTCACCCTTGTCAAGAAAGGTTGAGTCCGTTTCTAACCGGCATCTACGCACAGACTCGGGCAGCTTTGCAAACTTTGAGGTTTAAATCCCCTCACCTTTTTTATCGTATTTCTGGGCCCTTCCGACGATGTCCGCCTACTTGATGACTGCTTTTCCCCCCCCTCCGTCTCTTCCTTTTTTTAGGATGGTTGCTTTTCCCAGACTGTTCGTGTACTTTGCGACGATTGCTTTCCGTCTCCAGATGTATTGGAGGCCGTTCGGCCGCCTCTCATGCCCCCCCTGCGTCCCCCTTCCTTCTAGGAGAAGATTTTTCTTGTCCGCGGACTCCCAGCCTTTGACTACAGGCGCCTCGTCAACCCAAACCTTTCTTTTTAAGGATGGTTCATAAGACTTAGAACTGGGATCGACTTTACTGTTCTCTTATCCTCCTATGACGAAACACTCCCCCCCCTCCCCCCCCCCATCCAAGGCCCCTTTCCCTGGCCAGATGCACACCCTTGTTTTTTTGCACTTCGCCACCGTAATGCCCTTGAATTTTCTTCCCCTCTTCCTTTTTTTTTATTCTCCCCTGCTATTAGCCACGCAAACCAAGCTTGTTGAAATTTTCCGTTTTTGAACCCACAAAGCCGACGTCCCCCCTCAAAAGTTGCTGTAAATTGGACTTTTAGCATACCGCTTTTTACGACCCGAGTGTCCGCTTGCTAAGGAAGATTAAGCATTGTTCCGAAGGAACAGTTCCCCCTCCCCTTTTAGAAAGCAGCCATCTTTTTTCCTGGGAAGCAGTCATTACAAGTTTTGGTCATAATTCCGTATCCACTGGGCCAAGGCCCTTTTGGTTGGGTTTGGCTTTTTTGGGTTACCACTAACAATTGATAGAATGCGGTTCCCTTAGGAGTCCCCCACAATCGAGAGTTCCTCCGTATGTTGCCCTGAATTGAACACTAATGCCCCCCCTGCATATCATCCCCCTGAAGTTTGAGGCGCTGTCCAGGATCCCACTTGAATCTCCAAGAGTCATGGCCCCTAGTGCCCCCCCACACCCACAAACCCACACCAACCCCCCCAACCACACCCCCCCCCCCCCCCAACCCCCCCCCCCCCCCCCACCCCCCCCCCCCCAACCCCCACCCCCCCCCCCCACCCCCCCCCCCCCCATACTCTTCCATCGTACGGACAGAAAATCAACGGCGTGAGTTGGTTCAAATTTTTTTTCTCGTTCGTGGGGTTTGTCCCCCGTAGCACTAGTCCAATGGCCGACCCTTGGATCGTTGCCGTTTACAAAAAACAACCCCCCCTTCGTAGTTCGGTTCGGCATTGTGCGCCGTTGCGTTGCACAGAACGGCCAGTTTTGTTTTTTTTCCGGCCTCCCTCTTTACTTTGGGGTTCACCTTTTTCACAGCCCCCCTGGCACTGGCCTCGGATCAATCTTCCACCAAGATTTTTGGTTTTTCTCCTTTTGGTACAGTGGACGCTGACTCCCGAACCAGGCGCCCCCCCCGTCTAGTGTGGAAATTTCTGGTACAGTGTCCCCCTTTCCCTTCAGAAACCCCCCCCGCCGCTTTGCCTGAGGTTCTTTTCTCCCTGTGCTGCTCCTGTGTGTCCTCTTTCTTTTCCTCAAAACGGCAAGGTATATTTCCGACGAATGCTTTTGCTCTAGATTGGTAGGGTCATTCCTCTGGCTCCCAGTTCTTTATGGATTTTTTTTCGGCAAAAGCGAGCCCTGCCGTTCACATCATTGTTTCCTCCAGAAACGCAATTCCTTTTTTTCTTGACGTGCTTCAGAGGCGGAACGTTTCTTCTAAGATCCTTGTATCCCATGGGCACCCACGAGCCCTTGCTCCCCCAACCCATAAGTTCGGGAGAGTTCACGAAAAAAAGCCCCGTCTCCCTTATTGCAGAGACCTCTTTTCCTTTTGGGCACTTCTTGTTTTCAGCGCAGGGGCTTTTTCAAATTTTCACGATGGCTCGCGTCAGTCCTCCTCCCCTCCCCGCCGTACTTTTTATCTTGCAATTCTCCTTATTTTCGACGACTCCTCCCCGGAGTTTAGTCTTTCGATCAATTATCGCTCGCCTCCCCCCTCCTCGGCACAGTTGTCACTCTTCTTTTCAACGGGGCCCTCTTTCATTTTCATATATCGGGACCCCCCCCCCCAAAGCTTGTTGTTTTTTTTGTGCGCTATTTGGCTCTCATTTTCCCCTGCCCAATAACTTGCTTTTTCTCTTCTGATTTTTTTTCGGTTGCCTGCCGGCGAGAACTCTGGCCGTGCTGGGCCGTATCCCTCGTCCTGGTCATTTCCTCCCACTTTAATCATCTATTGTTAATCTTCCGTGGATTTTTTGGTGGTGGGATTTCTAGTTTCCTCCGGCGGGCTCCTTTTCTCACCTTGTGCTGAATACTCTAAGGACCATCCCTGCCCCGCCCATTTCTTGCCTTTGAGGTTTTCCACTTAACCGAAGTTTGACCTTTTTCCTGGGTAGGGCCCGCAACCCCCATCAAGGTAAAATTGTTGAATGGCACAATTCTACCCCCGCTGGATCGCACCTAACCGATCGTTGGCGTTTCTTTATTCCATTGGCCCAAATCCGGTTGTATTCTCGCGTGTTCACCTTCGAACCAGTCTTCGTCACGGAGGATGCCTTCCCCTCTGCCTATTGGACGTTGTTCTTTCTCTTCCATTGCCCCCCGACATTTATCATCGCCCCTTAGGGCTCGGTCTTTGAACTCGGCACCCGCAGTACAATTTTTATCACATAAATTTCATTCCCCCAGGACGGCCCGTCACCACCCAAGATTCTACGGCGCGAAGTCACTTCCCCCAGCTCTTTTCACAAGCCGCCACCCTCCTAATGTGTAAACTTTGATGTCACGTCAACCCTCACTTTCGTTTTCGTACCATTGTTCCGTTGAACTTTTTCGCGCCGCGGAGGGTTTTTGCAAACACCACTTCGGAGTTTGCCATTGGCGAAGACCCCAAATGCCCGCCGACCCCCCTGTCCCCTTTTTTTTCGATAGCTTTCAGGTCACGCCACAACGTTTCACAGCCCCCGGTGGGGGCGCTTGTACGTTTTATTTGTGCTCGGCTTTTAAACCAAACCCATATTTTCTTTTCGGTAGGCCCACTTCAGTCCCATTACCGTTTTTTCTTTTTAATAAGATCGCCAAATCGAAAATTCTTTTTTTTGGCAAGTTCTCTTTGCATCTTTTTTTTGAATTAATTAATTTTGCGCGTTCAAAAAGCGTGATTCCATACACCCGATCTGGATATTTCTTTTGATCGGCCACAGAACTTGTCCCCCTGGAGAGTTGTTCCTTTCAGTGTCCAACCCTCCCAAAGTCGCTACAAGGGTGCCCCCGTCCTTCAACTCAGTTTCTGTCACCGCGTTTATTTTTTCGCGTCTGCCCCTGTCTGGGGTGTGGTTTGTTTCAGAAAAACCCGTCCTCTCGAACCCCTTGCTAGCCTTCTGCCCCCAAGAAACGACGGGACTGCTTAGAACTTCCTTTTTTTTGGTTTCTTTTTCGACTTCCGGAGAGCTACTGAGTTTTGATTGTAAGTGTTGTCTTCGTGGCTCACCTCGTCTCCCCACATCTGACCAGTGATAGCAAACCTAAGAGAGACTCCTTGCTTCTCTCTCGGTGTTGCTCCTGTTCCGGGTGTGAAGGCCTGTGATTGCTCCTGGTAAGTCGTCTAGGTACCTTTTTTGCCTTCCGTCTCCGGCCATCCTCTTTTTGCTGCTTGAATTCCAGTCTTGAAGGTGCCCCCAAAAAACGCTGTCGACGAGTTGTCGACTTTTTGGTTTTTCCCCCCCCTTTCCCCGTTCTCCCAGGCTCTGGATAATAATTTTACTGTCGCAACTTTCTTGGCCCCCTCGGAAACTTGACCATAATGGCGTTTTCATTATCGTTGGCCTTAATTTGATTCCACTTTTTCCTAATGTTGCTGACGATGCTGGGTGGGCGCCCAGTGTGCGGTCCATTCACTTGGCTGTCCAATGCTCATCCGTTCCTTGCTCTTTTTCCCCCTCATTTCGGTTGTTTTATCACAAAGCCTGTCTTTTTTTCTAGTATCTGCGATGGCCCATCTCCCCCCTTGACTTTTTTTTTCCCTTCTTTTTCCCCTTTGTTGCCAAAAACCCCTTGTGAATGGCCCCCCCCCTTTGGTCCTGGTATCGTTTTTCACATCCCCCCCTTTACCTCTTTTTTTGGCCTGCCATTTTTTTTCCTGCCGGGCCCCTTCACTTTCAGGGTGATGTCGGTTCCACCGAACGGTGGAATGCTTTTAAAACCTGGGACATGGGTTTCAGACATTTGACTGGCCTTGTTTGCGTTGCTTTTCCCATAGTCTAAAAAACTTTTTTTCAAGGTCCTATTCCAATGGAGGAATAGTATTGACCTTCCCTGTACGCGATTTTCTTTTCTCTTTTTTAGTTTTTATTCTTTCGGCGTCTGTTATTCCTTGACAGCTCCCTCAACCCTTCTGTGTCGCCTTTTTTTTGGGAAATTTCACCGGATGGCTCGGAATTCCCAAAGCTGACAATTTCCATGGGCGCTGGCTCTCCCAAATCCAGACCCCAGTCGAGTCCAGCACCTCCTCGGAACACCCCCTTGCCGGTCGCCTCCGCCTCTTTTTTTACCTTTTCTTTCAAGTTCCACAGACCTTTTCACTTCTCCCCCTGTGTGTGTCTGTTCCCGTTTGTTTTTTTTTCTGCTTTCCCTTTTTTGTTGTACATGCACTCTGAGTAACTTCCCCCCCTTTTTTCCCCAAGGTTCATTTTTTGACGATTTTTGAACATGGTTGCCATTTGTAGAAGCTGGTGTCTCTTTCGTGCACGTGTTTTCTCGCCGGTCCTTTGAAGACTTGAATTGGGTTGGCTAATTTCACTCTCCCTCAATTACCCGCCCCCATCCCCCATTTTTTTGGTTTTTTGTCCCACCAATAGGTCCTTCCCTGGTTCGGGCTGGACCCCGCCGCTTCTTCCCTTGACAATGAACCACAAGTGCCTTTTTTGGGACTTGCTGCCCGGTACCTACCAATGTAAGTGATTGGATTCCGGCTCATCTCATTTTATCTCTTTTGCGGGCGATACAGTATTGACGATTTATTCCCGGTCAATTCATTTTCGACAGTCGGTCCCTATGGTCCGGATCTTGCGGTCCCCTTCCCTCCCAAGATCCAGAACCTTCTGATGCTGCTCGACGCCCTTTCTATGGAGTTCCGACCCCCTATTCCTTCCTTCCGTTTTTTTTTTTTTTTTGCGTGCGATTGATTTTACTCCCTCTTCCCGCACCTCAGACTCCCTCCTAGTCTAAAAAAGGTGCAACTTTTTTGGTCAAGCTTACCCTTTTATTTTTCGCGAAAACAGACATTTCCCCCCCTTTCCTTCGCTTACCTTTCTAAGCGAAAAGATCCCTGGCTATCTCCGGCGCCCCCCGCCTTTATCTTCCTTTTGTGCTTCAACCCCATGCCCTTCCCCTGGCCATTGTTCCACATTTTTTTTTTCCCCCCTTGTAGAGATGGTGACCCTTCCTGAGGCCAATTCCAGCCCCCCCCGATGTCCTCAATTATCCGGATTGTTCTTTTTGTATGTCCGAATTCTGCCCCCTTCCATGGAAAAGCCCTGATTTGGGACGAGTCCTCAGCGTCGCACGCTGCCCCACCCATGGTTCAATTTGCGCCAAATCCCTGGTGACCTTTTTTTTCCGGAAGTTACCCTCCTTCGGTCGCACTTTTAAACCGTGGAGGATCAATCATCAGAACTAGTTTCTTTTCTTTTTTTATAATCGAATAAGAGTTTTTTTGACCGGGGTATTTTTGCGGCGGGGTTTGCCCTTTTTTTTTTTCAGGACTTTTCAGTTGCGTGCCCGTAAGGTAGGTTTCTCTTTTTCTCGAGAGCAGGCGCCCTGCTTATGTTTTCGTTCTCTTCGCTGCCGCGATGTCCACACCTTGTCGCAAACTCTTTTATACTGAGAAAGGACATCCCTTCCGCGCCCTTTTTTCACCCTTTCCCCCGAGAACTGAAAATCACCCTTTCCTTCACAAGGTTTTTTTCTCCCTAGGTCCTTTTTCCTCCCCCATGGATTTCGAAGACCTCGTTCGATCCTTCCCAAAGTTAATGACGATGCCCCTCAAACTTCCTTTTTACAACTCCCGGTACAAAAGCGCGTTTTTTCCGCACAGACGCCCATGGAGGTTCTAGCCCCCCCGTCCATGCTGGTCAACCAGCCGGACCTGAGTACCATTGATTCGCCGATTGAGCCCTCTCCAAATTTAACTTTTTTCAAGTTCCTGTTGGAACCCCCTCCCCCCTGACGCCCATAGCCGGACCACTTTTTTCACCAAGTGCATAAAGCGCTTTTTAGGCACTCCTTACCCTTCGAAATCGGCGTCCCCATCCGAGTAGCTTGATCCACCCCACGCCATTAAGAAGTTGCAGCCCCCCCTTTTTTTCTTTTTATCCTTTCCCTTTTGCAACTCTCCCCCCGCACGGCCAGTATTGACGCAGTTTCAATCAGGCAGATCCCCAATGATGTTCGACCCACTTCTGCCTGAACTCCCCAGAGTGCCTCGTTTCTTTCAACGTCAACTTTCCGACTTAGTTTTGAACAATGGCCCCGTCCCCCTTTTTTTTCTTTCGTACGACTATCGAAGTATTTGTCCATCAGTTTCAAACCCTTTGCCCATCACCTTTCCTTATTGCCGTTCTTTCTTTTTGATTTCCCCTGTAAGATCCCACTCAGTTTCCGGGTGCATGCTTGCCTTACCCAGTTCTTCCGGTCCTCCAAGTTCCCCTCCAATGCTTTTTTTCGTTGTGTCGAGGCATGTTTGATTTTCTCCCCTTGCTTTAGTGCAGATCGACCAATGACGTCTAATTTGGTTGTCCCCAAACCCAAAACGTTCAAACCGGCTTCTTTTTAAGGTTCCCTCCTGGTTGAGTTTTTGCGAATCTGAACAGATGGTCTGTCGTTCCTTTTTTCGCCTTCATCAAACGTCCACAAGCCTTGGATAGAGCGCCCCCCCCTTTCTCCCAAGTTCAACGCTTTCCCGACTGGACCCTGTTTAGATGAATTTTACCCCCCCTGAAAGCTACGATGGTGGCCACTGGTACGGTTTTTTTCCCCTGAAGTCCTGTTGCGCCCTCTTATGCGGATGTTTCCCCCGTTGCTTTGGTTGCGCGCTTTCTTTCGTTAGATGAATCCCCCCACTCGGACCATGCTACATTGTACCCGGACATTTCTTTTCGGTCTTTCTGCTGAATGGTCATGCCTTCTTCGTACTGCTCTATGAAAGTATTTGTTCTGTTTTTCGACAAACCCCGCGGTTATTGTTTTTTAAATCGCGGCCCTCACCTCTTGCCCCCTGGGCGGGTTTTTTTTTTCCACCCAGTATGGCAGACCTTGGGTTTACTGAGTTCCTCATCCCATGGACCCCAACCGATTGTTACCCACTCCGTTTTTTTTTTTGTCCCGCCCTTCCTTTGACACCGTACCCCTGTACGCCATCTTTTTTTTTTTGAGTTTCGTGATGACCCCCTTCTCCCCTTCCGGAATGTAGGGCGCCCTTACACACTCTGCGGAGGGTCGCCGCCATTCTATGTGTCAAGGGTCAATCCTCTGTGAATGTTCTTCTCGTACTCCTTTTTGGCCGGTAATTTCGCCCCGATGCCCGGCGATTCTGTGTAACGTCCTTTAGCCCCCGACTAGTCTTGTCCCTCCAGGCCGTTTTGGCAAAGTCTGTTCCGTCCCCGATCACGTTGGGGCATGAATTATAGAAATCCCCCTGATTGTGTGTGCTCTCCGTTCCTTTTTGGTCCCTGATTGCACCAGACCAAACCCATTCCTTTCTTTCTTTTTTAAGAGACTTTTTCTTCCTTCGGGAAGCCGGATGGGGCGTATTTCAGTCTTCTATCCCCTTGTGGCAGAGTCGCTTCGACTTTCGATCCTCCTTTTCATAATAACGTTTTCTCTTTTTATGAGATCTTTTTTTCAGCATCTTACCGACATTGTCTCTGGAATCCTGACCCCCCCCTTTCTTTCCGGCCATCGTCGAGTCTTCTTTAAGTATTCCCGTTCTCTGTGGCGGCGCCTCCCGTCAACAGTTTCCAGTTGTTGTTCTTCCACACCGTCAAAACATGCTGCGCGGCAGCAACTCCCTTTTCGTTCTCACGATTCACCACCAAACGACGGTGAGCCCTACTTTTAACCTGCTTGGGCCCCCAGTCCCTTTGCGGTTGCGAAGATCTCGTTTCCCTCCTGCGGTTCAACCGCTCGTCCTTAACGGCCCGCCTCCGGGCCCCCCCCCCCAACAAGACTTCCACCCTGATCTTGCCATTTCAAGCTGGCGGGACTTCCCCCTTACCTGGCCTCGCCCCGTCGCCCAGTTGAGGCAATAAAGCCATGTGCCGACATGGACTTCCCGGGGTTCTTTTGAACGTCCAGTTTAAAAAAAATTCGTTCGATGGTTCCTGGTTCTTTTTTTTAACTTGCGCCCTGTGAAGCTAGTTGGAAAGAACCCCGCCGCGATTGCGCAGCATTGGCCCGGTCGCGTTCTTTGAGTTCTTTTTCCGACCAGTCATTCTTTTTGCCTGCACGCGATGTACAAAGTCGGCGGGTTCTCTTTTACTCAATGCCCCCTTCCCCCTAACTGTTTTTTCTATCCGGCCCCAGAGGCCTTCTTTTTTTTTTTTTTTTTTTTTTTTTTCCTACCTTTCCTCTCCCAAAGAGAATTTTTCGTCGGCAAAAAGTAGACTCTTTGCCTTTTTGAATGTAGGCAATCCGGGGCGAGCAACGCCCTCCCTCCCCTCTTCCTAGACCCTGGCGCCCCTCTTGCTTCAGCACCGCGCCCCCCCCCTTTGTCATGTGACTCAAACAGCGCCAAGTGGACATTTTGAGGACCTGCGTTCTGTGGCCCTTAGTAGTTTCTCTCCCCCTTGACCCGGGCTGTGAAAGGGTCGGCGAAGAAAAAAAAGTTTTCGCGAGTACCCCCGTTTTGGGCTCTAGGAGCCACGCAAACGACTTTCCAATTCATTAGCCCTTTTTTTTTTTAAGAAGCCAGTTCCTCGCGGGGGTTTTCCAGGGGTCTGACTTTGATCACCCTGGCGTTCGCCCCTCGTCACCATGTATCCCCCCTCCCCCCCATTTTCCCTCGTGCCGATTTTTTTTTCTTTTCCCCTCGTGGGGGTCTCCTTTTCTGCCATGTCCCGTGCTCGCCAACCTTTTTTTTTTTTCTTCTTCTGGGCCGTGGAACGCGATCACCCTGACTGGCTGACATGGTTTGGCCGAGGTTTTTTCTAGATCAGGTTGGTTTGGAAAATCACTGTCGTTTTGATCCCTTTCTTTAGGTTTTTCCCCCTGACCCATTCAAGTTCCACTTCCTCAGTGACGTTCACCAACTGGCTATGACGTAGTAACACACCGAAATTTCTCCCCATTCCCCTGTCGCTGTTTTTTTTTTCCTTCTTCCCTCGTAAATACTTTTTACGGCGATTGACGATGTTCGAGACAGTTTCTTACCACGGTCTCCCAGGGGCTTGAACTAAGAGAAGACGGAATTTGCCCGGCTTTCAATCCAGGTGTAGAGTGGAAACGGTGACTTTCTCGTTGCGTATTCGGCTTGTCCCTTTTGCCTTCCCGAAGGTTTTCTCTCTTCTTGTTGTTAAAAACATTTCCAACCATTTTTAGTTTTTTTACTCGTGTTCTCCCTTCCGCTCGGGCATTTCCTTTGATGCATCCATTAAGGTTCTTTTAGCTATCCCCCCCGTTTTTGAATTCCCCCCCCAACGGCGCTTGTTTGTTCCCATGTTTATTCCTTTATTGGCCTCCTTGCATTCTATGATAAGTCCGGGACGGTCGAGAACTACACTTTGAGAGGAATCTTATTTACGTCCTCGATTTTTTTTTTCTTTTTTTACTGATTCTTCCCTGCCCTTCTATGTCCTACACGGGCGTAGTATCCATCGACTTCGGGGGTATTCAATTTTTTTTTTTTCGCGTTTGCAGGACTCGGCTCATTTTTCCCAATCAATGTGATATTTTTCCTGGCCAGCTCCAATACAGTTTTCTTTTTCCCCCCCGAAACCCGCAAACACGGCCCTTCCGCAGGCATAAACCCGGAGTTACCCCTTAGGCCCGGTAATTTTTTTTTGAATCGCTCTCAAGTTTGGCTTTTTCCTAAGTTGTCACATGAACAGGTGAGTTGAATAATTTCTGATTTTCCCTTTTTTTTGGATAAATTTTGGAAGCCCCCCCCCACTGTTCCGTCCGTGTTAAGTAGGTTTGTCACGGTGTGTTTCAAATTCGCCTATACACCCAACCCCCCACCCCACCACCAACCCCCAACACGTGTCGTGCACTCTTTTTGTGTGGCACAAAAAAGGATTTCTGCCTTTACTGCAGTTGACAGAAGACGAAAACTCAGTCTTTGCTTGAATTTAGCACTGCAGATTTGAATTTCACAGCACAATGCCGGTTGAGGTTCGGAGCCGGCCGTCTAGGCAGTCTGTCCCGGCTTGTTTCTACAGTTCGTTCCCCCTGATGTCCCTTACGTTTAACAGACTTTTTTCCCCGATGCCATGCCCTCTTTCTCGGAGCTTTGAGTTCCCCCCCCCCATGATTAAGCGATGATGATGACGTTTCTTTTCGACTCATCCTATTTCCTTTCATTCCCCCCTCCCCTCAAGAGCTTCATGAGTGGTCACGATGTTCGCTTTTTTTTCCCTGACCTTGCTGTAGCGTTCCGGCATATCTTCCCCCGGTGCACTTCTGCGAAGCCTCCTCTTTGGAACTTCAGTGTGCCAGATTATTGTTTGTCTGTGAATATACCCCCCCAGATAGGCTGTGCCCGCCGCCCTTATTCCAGTTGAGTGGACGGTCACGGTTCCCCTTGATTCAACCAATTCTCTGATATTTTTTTCGTGATGACCAACCTGCTCCGACCTTTGAGTTGGGCAGGGATTTTTGGCATTGGCCTTACTTTCTCCCCCTCGAAACTGTGCATCCCCCGGACCCTCGCTATTACCACCACCTCTTCTCCAAATCAATGACCCAGGTCGTACCCTTCTTTCTGTCCCCGACTTGAGGAACTTGACCATGGGCTCCCCCCCCCTTTTGTAAGGTAGCTTTTTGACTTGTGGTGGTGTGCCGTCTTTTCCCGACCCTGTTGGCCTTGCCGTTTCTCCCCTCGTTTCTGATGAGCCCCCCAGACTTGCGCTTCTCCTAACGCTAGACCGATTTCGTTGGACCCTTGTGCCTCCCCCCCGGTTTTCACCCCCCCATGTCGGTGTTTTTTTCCCCCCCCCCCGCCTTTCTATATTTCGCAGGCCAGCCCTGGAACGACCAGGCATATTGCTTCCCCTTCCTCGTCGACGTCTACTGCTTTCAGATCCCCTGGAATCTGGCCTTCCTCTCCTCCCGCCGATGCCCCAAACACAGCCGCAACATTACATTTAACATGTCGCAGTTTTTCCCGTCCCGATTTTTTTCACACTTTGGATGTTCCCTCCCCGCACATGATTGCCGCGCCACTCCCTCTTTACCATTCGTGCTTTCATTTTTTTTTTTTCTTCATCCACACGCGTTTCATTAACGCTTCACCCCCCCCCCCGCCCCTCCCGCCGTCCCCCTATGCCTGCCCATGGACCCTCGCCACCGACTGTTGTTTCTTTGGCGATTGC
>Ga0179591_1303840_pt1 | contig 17550 bp, 24 predicted proteins | sample CZOMad2_1_08_16f_FD_182891 | JGI IMG/M metagenome (GOLD analysis project Ga0179591, IMG submission 182891) | Vadose zone soil fungal communities from Angelo Coast Range Reserve, California, USA - CZOMad2_1_08_16fungal (PacBio error correction) | ecosystem: Environmental > Terrestrial > Soil >... | reverse complement strand
CAAAGTGGCCCTTTTTCACCTCTTCTTTCTTTGCCTATCAGTTTTTTTCTCGGTGTGTTTTTAACCCACAAAGGCCCCTTCACTTTTTTCTACCTGTAGTTAGTCGTTTGGCGCTTTTGGAGGATGCTGTCGCAGGTGGCTCAGTCGTGGCATTTAGTTAATTTCCCAATTGGGTTTTTTACTTCTTTTTTTGCCCTTGGCGTTCTTTGTAATTGGAGGTTTTTATTCCATTTCCCGTTTTTTCTTCTAATATTCCTGCTTTTCTAGTAGGCTCCCTTGTTTCGGGACTACCCATCCACCCCCATGCAGCGTGCATCTTTTGAACTCTTTTGCCTAGTTGTTTTTCTCTCGGTTTGGGAGTTCCCGCTGTCCCTTGCCTTATTTTCTCCCATTGCGCCTTCTTCGGTGCCAAGTATTAATTTTGGCTTCCTTTTTTGCAAGTGGGAGGACCCTCCCTACAATTGTTTTGCCGCATCTTTGGCCCACCCATAGTGTCGGTCTCTTTTTCTTTGCCTTTTCTTTTGTTTTTCAATTCAGTTTTCCCCCAACAAACCCCCAAGCCCTTGTAGCTACTTTGTTTCGGCACCCCTTTTTACTGGAGAACCCATGTCTTTTTTGGTTCCCCAAGCTTTTCTCCTTAAATTCTTAGAATATTTCTCCCTTAGTTCTCGCGAAATTAATTGAAAGGGGGATTGAGTTTCTCCACGGCCAGGCATGCCCCCCTTTTTTTTTTTTATGTCTTTACATTCCCTTTGGGATGATTTGGCACGGCCGAGGTTTTATTTTTTTTTTTAGACCCTTGTTCACTCTTTTTCTTTTCATCCTTGTTACTTCTCTTGTCACCTCCTGGTTCAAAAAAACACCCCCCCCCTTGTTTAGAGCCGACCCCTGACAATCGGTTCTCAAGAGGGAGGCTCCCCGTGGAATTTTTTCGAAACCATTCTTTGGTCTTTTCTTGGTAGAGTTTCGCGTGGTTTTTTTGACTAGTTTTTGGATCCCAAGCATCTCCTAATTCTTTTTTTTCCAGCATTGTTATGCAGGAAGCTTTTTTTATCGATCCCCCCCATCTCTACTGGATTCTCGTTTGTTCTTGGTTCCCAGGGTTTTGCAACAAGGCGGTCACCAATTACAGCCTCAGCGGAACGGTTGTTCCGCTTTTAACCCCTAGCTAAAGAAAACAATAAACAACACTCTTTTGAGATTCTCCTTGGATCAATTGTTTTTAGTTTGTTTTTGCAATATTATTTCTTTCCCCTATGTCACACCACAATCTTGAGTGACTAGCAAATGTGAGGCCGCTCTTTTGTGGCCGTGCTTTTTAATGTACCCCCCTCCTCTTTTCTAAGGAAAAAAATTTTCTAAAGCAGACCCTTGGTCTAGTTTTGTAACTTCTTTAAAGAAAACACTTCCTTATTTACCCCCCGAGGCATTCTCCCCTTTGACACCTCCCCCCTACAGATTTTTTGGCCCCCATAATTTTTTTTTTCGTCAGCGCTTTTCCCAACCACCCCGAAGTTCTCCGGGTGAACCCACCCACGGACATGACTCGCAAAAGAACTTTTCTGTCCATACGATAACCTTCTCTGCAGTCTTTTATCCCTCGGGAGTTTATACCGTCGGCCCCTTTTGCACTTTTCCATTGGTTTGATTATGCCAGTTATTTGGACGAGTCCACACTTTTTTCTTGCCCTAGTAATCTCGTCCAGGAGGGTCGAGCCCGCGGTTCAGTGGGTTGCTGCCGTTGTTTTACTTAGTGGAGTCTTGGGTTTTTTTTTCACCATTCTTGAGAATTGCTGTTTAGCACTCAATTGATCACCGCAACCGAGCAGTTGGTCTCATCCACATGCACCGCATAAGGGTACACCTTTTTTTTTGATGGAACCCCCCGGATGTATTCACTGGGGATTGCTCTTTTTTTAGGCGTTCTTTCTTTGAGGAAATCTTTTTTTTTTCCCGTTGCCCGCTGGTTTTTTTCCCCATGCGTATTGAACCCTAAGGTTTCTTGTCAATAGCCGTACTTAGTTCTGCTACTTTCTTCCCGTTGATTTCATCCACGGCTTTCAGTATTCCACCCAAAAAAACAACCCTCACCATAAACACCCCCCCCCCCCCCAAAAACCCAGTAACAGAGCTGTTTGACTCTCCCCTTTTCCCCCAAGGCAACACAACACCCGCCCAAACAAGCCCACCCCTTTCCGAAGAGGTGCTTCCATTTCCTCTCCCTTTGCACCATGGCGTTTTCCCCCCTTTTTTGTATGATTTGCTCTTCCTGCGCCCGATCGGATTTGTGGATCTTATGCGTTTGTTCTTCGGGGAAGAAAAATGTACCCGTTTAATTCCGCCCTATTCTTTCAAGAGCCGCTTCCTTTTCTCCCCCCTCTATTTCCATTTTTCTTCATTTACAGGAAGACGGCTCCGTTTGATCTTGCCCATCTAATTTTTTCGCTTAATTTTGCGTCTTGTCTCTTTATTTTGCCAGTTCTCCGACCGGCATCCCCCAATTTCGGGTTTTGAGGTCATTGAATGATCTCTTCCGCTTTCGTATTTCCGTAACTTACCCTATGGCGCGCAATGAAGGACGAACTCTTTTAGGCTACTTTCCTTCTCTGTCTCCTGTTTCTTCCCCCCCGCCCATCTTCCCACCGATAAAGAGCGCTAACTTGGTTTTTCTATCTTCCTCCTCACAGTGCTGGACTTACAAGGGTTGCAGTAGAAATCTTTTGGGTTTGCATCGGGCTGTGTTGGTTTTTGATATTTGTGGGCGTTTGGTACATCCCCTCCTTTTTTCTTCTCCAGTTCTGTTTTTTCCTTACTTTTTGACCGCTTTTACGGACCTTTCCCCGCCCCTTTCCGTTTTTGTCTTTTCCGCCTTTTGTGGTTGAGTTGTTGACGTGAAAATGTTTCTTTCATTTTCCTCCTTTTCCTCCTCCTCCAGTTGGGTTTGTTTTTTTATCTTCCTAGCGTGATTTTTCTCCATTTTTTCCTCTTTCAAGGTCACGTTCCGCTCGTTTGGTAGTTTTTACAAAGTAATGCCGTGACCTTTCCACTTCTCTCCCCCTTTCCAACAACATGAGACTTTTCCTCTGGGGCTTCCCCTTTTTCCCGACCCCTTTCCCCCCGGTTTTTTTGGAGTATTTGGCACTGGCGTTTTCCTCCCCCCCTGGCCCCTTCCGAAGTGTTTCTGTCCTTTTGTGTCATGTGAACATTTGGACGTACTTCCAAAACTTTCCTTAATGTCGAGGCCCTCGTCTTTTCCTTCCTCCTTGAACGAAATTGATTCCCTTGGTTCCTTGGCCATTTTTTCACCCTACTCCGCCAAAACCCGGTTCTTTTCTTTTATCCACGTCTCCGTCGGTTTTTCCCCTTTCCGTACCAAAAGAATTTGAGTTCTTTTTGCCGCCCGTTTTCGTCTATCCCCCTGCAAATGGGGAGTACCTTCCCCCCCCGACTTCCCCCCACCCTCTCCATTAGGCAACATTCCGTGTTTTTGTTCCAGTCCTTCCTCTACCCGTTCTTTTTTTCTTAGGAAACAGTCACCTATGCAATTTTTTTACTTCTTTCTTCTTTTTGGTTTTTTTTTTTTTGGGCTGAGGGCGGCCCCCCAGTCTCCTTTCCCCCTTTTTGGTTAACCCCAAACCGGGTAGGAGCAGAAGAATGCCCACACCCTCCTTTTTCTTTTTTATGTTGCTCGCCCCCCTCCACTGCCAACTTCTGCTCGCCCCACTGGGTTGGCTTCTAACTCGCTAAAGTTTTGGAGTCTTTGTCCGTCGTCTTTTTTTGACTACCCCTTTTTTTCACTAAATGAGTAGGTCTTTTTCATTCCAGCTCTTGCCCCCCCCGCAGACGAACATTGGTTGTAAGAACACATCCTTCCCTTGATGTCCCCCCCCTGTCTTCCCTGTCTCGGCCGGGAGACCCTCCCGAAAACCCGAATTTTTTCCTGAGTTTTTTTTTTTACCAAGTGGGTTGCGCACTCAACGTCCCCCTCCTCCCCCCCCCATCCCTGTTTCCCCTTTTTTGCTGGAACGGCGCCAAGGCTTTCCCCCGGGCTTTCTCCTCTTCCCCCTGTTGAGCTGGGCATAGTCTTTCAATGTTTTCCATGCCGGGACTTCAATGGATTTGAGATCTTTTTTCACCTCGCCTTTTTCCTTTGCGGGTCCCACCAAAAACAATGCCCATTCCCCCGCGGGCGTTTTGAATCTTTTTGGGTTGACCCCATTCCCCTCACGACACCGTTTTTTTCTTCACGCACTTTTTCAGGTGTTATGGGACACAGATCCGGTGCCCCACCCCTTTTCTTTTTTTCATTGCAGTTCGCAGGTTTTTTTAGAACTTTTGGAATTCAATTTTCCCTCCTGGCTCCTTCTCAAGAGAAGAGCCGCGTTGAATTCTTGTTCCGATGGTGACAATTTTTTCTTCTTGGACCCGTCGGCATGTGTCGAACAGGGGGACCACCGGCTACTTTTTGTTTTATCTAACCTTTCTGGCCTGTTCCCCCCCTGATGGTACTTCGGGATTATTTTCTCGCCCTGAGCCCGACGTCTGCGTCTCACAAAATCTTACTATTTTCCTTCGCGTACCTTACCCAGAGTCTTTGTTCTACCATTTTTCGTTCCCGTTTTTTAATACTTCCATGACCCCCCCCCCTTCTACATCTCGCGCCGTTGCCCCTTTTAGCGCGTAATTTCCTTCCACCACTCCTCCCTAGACACAGCTGTTTTCCCCCTCACGGAAAGAGGTGTAATGGTTTACCCTTTTTTGTTGAGACTTTCCCTATCCTTTTCCTTTCTTGATTTCAATCTGCTTTTCCGTCCTGACATCATTTTGATCTGCCAGACTCCTAACATTTTTTTTTTTTTTCCAACAACATGGGTCCGTTCCACCCCCCCCCCACTCTTTCCCAGTCAAAAATCGGTCTTCCAATCTTTTTTTTGCTCAATCGCATGGCACCAAAGACATGCACCTTCTCACCCGAGGGTGGCCAAATCTGCTTCAATTCTTCCTCTTCCCAATTTTTTTTTTCCCCCTGTCCCTAATCTGCAAAATGGGCAATTCCTTCGGCGCCCCCTTGCTTTCCCTCCGTTTTGATCCCCCCCTTTGCGCATGTTAGCCCTTTTATAAAGTTTTTTTTTCATTTAAAACCACCTCTGCCGTCCCTTTGTCGTTTCCATCCCTCTTTTTTTTCAACTACTTTTTGTTGTTTAGTCCGCCCCCCCCAATGGGGATAAAAATCCTTCCCATGGACCCCCCCCATGGTTCCCCGACCCCCCCTGAGACTCTAGCCCCCCCCAGCGACCTGCCTTTGAAATGACCGCAACCACCCATTTTTTTTTTTTATCCCAACTGGTTTCCTTCCGATGCCCCTCTCCCCCCTTTGACCAAGAGAACTCAACCCCCTAACTTCTCCAACCCCCTTGGTGCCCTTTCACTTTCTTTGTTTTTTTTCTTTTTTGGGACTTTTTTTCCAAAAACCAATCCTTTTGGTGTTAGGCAGTGCGTTCTTGATTTTTTTTTTTGTTTTTTTTTTTTTTTTGTTTGCAAATTGTTACCTTATTATGTTTCCCATCGTCCTTTTCACCCCGGCGTTTTTTGATCATGAGTTCCTTCTTTCCTTGCGTTTTCCCTCTTTCTTTTTTCCCAAAATGGTTTGCTTTTTGTACTCGCCTGTTCTTTTTTTATATGTTTTTTTCCTCCTTTTTGGAGTGATTATTGGTGAATCTGATAGAACCCCCTGATGCTTTTGCTATGTCATGAACTTCAAGAGTTTGTTGCGGGATTTATTTCCCTCTCTGGGGTCCCCCCCCCATGTCCCTTCTTTTTTCTTAACCCAATTTAAGTATTTCTTTAATTTGTGTCGCGGTTGGGGCGATTTATTCTTTCGAGCTTTCGCTCTCCCTTTTTCCCCTGAATCAGGGGAGTTAGTTCCCTTTCTGCTTCTTTGTTGCCCTGCGGTTTAAACTTTTTTTTTTTGTCCACCCCCTGGTATTCTCCAACCCTTTTCCTTTTTGTTGTTACTTCCTTTCCAGGGAAGAGATTTTCCCCCGCTTCTTTTTTGGATCCTGACTATTTCCAAGCTTAGGAGGTAGGCCCCCCCCCTCCCCTTTCAAGGGTCTTTACCATCCATTTTGCTCTCTGACTTTCTTTGTGGTTTAAAAGGGTTGAGTCTTCTTCCCCTCTGAGTATTGGCTTTTCATTGCTTTATTTAAGGGGTTTTCAACTTTCGTTTGGACTTTTTTTTTCAAACCTTGCTTTTTGTTTCTGATTGGGACCTTTGCCCTTCCCCAAAAAAACATTTTTCCCCCCGTCGCCCCAAAGGCCCCGGAGCGGGGCGTTAATCACGCTTGAATTTGTTTCGTTTGTATTGGCTTCTCCTTTAGTCTCTTGCGCCATATTCCCCGCCATTACTCCGTTTGCGCTGTTTTCTTGAATTTTCTTTTGGGAAGTAGCAATTTCCTTTTTTCGGATGCCCTGTTTTTAACACGAGGTGAAGACTTACGACTTTCCTAGGGATTTGCTGTTCCACCCAACCTCGACCATTGTTTTTCCACATTCTCTCTAGGAGCAGAAGTGGTCAGGAGTCGCACATCTTTACCTTTCTGTAATTTTTTGTGAGCAACGACGTGATACATGCCCTTCGGTGTTTTCCGTCGTACATGGACTTCTAGTTCGCCGGGTAACCCCCCCTTTCTTGGTCCTGTTCCCTTCTGGTTTTCTTTTCGCACCCCTATTTCCCGTACCGTCTTGGATGGGCCCGTTTCGCATCGATACCCAACCATTTTTGGGTCGCCGGTGGCCACTTTTCTGGCAAGATCCTATCGTCCCCTTTTCTTGAGTTTTTTCTGAAGCCCCCCCCGTCCCTTTTCTCCCCCCCCCTTCTTTTATCAGGGGTCGGGTGTGTCTCACCATTCACCCCTTGGTTTTTTTTTTCCCCCCTTTCCAAAACGTTTAGTTGTCAATGGCTCTGAGCCAATGTAGGGTCTTGGGGGTGCTCTTTCCACTAGGACGGCTGGTGGGGCTAGTTGGTTAGGTGTTTCTTCCCCCCCTGGTCCTTTCCTTTGTCCCCCTTGGGTTATGCCTTCAATGCTCCCCCAAATTATTTTTTTTTTTTTTTTTTATCAATCAGCTTTTACCAACACTTCACCCCCAACTCTTTCCCCTTTGGACTTTAGGTTCCGTATCAGGGGTGTGCGGGGGAGTTTTTGCCCTAGGTGGCGCGTACGATGGTAGAGATGTTACCCCCTTTCCTTTCCCCCCCGACCTTCGGTTTGGTAAACCGGTTTCCCCCCGATGGACACAGCGCCCTGGGGGTTTTTTTTGACCTCGTTTCCGCCGTTTTCCACAACAACAACCCCTCCGAACCTCTCCTTCATTTTCCCTTTTGTTAATAAGGTAGACACTTTCCCAAACTCTTTCTATTGCCTTTCAGAGTCCTCCGCACCCACATTGCCCCCCTTTCCCACTTCTCTTCTTATTGCGTCCTTTTCCCCTGGTACAGGTAAAATTGCCTCTCGCGGCCCCCCCAGGACAGTTTCCAGAGAGAAAATTTTACTCCTCTGTCCCCCCCTCCTCGGTCTCCTTTTGTTGAATGTAGTTCAAACCCCCCAAACTTGCTTTTGCTGTTTCTTGATTTGAGCAGGGCAATCATCCCCAAGTATTTTTTTTTCCTTTTTCCGTCATTTTCTGCATTCCTTTCCTGGAAATTTGCTAACTTTTTTGTCTTTTTAGACGGGACTACCCCCGGATTAAAAGTTAACGCCCCCCCCCCCCCACGGCATTGGCCTTGTTTTTTCATGTTTTCTGTGATTTTTACCTGCCCTTCCCCTCTATCGAACCTTGGGGCTTCTCTCGTCGTCTCCCTCCCCCCTTGGCGCAACTACGCATTGGAAAGGTTACCTCTGATCCCTTTTGTCTTTTTTCCCCCCTAGTAACGCTTGTGTTTTAACTTTTTTTTCTGAAATACTTTTTTGAATTGTTGCCCCCTCTTTCTCGAGTTCCCCCCCGCGAACCTTCAATTCTTTTCCTCTTTTGTTGTAGCCTGATGAAGGTTTCAGAATTTCCCTCCCTTCGTAGCTTCACCCCCCCCCCCAGGCAACTGCGCGTGGTTCCTGCGTCGCTGCCTCAACTCGTTCGTTTTTGACAAAACTGTTATGGAGCCCCCGTTTATGATCAAAAGGTGATCGGACTTTCCTCCCCATTTGTTTCGCTTCGAGTCTTGACGCACACCACCCTCGTCCCATGAGCCTTTTTTAAGCCGCAGGTGCGTTTTTACGGGAACATTTTTCAGGAAGACTAGGTTTTGTCCTTCCCCCCCCCCCCTGACCCCTGTCCCTTTTCACTTGACATCACCTTTTCGGTCCCCTTTTTCTGCCTTACAGCACAAGCGCCATTGATTTTGCGATACAACCCTTCTCCCGTGTCTTCTCTGTTTTTCAACAACTTGGTTCCCCCCATTGGCTCTAAGGACTGGTAAGTTTGTTGAGTTCTTTTTTTTGATTCCCTTCGTTTCCCCCTCCCTCCCAAACTCCCTGACCTCTCTTTTTTCCAGTCCTGGCGCACGCATACTCCGCGTCGTTGCATACCCTAGTTTTTCTTTTTTGGCCCCTTACCACCCTACCTATCCTTCCCAGTTAGTGCTTTCCTGATTTTTTCCTGATGCGGAGGAGTACCGTCGCTTGTTCTTTTTCTCTTTCCCAAACCGTTGCTCCTGAAAGCCGTTCGGCCATTTCCTTTTTCATTTCCCTCCTCTACTTGTCCCCTCCCTTCCTACCGACCACGTAAACGCTCGTTCCCTCAGTTTGTACGGCGGGGTGTTTTATTGTTGAGGCCCAAGAAACGGTCCCTTTTTTCTTTTTCATCTTCTGCTTCCTGTCTCCTCGAAAGATTTGGACCATTTGTCGGTCAAAACCGTCCTGAAAGTGATGCCGAGTTTTGCGCACTTAAAGGGTTTGTTTACCTCCTTTTCCCTTCCAATCTTTTTTCCCGTTACCGCAATTACCGTTTCCGATTTTCACCCCCCAAAAAGTTTTTTGGCCTGTGCCGGATAAAAGGTTAACCGAGGGCGCTTTGACCAAAATTCCCTTTTTTCTCATCGTTTTGCACTCTTCCCACCCTCCCCATCGTTCTCTTACTACTGGCAGAGCTATTTGTCCACCGCGCTCTGCAGGCTGACCGCGTAAACAACACTGCAGAAACTTGGTAATAAGGTCGTGGATTTTCTTTTTTTAACCCCCCCGTCCCCCCCCTCCAGCTATGGGTCACGGGTTCGGCGAATCTGTGCACCCGGGCCAGCAGAGGAGTTTAAAGTTGTTTTTGTAGGTCAAGGCTTGCCCTCTTTCCGTCTCTAATTCCCCAGACCAATTCATGAGACGTGCCGTGATTCTTTGTCCGATTTTGGACCCTAGTATTTTTTGGGCCCCCTTCAACGTCTCGTTTGCAACCGTGCATTGAAATTTTCTCCAGAATACCCCAACATAGGCGGAGTGAGTTTCAACTCGCGGTGATTCAATCTTTACTGCTCATCCCTCACTTCTTCCGTATGCATTCGAGCATCCACGCACGTCGTCATTTCCTCTGGCCTCCACGTTTGGTTCCCCTTCCTGTCAAAATGGGGCTCCCTAACCCAACCAGTGTTTACCCCGACCCCCCCACATCGGGGACACTACTCCTCCCTGCATGATCCCCCTCCCCCCATACTTGCGTCAACTCCCCCGCACGAAAACTGGTGAGGTAAATATCATGTTTCCGTTGGTTTTTTTTTTTTTTTTAAGTTTTTCAAGGTGATTTCATGGCTCCCCCCCTTCCTTTCCGTCGTCCATATTCCCTTCTCTCAGGGTGCGTTGTGGTGTTTGCCCCCGTTCCAAACTGCTTGGAACTTTCCTCAAACCCCTCCATGTTTTCAAACTGTTATCTTTTTTGCTGACCCTGCCCTTTCCCCCAACCCCCCGATATTGACCCTACCCTGTCGGTGGCCAAGCCGGCCCGGATTTTGGAGAAAGACCTTTAGCAAACTCGTCCCCCCCCTCCCTCCTTCAAATACCCCTCCCGAGGTGCCAAGGGCGCGATCCTGGCCATGGTTGTTCTAATACAAGTCCACCCCACGTCTTCTTCTGTATTTTCCCTTCCTTCAAAACGCCTTCATTTGGTTTGCTTTATCCACCGAAGGCCCCCCCCCACAGCCCCCTAAACCCCAAGACGCCTTTTGCGCTCCTTGTTCATCACATTTCACAACGGACGGTCCCATAAAACTCTTAAATTTGTTTTCCCCCCCCCCAAACGCCTTAAACGTCCCTGTTCTTCCGTGCACCTCTAATGACCCCCCCACCCTTATGACCCCCCCTCGGCCCCCCGTACCCCGTCCCCCTCCCAAAATATTTTTTCCTCCCTTTCCGTGGTGTCTGTTTGAGTTAATGGACCATCAGTGTGTTTTAATCGTTTCCCCTTTTTTCCTTTCGGAGTGGGCACCTTGATCCCTGTATCTGTCCCTTTTAATTCCCTTTTGGAAGTGATGATTTGGATCCTTCTGTTTTTTCCTTCCTTGTAATTAATGTCCCACGTTCGGTCTATGTTTTTTTAGTATTACTTGAGATTGGGTGGGACCTCTAACCTAGTTGAACGCAGAGTTTTACGCTGTCTATGGGACCTCTGCTGGCGAGGTTCGGAGGCTTTACCCTTTCGCCCCTTCTCCATGAACCTGGATTTTATCCGTCCGGGCCCTTCACTGGCCAATATTTTCAATTTTTTTGAGTCCTGTCTTCTTTTTTGCCTCCCCCTTCGTGCCCTTAGAATCTCCCTGCTGACCCTCGGTTTTTCTCTCTATCTTCGGGACTTTTTCTTTGAGCCCCAAACCCCTCAAACCTGTTTTTTTTAAATGCCCTTGACTTTGGAGGTGCCTTTGAAGTGTATTTTTTCGTGCATATTGTCCCCTTCTCTCCTTTTCTTTTACGGACTGGGAGGAGCCATTCTACTTTTCAAACGGGACGTTAGAACCCTTTTAAATGGAGTTTGACTCCTCTTTCTGTTTCCCCACCTTCCCTTGGAGCAAAGGAGAGTATCTTCTTTTCTTTCTCATCTCTGTATTGTAATCCGTCACCTTCTGCTTCTCTTTTTTTTTAGGGTGGGAACCGGCACTGCCTTTTTGGCAAAAAAGTGTTGACGAAATTTGACACCCCGTTTCGGCATTTGTAAGTCCGCGTTACGCGTTATCGACCCCCTTCATTTGAAGAAAGTAGTGTTCTTATAGTCTTTCTCCCCTCTCCTCCTTGCACACCAGGCCCTGGAAGTTCTATCGTCTCAAAAATTTTCGTTGTTTCCAAGGGTGCAACCCTGCCTTAGCTCACCTTTTTTAGAGTTCCGTAGGAGGCTTTTTTTTTTGCAAACACTTCAGACCCTCCCCTTCCTTCCACTTGGGATTCATTGTCGTGAGCCAAATTCTGTCCTGTTCCCTCTTTTGCGCCTGGTCCCTAATCAACAGGGGCTTGGTTGCTTTTTTTTCCCTGTCTCCCGTCGCCCTTTGACCCCCCCCTTTTTTTTTTCCACGAGGTAGTGTTTTAAACTTTTGGGGGAAGTAGCAATATTCCCCCCCCCTGACATCAGTTCGATTTGCAGTTTTTTTTTTCCCTTCTCCTCCGGTTAGGCGGATTTCCCGACCTTACCCTCCGTTGGACACTCTTCCCCTTTTCTCTCCCCTCTGTGGGAGTATTTCCCCACTTAGCAGATTTAAAGACCCGTTTGGGATTGGAATTCCCAATTGGGTTCCCAAGTCCACCTTTACTTGTTTAGCCTTTCCCCCCCCCTTTTTTAGTTACCACTGTGGAGGTTTTCCTAAAAATCCTGCTGGTTGGTTTTTTTGGACCAACTTCCCCTCGGACTTGGGTTGCAACTATGTTCCGTCGGTTGGTCGGGACCAAATGGTCATTGGCAAGTTTTTGTTCTTTCCTCTCTTTCTTTTTTAATCTTTCCCCCCCCCAATTCCAGACGTGTTCGTTCATTATTCCCCGCGGCCACCGGACCACGCCAAATGTGACCCGTTGTGAGTTTGGAGATCGTCTCTTTTTTTTTTTTTCCCGTGGGATCTTGGGCCAGTCGCTGGCAATCTAGTTTAATTTTTTTTTTTTTTTTTTTTTGAATCCCAGGCTGTCCTTTTTCCCCTCTTTTTCCCACCCCTGGGTTACGAATACTGGGGTTGGACGCCGTCCGATCGGCAAAAAAACAAAGCCGTCCCCCATAAATGTCTCGTAAGGGAACCTTCTTTCCCCCCCCCTCCTTTTTTGTCCTTCCCAATGCCAAACCAGAGGAGAGTATATGGCTTGATCGATTTTGGGGATACTTGGTTTTTTCCCCTTGTTCAAAGGGAAGCATCAGATCCTCCCTCACAAAGATTTGGCCCCAAAAAAAAAAAAAACCCATTCCGAAAATCCTTAACTTGCAAGCCGCAGGACCTGGTTTCTTCTTCCCACTCCTGGTCTAAAATTGTTTTTATGGCTGGCCAGCGATGGGGATAAGTCGGGGCTAAGCTTTTCCCTCTGTCCCTCTGTTGTTAGTGGTGGTCGGCCTATTTGTTGCGATGCCCCCGTCAAGACCCCGTTGCTGTCCGTTTGCTCCCCCGGCTTCATTTCCGTCTAAATTTCCCCAGCCAACGGATACGCGAAACACCTTTGCGTGATTTCGTTTTCGATCCACCTTGCCAAAGATGCGTTTTTTGTTAGCTCAATCGGGCCGGTTTTTTTCCACGCTATTTTTTTTTTCTAACTGACGCCCCCCCGCCTCCCCGGGCCCGGTCGCTCCGAAGCGGTGTCCCCTCCTCCACCCCATTCTTTTCTTTTCCCCCCCCTCCCCCCCCATTCCTTTGTTGACACGAATAAGGTTGGCTTGATCGAAACAGGGTCCAAAGGAGTTGAGCGGCTGGTGCCAAGGTCGAAGATAGTCTCTTTTGTTGCAACCCCCCCCTCTCTGTCGGGCCCCTCCCCTTCTTTTAAATCTTCTTGGAATAGACGATCTCGCCAAGGGTGTAGCACGAGGAGCTGATGCGTCCCTCCTCTCCCATAGCATTCCCCCTTCCCCCCCCCCGCCTTTTCCGGTGCGCAGGTGGCCTTGTCCGGTACCCACGACGGACCAAGTTTGGGGACATTCTTTCCTTCGTCAGACCCTCCCCCTCCACTGATCTGGTTCCCCCAGCGCAAAGTTTTTGCTCTCACACGTAGCCTCGGGGCTTTCGCTGGGCGTCAACGTTGACTTCTTTCCTTTTCAGATTAGCTTGGACGCGCCCCCATTTGAACACGTGCCGCCGCAACAGAAGCTCCAAACTCGATCTTGTTTCTCGACCCCCTTCCTTCATTCTCCCCTTTTTTTTGGACCCCACCCTACCCACCCTTTGGTCAAATCATACCCTCTGTCCAGTAGGATTTCGCCATTTTGCCGAGGACTGTGTTTCCCCCTCTTTTAGCGTGTTGAAAAAGTGGTAATCCCTCTCCCTCCCGATTTCCTTTTTACCCCCCCCTTTTTTTTGTGTTGGCATTAGCGTGTATTTTTCTTTCCGCAACGCTACCACGAGCGCAACCTTCACACTGTGTGTCAGTAGTAGTTTTTTCCTCTTGTCTGCTTTTCTTCCAAGGACAACGGGCTGTGTCTGGGATCACTGGTCGCGCGGACCCCCCTAAATTAGCCCACCCTTTTGTCCTGACCCCCACCCCCTCTTTTTTGGCCGAAGTCGGCTTTTCGAGGTTCTCCTGCCGAAATATTTAGTCCCCTCCCCCATGGTTCTCCATCACAGTCCTCCCTCCCCACCCCCCATACCCTTTTGTTTCTGAAAAGGTTCCCTGCGCTGTGATAAAACGCGGAGCGTTTTTTAGGTACAAATATACTTTTCCCGAGGACTTGATATTTTCTCCTCTTTTTCATTTTTGCGTGCCCGCCCCCCAAAAACACTCTCGCGGTAAATTTTTGCTCCTGTTGCCAAAATCCCCGCCCCCCTCCCCATGTTCCTACAGGTCTCAGGTTAGCGTGGCAGAGCTCCCACCAAGAATTGTACCCTTTTTCTGCCCCCCTTGGGGCAGAACGAATTTCCCCTCCTCCTCTTTTCCCCCTGAACACGTCTACCGATGCCCGCGAATTCTGTTCATTTCTCAAGGGTGACCCCCCGTCTTGCGGCCGGTATCTCCAATTTCTCTTAGCCGTTTTTCCCCGCCCCTTAAATTCTTTATTCCGGCCGTCCCTAGCGGGACCCCTTTGCGCGGTGATTTAGTCGGAATCTCTGAGCTTCTGCATCCCGCGAATGTTCCGTGCTTCACCCGGTCCCACGTAATCTTTCCCCCTCACAATGTTCTTTACGGTTCCTTCCTTCCGATCATGACACCAGCTAAAAATACAATGAGCCGCGGGAGTGTTCCCCCCCCCTGATTGTTTAAAGTTTAGACCAATTGCCACTACTTCCTTGCACGCACGTTCACCTTGAACGATTTTAGTCCCCCCCATTTGTAAGCTTCCCTTTCCCCCCGTGGTAGGATGGCTCCGAAGTGTCATAGTAATCTTCCCGGTCTTCATTCCTGTAGCTTACCCTTTTTTTTTGTTTTTTTTAAACCCCACCCCTGGACGACCCCAAGTTTCCACTTTTGCCCTCACCTTTCTTACCCCCCCAATTTTTGCAGAGCGGGCCCCCCCAAACACAGACAATCCTGCTAGAACGCTGGACCTTCCCCCCCGTCATTTCGAGTCCATTTCTCGAGTCCCCCTTTCCCATTCCCCTTTTGCCTGCAACCATGGAAATGGGGGTTTTTTCAAATTGGGGAGTCCTGGGGTGGCTGCGCAAATACATCCCCCCCCCCCTGATGGAATTGACCCACACTCTTCTTTTCTCTGCTTTTAAATCGAACAACCGCCTGGTTTCTTCATTTTAGTCGCCAAGTGCATGTTAAACTATCCCAAATTCCCCCTCCCAATTTTCCATACCGTCTCAGACTCTCCCCCCTTTATTCCCCCCTTGTCGAATTACCTCTCACAAAAAATTTCGTTTATAAGTTGTCCCACAACGTCTTTCCCCAACTGATTTTTTTGATATGGGGACCAATCAAGTCCAACCTAAACTGATCCACCCTTTGCATGTTTTTAACATCCTATTTCCCCCCTTCACTTCCTTTTTTTTTTGTTTGTATTTGGCTTTTCTTTTTTAACAAGGTCCTTTTTTTTTAGCTCCGTGCTGGTTTTTTTTTTTTTTCTTGACTTGATTTATATGTGTTTGCATCCTCTAACTGTGAAGTTTTTTCTGTATCATGCCCCCTTTTTCCTCTTCTTTTTGCGGGGTTCTGCCTTTCATACCCCCCAGTTTGTTCGATGCTCATTCCCCCGTTTCGTCCTTTCTAGACTGTGTCTGCTTTTTATTTTTTTTGTTTACTACCCAAGCTGAGACCACCTGACAGGATGCAGTTGATAACTCCAGGACTGCCCTGTTTTTCTTTTTCTCCCCACCGAGGCACGAGTGTGCCATGGATATCCAATTGCTGGCCCCCTTCACCGGCACCCCCCCCTTATTTTTTGTTTTGTTTGGCATTAATTATCGGCCGCCACCTTTTTCCCGGAATACTTGCCCGCAGATTTCCCACTTTATGCTATGGTTTCGTTTTCCTGCTTTGCCCTGTCTGAATTGCCCCCCATTAGGGTGCCCGTAACTTTCTTTCTTGCAGGGGTCACGCTTTTCCTTTCATCCTTATCCGAATTTTTTCCCCTTGGTTTTTCAAACGGATCTTTTGAGCCGGACCCTTCAAGGGGGTCTTCCTTCGTTCTCCCCCCCCCAGGCCACTATGCTCACTCGTTCAGTGCTTTTTACAAAATGGCGTTTTCCAAAGTTTTATTTATGCTTCCTTTTCTGTATCGGCACTCCTGTCCTGGTTTCTTTTAAACTTTTTTTTTTGGTTTTTTTTTCATTCCCTGGACCGTCACAAAACCACTTTTTTTACCTGAGATGCCACCTTTGGACGATTTTTTTTCCTGACTTGCGTTCCCCTCGCGGGACTTTTCTTCCTATTAATTCCTTTTTTTTTTTTTACGGTTCTTCTTCGCTATATCCGAGCGAAATATCCCGCTCCGGTGCCTTTTTTTTTTTTATCCCCTGCTTTCTCGATCTTTTTCTGGCCTTTTTTTAACCCCCCATGATTCTTTTTCCGCAACACCTCTACTTTCCGGACTTTTTGCCCCCCCCAACACCTTTTATCCCCATCCACATTAGCGTTCTTCCGTATAGTGATCTTCGTCCTGCCATTCGCTTATCTTTTACTTTTGCTGGTCTAAACCTCAAGGTGGTTGCCTCTTTTGGACCACTAGTGACCGGTTTCTTTTTTTCCCCCACCCAACAACCCTTTCCCTTCTTACCCGTGTTTTCCTGACAACGTGACTCCCCCATTCTAGACCGCTTGGAGGCCGCAGTTTTTTACGAGACCGTTTTTTCTGCCACCAGAGTTTTCTCTTTTTGATGGATCTCCGGCCTGATAGTCTCTCCCCCGATGGATTTTTACGGACCCACACGTCTCTCACTTCACTTATCCCCTTATTGGCCCCTGCCTTTATTCACCATTCCCCCCCTTTTTTTTCTTTTTTTTTTTCGTTACGGAGGAAGTCATTGTTTGGAGTGTCCGTTTTTGAGAAAAATCTTCGGCAGCCCCAGCTTCTGTTGAGCTTGTTTTCCACTTTTTTTTTTCCCCCTTCCTTTCCTTCCTTTTTTCCTGGTGTACAATGGTATTCTGGAGTTGCGTTTATTTCTCGCTATTTCCCTGTTTCCTTACCACCCAGACCCTTTTCTTTCCTTTTACCCTCCTTTTTTTTTATCCCCCGTCGGAACCTTCCCCCCCCCGTCGGACAAAACTGTTCTTTAGTTTTCCGCTCTATTTTCAGATTTTTTTCCCTTTGAACACGGTGGCCAGTCGGTCTTTTTTTACCATCATTTACCCTTTTAATTTTTGAAATCCGTTTTTTTTGGTTTCTACGATTTTTTTTTCACCCCTTTTGTCCCCGTCTTCCCCACAAACACCAGGAACAAAAAAGCCTCCTGTGGGTGAGTCCCCCTGGGGTCACCCCAATAGTTCACCAACTTCCCCCCCTTTCCCCTGAGGGAGGGCTTCTTGATACTCATTACTTTAGTGAGCTGTCCAAAAATTCTGATGGTGTCCCTCTCCCATTATCTCGATTTGGTTCTTGTTCGGATTTAAGTGCTTTTCCTCTGCCCCTTCCAGTTTTTTTTCAGCGATGGTGTTCCGCCTTTCCCCCCGCCCCACCCTCTCCCTTCTTTTTCTGGTTCAAAACCCTAGAGAAAAGACAGCCTTCGACGCTTTATTATCAGAGACTTGGCTTCTTTCTGTGGGTTCTTCACCCTCCCCCCTCTCTCCCCTTCTTTCTTTTTCCCCTCTCCAGGCATGATCGAGGCGATTGAATACATTACGGGTGGTTAGACGGACGGCTATTTCTTCAACTGTTCCGGAAGAAACCGTCTGCTTTTTGGTTCCCTGTAAGTTCCGTTGTCCGCTTTTTCCCTATCCTTCTGATCGCACCACCTTTGGGAGACGGTTA
>Ga0179591_1277662_pt1 | contig 17550 bp, 16 predicted proteins | sample CZOMad2_1_08_16f_FD_182891 | JGI IMG/M metagenome (GOLD analysis project Ga0179591, IMG submission 182891) | Vadose zone soil fungal communities from Angelo Coast Range Reserve, California, USA - CZOMad2_1_08_16fungal (PacBio error correction) | ecosystem: Environmental > Terrestrial > Soil >... | reverse complement strand
GGATGAATGAGTCGTCTCCTTCTATCACTAGAGAGCCACGGAGCTTCCTTTAGTTGTCTTTCTCCAAGCTTTTCAACCTCCCCTCCAGCGGGTTTTAGCAAGGAGATTTTAAAAAGCCAAATAGATCTTTTGATGAAAGCATCACTCCTCGTCGTCTCCTTTGCAGCGTTTTTCCCCTCGTAGTTCAGGAGAAGTATGACCGCACCTTTCTTAGGACGATCTGAGGATGGTATGCCTTGTCTCCTTTAGACTATAACTCTCCGTACTCAGGGTCTTCTTTAGATAGGCGACTTCACTTTTTCCTTAATTCGTTATTAGATCCCGTCATTTAATGCTTTCCTAAATGATTTTTCTTCTTAGTCTTCTCTTTCTTTTCTTCTGGCAAAGGAGATTCCCCCTAGATTCCATTAAAACCCAGATTTAACCCACATCTCTACTTTCTCCCGGTTTTCCCTATTCCCTTACATCATTCTTTTCCTTCGCGACTTGGGATGGAAGTCCTTTACCGATCCCTTCCCATATTTTCAAAGCCTGCTGGTCATTGAACCCGAGTGTCCTTCCCCTACCTCTTACTTTTTTTTCCGGTCCCCTTTTTCTTTTTCACCTACTTAATCAAAATCGTTTGACGAACCAGGGGGGCACAGTGAAAACATACGAGTCCCCTTTTTTCCACGCGCTGGTTCGCTTAGTATTGTTCTTTCCCCTTCCCATTTGGGATCCCCTCTCCCCTCCCGCCAAGTGGATGTTAAAGTGGCATAAGTAGAAAGGCGAGTTTTTCTCAATGTTGAAAGTCTTCAGACGAACGACCCTTCTCTGAATGTCACCTCCCTCCGCGTGCACTTAGTCCTTCCTTCCCCTAGTTTTTTGACCTCACGCCATCCCCTCTCTTTTCTCTAGGGATTGGTAAAAGATCGTGCCCTTCACAATTCTTCCCGCTTAATAGCTGAAGCTCTGTGGACTTCGGATCCAACATTCTCTCCTCTTGTTTGATCCCCTAAGCCGGTTGGTCTCTTTCGTATCCAGATTTTTTTTTACCCTTTGACTCGATAGGCACCTCCTCTGCTTGTTCCACTCCCTCCACTATCCTATTGAGTATGAAGCAATTCTGCTCTTCGATTAGGAGTATTTTTCCCCCACTCTGTCACTTCTCTCTCTCTCTTTTAAGGGGGAACCTTTTGATAAAAGTAGTTGTCTCCGTAGCTCTCACAATGTCCTTTTCTTATTCTCCCTGCCCTCGGAGACGCATTTTTTTTTTTGTTCAGGAAATTGAATCTCCGGTGCTCACCCTAGTTACTCTGACCTGCCCGTTCCCTCTTCCCACATGTAAGGGGAATTTCCTGAAGGATAGTAGAATATCTTTCCGCTAGGACCATTTTTCGATTCCGTCTTCTCTAGATTTGCCCCTTTCACAGTACGTCTTTCGAACACTCCAGCTTTGTGCATACCAAGGTATAAGAGACTCCACCTTCCTCTTTCAGATCCTGCTCCTTTTTTTTCGCCCATTGTAACGTCCATAGGGTAGTAATTCTCTTTTCAGTTTTGAGAGAGAGAGACCTGCTAATCGTTACTCCTTTCCTTCGTCTTTTTATCTTTTCTCTCATCGTAAACATAAGGCCCCCTTGACCGGATTGAAAGTTGAATACTTTGCCGCAGTGTCCAACCTCATCCCTCGTCATATCTTTTTCCCCATCTCTCTTCTTTTCCCCCATGCTCTGATAGAGTAGGAGTTTTTCTACCCCGGGATTCGTTGAGAGTCACAATATCCCAAGCCTACCCTGGAATCCCCTCCCCTTTTCCTTTTAAAATCTGATAGGCTCGGTAAATTACCACTTAGCAACGATAGAGGGACTTCGGAACCCCTCACCCCCACTCGAGAGACCCCTCTTCTTTTTTGCGAGATTCCTAAGGTTCCCGGGTCACGGCGTGTCCCTGGAAAGTCTCCTTTAGTTTTTTTTTTGAGGATCGTGTTCGTTTTTGGGCTTTCTTCCTTCTGTTTCCTGTACATCCAATTTTTCTTTCTTTTGCAAGTAAAGAGGACCAGAAACGTAACCGCCATGTTGGGGCAGACTTTGCTCTACGTCTCTTTTCTTCCTCCTTCTCTCCACTTTAGCTAGTCCCTCTACGTTAGAATATTGTCGTAACGAGAAATTCTAGTTTTTTTCCTGTAGAGCTGGTGTCTTGACCTAGGCCACTTCGCTTCATCCAATCTTTATTTTCTTTTTACCTACTACTTTTTTTTTACGCTTATTTGTCTGATAAGCTGGAGCTTCTCAGAGAAGGTACACCCCTTCTTCAATCCCACAGTTCATGCTATCGCTTTCTTTTTGCTTTCCCTATAGTGTCATTCTCTGCTACGGCTCGTGATTTACTTTCTCCCTCTCTCTTTCCCCGGTTTTTAAATTTTTTTCCTCTCTTTCTGATATAGGTTTAATGGATGGGTTTCCTGAGCAGCCTCTGGCGTCTAGAGTTCACCCCCCTTTGAGGGATGATACATCTTCCCCCTTCCCCCCGAGATTCGTTCTGCTCTTGGTTACTTCTCCTTTTTCAATTAAGGATGCGTGAACGGTGTACGACGGGGTCTACCTTTCTTGGCGGAGAGTTTCTTTTTCTTTTTTAGGGGGCACCTTCCGTCTTCCCCTTGTCTGCCTTTCCCCCTTTTCCGCCCCGTTGATATCGGATTTTTCACTGAAGACCCAGTCCTCTTAACACACTCTCTGATTTTTTCTTTTATCTCCCTCCTTTTCCAGAAAAGTCGGTCTTCCTCGCAAATTTCACTTCCCTCTCTCACACATCCAGAAATTCTCTAATAGTTAAGGCAGCCCTTTTCCTCCGACCCTGGTTATTTTCCCCGTAGAGGCGTTCTATTTTCCCCCCCCCCCCGCTTGTTCCGGCCTTAGCCTTTCTCCTCTCCTTTTCCCGACCTTGAGGTGCACCCCCCTTTTAAATAAGATCGACGACCACCATATCTTTCTTTCCATCCGTTTTTGTGAGATATAAATTTTTTCCCTCCCTTTTAGGTTCCCAGGCACCCCCTAACCCTCCTTCCTTTTCCCCCCCTGCCCTCTCACTTTTTGCTGTCGCGTCTCTTCTCCCCTTTCCGCGGATAGAAAATGGTATGACTTGATGCCTCTTTCCCCCTTCAGTCGGATTCTAGTGAGATATTCCCCTTGCAATTGCGGCTGTTAGTCCCCTTAATTCTTTCCAAGTTTTCCTGTTTCACATCTCACCCCCCCCCTTTCCCTCTCTGAATAATCTTGGTGAAGTCCCTATCAACTTTTCTTTGGCAATACTGGAACCCCTTACATCGCCCTGTTCTGACCCCTTTCCCCCTCCCACCACGCCCTCAATTTTCGCCCTCTCCCTTTCCCCTGATCCCCGTAATGAAACCTAGTCGCCTCCCTTTCTCTTTTACTCATTCTAGGTCAAGGCCTTGTCCGCCTTTTTACTTTTCACCCCCCCCCTCTCGTTCTCAGTATGGGAGCACCCGATAGCCCAGCCTCTGAGAAACCACGACCTCTCTCTTTATGTCCCTCTTGCTACATTTTACCTTCCTCCCCCTTCCCCACTTTCTTGGAAAAAGCCCGCATAGATACGATATTTCCCTTGAATTTCTCTATGGAGAGCTTCCTTGACAATTTTATCCTCCACTCTCGTCCCAAACTTCTTCGGTAACACTCCACTGATCCCGCATTAGTTTCTCGCCGTCCTAGCACCTCATCTCCCCTCTTGACGAATGTCCTTTTTCCTCTTTAAGCGTAACGTGAGATCCGTCTACTTTCATAGCTTTTAGGCCATTCGACCCACCTTCTTTAAGTTGATCTTTTCCGAACAATTCTTCGACTCGTCTGAGAGGGAGTTGACCACCCATACCCCACTGCTTACTTCTCCTCCCGTATCCCGCGACATGCCCCCCTCTGACGCCTTGAAGAGTTCCTACCAGAAACCAAGCCTAGATCTTCAGAGATCGTTTTGAGGGGTCTGTCTCATTTACCTCTCGCTTTTGTTTCCTTTTCCTGGGCCAGTATTTTTTCTCCGCGACTTTACAGTCTCTTCGGCCCGTCTTGCCCTTGTTTAATTTTTTTATTCCGGCCCTTCTCCCCCTCCCCTTTTGCGAAACATGTTTGGGTTGCCTCTTAGGTGACGTTCTTTAAACAGTTCACTCTGTTCAATGAGTGTTAGGAGGCAGCTCTGCATAGATGCAACGTCCTTTGCGACGGTTTTTTCTTTCCTCTACGTTTTCTTCGACGATCCCCAGAGGATCGAGAAGGCGCCCTTACGTTCCCGAGAGCTCCTCCGACGGGCCATGCTCCCCTCTGCATTACCCGAATTTCCTTCCCTGTTTTGCTGTAAGAGACATTCAGTAAGGGCGTTTCGTAAGGATGACATTTGTCTCGACTTTCTTCATGCGTCTTTAACTTTCAGACGATCATCGTACTTTTTCCCGTCGTTTACTTCCTTAATCCCAGAGTCCCTTTCCTTTTCTTCCATTTGATGCCGCTGGATAAGTAAGAGGCCCTAATGGTTGAGACCGCTCCTTTTCCCTGGACCCCCCACTTTTTTCTAATTCAACCTGCACCCCCTTTCTTCGGTTTTTTCTCCTCTCTTCTCCCTCTTCTGGTCCCTTTTCTGGCGTGGATCCCGACTTTTGCTGGGCCATATAAAAGAGGTCAGAGCCTTCGCCGAGCGGGTTTTGTTGCCCTACCCGACTGAATCTAAGATTAAGTCGCATTTCATTCTCCTCCTCCGTCTGTCAACTCCTGCTATTTTCTCTGTCTCCATGACTCAGGTCCGTCTGCTCTCTCGTCTCCGGGCGGTCCCCAACGGATGACGGTTCCTGGCGGTCCTTCTCTCAATTTTTTCTTCCCTCCAACTGGCTTATTGGGAACTTTTAAGAATGTTAGCTTGTTATTTTTTCATTCGCGGTTGAAGCTTCCAAAGCCGATCGCATTAGCTCCCTCTTTCTTTCATCCCAGGTAGAGCTCTGCCTTTCCACTCGTGTAGGTAAAGGAGTTTCGTCATGGTTCTTTTTTAAGGACAATTGCGAATCCCGGCCCTTATTACTTCTTTCCAATTCACCCCCTTTCCGGCGCCTTTCTCTGATAGCTTGCTCCAAACCATTAGAGTCTTTTCTTTTTTCTAGGTTTAAGACTTTGCCCCTCTTTCTTCCCCCAGCTCCTTCGGTGCGACCCTTTTTTTTCTCCCCTTTCTCTGTATGATATTCGTGAAATACGTTCCCTCCGGATCACCGGTTTTTTAGAAGAACACCCCCCCGTTCTTCTGCCACTTTCCTCCCTCCCACTTTTTTGCAGAATCCCTCTGTGGTGAAGCAGTCGAATCTCCTCGCTCGTGGTGGAGTGCGTTACTATGCTCTATTTTTTAGCCCATTTTCCCTACTGTTCCGAAGCGGCACTGCCGCGGTCACCCGCCGTTCGAAGACTCGACGGTTCTTTCTAAATCGTTTTCTAGCTATTTTTTCCTCTGTCAGAACGGCTATTTGGTACGCCACCTAGTACTCCTTCTCACCCTTCGACCCCCCCTGGCACATTCAGCGCTTTCCCCTGTTTTGAGAGAGTTTGTTTTTAGGGTCATTCCTATGAGGATTTATTCTCCTTAACACTGCCCCTCGCCCAGATTTCTGCTCAAGAGCCTCTTTAAATCTCCCCCTTTTTTCCTTTTCTCGTCTTCTGTTTCCGTATCTTTCTAACCGGTGGAGAGAGTGAGGCGTCCCTCAGTGATAAGTTCTACATGAATCGAATGGGACCTCCCTTTTTTCCTCTCAATTTGGTGGGTTGAGATCGATAGTGCTTCTACAGAAGCCTTTCTCTTCTTCCCTTATGCGCCTCAACTTCCACGGGCGTTCATCTGGTCTTTAGCAAGTCTTACATTCACTTTTCCAAAAAAGCGGTGCGAATAAGATACCATGTCCAAGAAGAAAACTCTATCTTTTGCGCGACTTCATTTTGTTTGCTGGACTCCCATTTGGCGATCTCGCCCCCCTCCCTCGGACTTCCTTCTCAGGGACCCCCTCCCTGACTTGAAGTCGCTTAGCATGGATCTGATTCCCCGTTGGTCCAGAGGGGTTTTGATTATATAATCGTTCTACTTACCCTACTATTGCCTGGTTTTTTATGGCCTCTCTCTTCTCGAGTGGTTACTCCTCCAGTATCTCCCAGTTCTTCCGCACGTTTTGAGGCTTTCCCTATCATGCGTGTCCGACGTGTTCTCTTTTTCTCCGAAAAGTAAACCCATATCTCTAAGTCCACAAAGTCCTCACGAGTTTCTTCTTCTCTGATACTTTTAATAAGCCCCTTCTTTGACAGGAGTCCTGACTTTTTCTTGACGTTCACTTTTTACTCCCTCGGCTGGCTTCCCACCTACTTAGTTTTAACAAGTCTTGATTGACGTCTTTTGGGACGGCACCTCCGTCCCCCTCTTAATCCCCTTTTTCAGCACCTACTTCAACACAGAGGGGTTTAGAGGTTCGCATTCAACTACATCTCCATCACCCTGCTCGGTTCTTTACTTTTTCTTTGTTGGTTTCCTCGCCCGCCGGGCTATCCGAGATCGCCGTCCCAAAAGTGTCACTTCCCCCCTTTTTTTTGCCCGCCCCATCTGAGTATCTCAAATGTTTTCGAACGCTTCTCCTCCCCAGTCCCTGACGTGAACTTCCCCTGACTTAACCGCCTCATGGCCGACCTCCTTCCTTTTTACCCTTGCGGTCATCTACCCCTAACTTCCGTGGCTAGTCGGATTGTCGAGAACTTGTCTCCCAATTCTAATCCACCCTGGACTCTAGAGTCACTTATTTACCCTCTTATTCCCCCCATTTCGCCTTATGAGATAAAGTAAGCGGTTTATTTTCAGGGAGCGCGAGCTCTTCCTTCTGGTTCTACCGTCCATGCCTCTCTGGATCCTTAAGACTGGGTGTCACAGAAAGAAGCTTCTCTATTGACGACAGACTTTTCTAGTTCGGAGTTGCTTTGAACTCACCCCCCCTATCTCTTCTATCTACCGCTTATATGTTTCTCGGTAAAAAAGTGACGCATGGCATTCCTTTTTTTGATAGTATATATCCGCCCTCGTCCACGTGTGCAGGGTTTTTTTTTATAATCTTTTCCGGGGCATTTGACCCCTAGAGTGATCCTCCAAAAGTTTTCCGCGTATTCCTTGGACTTAGCCAATAAGGTAATGAAGTAGATTTTTTTTTTTCTTAGGTACGGTCGTGACCACTCCCTAGCGACCAGGTCCTCTCGCTTCTCAGTAGAGACCTTCTCTCTCAACCCACTGCTCTCTTATCACCCACGGTCGTAAGAGAGCCTTCTTTTGGTTTTTAACTTACGTAGAACCTGGCCTGCTGGGGTCGTAATTCCCCTCCTTTTTCATTCCGCCCGCGAGGCTCGAGTAACGCTTAGGTGCTAGCCGGGACATCTTCGATTTTTTCCTTTGTCGTCACTTTCTCGGGTAGAAAATGCCTTTTCATGACGTGCCTCGATGTTAGGCCTTCCTATGATCTCCCATTAACCCCTTTTCCCTCGTGGAAGGAGTCCCTCTATGGATACCGACGCCCTATTTTATTTTTTTTCTTCCTCGGCTTTTCTTATTTCGTTCTCGGAACTCTCCCATTGCCCTCATTGGAGAAGAAGGACTCTTCATCTCTGCGTCCTCTCTTCCCCCCCCATTTTATCTATCAACCTCTCCGCTTCGTCCTTCGGAACGAAAAGACGTCCGATCCCTCCGGCAGTTTGGGAGCGTCTTTATCCCTCTTCATTCTTTCAGGCGTTGGATTTAGCCCTCTCCTGTTAGGGGTAGTCTCAAGTCCCTCTTTGTGTGGCTTAATAGAGCGGACGTCCACGGCTTTTTCCCATTCTTGTCTGGTTTTCAAGCCCCCCTTCACTCTGACGCTTTTGGCCCATGGCCTCACGCGACCTTCTGATCGTCTCAATCTCCCCCCCCGCGCGTTGCTTCCAGACTATGTCTCTCCCTTTCGCCTCTCCTCTGGTCCGTTCACTTGTCTTTCCACTCGGCACCATTCTCGCAATAGATTTGCGTGTCAGGTGAAATAAGCCTTTGTTCGCGGATTGTGGTTTGCTTATACGCTTTTCCTGCGAGACTTTTTCTCTTCTCAGTGCCAGTTCTTTTGATACTATGTTTAAAGATGACTTTTTTCTTTTTAGGTCTAGTTGTATTCAAGTTATCCTATCTCGGTTTCCGCCAGGTCTATTCAGTGTCCTCTAGGTTCCTTTTCTCCTGGTAGTAATAGCCCTCCTTTTTTGCGTCTTTCGGAACCACTTTGCGATGCGTCACCCCACGTCTTTGGACGCATTTCATTTCTTTCTCGCCCCCTAGCCTTCCTTTGCGAATCCTTTTCAGATAGGGATATCGACCCTTATATTGGCGTTTTTGGTTTGCTCAAGTTTGGTATTGCTTTTCCTCTTATTCAAATGGTCAGTCTCCCCTACGGCTTCCCCTTTTTTTCCTCTTAACGCCGTATTATTCTTTCTTCTTCTGTCCGCCCCCCAGAACTCTCTCCTCCCTCTTTGATGTTTTTGTTTTCTCTCCCTCCTTTAACTCCCCCCTGCCGTCCTCCTAAGCAGAAAATTGACCCATAGAAACTCGCCCGAACTCGCCTTTGATAGGAGGTCCCATGTCCCTGTTCATCGCCATCCCCCAGTGTAGCGATTGCGTCCTTTTTCTCTTCGCTCCTTCAGAGTGAGATATGCTTTTGAAACTCAGTCGTGAGGTCTTTACCTAGCTCGCGCCCCCCCTGTATATCCCCTCCTTGTTTTTTTCTTCCCCGCCCTCGTTAACAGGTCACTCCCTTTTTCTTTCACCCATGAATCTCTCCTGATGAAGCAAGTCCTCTGACGATATGAAAGCGACTCTGTCGTCTCTCCCTTTTTTTGTTTTTTGTTCTCCATGGACATTTTTCCGATCCCGTCGAGACGTTAGTAGATGTTGAAGTGAGAGAGGACCCATTGCTTGAGGGAACTTTTCCGTTCGTTCCTTAGAGGTCGATAGACATCTCCCCCCTCAGAGCTTATAATTTTTCTTGGCTTCAGTTTCCCTTTAGCGCCCTGCCTGGAAAATTTCCCTCTGTTTTCTCTTACCTAACAGCTCCTCCGAAAAACGCCCGCTTGTCCGTATAGATACCCCTCCTTGACACCATTAGCGCGTCCCTTCTATTACTTAGCATCTTTTTCCCTTGCCTTTGACTCATGGAAGTGTTGAGCAGGTTCCCTTCTCGAACGCCCCCCGCATTCGTAAGGTAAGACCTTTGGCGAGTCCCAGGACACCCGCATCTCCGAGCTTAAACCCAAATGACCTTTATTCCCCTTAATACAGTTTTGCCTTACACGATCCCCTTATCCATTTACAAATTTTTTCCCCTTTCTTTCCCCAGCACACTCCCATCACCTTCTTCTAGATTGAAAGTATCTTGATTGAAGCTGACCTTTTTCTCCGCCCCATAAGCTTCCCCCCGTCGTCGTTCACCACTCCCACTCTGCTGAATATGGTCTTCTTCCGGCGTCGAAGAACTCGCCCCTCCTGCGATACATGGAGAGATAAGTCGATTTCATCGAAATCTCTGGGAGAAGCTTTTGCCCTATAGCTGCTCTTCCCATCGGCAAAGTGACTTGATTTTTTGGGCCCCGTTTTTTCCACCAAGACAGACTTCTTGAGCCTGAATTGGATTTTCCATAAAATCCACCACCCGCCAATGTGCTCCTCCCCTGAGCAAAGGAGATTTTACCAATCCTGACCCGTTCCGCTGATCTCAATCGAGAACCAGCAGCGTTTTGATCGTCTCTCATCGGTTTAGGGCGTTCGCCCCTTCCCCGTCTCCTTTCCAGAGCAGCCCGACCGACGGGCTCTTCAGCGCCCTCACGTAGTCCCATTTCGTTTTCCTTTTTGCGTGAATAGAACGAGACCTGAGCGTAGGTCCCCCCCTGATCTGCGCCTTCTATCCGAGTCCTTTCCGGGAAAGGAACTGTACGTGGTGAATCTTTAAAGCGGCAGCCGTGGGAAATATGATTGCACGTACGGTGATTTTTCCTTAGTTTTAACTATGAGGATTGAGCATATAGAGAAGATGTTTCCCCCTTCCACTCCCGAGATGTACCCCTGTTCCTCTAAGATCTAAGTTTTTAAAGATAAACATCTGACATTACCACCATACTTTTAAGGAAAGGTTTCAGCTCCTCTCACGCTGCCCGTCTTGGGATTCCAAGGTCCTTCCTATTCTTACGAAGGGTGGCTCTACTTTTGGTCTCCGTTCCCCCAGTGATAATCCTACCTGAGTCCTCCTTTTGCCAGACTAGTCCTACGCTGCGTCTTCCCGTGACCCCCTTGATTACCTCGGGATTTTAAGGCCCTCCTTCTTTCTGCCCCCCCGGGATTTAAAGGCGGCAAAGATCTCAACCTTTCCCACCTCTTCTTCGGTCTAATACGAGATCGACAACTCTGCTGTGCTCGTTTCCCTCTGCCCCTGACTTTTCCGTTCCACAGTCGGTCCAAGCATAGATCTGCAGCGCGGAGTCTTTCCCCCCAAGCACTCTTCCGACTAATAGATCAGTCTTCCCCACGCTCGGTGTGGCCCCTCCTTCGGACGTTCCTTATCTCCAGGTTTGAGAGGGGACCCCCTCTCTCTCGCCCGTGAGACGTGCGTTCCACCGGTGTACGGTGAAATTCTGAGTTCCTTCTTTAACAAGTTCTGTAATCCCCGTAAACGATTACTGAGGTAGAATGGCTCTTTCTTAGGACGCCGGTTACGCTCCCTTTTTCCGATGACAAGCAGTCTCCAGATGATAGGTCCGACCCTTAGCGTGTTCAGAAGGTATGGATGAATCTTGATGCGTTTCCATTTCCCCCCCCCCCCTGTGATTTTTAGTCTTCGTGGCTTTGATTCAACTTTTAGACTAGTTCCTTGCCGTTGTCGTGAAAGGTAACCCATTTACGTCACGGATTCGACGCCATCCCTTAGAGGTCCACCTCCCACTCTCCTTTGTCTTCCAGTCATCGCCGCCTTCTTTTTTGGTATACCTTTTTTCCCACTTTCCCTTAACAGAGATGGATGGGTTTCGACAAAATGAGACTTCTCTTATGCCACGATTTCTCCTTAAACTCCTTCACCACGAACTCCTTGTTTTCTCAGCCATCCGTTATCGTCCCCCTTCTTAGAACCCTTTGAACCTCTCCCTGCTTACTGTATACGTGAGCTCGAGCCCTGCCCCCTAGAGGGTCGCGGGAGTGCCTAGACAGAGTGACTGCCCGAATTTCGTCTACCTCAGGGCAGCACTGACTTTCTTTTTTCTTTTCCATCAGTAAATCCCTGGCTCGACTGTACAGCTTGAGTATAAACTGCAGGAGGCCCTTCTCTTACATCCCCTCTTCCGCAAGGAATTGTTATTAGATCAATTACCCTCCATTACACCCTTTAGACACCACGGGCATCTACCTCCGATTTCGGCTGTCTTTTCAATGCTCTTGGGGTAATCCATTACCCTTACTGAAGGGATGGACTAGCCTGCTCACCCTCTAAGAGTTGAAAAATTATTCCTCTCCATTTTGACTTCCGTTCCTCCCCTGTTCTCTTTCGAGTATTTGAATTGTCTCACGACCCCCCATTTTCCTAATTACGTGGATCAGGACTTCCTCCCCCGTGATCCAGATAGAAGTCATCCTCCCGGTGGTACCTCTTGTATAATTTTGTTTTTTTGAGGCTAGCGCCGGATCATGCCTTCCCGAGATTGAGCGAAGCACTCCCCCCTTGGGCACTCCCCGAACACGTTTTTGTGCTCAATTTTCGCAAAAAAAGAAACGTTTGGGAAAGGAGATCAACCTTTTGACCTCCTCCCCAGCAATACCGAAACTCCTCTTTTATTTCCTGTATCACGCCCTTCCACCCTGTATTGGAGCCTTGGGGAAGTGGGATCTGCCCAGCAACTCGGACTGGAGAAGGATCTGCCCCGTCCCGTCCCCTCTCTTTTGACACCCCTAGAGTCGCTGATTGACTTGTTAGTCGAAGTATAGTTATTGTTCGACATTCACTCGGTTTTATTCCTTTTTGATGGATCTTATTTCGTTCCCCGACGACCTTGTATACTCTCCCCCCAGTCGCGTCTTGCCGTCGCATGATCATGTTTTTTCCTAGGATGCTTTCGGAGCCGAACGTATCACATCTTCATCTGAACTCCACGACCCCTAATTTATCGCTTTTCCCCCCCCCCCCCCCCCCCCCCCCCCCCCCCCCCCCCCCCCCCCCCCCCCCCCCCCCAACCCCCCCCCCCCCCCCCCCCCCCCCCCCCCCCCCCCCGCCCCGAGCGTAGTCCAGGACCCGACATTCGTGTTACCGTACTGGTTACTTTTATGCGTGGTAATAGCATCACGGTATGGCTTCTCCACCGATCCCGTTCCTTCTTCCTTCACGACCAAACGTCGAGAAGACCATTTCTCCCTACCATCCCCAACCAATAGCGGTGACGAACACCTCTGTGAGAAAACTACCCTCTTTCCACAGTCTCTTTCGCCAGGAGGAGTGTGACTGATCCATTTCCTCCTCAGTACCCCCTCGACCCTTTCCAAGTTTTGCGGAAATGGCCCCAGACGAGTAGGCAATTTCAGCTTCTTGGTCAGTTTCCCCTCCACGTCCATCAGAATTCAAATGGCGCCTTCTCGTCTGTAAGAAGTAGACTGTCCGGCCCAGGCTCCGTTCTCTGACCGACATCTGTTGTTTTTTTTCTTTCAACGCTTTTATTGAAACTTTTGTACCCATTTTCCCCAGCCATTAACAGACCTCCTCTTTGCAATCTAGTTGACGGCGTCCCTTTTTTTTCTCCCCACCTTTTTAATATTTCTAGCCATCACCGTAAGTCTTTGGAAAGAAAGTCCCTCCCTCCTCCCCCTCCTCGCATCCGTTCGACCACGGCGCTCGATGATTCCCCCTTCTTCGTCGGTAGTCCGTATTTTTCTGTCTTCCTCCTTGTAGAATTCCTCTTCTTTCGGATTATTCTTTTTCCACTCCCACGCCGCTCAGGATCTTGCCGATGTGGCACGCGCATCTAGATCCTTTTGATTAGACTCCCTTTAAGGAGCTCCGTCCCTTCTCGGAGGAGCATCGAAAGGGTTAGGTTGATTGATCTTGTCCTTGCCCTTGAAGAGCCGTTGCTCCCGCCGTACGGCTTCCTTAATTCCGAAAGTTAACTCCATTTCTTTTGGCCGTACGCCGACTTTCTTACGAGTTTCCTTTTCCCTCCCCCCGGTCGATGATCTTTCTCTCCTCGCTCCTTCAGAGTAGGAAAAAATTGCTCTTGATCCGGACCAGTAGCCGAGACCACCGAAATCTTTTTTTTGTTGCTTCGCGAGCCATTTCCCCTTGCATTTGTCCTCCTGAAGTGGCTTTTGAGAGAAAGGGCCCCTCTTCTTCTCGCCATGGCACTATTTAGGATAGGACTTGCTCGTCATTCGCTGTAAAAACGTTCCCTTGAATAAATTTTTTGGCTCCTTTCACCCCCGCATCAATCTTTTCATAGATTTTTCTGTCCCGTCCCGATCTATGTACCTCCCCCTCAGAGGTGATATTCGTCCAGGGTCCGTGAGTGAGTCAATATAAACCCTTCACTGAATGGCCGCCTAGGAAGAGTGGCAATTTTCTCTTGTATAAGTTGCTTTGACCGTACCCCCCCTCTTATTTTTTCCCTGTCTCTCAGGAGTCCCCTCTTGAAGAACCCCCCCTCTTCTACTCAAAAGCGGAGTGTGGTGGCGCGAGTCCCATGACGATTTCATTCTGTGTTAGGGGAGTAAGTTTTCTCCTTAGGAGAAGTACCGTTTAGTTTTTTTTGGATTATTCCATTCCCCCAGTCGGTATCAATCAATGTGGTTTCCCCCCTCCATCGTTGAAGCGGGCCTTTTTGCCACCTCTCCACCGCTCCAGATTACGCGTACTCTTCCGTTGTTTTAACCCCCTCCGGAGCTATTGAGGAGACTTCTCTGCTTCTTTTCGAATGAGTGGACATAGGAAAACTCGATCGCCCCAATAGTTCTTGGGTGTTTGTACCTCCGCGTTGGAGCTGTGCTTCTCCTCCCCTTTTTTTTCAGGACCTATCGCATAGCGACTTAAATCATGAGAAGTAAAGTTCTTTTCTAGGTTCACGTTTTTAAGTGTTATTTTCATTTATGTGTAGTCAGCGTTTCTCCCATCTAGGTGACAATGTCGTTGTTACATATTTTGACTATCGGTTCCTGGGGCTTCGAGGTCTGGCACAGAGCTTTTGAGTCTTGTCCCACAACTTTTCGATGCGTCATCCTAATTGACCTCGCTTTTAGTCTGCTCGCTTTCTGATTGTATTTTCAGTCCTCCGGTGTCATTTCCGGTATCTAATCTTTGTTCTGAGAGTTTTATGCGGTGCCCTTGTAGCGGTTTTTTTTTAAAGTCCAGGTTATGGCAACTGTTCGTTTTTTCAACGATGATTTTTGCCCCCCTTTCCTTCCCCGACCGATGATGTCGAGGTTTTGAGATTTTCCTATCTTTACCCTTCAAGCCTTTTGGGCTTCCATCTCACGGACGATATACTACCTTTCGAACGGGATCTTTAAGGTCAGTCCCGTTATTTGCCTCCCCCCCCCCAGTTTGATCGTATAGGAATTTTTTTCCCTTGATTTGGCTTTGTTAGAGTGCGTGAAAGATGTTTTGATTCCTCCCCCCCTCTTTCGTCCCCCCCATTATCTCACCTTTTTTTGTTCTCTCGATACCCTTGTTTCCTTCGTTAGGTACAAGGAACTACGTTATTCCAAATGCCCCTCTCGCCACGGCTGCAGCCTTCTTCCTACAGTCCCTTTTTTCGACCCCTTTTGCTAGGATGAAATGGAAGTCCTTCCTCCCCCCCTTTCCTATAAGTTTTATTCGCGTTAGAATTTTTAGGCCCTGTTCTTTTGAACTCCTTCTTTCTTTCCCCTGTTCGCCATTCTCCCCCTCGATCAGGATCATCGTTACTTTTCCTGGGAAATAGCCGGTTTTCCCCTCTTACTGACACGAACCGGACTTTCCCTCACCGCTACAATCGCCCTTCCCCAGGCGCCCCCCCCGGTCTTTCGGATATCCCGTATGCCACCGGCTTATCCTGTACTTCCCTTCGCTCCTTTGAACTTCATTGTAAGGGGACTTTCTCCTCAAGTGTCAGACCCTACGATGTGCAGGAAGTTCTAGCCCCCCTTCCCCGCCGCGCCAATCGCGAAAACGCCGGACCCTTTCGCCACTGATATTTGTGCATGAACTCATTCAACTGTACCACAGAAGCCCTGCAACTCCTCTCTATCTCCATGTATCTCAGAGAACTCTTATTGCTATGATTAAGTATTGTGCGAGCGACACCCACGGTTCAACAGGGGTTTTTACAGAAACCTAGATTGCTGATCGTATGGGAAGAGGGCCAGCTTCTTTTTCCCTCAGACTCATAACGACTCCCCCTCGTGCGACTGATAGCCCCCCTTTTCTTTCCTGAGAAACCTAGTGGGCTCGATCCAGTTTCGCTTAGAGCCCTTTCTTCCCAACCTTCTTTTTCCTTTGGCCTTTCCCCAGAGATTGATTCCTTCTCGGAGGAAGACCACATCCCCCACAAAAGAACCCAGAGGACGGCTTCCCAGACCGGACGCCCTCTACCCACCGCCGGTACGCCCGGATTTTTGAGACAATATCTCCCACCTCTTGATTCGTATCGAGCGGGCTGGGGAAGACCCCTATCTCTCTCTTTTCTTTTCTTTAAGGGTACAGATGCACGATCCCTGCCTCAGAGTTTCCCTAGTCTGGCCCTTCCTTTTTGACTGTGCCTCGCCAACTGCACGTAAAGTACTCTTTCTTCCCACCGGTATAGGCGGAGTGATTTCGACTTCTTACGCCGTTCTGCTTTGATTCCGTTTGGCCCCAGCAGTACCCCTACTGCACTTTCCTTCTACTTATGGTAGGCCGCCTGAACGAGAACTATAAGATCAGATATTTTCCCAGTCTATTCACTCTAGGAAAGTTAGAGCGCCCTCGATTAAGGCCACCCGTCCCTCCCCCGCCTGACGCTTGCTTCCCTTTCGAGCGCGAATCTTGCCCCCTTACGTCCCCGGAAGACACGGTCCTTCTCACTCGGTCCTTTTTTCTATATTCTCCCTTGCCTGGCAGAAGGCTATTTTTCATCTCAGTTACTAGGTTGATTCATCTTCCGCCCCTTTAGCGGCTTCGTAATACCTTGAGGCCGGGCGTCCCTCTGGATCGCCCGAGAACCCGGCTCGCACAGTCTTTTTTCCACTGCCCGAACCGTCAATCAACCCCCGCCTCATGGCTGGCTCCTCCCTCTTCTAAAAATTCTTCTCTCCTCTAGGACTCAGGGAAGTGTTCTCTTTCTCCAGCGTGCCCTCGATTCGCCTAGCTTTCCGATCAAAGCAATACTCCTGACTTCCCCGGAAATGGCCCCCTATATCCTCGCTCTTGCTTATGGAATTAGGCGTACCTTTCCCTTCCTCCCCGCAGAGAATCATAGGGAGAACATGATGCTCCGGCGCGGTCGGTTTCCCGCTTTACGGTTCTTTCTTATTCCTATTTGCCGCCTTAACTTTCCCTAGGAACGCGCTTCCTCCTGCTGACGGGGAAGCAAGGGTGGTCCTGCGTTTGCCCCCCCCTCGCACGATCGCCCCAAGAGCCTATGGGAGATCCTTCTTCAAAGGGTAGGCATAGTATGACATCTATGTCTAGCAGTACTTCGTTTTTACGTCCCTCTTCGTCGGAGAAGTCCCCCTGTCACATGAGACTCCCTTTTCCCCCCTTGCTAAAGGCAGTTAATTGTAGGCGTGCTTTTCTGCGGCCCTTTCTTTCGGCTAAATCATTTTGGAGCGCTTTTATGTCGATTATTTCCCAGGTGTTTTCCCCTTGAGTAACTCCCCTCTTTTTGATGACAGTAGGTGAGGAACCAATGTCCGACGTATCGTGGCGTTCGTGGACTTGCGGTCACGCCCCTTATTTTTGTCGGAAGAACTCAGTGAGAGTTCCAATTGATTTCCAAAAATTAGGCCTTCCCGCGATGTCCCCCCGTTCTTCGTCGTTTCCCTCGCTCGTTGGATGCGTTCTGATTGCGCGAGTTGCGCCTAGACTTTTTTTGGTCTTTTTACGAAAGAGGCCTGCCTGGTCCGTGACGGTTGCAGCCGTAAACCACGTTATGCCGAAAGCTTTTATTAGTTTTACCTGAATAGCTCAGCGAAGCTCTCTTGACTTCGGGTCCTCCCGCCCCTGCGTCCTCCTTATAAGCTACAATAATCCACTCCCTTAAGAAAGGCGCCCCGAATGATGCTGTTCCTTGGAGAGGCTTTCCGATATCTAATCAATATTCGATGTTTTTTTTCTTGCGCGCCGCTTCAAAGCTCCCAAGCAAACTGATAGCTCTCCATGTCTATTTTCTTTTTCTTCGCTTTTTTTTATTGCTCTTCGTTCTGTTTCTACTATTTCCTTTTCCTCCCCCTTTTTCGTGCGAGTGGAGGCGGTCGCCGCCGTCATTAAGCACCAATGGGGGACACCTA
>Ga0179591_1235982_pt1 | contig 17559 bp, 24 predicted proteins | sample CZOMad2_1_08_16f_FD_182891 | JGI IMG/M metagenome (GOLD analysis project Ga0179591, IMG submission 182891) | Vadose zone soil fungal communities from Angelo Coast Range Reserve, California, USA - CZOMad2_1_08_16fungal (PacBio error correction) | ecosystem: Environmental > Terrestrial > Soil >... | reverse complement strand
TGTGTGTCTTCTCCCCTTCGTGTGGACAAGCGCTCAGGTATTCTCCACCCTTCTTGAGCCCGATGAGGGTGATTTTCTCCCCCCCAAATTGTCTTTCTGTATGTCGCCAGCAGTTTCTGACGGTGGCCTCCCTTGGTACAATGCTTTGAGCCAGGCGGTAGTACCTCGGTTCTTTCATGTACCTTTCGAGACCGGCTCGGCTTCCCCTCAAACGCCCCCCAGTGTTCCCCCGACTCCCCATCATAGGTCCACATCATACTCTTTTAGACATGGTGAAGATTCGTACAAATAATGCGTGGCGGGAATGCCTTCCCCCCGTTCTGCTCTGAGAATGCAGCCGATGCAAGCGACCCCCCTGTCCCCCCCTTTTTTCTTCAGAGAGACACCCAACCCTCACCCGTGTCTTATCCTCCGTCGCGCCAGTTGATGGCACGACCCTTAACACTTCAGTCTTTCCCCTGTGGTTTCGCCCCCTGCACTTTCTCTTACTCATCTCATTAGCAGAAACGATACGAATTGTTCTCTTTTTGCTACTCCTAGTTTCGTATGCTCTTCGCTCGTCGTAACCCTTAAACATCGCGACTCTTTCATTTGCTTTTTCCGCCCCTGGGGGTCCTTTCTTCCCCAATTGTAAACAATTGGATCGCACCCCCCAGCCCGTTTCCCCCCCCCTTGTGTAACCCTCTCTTTCTCCGCCGTTTTCCTTCTGGTTTTTGTTTCTCCCTCTGGTTCACAAGGCATTTGCGACTAACGACGAACACTTCCACATCAGAACCCCCGCTTTCGCCCCCTCTCGTGAGGTTATTTTCCCTCTCCCACACCCCCCCTTTCTTTCGTTTGAAGGGGCGATTTGTTCCCGCTTCCCCAGATATCACCTGAACCCCACACCCCCCCCACCACAGCACCGCCCCCAAGGGGTCCCCCCCCTGCTTTTCCTCTACTAACCGACCGAATTAGGAAGGCCGAACCCCATATGGCCCTTTTTTAGTAGCGACGGGGGCCCCCGTTGGGGCGTCTGCAGCAAACTTTTTTTTTTTCATGCTCCCCCCACCGACAAGCCCACTCCAAACACCCAAGTGTATGATGTCATTTTCGGCAGCTGGGTCTCTCTCAATTTTTTATGCTCTTTTTTCATAGAAAATCCCCTCCACCCAATTCCCTCGTCCGACCCTCCCTTTCTCCGTGGATTCTCGACGCCTCCCAGCTGGCGCCTTTTACACCTCACCCATACACCGACCCCGATTCCCGTTGCCACCGTTCCCCCTCCCTCTTCATTCCCTCCATAGTTTTGTCTATGGAGAAAGGTTTCTCTGGCATTTTTAATTCTGTGTGTTGCGTTCCAAGTTCTTCGGACCACCCGTGCCCAAAACCGGAGATAGTTCCTCCCTTCAGACCGATGGTACTCCCTCTCCGGAAAACTCTCCACGCTCCCAATTATTGTCTTGGGAATTCCCCGAGCAGTAGCGCTTGTCGTTATATTTTTCTATTAACATACGGCTTTTTTTCCATTTTGTTTTTCCCCTGGTGTTTTTTTCTCCCTTTTTTCCATTTTTTTTGACTTTGCAGTAGAATAACCCCCCCCCTTGCAGAACGCCTTAGTACGTGCATGGTTCACGGATGCACTATTCTAGGAGGGCTTCATAGACGGGCTTTGAATTTGCCTACCCACTTATCCTGGAATGTTGAGCATTTTAACGCACTTATAAGAGTTTCTGCTGGGTTTTTCAACTATTCTATTAAATTTTCTTTGTATCTTTTTTTCGTTTTTCCAGTTCTCAGGTGTTTACCTGGTGGTTCTTGTCCGAAGCCGGGTTTTGCCCTGTCAGACCAGAACGGCACATTGCAGAACACACTTTTTTCGAAAGAAGTTCTGCGCGACGCCCCCCCCACAGCCTCCTGGCATACTCAGGATCGGAGTCTCTCCCAAGGTTGTCTGCTCGTTTCCCTTTTTCCCGCAGGATGACAGTGTCGGCGGCATTACCTCGGGCCCCTCTGAACCTTTCTCCCCCATTCTGGCATCGGTGAGTTTTTTCGATGGAGCATATCCCACCTCCTGCTTGTTTTTGTTGTTTGGGTGCTAGACCCCTTATCGGTCCTGGCCGAGGACCTGTCTCCATTATGTATTCCACTATATTCCTAGGCGGCGCTCTTCCGTAACCCCCCCCCCTATATTTTTGCCCCATACGCCTCGCGCGCATATCTTCAATTTTTCCGGAGCTCGTTTGCGAGAGGCGGTTTTCGTCATAAGCCTTGGTCAGGTTTCTTGTCCTGTATCCCCTTCCCCCCCCACCCTTTTCCTACCAAAGCCGGTTTTCCTTCTTTTTGCCCTCCTTCCCCCCTCACGTATGTCTTAACGGCTTCCGCTTGTTCATTTTTTGACTCCTGACCCCTTTTCCTTTCTCCGCGATTGTCGAGAGGCCCCGTCTCCTTTAATGAGTTCGGCATGTATCTTGTTGCGAGACATCCATTTTAGGGTTGTGATGGCTATTGAGCTTTATCTCCCTTATGTGCTTTTGTGAACGGTGAGTGACCTTTTTAGCTCTCGTTTCATCAATCCACATTGGAAACGCCCTTTCCTCCCTTTTAGTTTCTCCTTGCAGCCCAGGTTCCGCTAAAGAAGGCTTGTCTGGTTGGTGTTTAACTTTTACTGACACAGATCGGCTCTCCAACCCCCCCTTTCCCTCCCCTTCAACCATGACGACAACCTGGTTTTTAAGCGTTTCTCTTACATGGTGCTCATCGTCTTCCGTGGTTTTACTGGCTGGTCATTTTGGACCCTTCCCCCCCTCCCTTTTAGGAACATACACCCCTTAGTGACCCCCGGCAGTCCCCTTTTTTTTCATCCTCATTTTTCTGACGTTTGGGGCCCATTTTTTCCAATTCTTTTTTACTACCCCCCTGACTCTTTTTTCTGAGCCCCTCTAAATTCCAAACTCCAAACAGTGATTTATTCCTCCCCCCGATTGGCCGCCGGCCCGTGGTTGAAGGTCACCCCCCCTTATATTTGAGTCCCATGAAAGCAGAAACCCCCCCCCCCCACCCTCCCAGACGATGTCTGCCGACCCCCCCCCAGCTCCCCCCCTTTGTTATTCGTAAAACCCCCTTTTTTCCTGGTTTCCGGTGACATTTTTTGTAGGAGGGTCTCGCCGTCGTGCCCAGTCTACGCCCCACCGACAAGACTTCCGCGGTGCACCGTGCGCAGATGCCGTGGAATTTTTTTTATTGCCCCGCCAGCCCCAGTTCCCTGGTTTCTATTTTCACCGGTTTAGACCTTTGCGAGTAAGCCGGTCGCTTGAATACTTTCCCCCTCGCACTTTAGTCCTTATCCCCCCACCCCCCCTGACCCCCCCTATTCCCCTCGTCCCCCCCGGTATTCTTCTCCATATCCTGGTCCTGCGCAGGAGTTAGACCCCCTAGACCAACACATGTCAGGCTTCAAGAAACAAGAGTTGAAGCCCCCCTCCACGTACTTCTCCTCCCCACTCACACAATAACCAGTTCCTGTTTCTCTTATGCGCGACCCCTTGGGTTTTTCTCCATCCGGTCCCAATCTCCAGCTGATGGCAACCCGTTTCTGCTCGCTCTCCCCAGCACGTCTGGTCGCGCGGTGCCCGCTCTTATTTATTTTCCCCCCCCTCTTCCCTGTTGTCGGGGGCAAGAGAGAGTCTTCGATTCGTTGCCGCACTCACGTATGATCCTTTGTTTTTTTTCGCCAGTCCTTTTTTTTGCAGGACCGATTAGCGTTTATATACTCCCCATCGTGCCTCGCTTAGGTATGCCTCCCAACTTTTATCCTTTTAAAGAGCCGATGTGCTCGACGGGTCCCCTGGACTCGGCCTTTCGAACCTGCCCTCCTGCGCAGGCCTTACGGCGACCCATCCGTCTTCGAGGCCTTTCCTTCGCCCGGGACCGTAGGTTTTGATTTACCCCCTCCCTCTGCATTAACCTTTTGGTACCTTGGTTTTCGAAACTTGCCGCTGTCGATTTCCTTCTTTGCGCACCTAGGACAACCAACTCACTTGAAAGTCCCGTTTTCAGTTCATCCGCGTTGACTTGTCCCTGCTAATCCGCTATTACAAGTGCTCCTTTCATCGCTCAACGCGCATCATGTGCTGCTTCACGGTTTTCCCCACCCCCTTGTCTTTCCCCTGCCTTCTATCGGCATTCCCCTTCCCCTGGGTTAAGCCGGCGGGTCCGGTGTTGCGTTGTTTGAACTACCCCACGTGAATGATTCCCTGCATTTTCTCTTTAACCACATTCCACCAATTAGAGATGTTTGATCTTCACCCCCCCTAGACCCCTGCCTCTTACTGCGGTTTTCCCATCTCACGTCAACACGTGACCCGCATTGGCTTACTTCTTAAGCAGTGAAAAAGATATGTGCCCCTCCTGCCGACACTTCTTTCTACATCGTGGAATTTTGCCTGTTCCGCCTACCTTTTTTAACACAGACCCCCCCCCCCCCTTTGCGCCCCTTACGCACCATAACCTATTGATCTCAAGCTCTTCCAGTATGTGTGGCCCCCTTATTTTCCTCTTTCGCGTCATGTACTTTTCCCCCAACCTGAGGACCTTCCGTTCGGCCAGCGCCGAGACTTCATATTTTCCTCTTTTATTATCGGCGCGCCTTTTTTTTGTGTCTTCTTCTTCCGTAACGCTTTCCAAGTGGTAACGTCTTCTTTCCCCTTCACAGATCGATGCAATCCAACCCCAATTTTTTGTGTATGGCGATATTCGTGGGAGATGCCACCCGACTTTGTGTCTGACGCCTGCTCCTCCCTTTCCCGGACTTCACTTGTGATGGACCTTTTTACGACATTGGTCGTTTTCCCTTCGATGATTTTTTTTGAACCCCCTTCGCTTGCTTCCTTCCCCAATTTTTTTCCCGATTGATCGTCCTGCCCCTATAATATCCCCTCCGTCCTCCAATGTGGTTTTCCGACTAATTTTACCAACCCGGTTTTTTGGGTGTGTGATGGCCCCTTTTTTCCGATTGTTTTAGGAGCAACGCATTTTTTGTTTGCATGTGACGAGTTCTCGTTTTCCCCGCGACCCTTCCGGATTCAATGCTATTCTTTACATTTCTCCTTTATGTTCTTCTTGTGACTGGGAGTAGGACTCATTGCATTTTGGTCTTTCCATCATGAAAGCAGTAGATTTCAGCATTTCGCTTTTCGTATCCTCAGTGGCGCCCCTCTAGATCTTCCCCCTTCCCCACAAGGGCGTGCTTCGGACTTATTCTTTGGGTCTCTTTCTTCCATTCCTCCTCTTCGTGCGAAAAGCCATTTATTTGATTTATGCTGGCCCCGTCAACGTTGCCTCCCTTGAATTTCCCTTTCACTTGCACGACAAGGTCTTGTTCTTTTTTTTGTGTCATTCCGCCTTGCCGTTGGTGATGGACCCCGATGGATGCATTGAGATTGGCGCGGACGTGTGTCCCTTGACCAATTTCCCACTCTCTCATATGATTTGCAAAGATGTTTCCGCACCTCCTGGCTTAGTGCGCGTAATCCCTCCCCTGTCGGGCTTCGGCCACATTTTTGTCTTTGCTGTTTTAGCCACCCTACGGTTGCTCCGTGGCCCCTTGTAAAATCAAACATGGCCTTTGTCTCCTACATGATTCGCCCTCCCCCCCATGCCTCAGTTTTAGCCCTTGCATTCCCCACGTCGCATTGAAACGGTAGCCCTACTCCTAGACCCTCTTTTGTCCCCGAAACAAACTCCCCCAACCTGATCCTTTTGAGGTTTAAATCTTCGTGGTCGAAACTTGGTGAGAGTTGGTACCCCCCCCCCACTGTCCCCATGTTAGAGGGACCCCCCCACCGCTCTCGCTCGCCTTTTCCATTCGTGATCCTTTTTCGCTCCAACATACCCCCCAACAGCTCTGACTGTTTTGAGCCCCTTGTTCCCTTGCCACCCCTCCCCTTCCCTCCTCCATGAGGGACTTATCCCCTTCTTTCTTACTATCCTTCCCTCCCCCCCCCCATCCCTTGCTGAGATATAAGCCGGATGCTTCCCCCTCCACTCCTGGGAGCTTTTGTTTATGTTTTTTTTTTGACACTTTTCCGAACTGGCGCCAAACCTTCGATTATGTTTTGTTTGGGTTGCTGGCGTTGAAACAAGATCACGAGATTTCGTCGACTGCCGAGAGGTTCGATCTCGCCAGTTCGGGTTTTCCCACGCGCCGGAAGGTAGCTTACCCCCTCTATTCTCCGAGATTTTCCGGGGTGAGCTACCCGCTTGGTGCGTTTTCCTAAGTTTAGTAGAAGTTGCCGTGCGCGTACCCCAAGATTGATGGCAGAGACCCCACTTTTCCTTGGTTAAGCCCCCTTTTTTACTTTACATCGGCCCGTGCGAACAGCAACTCTTTTTCCCCCCTTTTGCCCCGTTTGCCCAGCCCGGTTTCTCTAACTCGTTCTTTCGCCGGTTTTTTTCGTCCCCCTTTTCATTCTCCCCCCCCTAGGTGGGTTTTTTTCCGGCGGGTAAAATGTTCCCCATGGTAGCGCCTCTGCGAATGAAAGCCTATTTATGCAAGCTCAATTTTACCAGTATCTGATTCACACTCTGTGCTTTCTTCATTTGCCCTTAAATGCCCGGCGGCACCGTGATCGTTCCCCTAAACCGATTTCCCTCTCCGGTGCCTGCTCGCTCTCCCCCCTGCCGCCATGAATCCTGATCCGAAAACCTTCTTGCAGAACGTCATGTTTTACTCTCCTCCTGATCTTCCTCGCATACACAGTGACCATCGTCCTTTCCGTCTTCTTCATGATCCCTCCCGCCTTATTTTGATTCGGCCAAACCCCCCCTTCTAGTCGTCCCCAGCCAGTTCTTTTTAAAGATAAGCCTATTTCCCCCCGACGTTTTCTCACCCCTCTTTTGGTTAGAGACGTGAAAATTGCGACCCCGCCAGCCCCCCTGTCAGCCCGCGTGTTCTCGAGTGTTTAGCCAGTTATTGCTTTGAGAGAAACCCACCTAATTGCGTTCCTTGTCGTGATTCCTTTTTCGGACCTAGATCCCAGGGTTCCCCCCTCTCTTTTGCAGTTGGTCACCTCAGAATCCCACCTGGGGAACACCTGTTCTCCTCGGTCATCCATATGTCAGTCGCCGTACCCCTCCTGGGCTCTTTTTTTATCCGAGGTCAGGTCAGAGAAACGTCATCCAGTCCAAACCACCCCCTTGATTTATGTAATGTTCTCCTCTCCTTTTTCATTTCTTTTCTACCAGTTGCCCCGGCCTATGGACCCTATCCTTTCCCCCCGAACAACCCCAATTCCGGTTGCTCTCCCCGCATTTGCCGATCATTTTTTTTCCCTCCCGTATGACCCAGTTGGGGCCGCACCCAAAGGCACGCAGCCTTTGCCCCTTTTTGTCCAACCCCGTACTACTCCAGCTTGCGGCCATAGTAGGTTGATGTTATCAAGGTGAGGCGAGTTTCATTTTGGACGTCTTTTGTGATGTCCTTTCCGGTATGACCCAGGCACCCCAGTCCCCCATGGAGATCCCGTTTCCTTAAGGATGTTCATCGTGGTCTTACCAGGGACGGACCCCTTTCTCCCCCAGCATCGCACCGTGATTGTTTTCCCCTCTTGAACCATGACCTTAGATTCGGATAGTATCTTTTCCAACATCGACCTGAACTCTTTTCCTTTGTGACCGCGTCAAGTGCTCTTGACTGCTCAGAACCCATTCCTCCCGAATGTCTCGCTGGTTTCCGGGCCCACGAGAGCCTATATAGGCCCTTTTGGACTATCAGGGGCCGTGCGATGACAAGAACCCTTCTTTTCCCGACCCAGGGACTGAGTTAGTCGAAGTCCCGAATTATCCTTGGAGTTCCAAGCTTGGCGAATTTCCACGGATGCATCGTCTCTCTGTGTCCCCCCCCCCCCTCCGGTAGTGGTGCGTACTTAAGAAGTGAACTGTCCCTCATCTTCCACAACATGTGCGAAAAAAATTTCTTCCCAATTCGTAATTTCCCCCTACATGTACACTTCCGTTAAGGGTAGCCTGCAGTGGATGATTTCCCCCGCCCCTCCAATCGCTTGCTAATGTTCCCTGCCCTCAGGATGCGTGCGTCTCCCCTCTTCACACTCTGACCATCCTTCCCGCCGACTCCGGTGAGTCCCATGGATGCCCCTCCCTCCTAGCTTCATTTTGCTTTTAGGACCGCGATTGTTGTACCGCGATCCCCTCTCAGACCTTTTCCCCTATGTATTCGGGCGATACAGTTCCCGTCTCGGCAGCCCCCCAGAGCTTCACCATCGTTCTCCGTTTTTTAACGCGACATCCCTTTCTTTCCTGGACCCCTTTTCGTTCCATCAGGCTGCATGATACTTCCCTACCCCCTCGCGCTTTTCTCACCCTGGTTCCTTTATCATCCTTTTCTGCGGTTGAATGGCGTCGCAGCTTCTTGTAAGCCTTCCATTTGTCCTTTAATTCTTTTTTTTTTTGTAATGTCTCTGTCTGACCTGAGGCCAGCGGGGGGGCCAGGTCAGCTTGCTCTCTCCTTTTCTCCCGCTCAGGTTTTGGTGATTCCCGCGATTGCGAGTTCCGTCGCGTACTTTTGCTGCACCGCGGCAGGGCCTAGTCAGACCCTGGTAGAACCCCTTGATCCGCACCATTTAGGTTACCGGGCGCGAAAGGTGGCTATTTAGTCCCCCCTTCCAAGCGACAGCGTGTGGGTTGTTGGCTCTCTACTGCATACTATCCTTCGTACAACTCTAAGTCAACCCGACGGGTTGGTCAAGACCTTTCTCGGGGTCCTTCGTTCCCTCTTGCTGTTGGGTTTTCCGTGGTCGTTTCCTCCCACCACTATCAGGTTGTGAAAGTTCACAACTTTTCTTCTTAAGCTTTTTTTGCTCATCCTCCACGTTTTTTCTTCCCCTTTTTTGGAATCTTTTCCTCCTTCCTTCTTTTCCTTTCCTTTTTTTGTGTAGAGGATACACTCCCCCCCCCCCCCACTTCCCCCCCCCCCACCCTGATGATCTTCCCCCCCCCCCTGAGTCTAGCCGTTCGTTGTGTACTGTGCCACACAAACCCCTGACAGTTTGCATTAACCCCCACAGCCAGACCCAACCTCAAGACGATGTTTTCTCCGGCCCAAGCGCAGGTTACAACCACACTATGGTTTTGGCCACTTTTCTTATTGTGAGGGGAGGCACGATAGTAGTGTCTCCCCACTCTGACCCACCAAGAACACTATGTTTCTTTGGAACCGTGGCCGCGTTCCATGACTTGTAGACGCCCTGTCGACCTGGTGCGGATCATCTTGACGACCCTCGATTCTTGCTCCGTTAACTAGTTGGGGGCTAGTATGTCAACGCCCCCCCCAGCCTTTCACAGGAACCGCGTCCCGTAGACGTATCCTATATCGCCCGACGTTCGTCCCAGGAATGTCCAACAGCCCCTCAGGAAGACTACTCCTTCTTGTCCGATCTTTAGCCCCAACAACCAGTACCTTCCTGTTCAATTCCGGCTCAAAACCACAGCGGCGTCACCCCCCCCCTACCTTACCCTTTTCAGAAATATTGCATAACGAACCCCCCCAATTTCGGACTCTCTCCCTGGTTCATCTCTTAAACTTTTGAAATTTCTTCCCCCTCCCCAAGATCTTGCCCGACGACGGATTTCAAGATTCGGTTACGAGCCGTCTGCTGATGGTTCATTATGTTCCTCTTGTCGGCGTCGGAGCCCGCCTCTTGAATAACCAGATGTATCTTCCCTTATAAAGTCCCGTGGTAATGCTTATCGCCATGAGTCTATAAACTCTTAGAATTGCCCCCGCGTTCGTTTTGGCCCAATCCCCGATCATGATAACCGATTGCCCAATTCAGGGCTCGAAGTGGACATGGGCCTGTTCCTGCATCCAGATGTACATACGCTGCATGCCGGATTCTCCCCCCTTTCAGTACCCCAATACGTATTTTCACGTCTGGACTTGGAATCCCTGGTTAGGAGAAAGAGGCTTGTGAGTGCAGGTCCTCCTGGCTGATAAAATTGGTTTCGAAATGTTTCCCCATTTTAGACGGTTGCCCAGTGCTTTGTCACAGCACACATAGTACAACACAAAGGACTGGCCCCTCCCCCCTCTTCCCTGTCTTTTTTCGACGTTTGACCCAACTCCCAGGTGATCTATACTCAGTGGTCTATTGAACCCGCTCCACCGTCGCGATCATGTGTTAGTCCCGTCACCGGCACATAATCCCCTTAGTACCCCCCAAGCATCTATATCGGACTTTTTAACCCCCGTAACCTAGTGACTTCCCGGAGTAGCAGGTGTCGTTCGTACGGTAAGATAATCGTCACATTTCTCTTTCAAACATTGCAACCACGAAGGTTCGTTGTTGTGCTCGCACTCTTTGAAACATCTCTACGCGCGGGGCCCCTGCTTTCCTCAGCACTGGAACGGAGTAGTGTTCATGTCCCCCAGTCTTGGACCCTACCCCCATCCCCCCCAGCTCGAGGGAACAACTCCGGTGGTAATGTGAAATACGCCCCTTGTGTGGGGTGGAGGTGGGGGTGCATGTTCGCCCCCTTTTTCCAATACTGGTATTACCAATCAATCCAACTTTCCTCGCCCCCTTCTCCATTCCCCGCCCCCAATCTTGCGAGCTCGTCCATGGTTTGCACAGGGTCTTTCTTTTTGCCTGCGGTAACAACAGGCCCCATCCGCGTTCGGAATTGATTAAAACCAGTATGACCGACTTCATTTTATCTTTTCACAGGAAGTTTGTTAGTCTGCCTTATATGCGTCCGAGTTGCAACTGGATACCCATGCCCCAAGTTGTTCCCTCCCCCCTACCCACTACTTGGTCTCCGCTGTATTTCGTGGCGCCACATCACTCCTTCTGCAGGAGCTCCTACCTACTCCTTTGCCCTTCTTCTAGGCTCTGCCCTATTTTGTCTTTTTACCTTACTCCACCAATTTTCCGCTTTTTTGACTCTTTCTTTCTGGGTGACCACTTATCCTTAGTGCGTACCTGTTCTCCCTTTCTTTTTTCGCGGGCCTTTCTCCTCGCCCCGTAACTCCCCCCCCTCTGTGTTTTCCCTCTCCAAACGGATAAACAATCTGGGCGACCTATTGTTCCCTTGTCCCCCCTCGTGAGCGTCCCCCTCCCCACTTCCTTTCCGACGCGAAACACCATCTTTTCGACACAAGGCGGACAACAATACTCTTACAAGTTGAGACTTCTTTGCCGATTCTTGACGGCGGAATGATCCAAAGGTCGGCGCATTGAAATATTCTCTTCCGCGTTCCTGTTTATCATAGCCCCTCCCGAGAACCCCTCGTTTTTCGTTCTTCCCCCCGCCGCATGTGTCTTTCGGCGGCATGTCGGAGATGTTTCCTTCACGCCTCTCCTTTTTGAGTGAAACAATCGCACTTCGTTCTCCGATAACCAGATTCACGTTTGCCGCCGCATTGAAGGACGTTGATGTAACGCTGAGTCGTTTGTTTCACCGAAGCCGTTGAAAGGCAGCTTCCATCCATCGGTCTGACCCCACTTATCCGTAATGATATGACACCGTTTAATTGTCTTCCCCACTGCCGACTGATTTGCTAATCTTTTAACCCGGGTGAATGCCTGTCTAATCCTAATTCCCCGATTCTGGTCTTTCTGCAACTTCTGGTGATTTTTTGTTTCTCCCTGGCTACGATGGCGGAAAACACAGGCCACACGGTTTTCCCCCGCCCCGATTTTCCCGCTTCCCCCTGGCCCTAAGGGGCTATAGGACACACCCCCCCCCCCCCCTCCTCCCAGGAAAGGCGCCCCGAGACAAACCTTTTTTCTCACCCCCCCCTACCCCCCCCCCCCCCATGATCAGGCGAGGTCCAATATTGTTAGAATGACGTCTCGTCAACCCTTCCCTGGTTGTCCTGTCCCCGCGCGCTAGAGTAACATCTTTTGCGCTTTTACCTCGTATCGACTCACACAACAGCATTTTTTCTCCTTGGCGCCCATTAGTCCTCGTTTCCCATTCCTTTCCCTAATCTCACCAGTTAGGGAGGTAAGATCTTTCACCCCTTTTTGTGACCTCCTATGTTTCCCTTCACCATTTCCACATACGTTTTGTTGTTGAAGTCATCACAGCGCCTGATCGTTCTGCCCTACATTTTGGATCGGCCCGGGTGATTAAACCTCCCTCACCTACCAACACTTTTTGCCAAAGGCTGCTTTTGTGAGTTTTTTTGTCTATGACCAAAGTCTCAAACGTTTTTGGACGGCGAGCTTTTGTGATGCTCTCCCATGGTGTTGACCACTGCCGCCTTAAGGCTACTCCCGAGCTTTACCTCCCCCGCCTATTTCCGGGAGGTTTTTCGAACCAAAGCTGGGTCCATAGTCTGTTCCCTCAGTTTCTTCGCGGTTGTTGCCCTAGCCTTGAAACTGTCTTGTTGCGCTCATTGTCTTTTACTCCTTTTCTTTTGGCCATCGGCGGAGGCGGCGTAAACCTCACATCCTACAACTTTGCCTTTCACCCGCTGGCCCTTTTCCTTTTCCCTACCTCCCCAGTCTTTGGTTGACATTCTCGCAAATTTTCCTACCCGACGGGTTGCCAGGCCTTACCGGTTCCCCCTCTCCCCCCCTTGCGAAGCAGACTTCGGTCTACCTCAGAACCCTTGGCCAAGGCTTCGGAGATGACCCCCCCGCCCCTAAATTTTCTTGTGCTACTTACATGCGGCTCAGGTTTGTACCACTTTTGTTCGTGTCGCACTCCACTTCCAGATAGATTCCTCTTTTTTGCTACCATTGACGTACGATCACATACTGCCTACATTGAATACCGCATCAAGCAAGTTCTGTGCTACCCTCTCAAGTATATGAGTTGCTCAGTCTATCCCATTCCAATCGAAGCGCATGTTCAGGGACCTCCCCCCCCCCCCCGACCCCCCTCCCCCCTCCCCATCCCCCACCCCCCCCCCCCCCCCCCCCCCCCCCGCCCCCCCCCCCCCCCCCCCCCCCTTCCGTCCCCCCTCCCTCCCCCCCCCCCCCCCCACCCCCGCCCCCCCCGCCCCCCGCACCCCCCCCCCCCCCCACCCTCCCCCCCCCCCCCCCCCCTCCCCCCTCTTCCCCCCCCCCCCCCCCTCCCCCTTTCTCCCTACCCGCACCCCCCCCCCGTCCACCCCCCCCGCCCCGCCCCCCCCCCCCCCCCCCCCCCCCCCCCCTCCCCCCTCTCCCCCCGCCCCCCCCCCCCCCCCCCCCCCCACCCCGCCCTCCCCTAGCCCCCCCCCCCCCAACCCCCCCCGAACCCCTCCCCCCCCCCCCCCCCTCCCTTCTCCCTTCCTCCCTCCCCCCCCCCCTTCCCCCCCCCCCCCCCCACCCCTCCTCCCCTTTCCCCCCCCCCCCCCCCCCCCCCCCCCCCCTCCCCCCCCCCCCCCCCCCCCCCCCCCTCCCCCCCCCCCCCCCCCCCTCCCCCCCCCCCCCCCCCCCCCCCTTCCCCCCCGCCCTTTCTCCCCTACTCCTCCCCCCCTCCGCCCCCCCCTCCTCCTCCCCCCACCCCTGAGAGATAGTACCAGGCCCCGCCTTTTCCAGTTCTCTCTTCCTCCCTCCCGTTGGCGACGTGTTTTTGACCTCATGGTCCAGGATTTGGACGACCCCTCCCCCAGCACGATACTTAACCCCCCGGTCTAACCGGCTGGTCGAATCTCTTTTGAGACCGTTTTTAGTCCCTCTCCACCCCTTTTATTTGTTGAACGGGCGATGATTTTTTTCAGACTTCTGACATCTCTCACCCTTTCCGCACTCCCGCTTCAGGTGTTCCCCGCCATACCCTCCCTACTTCCCAACGACCAAATGTCTTTTGAAGCATGTACCCCCTACCAAATTTTCTGCAGTCGTTTCTCCTACTTGCAGCTTTCGCTTCGGTCACAGCAAATGCGTGATGATGCCATTTTTGTAGTTCCCCATCCAATACAGTAGCCATAATACCACCCATATTCCACTCGCCCCCTTCCTTCGCTTCTGTCTCACGTCCTTCTCTTCTTACCTGCTCTTTTAATGTCTTCACCTTACTAGCCGTTTGCTCTCCCTCCACCCTCCCGATCTTGCAACCTCTTAAAGGGTTCCTTATCTCTCTTTTCCAGCGCCCATCCTTCCTACGTCTATTGCCATTCCCTTCCGTCTCCACCCCGCCCGTTCCCCATCCTTTTTTTTTTTTGCCTTATTTTTCTCCCCTATTCTGGTCGGCCATCTACGGCTCCAACGCAGATTGCCATCATTCCCTCTCCTATAGGCTTAGTCTTCTACCCCCCCTTCCCCGCTACTACTCCTCCTTCTCCAGACGCCTTTTTCTCTTTTCTGCATGTATATCTCTTTTTACCATCTCTTCCCACTCCTCTGTCCCACCCCCCAGATGTGGTATAATCTCTCCATCCCTTTCGCCTGTCATCCTCCCCATTTACCCCCTCCCCCTCGCCTTACCTTGAAATAATTATCACCCATCTATGTGTTCAACAACATTACATCTACCAATTTGCCCCTCTCTCCTCCATTCGCCTCTCCTCTCCGCTCTGCTCTGTTCCCCCTTTCCTCTCTCATACCTTCCTTTTTTTTAGTTTACATTCTCCACCAACCTCCCACCCGGTCTCGGACACGCTTATTCCGCTCTCCAACGCCTCCCTTTCTCCCTCCTTTTTTGTTCTAACGTGCTTCTGGCTAATTTTCTCTCTGCTCTTCTTCCTTTGCTCCTCACCCGAATCTTCTACTTCACCCTCCCCCATCCTATGAGTTGACCCCCCCCCCCCCTTCTTTCCTCTTTCCTACCATCTCCTCCTACTGAGCGCCCCTCTCCTCTCCCCCCCCCTTCCCGGTCCCGGTCTTCCCCCCCTCCCTTCTCCCGTGTACTTCCTGTTTCCCCCACCCCATTCCTCCTTCTCCCCCCCTCTTTCACTTCATTCCCATCTATCCCCCCCTTCCCGCCCCCTCCCCCCCCCCGCCCCCTCTTCCCCCCCCCTCTTGCTCCCCCCCTCCCCCCCTCCGCCCACCTCTACCACCCTCGCAGCATTATGTTTCCTTTTCTTCTTTCTTCTTCTCTTTTCTTCCTTTTTCTTTTTACCTTTTTTTTTTTTTGTTTTTTATTGGTTCTTGGTGTTTGGTTGTATTTTTTTTTCTTTTTTTTTTTCTCTTTCTTTCTTTTTTTCTTTTCTCTCTCTTTTTTTTTTTTTTTTTTTTTTTTTTTTTTCCTTCTCTCTTTTTTTTTTCTTTTTTTTTCTTTTCTTTTTTTTTTTTTTTTTTCCCAATAAGGGTTTTTCCCTTCCCTCTTCCCGTTTCCACGTTGTTTACCCTCCTTGAAGTGTTATCGTAGGTCGATTGTGATTCCCTTTTTTGTCGGCCTTTTTGTGCCTTGCTTGAGCTTGGACCCTTAGGACACAGGCACACGTTCCAAAAGGCGTCTTGTTTCTCCGTCGGTTAATCTTATCTCTTTGTTTAAGTGAGATTAATCTCCTCTCACTGCCACCCCCTGTTTGTTTGCTACGTGTATACACCCCCAGGACCTGACGTGGGTGTTCCTGTTACAATTTCCGCCCCCTATATGATTGGGGATCACCTGCCCCCTGAACTTTTTCCCCATTTTTGTGACCCATGCCTTTTCCCCGTCCCTACCATTGCGTAATTGCTTAGTGTTTCCACCGGTCGCCCCGCCGGTGCGTTCGGTGCCGAGTTCAAGATGCCCGTCCTCAAAGCGTAATATACGAAGTTTTTTTTCTTTTTTGTTTGACGATGCCATGCTCACGTGCGCTCTTAGCCTCAGGCTATGCTTTCTTCTGGGGAATTTCCCTCCCTGGAGACATCCTGTGATCTTTCAGTTAAGTCCTGGTCGAGTTTGCCCTCAGTTTTTTTTTTTTTTTTTTGCAGTCGTCCCAGGATCCCGTTGCGTAACCACTCCATTTAGTATTTCCCCTTTCACGGCTCCAATGCCACCCGTCACGGTCTGCCCTCCGTTCCGTTTTCTTTCTTATAGAAATCCGGCTTTTTTGTTCGCCTATTACTGCCTCTCTCAGAGTTCGTTTTTTTCGGCTTCTTTTTCCCAAGCTCACTTCCGATACCAGGCGCTCCTCCCTTTTTGACGTTCCTGTTATTGGCCATTTCTTACGCGCGGCCTAGCGTTGTTGCCCCCCGTCGAGGTTAACAGTCGAAGCCCTTTTTTCACCCCAGGTCCCCTTTCGTGCGTGTCCGATTTTCTCTCGCTCGGCGACCATAGCAGTCCCTGAACATCCCTCCGCTTCGTTCCCTCCCCCTTCAACCCTAGGATCAGTGGAGCATATTCTTCATAGCTTTTTTGGTCAGAAGTCTTGTTGATTTTGTCAGAACCAGTTCTAAGTCAGCCCCCCCCCCTGACTTTTATTGATGTGCCCCCCACGACCTTCTCATCTGTCGTGCAAAAATTGCTTTCGCCATGTTTCTTGAACATCTGCACCCCTTGGTGGGGGGGGGAAATCATCTTCTTTGCTAGAGACAGTTTTTCTGTCAGTTTGAGTAGTACAGGCACCTGATTTGTGGATAGTTCCCTACCCCCTGATTTGGGTGAAAGCTTGAGACAATTTTACTATTTCCTTTTCCGTGTTGATTTTGGGGCAAGAGGCGCCCGATCTCGGTTTTTTTCCCTTTTTTCTGTTCACCCCATTTTTTGAACCCAGGCGATTCCGTCAATTCAGATATCCTTTACTTTGCACCAGTGACATGATTTTGACGTTTTGGTCACGACTGCCACTAAGTTTATAGGTAGCCCAGATGCCCCCCTTTTCCCGCACCCCCCTCATGGTGTTTTTAACGACGTTTCGTTTACGCTGCAGTGCCCCCTGTTGTTTTCTGTGTGGGTTTCTTTTGGTCCCTCCACCCAATCATTCAGTTGTGTTCACAGGAACGTGGAATTCCCGGTCACCTCTTGGATACATACTGCTTAGGTTTGGTGAATTTTTCCCCTATATTTTTTTTTTTCTTTTCCTTCCTCTACTCCGGTTGTTGGACTTTATCTCTCCAAATTACCAAACCCGTCTCAAGGTATCACACGCAGCGATGTCACCCCAACACCTTTACTTTTAGTTCTTCCCCCTTTCAGTAAAAACCACGCAAGTCATTCTTGTATAAGGGCCCCATCTTTCCTGACAGGTCAGTCAACTGTTGGCCCTTCTGAGGTGGTTCCCCTCCCTCTTCTTAGTGCAGTCGTGGACCAAACTAACCTCCTGATTGAGCTTTCCTTTATGAGCCAATTTGCGATCGCGTGTCACGAAAACTTTTTGCGCACTTTTGCAGCGAATCCGTAAGTCCCCTGCCCTCCGTTCTTTTTTACCTGCTGACTACTTGCAAGCATTGCGGAACCCCTTTTTAGTCCCCCTTTTTCTCAATTATAATCAGTCCCACAAGATTTTTTCCCTTGTTCCGCGTCCGTCGAACTATACCGACATCCAACTTTTTGCACCGGTGTCCCCCTCCACTATAGTCCCCTCCATTTTCCCTGACATGTACGAGATTCCCCCCCTCCCTACAAACCCTTCTTCTTGATCTCGCGAACTGGTGGTTTCGTTTTTTCCAATTCCCCCCCCCCCCCTTCAGGAACGTCCCAAGC
>Ga0179591_1379685_pt1 | contig 17561 bp, 19 predicted proteins | sample CZOMad2_1_08_16f_FD_182891 | JGI IMG/M metagenome (GOLD analysis project Ga0179591, IMG submission 182891) | Vadose zone soil fungal communities from Angelo Coast Range Reserve, California, USA - CZOMad2_1_08_16fungal (PacBio error correction) | ecosystem: Environmental > Terrestrial > Soil >... | reverse complement strand
TTGTCCCTTGGTTCTCTCATCAAGAGTTTAAGAGTCGATAGCCCTTGACGCGTCTTTACTCGACGAGAGAGGTCCCCCACTAAGTGGCCTAGACACCTTTAGTGGTTAGGAACAGATAGGTGGACCGACCCCCTGCCCTGCGAAGCCTCGCCCCCTCTCCCCCCCCCCAGACCGTTCCGATCTCGGCGGCGCGAGGGTGGAAGTAAAGGATGGTAATTAGCTCATTCGGGTTATGTCGCGACTTTCGGGGCGCAGCTCTCCAGAGCCCCTTTCCCTTCAGAGATGCAAAATCCCATTGCCCCTCCTCACTTCGTCCATAGTTTCAGCAACAATACGGCTTTATGCCGGAGAGATAGTCCTCGCCCTCTTAGTTGATATCTCAGACCCTTCCAGGACTACATTTAGTCCTATCTTCCGTGTCAAGGTGCGTTTCTTTACTAAGACCGGCACCAGCGAATCGATTCATGTCGTTTTTTTCCTTCCCGAGCTCCTTGACTTCTTTTTGGGTGCAGGAGATTCATCTTTAGAGACGTCCCATTTGACGTTTTCATGGCGCGTCTTCATCCTTATTCATTCCCGCTCACCGCTCCGCGCCCTTGTCCACGCGCTAGCTTACTTCCCCCCTCCTCTGTGCTCTGCCGTTTTCCTTAGGAACGCAGACTTAGGGAGAAGTCTTTTGGACGCCGACGTCTCCTCCCCCCCTGATTCATTCTTTTTTCAGGATCAGCTCCGATCTCCCGCGTCCCCCCCCTCTTCCTATAGGATCTAGATTCCTCGAGAACGATGGCCCTTTTGTCCCCCCTGAGCTCTTTTTTCTGGAGTTCGTTCCCCCAGCGACCCCTGATCCCGCTCGAGGGATTCACTTTCAATTTGAGCCCTGGCTACGCCCGGCAGTAGGGTGCAGTTCCCCCTTAACCTCTAAGCTCCCCTGTTTCTGAATCTTGAGTCGGCGCCCTGAGTCTCTTTCTTCCCCCTCCCCGACTTGATCTGCTCTCCGATGCAGTACAGTGCGTCCAGCTTTAGAGAGATCGCCCCAAACTTTTCCCTCCCGCGGCTTCGCTTCGCTCCTCGAGTTCCTCCCCAAGTAGATGCTGAGCTACGAATCTTTGCCGAGTTCTTTGAAGCACCCATTATTTTTGCCTGCTCCACCCCCCCACTTATCGTTCCGGCAAAGCCCCCCAGGACCCCCTTTCTTTATTTGTCCGATCGGAAGAGCTTTGGTCTCTTCTTCACGCTGCCAGGTCCTTTTTTCCAGAACCCCATGTCGTAGCTCAACCTTGTAGCGTGAGATTGAAACAAGGTCTAGGGGGCGTAATCCTCTCAGGTCTTCCTGATTGGTGTTCTCCCCTTTTCCCCCCATAGAGACTCCTCCCCCTTTACGGCAGTCCTGATCTGCGAATTGATTCTCTCTAGCCCCTCGGAAGGCGTCTTCGTCTCTTCCTCGACTCATTCCGAGTAGAAGACTTGCCTCGGTCGAAGCAGCCTCCCCCTGAAGTCTCGCTTGATGACCCCCCCCCCCCCCCCCCCACTTTCTCAGGGTGCAAAGTCTGAGTCTCCTAATCCGCGCCCAGTAAATTTGAGAGGGATATATCATGGGCCGCTCTGCCCCCTATTCTCCGAGATGTCATTTTGTGCGTGGATCCTCGGTTCTCCCCCCTCCCAGGTGCATCGCGTGCGACCCCCGGTTGATCTCCGACGAAAGACCCTTTCCCGCCCTTCGTCTTTCACATGTGGACAGACCTCGGCGGACGCCCCCGACTTCCCCGTCGCGCGCACACGACCATTTCGATCCTTCCCCTCTTCTGGCCTATTAGCTCTGAAATCGGGCTGCTTTCCGAGGTTGTCGAGTTGGTTTTCCCCCCCCTTTTATGTCCCTTCTTTTTGAGGCTTTTCATTGTCTCAGTTCCCCGACGGCTCTTGACGACCACTGTGGAAGCAGACCCAGGCCTCCCCCCCCCTTCGACAAACTCTTTTGTTCCGTTCTTGATCGAGGCGTATGGAACCCTCCTTCTTTGAGCTGGTTGATCCGTGCGCCCCAAGCTTCTTAAGCTTTCCCCCCTCCCCCGGATTCCCCTTTAATATAGGCGGAGTTCTACGAGATTAGAAAGTTCTCCTCTTTCCCTAGATGAATGTTTGCCACGCCGCGTTGATCAGCGTTTCCCCATAGCCATGCATCGCCAGCGTTGAAAGATGACCCCCCCGCCCTCCCCTCCGGTCTCTTGCCCTCGTTAGACGTGCCGTTGTTGTATGACGCCTCCCCTCCGCTCTTGACCTGGATTCCCGCTCTGACCGAGTCAGAGATCTCTCCTCATCTTTTTTTTGTTTGTGCTCAGCGTCATGGCTAGGTCTGAAGAATGTCTCTTCATTCCTCGCACTCCTCAAACCCCCCCCGTAGAGTACTTCGTGAGCTGGGCTTCGTCTAAATGTCCGGCAGCTCCTCCCCTCTGATCAAATTGCCCCCCCCCCATTGGAGATTTCCCGCTCTCGTGCGTTTCCCTGCATATGACTAGGCTTGAACTGCATCTTCGCAGTTCCCCCCCTGACCCTCCGGAAGCGAGAAATACGCGATTTAGATGACTCCCCTGTCCCCTCCCGGCATGCCTCCCCTTTCCGCGAGAAGGCCCAAACCTGATTCCCCCTCCCCTCTTTTCGCTTTTTATAGACTCATAAACGGCACCCTAGTGTGCCTCCATTTTTGCCGCCTTTGCAGAATTTAGGGATAAAGGCCTTCGGTCTCGTTCAGCTAACGGACCCCGTATTTCACGCTGACACCGCCCATAAGAACCCTTTAACTTCTCCGACCCCCGCGGCCTGTAGATAGAGGTTTTTTCGTTAATCACTTGTTTTTTGTACTCTTCCCGCGAGGGAAATTTTTCGCCCAGAGTTGTCACAGGAGGACCCTCTACACCTTCCAAGCACGTGGGTAGTTATGATGTCCTCTTCTTTCTCGCTTGAGTCTCGCAAAAAATGCCTCCTCCCTTGTCTGACCCCCTCTCCAAGGAAACCCACTTAAGTCTCGATGCGCAGATTGAAAGGAATCTCGGGAACATTCCTAGATCCCCCCCCTCTCCTTTTGACGCTTCAATTAGGAAGCCCAAGATATCTTTGCAAGTGCCCCACGTGTCCTAATATCCCTCTCCTCCTGGGCCGCGCTCGCTGCAGAAAGATTGTCCCCCCCCGCGCGCCTTCCCTGCCGAATACGCGGATTCCTCGAGATAATTCCAGACGGCATTTTTCCTGAAGAGAACCTTCTTTCTTCGTCCTCTTGGCCCAGATATCCCCATCGATAGACCCCAGTAGCCCCGTTCTCAGTTCTTGGTGCCTCACTCTTTGAACTTTTCTTTCCGCTCCTTTTTGTGGTCTTCCTCGACCTGTCTCTTCCTCGACCCTAATCCCAACTTATCCGCCGAGCAAACCCCCCTTTTAGGTCCCCTCTTCGTTTCTAACTCCTTATAATCGGGACTTCCCCCCCCCCCCTTTTGAGTCTCCAAGGATTAAGGCGATCCGCAGGATGGCCACTTCTTTTCTCTCATGCCTCCCCCCCGTCGGGTGAGCTTTTAGAGATGCTTAAGGCGATCCCCCCTTGCCTTTCCCTAGGAGAACCGCCCCCAGATTCGCTTTATCCTTATCCCTCCTCGCTCTCAGGTGGGGAATCATGCCTCCATCCATGTCCCCCCTGACTTTGTAGTTGCCGGCCTCGGTTCTGGGTACTTTCCCCCCCTGCGCAGGCGTGATGCCTTGTCTTCCGTTTCAACTAGGCAATCCATTTCCCGATGTTTTTCCCCTAGCGAGAACAGAGCAAGCCGGTCAACTCGTTCTCTCGGGTCCCCTGCGTCCCGGCGAGATAGAGTCTTCCCTTCCCCCCTGCAGTTTTCGAAACGAGCTCTTACGCGTGGGTTTGATTTCACCGGGGCCCCCACACCCCTTTCCCCCCCTGATCTAAAGACCGGCGAGCATCCCAGCTAATTCGTCTTTTCCGATCGGCAAATAATAAAAACCCTCTCGATTTCCCTTTAAGAGCGCCACGGGAGTGGAAGCGGTTGTTTGAGATTTGGAGATGGCGCAAGCCTTGAGACCCCCCGTTTCTCGAACCTTCCTTCCCGCAGAAGTCTCGAGTGAATTCTCGTATGGTTTTTTTCGGCTCCCCCCGCTCGCGTCAGTTGAAGGCGGAAAGATGGCTACCCTCAGGGCGAATCTGAGTGCGTTTGAGTCCCTGTAAGCTAAGCCCTTGCAGTCAGCGCATGCCGACCCCCCTTCCCCGGCGCGCTACGATTCCTCTATATGTCCCTCCCTATCCCTACCCCAAGTCCCCCGATTTTTTTTGCGATTCGGAACTTCGGCTTCCCGTCCTTTTTCTCTCGTGAATGGTTGGAGATTTTTTTTTCTCGCCCCCGAACTCCAGTCGTATCACTCATCACTTTAAATTCGATTTCATCCTCCGTCCCCCCGATCCTCCTCTGCGCAGAGAATGGGAGTCCAGGGGAATCGGCGGTACTGACCCCTTTTGTTGCGGCGGGAAAGGCTGGTAGGAAACCCTCCTTATGCTCCCTCCGGAACTTCAGGCGCCGGAGAAGCTCCCTGCTTCAACGCGCAACCTTATTCTTCCCCCTCTTAAGCGGGAGGAGACCCGCCTCTCTTTTCCCCCCCCACTTTTTTCAGCCAACCTCAGTGTTTGGTTAGAGAGGGATGTTACGTTTTCACCCTACGTAGAGCCCTCACCCCCCTTGAAATTCGCGAGATTTCGGCCTTGTGGAATATCGTTACCCTGTTCCCCTTAAGTCCCCTTGCCCGTCTTAATAGGTGGTGAAGAACGTTGTCCTCCGCCCCCAAGGTCCTAAGACGCCGATTTCCCGACTTCCTCCTTCCGCCGCGTCGAGCTTTTTCCATCGATTCGAATTTTCGTGTTTCCCCTTTAGCGGGGCGCATGCGCGATTGATTCCTCCCCCCCTCCCCGCAATTGAACATTCCCTTAGGGCATCGCTCCCAGTCTTTTCAGCGACGAAGTCAGAAAAACTTTGAAGTTCTTCTTTTTTCCTCTCTTGCTCGTTCTCATATATCTTAAGGACGCTTCCCCCGTTTGCTCTGGGCGCGTGTACCAGACTTTGCGGTCCCCCTTATGTTAGGAGGAGCTGTCGACCGCAGTCTCCTCTTCTGAGGATGGTAGGCTTAATAGTAGAATAGAGGCCTCACATCTCTAGGGTCCAGGATACTTCCCAGGAATAAAGCAGAATGCTCCCTCCCCTCTTGGGAATACTTTCTCGTTTTCGCGTCGCGAGTGCTTTTGTCCCCTCTCTAACTCTTACGACGCCCTTGGCCATTTTTCTTTAGTCATTCTTCTTTCCCCTTTTTTAGGATCCCCCCTGCCGAGAGCCAGTCCTAGGGAGACGTTGCCCCCTCTCTCGTTCTTTATCAATTATTGTCGCCGCGAGGACGCCCCCTTTTCCCAGCGAGTTCCCCGAGATGTTCACTTTTCGTTAGAAAGGAACCCGGAGCTTTTATCGTCTAGAGCTACGGACGTGGCATCAAGCGACTAGTATTATATGAGTGAGATTTTTTCGTCGAGTTTCTAGCTCCGAGATTCTTCCCAAGTTCGGCGGGATCCGACGGTTCTTTTAGACAGACCGCCGAAGGACTGGTTCCGGTCACCGTGCCCACCTAGACGGCCTAAGCCGACAGTAGTTCCTATTGAGAGGATCAGGACTCCCCGTTCTCCCTGCGTCCCCCCCCCACCCGAGATTTTCATCGAGCCTTTTGCATCAGGCGCAGACTCCTAGATCCTGCCCGCTGCAACACGTCCCTCTTTTTCTTCGCGCTCGAGCGCCTCATTCTCTCGCCGAAGCAACGCCGTGAACCTGCTTTAGGTCACGTTTTTCGCACATACCCCTGCTGTGCCCACTTTCGGTGCTATCGAGTCATGAAAACTGAAACCTTTCCCCCCAGTCTCGTTCTTCTCCTCTCTTTTTGCCGAGACTGATTGGCGAGGTGGACTTTCTGTAGTTTGACGACCCATGTAGTAGTGAAAAAGTTGGCTTGGAAAATATCGTTGCGAGATGTGCCCCCCTGCTTTTTCCCTCCGTCCCCGGGTCCTCCCCGGTGCCCCCGAGCCGATCTTATCTTCCTGTCCCCACGCCTCCGGAATGAGCGTCCCCCTTCCGATCTTCTTTCAATCGAAGTCCCCAAAGCGCGGCTCCAGGCGAGGAGTTCTCGATCTTTCCGCGAATTTTCCGACGGTCTGTTGAAGCGCCCAGCCGAGCCCTTGTTGCCCCTCCTCTGGGGAACAATTGGCGTGGCCCTTTCCCCTAGGCTTTCGAAATTTTAATTTCTGAATTTTTTCGGGATTAGCCGCAGATATGAAGATCCTATTCCTTCTGCATTTCGATCAGAGTAATTTTTTTGCATCCGATCCGAACCCGGTTAAGGCCTCTCAAAAGAGAGGGCTCCCCCTGAACCACCCTCTCCAGTTTTTTCTTGAGGAAGTTGGAACCTCCTATCGGACAGAAAAGAGGTCAATCGTTTCCCGGTTCCTTCTCCCAAAAGTATCCCGGCGAAGAAATTCCTCGCTTCATCTCGATCTTTCATCTCCATCCGCCCGAGGGAGACTAGAAAGCTGTCCGCGGACTATGAACACGGTCTTTTCTCCGGGTCCAGATCTGCCTTAGAGACTCTTCTTTTTTGTATCCTTCGAAAGACCCTGAGGCTACCAGACACAGGACCGAGAATCGGTCCCGTTGATTAGAGGAGCTTCCCATAGGAGAGGAACCTTTAGTCTTCCCCCTCTGAGTAGTTGAGCCTTGAGTTTCCTCGGATTGTTTAGTCGGTCTAGAACTAGGAGGCCGTCTTAATCGATCCCCTTCCCCCCCGACTTTTCCCGACTTCGGCGGTTGCCTCGTGCGATGCTCCAACAGGCTTTTGGGAATCGCGGCCAGTACACACCCCCCTCCCCCCCTGCTAGACCATTGAGCTCGAAGACCGTGAAGCCCAACGTTCTTTGGATGATGACCTGCTAACATCCCCCCAAACCCCCCCTCGCGACATGCTCATGACGAGCCGAAGATGACTGCCTCTCCTCCATCTCCTCCTCCTTTTGTTGTTGGTGTTCATTTTCGGCAGATTTCTTTAGCCAGCGTCATGTCCTCATGAAGCATGTTCCCCCCCGAGGAATGGCGGCGGTCTCTAATCCCCCCAGTTCTGCGTGTCCCTCCCTTCTTTCGAGCTCCAGGGTCTTTCAGACAGGCGACTTCCTGGTCCGGTGGTCCCTGCTCCGTTTCTATGCAGCTGGGTCTTAAGTTTCCTCTCTGTCTCCCCTCCGGGAGCCTTCCCAACGCGTCTTCTTCATGGCGCCCCCTGTCCGCGGTAAATCCGCCCCGTTTTTCTACTCCCCGGTTTCGAACAGCTGCAGTTACCCCCGCCTCCGGCACCGACCATCGCCACGAAGACGTTGCTCGGATTCTCATCACCTCACCCCTTCGACGGCGTTGGTCTTCGTCTTGTTTTCGTCACGCCGGCTACCAGGGAATGCACCCCCCATCTATACTCCCTCGGGGCCGACACTATAAACGCGACATCTTCATCCTCCCCCACCAGATCTCCTCCATCCGCGGCGGTCTCTCCCCCGACTTCTTGACTTCCGTCTACGAGGGGACCTCTTTTCGAGTTCGGAAAATGTTTCTAAATTCTCGCCCTTGGCTCGGCCTTTTCGATCACCGACACCTCTCTTCCAGAAATGGTATGAGCAGAAACCCTTCTTTCCGCCTCCCCCCCCCCCCCTAACCTTCAATTTTCTTATCGGGCCGCCCGGGCCGCGACTTCCCCTATCCCTATGTCGCGCACTCATTTCCCTTTTGACGCCCCCAATGAAACTTATCCCGATCAAGATCTGTCTGACCAAGACATGAGATCCTTTCCGTGATGTGCCCCTCCTGCAAAAGAGGCACTGTATGAGAGCCAGTCCTTTTCCCGGGCGGCTCTTTTATATGAGATATCATCCTCAACCCCCCCCCCCAGCTGTAGACGAAGCGACTGATTTCTAAGTGAACACTCTTTCAGATAGGCCAACCTAGCAGAGATTCCAAAAGAGTAGATGGCACTCTACTATCGAAAATACCTGTGGCCCTCGGCCATTGGGGTTACAGCTGACAATGTAAACTTCCTCGAAATCCCCTCCCTAGGTCCCCGAGACGCAACCCCAGACAACACCCCCTTGTTTCCTCCGGACCCGAGCCCATTTCTTTTGCTCGATTTTATTCCTATCCTCTTAGGGCCCCCCTTTTACTGCGTCGGCTTCTGAAGGACTTTTCGCCAGTTCCGGAGTGTTTGAATCCCTCCCTGAGGCGCTAGGCGTCCGACTTTTTAATTCCCTCTTTCTTCGGCCCCCTTTTTGGCGTGCGCGATTTTGACGTGCATTGCGCGCAGCCGACCCTTGGTGGTCCTAATTCCGCGCCGAGCCCGAGTCCCTCGCCGCCCGGCCCGGAATGATGTGAGGGTTTCCAGAGTCTTTCTCAGTCTGCCATGCGCCTGGGCATCCTTTTTTTTTTCGGTTTTTCCCCCCTAGGAATTCCGGCGTAGCCCGCTCAAGCGCCTTCAATCCCCGATGACGCTCGGCGCTGTTTTCGAGTTAATTCCCCCCCCCTCGGGCCCGATCAAGCTTACATGCAGTTCTGAAACTGCAGTTTTCGAAGAGTTTCGTCTTCTCCTGGCTGCGCTACGCGGCAATACATTTCTATCTTTTCCCTTTCGCGCGGCATAATTGACCTTTTCTCCTGAATCTTTCCCGATCCTTTGAAAACGCTCCTCCCAAAGACTCCGTTCGCGCCTTTCTCTTGCTTGGAAGTCTGTTTTCGTTGCATCGTCTCATGCTCAATTCTGCCCGAGATGAAAACTCGAAAAGGGTCACGTAGCGGCGCGTATTCCTGGACCTATAGGCGGCACCTTCGATCCTTTACGACTTGATTACTCCGACAGGCGATCGACCGGAGTCTTTTCGCTTTATGGCGCAGTTATCATGACAGAGGTTCCCCCTTTTCCCTGCGACTGCTGAGCGCTCTTTTAGCGCATCCCCCTCTTATCGGCTCCTACCCAAGACGCCTCAAGTTGTTCTTCCTGGCTTAGCGAGGACCATTTTTCGGCGCCCGGGTCTCGTTGATGGAGGGATTGACCGCCTCTGCTTCCGCCCGAGGCCCAATTAGACTCCTCCTCCTCCACCCCTACTTTAAAGAATTTCTTAATCTCTTCTGACTTTCCCGCTTCTGGTCTCGACGAGCGGTTTGTCGTCGTGTCCCGCTGAATTGAAGTTGGTGCGAGTTTGCCTCTCTGTCTTCCCCCCCCGATCTGCGATCCAGAAGTACTTCACTCCCCTTCCTGGCGCTCCTGAGTCGCTCGGACCCTGTCCCCTTTCTTGTCTTTTAGGAGAGACACGAAGAGATGCCCACCATATTTTCCTCCCCAAGTTCTTGTTTGAGTAGATAGTGGCCCTCCTTTCAAGCCGCGGAAAGGGAACTTCAGAAAGTTGACAGAGGAGAGCCTTGGGTTTCCCTCTTCGCGAGGGGTATTGGAGCGACTCAGGCCCTTTTAATCATGAAGGAAGTGTTCCCTTCTATTCCAGACCAGCTACCACGCCTAACCCGATTAAACCGTCATTTAATAACTTCCCCGAGTCTCCCTTCCGATGCTCGGGTACCTTGATATTCTTCACCCCTCATGGTTTCTCCTCCGTGGCCTTTCCCCATAGTAGGGTTTTGAATTCCTAGCCGATCGAGAGCCCTTTTCTCAAAGAACCACATTACCAGAAGAGTTTCGGGCCCGCCCCTGGGTCCCCCCGCGATTCCGAGATGATCAATAGTTTCCATCCCCTTTAGGGAGCGAGGAGATTGAGTATCCCTAGCCACGAACCACGCGAACACTCACCCACCCCTCTAGGACCGACGAGACGCTGAATCCCCCACGCGCCAACTCCCCACCCAGCGCCCTCCCTCCGACCCTCAGGCACGCCGCAAGCGACGGCTCACAACCCCCTCCCCCCCCCTCTCCCCCATTCCCCTCATCCCGATCCTATCACCCCACACCATTTTCAACCCCCCTGCCCACTTTTCTCCCTTTCTCCCCCCCTCCCCCACCGCCCTACACCGCATCCTCGCCCAACCGCTCTCCCCCCCCCCTCCCCTCCATCCCCATTCCACCAGCCTCCCACCTAACTCGACTATTCTCACACCTGACCACGTCCCCTGCTCACTCCGCCATCTCCCCCCACCCCTCTCCCCATACCTCCCCAACCCCCCTTACCTCCCCCACATACCCGCACATCGAACCCACCACCCCCCCATACACAAGACACCCTCCCCCTCCTTCCTTCCCCTCCCGACCCAGCTTCCATCCTTTCCCACACCTCCCCCCCACGATCCCCCCCCCCCCTTCCTACCCACCCCCTCCATCCCCACCCCCTCTCCCCTTACCGTCCCCTCCCACTATCCCTGCTGTCCCCCGCCTTCCCCTCCCTTCTCTCCAACCCCTCCCACCCCCCCGACTCTAATCCTCCTTCCGCCTTACCCCTCTCCCCCACACTGTTGCTTACCCTCTCCCCTCCCCTCCCACCCCTCTTTCCTCCCTTTGCCCTCCCGCTACTAAAACCTCACAGTCCCCGCCACTTCCCCCTCATCTCGCCCCCCCCTCCTTCCCCACCCTTCACCGCCCGTAATTCCGATCAACCCCCGTCTACCATCCCCCCCCCGCCCCCACCCCCTCTTCCTCCGTCCCCCCCCCACCTCCCGAACGCCCCCCTCCCACACTCTACCCTCCCTTCCCACAAACAACCCCCCTCATCCCCACCCCCCCCGTCCCTCTCTTCCGCCCCCCCACTTCCTACCCCAACCTTACCCCTACTTTCTCCCCCCCTAACCCTCCCATCAAACCTTCCATTTCTGCCCACTCTACCCCCTATGACCTCCCCCCTACTCCCCCCCCTCCTTCTCCCACCTTTGTCTCCCCCCTCCACTTTCTCGCCCACCCCGCTTCCCCCCTACTCGCCCCTCCTCCCCCATCCCAGCCCCTACTCCCTTCTTCCCCTTTCCTTCCCTTTCCTTCTCTACCTGCCCACCACCCCCCCTCGCTTCCCCTCTCTTCCCCCCCTCAAACCCCCTTTCTACCCTCCACCCACCCCACTTTTTTTCTTTGCCCTCCCCCCTCCATTCTCACAAGCCCCCTTTTCCCACCCTCCTACCCCCCCCGCCCCCCCCTTCTGTGTCCCAAGCGGCGAATTTTATCCATACTCCTCTCCAACTTACTTCGAGCCGTTACTGGCGGGAGTCCCCAGGAGACCTCGCCCGCCCAACGTAGCGGGTAGAAGACGTATTTTGCCCCCCATCCCTATTCCCAATCGATGCCCCCCAGTCCTCTTAGAGCCAGAATTCGGACGTTTTCATGTTTAGAGACACTTCCTTCTTTTTTCCAACTCTTTCCCCCGGTCCCCCCAGCTTTCAAAGAATCTCTCTTCGCTGAGACCGGTGTTTTGAAGGATTCAGTGAAGATCTGTCACCTCAACCCCCGCCCCCTGGAGGTTTTCTAGTGTGGGATGCAGATCTCCCCGCTCTTGGAATAGTTTCCGCCCCATCTCTAAGTTTGTCTAGTTGTTTAGACAAGACTCTTTATGAGAACACCCCGAGTCCTCAGCTCCAGTTGCTCTTAATTTCGGAGAGCTGATCTCTCTTTAAAACTTGTACACTGACTCTCAGCGAAGCTTATAGGATTTGAGATCCTGGCCTCTTCTTCCGGTTCACGAGTCACACGTAGAAGTCCCATCTCCTGGCGGGCGCAGTCAGGGATCTGAAGGGAACCCCCCCAATTTTCCCTTTCTCCTTGCCATGCCCCTTAATTTTCGAGCCTCACTTCTCTTTTGTTCTCATGAGAAAAGAAGAGTTTTAGAAGGATATGTCCAGTTACTATTCTTAAAGGGGAACATCCCTTATTCCAGATTTTTTCTCTTTTAACTCGTGTATGGATTAGGGCCGTGCTTCTAGAGAGACCTTCCCCGATCCTATTAGAACTCAAGCAAGATTCGGTAGGCCGTTAGCGGCTCCGAAGACCAGTTGAAGTTGGAAAGGACCCTCGTCAGAGAGATCTTTAAAGAAACCCCTCGTTCCCCTGAAAATGGTTTCGGGAGTTTTCTGATCTACCTCATTTTGTGGAATTTTCTCCAGTCGACGTCCCCGTCCACCTGTTAGTAGATCCCCAAGGGTCGTGTCCACTCGAGTCTCTGCTCTTTTCCTACTTGGCATTCGGAACCCCGATCAGGTCCGGATCTTGGTATCGGTGGGCGAACTCACTTCAGTCAGGCGCTCCCCCCATTCCTTCAGGTCTCGATTAATCTCGCTTCATCTTGAAGTCGAGGAATTCCCCTATCTCTCCTTCCCAAGGTGCCAAGCGCACAAGAATCACAGAAGGTGCTGTCCCCCCGTGGTAGTTTAACCCCTTTTTCGGGCTTCTCGGCTTCGAATTTTCAGAGCACCTAAACTTATTTATTTCCCTATATTCCGATGCACTCCCTCCCGATTGCCAATCAAGGCGGAATAGATAGTCCTGCAGTTAAGTTGGTGAAGTGGATATCCGTTATGATAGACCCAGGATTAAGACTACTCATCGTTCACTGTTATAGAATGACTTAATTCCTCTTCGTGCTTGTGCGACGGCAGGTGACTTTTAAGTGAACTTTCCACTCCTTTCGGATGATTTAGAACTAGTTATAGCGGTCATTTCATCCATTAGTAGCCCCCGCTGGGAGGATATGCCCGATGATATCCCCTGAACTTCTTGATGATTCTTTTTTGCTTTCCGAGTTTTATGCCTTTTCTGCCCTTTCCGTCATTCCCTTGTAGCCGGCTTGATCCGACCTCGTCCGAATTCAGCTCTTTTTACACCCAGGTGTGTATTTGATGACTCTTTCCCCTTTCTTCTTGACACTGCTTGCGCTGGCGAGGTTTCGGTGAGGAACTTCTTCGTTTTTTCCCTTCTGCCCCCTCCTTTAGAGCCCCGTTCTAACTTTTTACCTACGCGGTACTCGTTTCCCCCTTCCTATTCTTTCAGATTGCTTTGCAATGATCCTGTTTCGAGATGCAGTTTCCGCTTTCCTTTTGATCGTGCGCATGCCCCAACAGTTGGAAATCTGAACAACCCCTCTCTCTTTAGCCCCTTTTCCTCGAAATCGGCGACGCCCGTCGGTCCCGAGAACTTTTTTTCTTTTTTTCTTTCCTTTCACCATGAACGGCGCGACATTTTCATTCACGATCCGCTTCTCGCGATTTTACCCTTTATCAGTTTTTTTTCTTCATCTCCCCTTTTTTTCTCCGTATGCTTCCTTCAAGCATGTAGTTTTTTTTCATGGTGATTATCTTCTCCCACCTTAAGTGTCTTCGTGTGCGCATTTGGCTTTTCCATCTCCCCCCCGTTTTGGGGCATCTGTCAACTTCGTGGAGTTTTAGATTTTTTTCGCCGTGAGCGTCAGCTGGAATCTTTGACCCCCCACCCTTTCTTCAAGCAGATAGTCATTTTTTTTCTCTCGATGACTTAAGCCCCCTCTGCGATGAGACTTTTCCCTAAAAGATGAAGGATTCCTCGCGCCTTACTACACCGCCCCCTCCTCTCAGATTGTTCCTAGATTTAGTTAGATCCCCTTCCACCCCTATTTGTATGGTTGCGGCGCACTTGGTCGGTACGTTCTTGCCCGACTTTCATTCACCTCGGAAGCTAGAAGGAATGAAATTTTTTTAGACCTCTGCCTTCAGACTCCCCTTCAGAACGCTTTCCGAGACCAGCCCCGCTGCTTTATTATAGCCCAAATGTTTTTTTCTGTATCGAAGAAGAGGGCCGACCTCGTGTTAGCAGAAGAGTTCTACTTCTTCACTGTGTTTAACTTATAGACCCCTGAAATTCTTTCGTCGGCATGTATTCCAAAGATTCGTCCTATTCATACACTGAATGACCGACGATGGTGCCTTTTCCCCCACGACACGTCAACAACTTCCCGTTCTTAGCTTTTATTAGTTCTCCCCCCCTGGAATGGCCCCGCGCAATGCAAGTTCTAACATTTTTCCGAATCCCTCTTTTCAGCCCGCCCGTTTCCAGCCCCTGATCATCTCCGTTGTCGCGATTTCCCCCCCTAATCGGTCCCTGAGATATTTGAGCTTTTTACCCCTCGTGCTTCTGAGCTGATAATGCGCTACGCTTAATTCGCTCATGCAGTACGATGCTCTCTCCGCTGTCCTAGTGGCAACAATAGCACGACTGATCTACTTTCCCCATCTTTCTCTTGGGCCTTCGAATTTCCCCGCGAGTGTCGGACTGTCCCTGGGGACCTAACGACATGGTTTGTTCACCTTCTTTCCTGTCGTTTCTCTAAAACCGCCCCTCACTGAGAGCCCTAAGAAAGAACCCCCCGTCCCTGACCCTTCCTTTGTGATAGCCTTATTCTCAATAGGGGTCCGGACCCCCATGGGGGTTCAGGCTCCGCGATTAGGACGATCGTTTCAGAGTGCCCCGTGCAGTGTCTATGAACTTCCCTCATCCTTGGCGCTCGAGCGACTAATAGAAGGCCAGAGACCCCGCTGTCCATCTTGAAGGTCTCCTGCCAGGATGCGCCTGTAAGTCATACGGAGTCTGATCCTTTCCTTCTGCCCTTGGACTAATTGAGATAAACTTGTTCCTCTCTCGGACGCAGGGAAGCTCTCGGAAGCTCGTTCTGTTTGGGTAACTGCTCCCCGTCGCTTCGGAGTTACGAAATTCTCCTGCTTCCCTTCCCCCTTTCACCCGCACATATAAGTTTATGTCCCCTTCAATTTTTCCCCCCTAGAAGCTAGGCCTCTAGATTTGGGACCACAATATCTCCGCGACCCAATGCCCCCCCGTGGCTCCTCCTAATTCTTTTCCGCTTCTCCTCCTCTGGTATCCTCTAGGATGAGTACCGTTATTAGAGACGTGAGAAAGAGCGTTCCGTTCTTCCGCTCCCCTCGAAATTTCGGCGTGCATATTTTGGCAACGTCTTCTAACCTTAATCGAAGTTCAAATAGTCATGGACCCTTTTTCGCGGAAAGCTTTCCTCGTTTTCTATGGCGTCGCTCCCCCCAGAGGCAGCAGACTCGACGCATCACCCAGTGAAGCGCTTAGAGATGAAGTCTTATGCCGTCAGCTCACTCCGCCGTTAGAATTTCTCAAGGAGCTAGTGGCTACCAAGCCGGATTATAGACGAGGCGCTATTGAGCGGAGTTCCATTGCTAACTCAGAATAAAGATTGGTTCCCCTGCCAACATACAGAGCTTTTAGAGAATTCGCCTGTCAGTCCTATTTCATATATCTGCTCATCCGAGCTAAGAGCAGAACCAACCGCACCTCCCCCCCCGTTTTTCTGCAAGAGTGAAAAAGTCTGCGTCACTCTCCTTGATGTTTTTCTACTCTCCTGCAGCGGAGAAAAGAGACTTTTCTCAGATCCGCATAATAGATTTACACATAATTTAGAGACATAACGTTACCACCGCCCTCCCCCTCTAGGCTTCCCGCTGTGAGATTAGTTGGTCGGCTCTTCATTCGCAATTTCAGAGTTCTTTCTTGACCAAAGCGATGGTAGTCCCAACCCTTGAACGTTTAATTAATTATAGATCACCCGCTCTGACCAAACGGATCGAGGTACCATCTATCGAATCCCCTTTCGGAGTCCCAGTAGAGTTTTTAACAACCTCCCTATCTAATATCCTTGTTTGTTTTCGAGAGAATGTCGTTTCTGACTGACCAGCTCCCGGATGTCGTACCTGATATGGCTGACCTGAGCTAGAGATGTTGCTTCGGCTCGGTAGGCGAAGACTCCTGATCCTTCACTCTAAGAAGAGAGTTGTTTAATAAACGATCTTGCCCGAACTGATCCCCTGGCAAGTCTCTTCCCTATCCTGTTACTTACTCATGAGTAGTCTCCCTTTGCGGAGCTCTTTTTAAAGTAACGTGTTCCTCCTTTCAGGAGAGTTCTTTCTTGCTTTTTTCTGCCTTCTTTCATTCTGATATCACCGAAAAATTCCGACGTAGGAAACCCTTTTCACCTCCCAACGACTATCCCCTAGTTAATCCCCCTTTTTATTTCTGATGGAGAGATGGCGCTTCAGATAGCCTGACTGAGCCGACCCTTCTGAAAGGCGCTTAGAGGAGCGTTAGAACGGAGTTTATTTTTTAGTCCTGCGCCGACTTCTCCCCACGTTTCAACCATCCTTTAGAGAATTGGTATTGAGTCTCTTTAGCCATACTCCTTCCATGCTAGAGAGGGTCTCTTTTCTGCTTTACAGGATACGCGACCTGCAGCGCTACTTCTGGGCTGACTTCCCTCCCCGTTTTCATGTCGAGAGTTTAATATTTTGAGTTTTTTTCCTCCTTCGCAAAGAGCCCCATTTCCGAGCAGGGTAAAGTGCGGCTTTAGCCTGAGCACCTCTTTTTATGGCGGCTCTTTGCGCTTCTTACTAGATTGAGGGAGAAGTTCTGTGATGCCCTCTCGCCGTTTCCGGACCTTCCGCTGGTAGGTCGCCCGTTTTTCCTTCAGCCGATCGATCCAGCTCTTCCGAGCTGGGCGAGCCACTGCTGTTCTTCTTGTAGCTCCGCGGTTCAGGAACCGCGCCGAGTTCGCTTGCCTTTCGTCTTGAGCACGATCGACGGCTCTGTGGACAAAGGATTTCTACGCTTCCTTGAGATGGCTAAAGCAATGATCCCTCAGGTGGTTAAACAGTAAATCCGCTGGCCGAAGACTCCCCGCTTCCTTCCCATGGCAGTAGGGCCATTTCAAGGAAAACAGCAAGAGATCCTCTTCATCTCCCGGCGCATTAGCTCCTGCCGCGGCCCGACTGGAACGCGGTCTCTGCTTCGATTTTTTTTATCCCCCCCCCTAGTGCTCAAGACTGGCCTGACGTTCATGAGTCCTTAGCACCAGATGACATTCCTTTGGATCTCCTTAGCTTTCCCTTTCCTCCCTGCTAATTTTTCACCGGTCAGAGTAGAGTCCTAGCGCCACGAGGGGCGTAAACAGGGTTTCGTTCTTCCTTTTCTCTCGCAATCTCTTGAGCGAGTGAGAGAACATGACCGCTTGAACAATTTTCTGCCGGGCCCCAGGGCGGACACCCGTTTATCTGCTCCTCTCCCTCTTTCCGATTCATAGATAATCGGTTCTTTCGATCTATGTCCGCGGAGAACCTTTAAGCATCCTGCTGCGGTCGCCCGGATAAGTCTTAGAGCATGATATTTGAGCCCCGCGGCTTCCGATCCGAGATGGAAGCGCGTATAAGCAGCAGTATAGGTAGCCAGATTCCCCATTTCCTCCGGTTATTCTCATGATCGGAACCAGGGTTGAGATCTTCGGCCGCAAGCCAACTCTCTGTTGTTGCTCATGGGACTGAGCCTCCACCCCTTTCCCCTGCCGCCCTCAGAGTACTTTTTTATTTGGTTGAGTGGCATAGATGTCTTCGACCCTCGTATTCTGAAGAGACTCCCGAGCGTTGATAATTCCCCTTTGATCTTCCAATTGAGACCAGGCCCGCCTTGTCTTCCAGTTC
>Ga0179591_1271754_pt1 | contig 17567 bp, 14 predicted proteins | sample CZOMad2_1_08_16f_FD_182891 | JGI IMG/M metagenome (GOLD analysis project Ga0179591, IMG submission 182891) | Vadose zone soil fungal communities from Angelo Coast Range Reserve, California, USA - CZOMad2_1_08_16fungal (PacBio error correction) | ecosystem: Environmental > Terrestrial > Soil >... | reverse complement strand
ATAATCCGGACGCGAACCCTTCCTCTACGGGGTTTTGTCGCGTGAACCGGCCCTCCCCTCCCCGTTCGGCCCAAAATCCCCTTTCCTTTCCCCCTTCGCCGGTTCCCCGGAATCTGGACTTTGAAGAAATTCGCCTCGTCCGCCCTCTATCCAATCTCGCACCAGCAATAATGCTCACATCACCCCTATCGCGGCGCTACGCAGCATGCTTTTGTTCCACTGCAAGTACGCTCGACTCGCAGTCATGTCGGGGTTCCGTTGCCTGTCTGATTTGGGCCACCGAAAACTCCACCAACCATTTTCCACTTCCCCTCGTTTCCCCCCCCCGAACTGCTCCCCGATCAAACTTAACTAATGAATGAAAAATTTTTGATCGTGACACACCTTTTTTTACGGCGTTGTCACTTCCCATTTAAAATTGAATTTCACATTTTCCCCTTCGTGCGGGTCTTTCAATAATCCCCCTTTTGCACCTCGCAGTCTATCGACTCCCCTTCTTTTCTCCGGTATTCCCCTTTGGGAGTTTTTGACCCCTTGTTCGTGACCCTTTCCTTTTTGTGGAATCGAAACCCTTGGGTCCTTTCACTCCTGCTTTTTTTGCTTTTTTAGGGATGTTCTCTTCATTTTAAGGCGTTTGAGACTATCTCGCCTTTTGCGTTATCACCTTTTTTGATTGCGTAATTTTTTTTTTGGCTTCCTTTCTCTTTTGCAGGCGACCTTCCATTCCCTCATACTTTCCCCCTCTATCTTTGAATGGGGCACGGTCCCTGTCTTTGCAATACGCTTTTAAGTACAAAGAACCCCCCCCACGGGTATGGGTGACTTAGGCGCCTTTTTTCAAGTAGCGCTCCAGGCGTCCGGTCAAAACGCGCTGATCGTACGAACTTCCGCGTTTCTCTCTCTCTTTCCCTCATCTTTTTGGGTAGAGGACACTCGCCTGTCTATCTAGTTTCCACGTTTCTAAATTCTGTTTCTCCTCTGGCCCCGAAGCTTACCTCTTCCCCCCCGTTGTGCTTTGCCGGGGGCGTTGTTCTCTTCGGCCACAGTATCTGGGACTATCCCCCATCGTACAGTTCGCTCAGTTACCGCGCGAGTACGCCCCCCTTCTCCTCTTTGTTATGATACACGCAACTGAGATCTTTTCAAAAGTCCTTCCAAAGGTAGATTACGACCACAAAATTCGTTGAAGTGTTGGCTTTTTAATCAACCTTTTCGATTACACTCGGCTGCCTTCTGATCCCTTCCCCCGGAAAATTCGACAGACTCCCCCTTTCCTCGGGAGATCCTCGGGGCGGCCGATGTCTCTTATGATTTTCGGAGGGTTTTGATAAAGGCCAGAACCCAAGGTTTTTGACCCTTTAATTTGTGTCAAAGATTGGACCCGCCTGTTCACCCATTTTGTGCACTTTCTCCAAGCTTTTTCCTTCCCTTTTCACTTTTTGAGCTAAAAAAGCTCCAGAATTGGTTGGACCCCCCTTAGTAGAGCCCCGGAAGTTGAGTTTTTGAGAGAGTCGAAAATGTACGCTACTGCCCGACCGTGACTCCTCTTCTTTGTTGCCTTTTCCCTCAGTGATCTTTTTTTGAATTCCTCTTCTTTCTTCCCCCAAGAAATGCGCAGTTGCTTGATGTGCCTGTGTAATTCGAGTGTTTTTTTCTCTTGTGTTACCGATAGTGTTCCCTCACCGGCGAACTACTTTGCCCTGTCCCCCTTGGGTCTTTTTTTCTCAAACTGCTTGGCTGGGTGTTCTTGGTCGGTGCCCCCAATCTTTTTTCTTTCTGAGATCCTTTTGACGTCTCCCCGGAGTGATCACATCTCCCCTTTTTCTATGCTCCCATCTGAACCCCTCTTTATTCCCCCCTTCACTACCAGTGAAATTCAAAATTGTCGCCCGATTTCCCGGAGAATTGAATCTCCTCTTTTGCTAAGCCGACCTCCCGTGTTGGTGAAGTCTGGGTGGTGTTGAACCCGTCTTTCAGCGGCGGTTTCCTTCGCGGCCCGTACCGCCGAACCACTCCCTCCCCGTCGCAGCAACGTCTTTTATTCCCTCCTTTAAATTTGTTTGGCAGTTTCCGCAGACTCCCGCGAACACCCCCCGTGCGCCGATCCCGCCACCGTCCCCTATACGAACCAAGACTCAAACCCCTGCCCACCCCAGTAAAGGCTTGTTTGGGGAGACCATCAGTGCGAAACGAAGTGGCCCCCCCCCCTCCGAGATGCTTTGCCTTTTTCAGAGGTTTTATTTCCCTCACCTTAGGTTGGAGAGTCAGAGGATGCGAGGGCATTCGGGCATTTTGCGCTTTCTTTTGTCTGGTGGGTGGGAGCCACTGCCCTTCCTTCGGGCATTTACCTTCATCATTCGTTTTTTTTTCATCTTTTCCGTTTTCTTAACCTACAGTCGCACGTGGTCTACTACTATCATTTTTCCTAGGATTAGTACTACTTTGCCTTTCTGGCCACGCAGGGGCATTTTTTCCCTTCTTTCTTCCCTGGTTCGCGGGGCCCTTCGCCGCCGCTTTCTTTGAGATTCAGTCCTTGCTCTCTCATGGATGCTTTTTTGTTGAGTCCGAGCAAACGTCGTCAGATCTTTTTGAGGGCATTTCGTTTTATCTTCTTTTCAACCTCTCCGGGCCTTTTCTTTTGACGTTGGACCTTGTGCCCTGCGCGCTCTGATCTTAGCTATCAACCTGGAAAGCTTTAGATTACTTCAATTCATTAATGGATACTCTTTTTCCGACTCCTAGTCCCCGTGCTAGTCCCTGCCGCGGCCCCGCCTTTTTTTTTCCTTTTCTTCACAATTCTTCTTCTTTCTCCGTTTTTCTCGCTCCCTTTTTGACCAGACCCGCGTTCTCTGAGGACCATCTTCGTTCATTAAAAAGATCCCTTCAAGTCCCCCGCACCCACTTATTTTTCTTCCCTTTTTTGAACCAAAATTCTAAATTTTTTTTTGCCACTTTTTTCAAGACCAAACACAAGGGTCGTCTCCCCTAAAACCCCTCAAGCGTTCCACTAATCCATTTTAAGTAAGGCGCGCGGGCGACTCAACCGAACCTTACTTTCGTATCAACTAGAAAAAATTTATGTTCATCCCCCTTCCCTCGAATTCCTCGCAACTTTTGGCCCTTTTTATGTTTTGTCCATTGACCCTATCCCCTCCTCCTAGGACCCTTCCGTCTGCTAAACCGCGCCCTTACAAATCCCCGCGGCAATGCATTTCTTGCGTCTCTGGCTCTCCTAGTACAACAACGCTTTCCACGTCTCGTTTCATGCAATAGGCGCTTATTATCATGGGAGTGGAGCCGCTCCTTTCCAGCTCCCTTCTTGCCTCCAAGCTTCCGCACCTCTCTTTGGAATCTTCTTTCCCAACCATTCTATCGATCGCCAAGACCTCCTTCTATTTTTGAAATCGGGGAGCCCATTCCCAGACCCTATGTCCGCGCGTTTTCCGAGATCGGCTGTTCTTACTGCCCCCCTGAAGTTTTTTTCCCCCCGTAAACTTCTTCGGATGAATCAAGTCCTTTCTTGAACGGCGAGAACGTTCCTACCGAGTTGTTGGACGACAGCCCTCCCCTCTCGGAACCTCCGCTGCCTCACTTTCCGTTGGCTGACACACAGTCTCCATCACTTCTGAATACCGCGTGATCATCCGAGCGGACGGTGCAAACAGACACCCGTCGAGTGGGTCGCTTCCTCTCAGTGATGTCGCTAGTCGCCTGAACACGCCCTAAGTCGAGATTTCGTTCATCTACTGTCCCACCTGATCGCCCTTGCTGATTTTTCCAACCAAGATTTCAGTCTGTTCCTTTTTCAGACCGGATTTTTTACTACAACCCCCCTATCTCATCGGCTGACTTCTTTCGAGTATTTCTTTTTCCCCTCCGATTTCCGGCGGAAGACCCCCCATCCACTTTCCTTCCATTCCCGAGGCTTGTTATCTTTGGGTCAGAAGACTAGACTCAGTTGTTGAATTCGATCTTTTCCGTCTCGTTTGTTTTACCCTACCTCCATACTAATTCCTCCCTCCACTCTTTTGCCGTTTTTCCTTGAGTAATTGATTCCTTTAAATTGATTTTCTCCGAACCCGTCCATTTCCACTGAAAAATCTCTCCTGTTCTTGTGGACTGTTGCGTATCATTTTGATTGGCCTGGGAGGCTTTGCCTCCTGGACCCTCAGTCGATCGTTGCCCTTATCACTTTTTATACAACCCAAGTACGGTTGCTACCTTAATTTTGAGCAGGTCCCCTTCCACTGTCCCTCTGGCGCCGTTTGTCATTCTCCTGTGGCGGTCTTCACTTTGTATGGAAGCTTTGTTCCAAAATCTAACTTTTTATGGTCCCGGAGGGTTTTCATCATCTTTTCGTCATTGCAGTTTGGAGTAGAAGCCCCGACCCCCTTTTAGCCGCTCCCTTGACTTTTGGATTGCGTCCAAAAACAGTGTTTCAGATACTACTAATACCAGGTTTTTTCCTTTCTTTCCCCGATCCGCTATTCCCCCTGCAAGAGCCGGATTTCTACTCTCTGTCGTTTTCCTCAGATTGGCTAACCTTAACTTACTTGTTTTGGCTTGATGATTGCCCTGACGCTCTTTTTCAGTGTATGGCCTTCCCTCGGCGTGGCCGGTTTGAACCGTCTAGCAACTGCCGCCGTGTAGATCCTGTCCCCGAGACTGGATTTATATCCGTGGCGCGGTATATTTTGATCCCCTTATGGGACACACTGCCTTTCCTCCTCATATCTTTCGGCGCCATCTTCTTTCCTCCTCGGTTCCCTTCAAATTTTGTCGACGTTTCACGTTTCAGGGGCCTTCCCCCCCTTCTAAGTTTTTTTGTGATGAGCCTCAATTTTTTTTTTCCGGGATTGGGGACCGTCTTATCGGCGCTGCTTCCCCCCCTCGGTATCGCTTGCCCTCCACAAGTTCCCTTGGGCTGCCGAGAATTTCCCAAAAAAGTCTCCCCTTGCCGACCCCCCCCCAAACCTTCGGGAGTTTATCTGGAGGAGTTTTCTTTTTTTGCTCGGCAGCCTAACTCTTCCCCGAGTGTTTTCAAGCGAAAGTTGGAGTTCCCGTGCGAGTATTCTGATTGCCACAGTCCTCCCTCGTGGTTTTTCAGGTTGCCGGGATAACAGGTGCTCCCCCCCCCCCACAGTGATTATCCTAGGCACTCAGCTTGCCTGAATCTTTTCGAGCTGTTTCTCCTCTTCTGACTGCGCCGTTCCTTCCCCGGTAGCCTTTTTTGCCCTGAGTGCGGCGTTCTGTCTGCAGTTAGGATACTCAACCTAGGTTTTTTGTTTCCCCAACCTCCGCCAGCAGAATTCCCCGCTCTTTTTCCTTCCTCCGAGACTTTTTTTTTAGTATTCGCTCGGGTCACCGAGCGATATGGCATCTTTTTTCGCACAAAACCTTTCCTCCTTCTCCCTAATGCGGTCCGTTTCCCTCCTTTTTCCAGCTTGAACTTGCAGCATTCAACGCGCCTTAGCAAGGTCACAGAAAACTAATTCCCCCCCAAGTTTAACCCGAAAGGATTTGAGAATCCGATCCTCTTTTTTTTCCAAAACGGGAGTATCCTCGCCTCGAAGAGCGACGCGGGCCTTGCTTCCCCTTTCCACGTTTTTCGCTGATCCTTACCTTCTGTCTCCTGATTAGCTGCTTGAACATCCTGGAATGACACCCCTACCTGTGGCGCGCCGATCAAACCCTAAATTTTCCCTTTTCACCGTCCATTTTTCTCTCTGACCTGTCGGCACATCCACGACCCAATCTTCGTAGTGCCTTCTTTTACTCCCCCGGGCCATTCTATCAGACGACAGTCCTATTCTCCCGATCGATCAACACATCCCCTCTCTCGACAGAGGCCCTCTCTTCCTGCTGACCCTTGTTGAGTGTCGTGACTCAGCCATTGATTTTACCGATCCTGTTTGCTGCCTCTTCCCCCCCTCAGCTTTCGTTTTCCTGAACATCTACCTCTTCCCAATGCTCTTTTTTCACTCCGAGCTCATCTTCTGACTGTCCACTGATTCGAGGCGAGTCGCTCGGCTGCCTCTCCATGTAGTTTTTTTTTTTGACTGAGCACAACCTTTTTCCCTTTCCACTTCCCTTCAGTGCCTGGGTTCGACGCCATCTTCTCTTCGGTCGCCCCGAGGTAGGCCAGCGCTTGCCTCCCCCTCGCGCCGAAATTTCTCAAAGGAATAGCAGTTTCTGTGTCTGGACTTGCGCTTGAAAAAATATGGATCCTCTCCTGTTTCTCTTACTCGGCATCCGATCGGTACAGGTTTTCCGATCCCCTTTTTCCCCTTTTTAAGGCCGTTGATTTTAGTCAGCCAGCAGGGCTACGCTAGCTTGTGCTGGATCCCGTCCTTTCCTCTTTGCGTTAGGTATACTGCTTCACTCCGGTGCCTTGTAGCCTACACTCGTATCCAGTCTAATTAACCCTTCGGCTTTTTTTTTTCCCCAGGTTATTTTTTTTAATTATGGGCGGCCTTGGACCATGGTATTTTTTTTTTTTTTTTATTGGCTCACGAATGGCTCCTCCGCTCCTCTCTCTTTTCCTCTCACGTTTTTTTTTTTTTCTCTCATTATCGGATCGTTCCTTCCCTCGGTGCGGGGCGCCTACTCTTCCCAGACTCTCCCCAACTCCTTTTGAGAAAGGCAGCGAAATGATTGTCCTGTCCCTGCGGGGTCCATCCCGAGTTTGGTCTGGGATGTGGTCTTTAATTCTCTCCCTAACGCCCTCGTCCTTTTCTCCCTCCTGATCCTTTTCTATACATCAACTCAGCGTAGGAGTCCCCCAGGGCTCATTTCGTTTTTCTTAGGCCTACGCGTCGCCACCCGTCTTTTTTTTTCCCTGGCTTGACGACTCGACCGTCCCCTTTTTTTCCTTTAATTCTCTCCCGTTCAAGAGCTTTCTCCACGATCTACACGACAAGGAGTATGCCGTTTGGCTTGCATTTCGCTTGCTTTTTTTTTTCCCCCAACGCTCCGCTGGGGTGGCTTCCTCTTTCTCCCCGTGTCCAGCCGTGGTCCACTGCCCGTCTGTCTTATGGTTTGTCTGTTGACTGCACTTGCCGATAGGTTTGCATCTCGCTACTCGTTCAGTTCCAGTTGATTCGTCGTTACATGTCCTTTTTCTTCCGCTTTTCTTGAGCATGTCCTCCTGCAGCACTTTTGAAAATGCTCCTCTCCCTTCTGCAGAGAAGTGCCCATCCCTCGCTTCTTCATTCCTCAATTGTGGGCGTTTTAGATGTTTTTGCTCTGGGTTTTGAGGATGTCCCTGTTCTTTTTCTACTACACTCAGTACGGCAGAGCGGCCTGGCAGCTGGCGGAGAGTCCACTTTTTCCGTATAACCTGAAGGCCTCCTCGTGTGGACTTTGTTCCGTCTTCGACCGGTATTATCCTACCTTTGGACTTTTTCACCTGCCCCATTTATGTCCGATGTCGGCTCGTTTAGCCAATGGGCGGAGCCCAGATCGGTGGAGATAATTCTTTCCCACCTGTAGATCCCCTCTTGAGCTTTTTCGCTTTTGCCCGTCGATCTTCGCTTTAGTTTCTCAAAGATTTTTTTGTCTGGGACGCGGCTGAAGGGTTTTTTTTTATTCTTTCGGGTCAGTCATTTCGGAAGTTACTTTTCTTTCAATTATCTGACCCCCTTGCTTTCCTCTTGGATAAACTGAGCTCAGGTGCCCCTTTTTTCTGGACCTCGGACCCATTGATTCTAAGCGACTTTCGGACGATTTACATATCTTTGAATTCTTGGCGACCTCTTCCTTTGCGATTCCTTCGGTCCTTCCGTTTTCCACCGTTATTTTTCTGATCGAGGAGTGCAACGATTAGACAGTCTTCTTTTTTTTTACCCGGATCGGATGCCGTGAGCGCTTCGACCTAGAGCCCGGTCTCCCGATTTTCTCTCTTTGACTGAGGTTTGCCCCTTGTCTTTGATTGCGTCGCAGTGTGTGCGGCCTTCTTTCTTTTTCCTCCCCCTTTTATCGGGCTTAACCTTTTCCCTTCTCTCAGTCGTTTTGACCTTTCCCCTCCCCTGTTCCACAACTGGCTGTCCGGTCGATCTTGGAATAGAAGCTTTTTGCCCACATTCCTCGCACTTACTTCGTCCCTCTTCTGTGCCGTTTTGCGGAGTTTTCCTTATTATCGGGCCGACCCCCCCTGTCATTGTGGAGGCCCTCTCGGACTTCTTTTTGACCTCTACGAGAAGAATGCGGTCTCCTACCCTTCCCTACGAAGTTCTCATCCACCCCCATTATTTGAGCCTGACTTAAGCCTCCCCAGACGTCGTGGCCTCCAATTTCTCCCGAGGACTCCTTTCGATTGACCACTATCTCTTGCAAGTTTTTGCTTTCGAAGGGTCGTTTCAATTCATAAATTCTATCAAGTAGCGTTTTTTGCGCAGCGCCACCTTAGGGACCATGATTCCACCGGACCTGGGGTCTTGTCCCCCCCAGTGCGTGCCCCCGCCCTACCCAAACGCTTTACTTCCCCGTATTAAGGCCTTCTCCAAGACCACGACGAGGGCATTCCCATGTGTCCGGTCAAGTAGGCTGCTTGTGAAGCCCAGTCTCATGCCTTTCCCCGTCGGCGTGGGATTCCTATTCCCCCCGACTTTCCACTCCCCCATGGGGATAGGCAGTCTTCGCTGACTAAGGTGTTCGCTTCCCCCCGCACACGTGGCGACCCTTCTCCGATGGTCCTAGAACGGAATGTTCTTATCCCCTCAAATAGAGTCCTCCCACAGACCCACTTGCTGATTGTACCTGGTCCTGTGACCATTTTCCATCGCGTGGTTAAGTTTGTCGCAATAAAGATCATTCCAGTTACTTACGCCCTTTTTTCTCCAGCGGAGGCCCTTGACTTGCTCCCTGGTACAGCGTTTGCTCCCTTCCCCATACGGAGCCTGAGCCCCGGTCCCGTTTAGGAAATCTTTTTTATCCCCTGGATGAATTGCGCCCCCGAGTTTATATTCTTTGTCCTAGGGAGTTTCACGCCCCCCTGCCCGCGTTTATGCTTCGCAGCTACTCCCCCCCGACCACGACCTGGGTTTATCGGAACTTCCTTGTTGAATTATCTCACTTGAGTCACGTTTGCTAACTCCGCGAACCACATTCTGTGATTTGCGCCTGTGAGTTTTCGTCATGACCGTTGATTTTTTCGTTGTCAGACTTGGAGAGATAGACTAACCCCTGTTCTTCGCGTTACATCGAGATCTCCCCCAGTGGGCGCGCGTCATTTTCCGATGAGGGGTGCGGCCTTATCCGACGTCATTGCCTTTTTTTTTCTTATCACCATGCGGGCATTGGTGTTATTCCGTCCTTCGACCCCCTTCCTGCGACCGGTCTCAGACCCTTCTTCCAGTTTTTTTTTGCGCCGCCGCTACGTTTTTTTCCGACTGAGCCTTTTTTTTTGGGTACCCTCCCTTCAGGATGCCGCAATGATGATGAGGAGCTCCACTAATGCCATACGCACTCCCAAATTTTTTAGTGGCTTTGCTTAATTCTGATCTCCGAGTACGCATTTTTTTGATAGAGGTCCTCGCCTCAAGAAATTTTTTTGGTTCTTTAGAGATTTCTTATTCGGGAAGTGTTGTGCCTTTTCGCGGGTGTTGGAAAGGCCCCAGGCTCTTCAATCCGCCCTCGTTGTTGTCCACTCGTCTTAGCTATCAAGAGTTTAATCGTGTCTGTCTTCTGCTTCATCTATTCGACCACCTTCCCTCTCCTGAAGGTGGCTGATTTTTCCCTTGTTCTTCTTGATTCGTTCCTTTTTCCCGTTCAAAATTAAAGGCTCTTTCGTGAACTCCAAGTTGACGGCCGATTTTTTTCTGCAATCAATGGTTTTCTGACGCCGAGTCCGTAACCAGTGGTAAGAGTCTCGCCCTGTTTTGACGACTTTGACGGGTTTTTTGTTGGTGACTGGCTGGCAACCGTCGTCTATTTTCGCGGTATTGTTTCTTGTGCCACCAACGACCCCTAAAAATTGCCCCCCCCCCACCTGATTTTTGACTGAGGGTTTTTTGTCCTGAACAATCAACTCTTTGCAGCCCCTTAGGGGATTCATCCTCCGATTCCGTCTTTTCGAGGTGGAGGGTTTTTTTGGTCCCTTTCTGGATGCCCCGCGGAGAGGACGGGGTCTTCCTCCCTTTGTTTTTCTTGACACCTTGCCCTTGGTGACTGTTGCGGCCGGAGCCCCATCATAGTTGGATTTTCGCGGCTTTTTTTTGTCTTGGAGCAGCCCCTGAGTTCCCTCCTCGGTCGCATTTTTTCTATCCACGCGAGTTGCCTTGAGAAGTCTTTCCCGAGTGTCCCGCAGCAAACCAGTAAAGACACTCCCCACTTAATTTTTTGCTAGTTTCCCCCCAAATTGCAGGGGGCCGTTCCGGGACGATCGAACCTGCTTTCTCGATTTATTTGGCTCTCGCTGCCTACCGTGACCTTCCCTCCTTGAACCCTTCGAACTCGTTTCCCTTTTTGATGTTTTCTCCTTCCTCCATCAATCCAAGCACCGATACAGGTCAGTAACCCGATTTTCTCCCCCCAACGGAGACGAACGCCGCTGGAACGCATTTTTTTTGACCCTCCTTCCTCCCGGTGCTCTTCCCGCACAACACCCTCCCTGAAATTCCTGGGAGACGAGCCCCTTCCTGTTCAATCCCAGAGGAGTTAGACGTCCCTTTGATTGACGCTTCGCCAGCAGGCACGTAAAAGCAATCTGCATCCAGCGGTCTTCTCCACCCCCACGTGATGCCTGTCTCTTCTCGGAAGAACTCCCCCCAATCGAACAGACTAGGAGTTTTTTCCCAACTTTAATTTTGCTCTCCAGCCCCCAACCTTCTCTCTCACCTCGAACTTTTCCCCTCCCAAGACGGTTCCGCTGATTAAATCTGACCTCAACGCCAGATTTGGTTTGCCTTCCCTCTTTGAAGGAGTTCATACCTCCCATCAATAAGGGCTTGACTTTTTTTTGTTCGTGGAGGAGTTCCTGTTCCCTATTATCTTTTACATCATGATGCCCTGAGTCTGCCCCCTGCGCAACCCCCAGACACATTGGGATGCCCTTGCTTCTGGAGCCCTGTGCATATTTTGAATTTAGTGTTTTAACGATATCCTTACCCACGACATGCAGTGCTATTTCACCCCACAAGATTTCTTTTGACCCATCTTGCGTTTTCTCTGTGATCTCGTCTCTCTCTCTCACTTTTCCTGCTTGGTCAGTTTTCCTTTTTGAGTGGTCTCTCTTGTCATTTCTTGAGTTAATACATCAGATGATAATCCTTCCCGTCCTCTTTTCTTCGATTCCTTCGACGCGACCCCCCCAACCCCCCCCCTTGATTAAAAAAAAAAAAAATCCCCGTCCTTCGCTTTATCCGGAATTTTTTCCAACCTCGTAGTCAGCACTCCATTCCGCAACTCCCCCCCTCCCTGCTCACTTGCTTGACTCCCACACCATATTTCATTCTAAGCATCCCCTTTTAATTTTAAAGCCGCTGTCTGTAGTCGTAGTGGTAGCGCGAGGACCTCCCCCCCGCCTCCCCCACTCCGCCGTCCCTTTCCTACGACCCGTTTCCCAACAAACTCGTTCCTTCTTCTTTGCGACCCCCCAAGCGCTTTTAAGAAACTTGGATCACTGGGCATTTTAATTCAGTGTGCCACCTTGATCCCGTTATCACACCCCCCCCCGATTCGTTTTTTTTTTCTTTTCTTGTATCCAAAACACGCCCTCCCAATAAACCGTCATTATCCTCAAGAGGTCTAAAGGAGACCCTTTGGAGTCTAACCTTCCTGTGAAACGTACTTGGGGTAATCACCCCCTTTGTAGTACTGACTCTGTCCTTCCCCCCTCCACGCCCCCCTGTCATCCTCGACTTTGCTTTTTGTTCTTCCTCCTTCCGTTCTCTTTGTTTTTTCAGATCTCGCATTTATACATTCTTTTGTATCCTCCCCCCCCCCCTTCTCTTGAGCTTTTCAGGTTTCACTCGCGGCTTTTCTCCTGTACGCATTTCTGTTTTACCGGCTGGTTCTCAGATTCTCCCTCTCCTTCAAAGACCACGGTAGTTGGGATCCCCTATGTCCCCCCTTCGCTCAAATTGTCCTTGACAACCTGCTCTCCTGATAATCGACGCTTAGCGCTTTCTCGCCGTTGTGGTTTGAATCCTTTCGTATACTCCGGGTGTCCTTTGAACGCTTTCTCGCCCTTTCTCTGTTTGGGCGCTCGGCAGACGCCCTACAGCCACCTGTTGCGTTCAGGGTTTAGCTCCTTTAGGAATCCCCCGTTTCATTCTGCTTCAGTATGCGTTTTTGCCTCCTATTACCGGCCCCCCCAGCTAGGAAGCCTTTTTTTTTTACCATGCCTTCTCTCCCAAATAAGGATGTAGGAGTAGAAGCGCTTTTCACACTCTTCAGGTCCTCTCTTTTCCTCACAATAACCCTCTTCTCTTCCTCCTTCGTTGATTATTCTTGCCTCGAACAAATTGTCCCTCAGACCTAAGTTCCCTTCCACATTTGCCGACAAGCCCCTTTCATCTTTATAGCCTTCCGGGGCTGAGTTAACTTCCCTTTCCTTTTTATTCTGGTGTTTATACCACAAAACACTAATTTTTTTTTCCACTTTTTCTCCCCCATGCTTTTTAATTCATTATTTCTGTTGGACCCTCCTGTGCCCCCCCCCTTTTGCAACGACCCGTGATTCAATTATTTTTTTGTCGCGTTCCCCCTTGAAGTGCTTCCCGCTTTGTTGGACGTTCTTTACCCTTTTTTTATGAGGAGTTTTTGTTCTCCCCAGGCAGCGCGCCCATTCTCCCCTTTCCTCCCGACATTGACTTCATTCTAGCGTACTTTGTCCCGGGTACAAGCAGTTGCTTTATGGACCGCTCGTTTCGAAGGTTGCGTACCTTTTTTTGTTTGGTCGATGATTTCATTCGCTTTATGACTTGGGTAGCTACTCTTAGTTTAGCCCCCTCTTGGTCTTCACCGCTAACTTCCATTGACCTGTTTTTGATCCACGCTTTGGCTGACATTGACCATTCGATTTTTAGAAGTTTTATCTTCATCTTTTCCTCTTTGAATTGCTCCCCCTTTCCTCCCAATATGGCCTCCCTGACTGCACCTCCCCTGACCCGGAACCTTCCTCCCCCTTCTCAACTTTTGAGATTGCGCGAAGTTTGGTTCTCGGCAACATCATTTCTCCCATATTTTAAGTTTTGTGTGGTGTTGCCTCGCAAATTTTTTGTGCCTTGTTATTCCCCATTTCCCCTTTATACCTTTCAACGCCGCTAACCACCGCCGGGGCATTTCATGTTCCTGTTGCAGCGTCCTCTCTTGACTTACCCCGCTAGCTTGCCCTTCCTCCCCTCAGCAGCTTCCAAACCCTCCAAAAGAACCTTCGTTATATTTAGTTACAAAACAAGGAGTCCGAAGTTCCCCGATCTCTCCTTTCTTTGTCAGATGATTCTTTCTCCCTTTTCTTTTTGAATCTCTGTCTCATCGAGGTTGCCTTCTTTGGTGAGTTTTTTGCTTCAGTCGGAGTTACAGATTAGTTTTTTTATCCTTGATCCACTTTCCTTCTTTCCCCCCTTCTTTCATATTTTTCCTCTTTTTTGGTTCACCTTTATTTCTCAGCGGTGCGAAAGGCTGTACTTATACGCGGCTCGGAATCTTACTCCCTTTTTCTGTTTTCTGTTGCACCGCCGCAGTTGTTTCTCTGTTTGGATTCCCCCTCTAAGATGAGTTTTCGAGTCATTCTGACCCTTTTCAAAACCTTGGTGTTTTGGAGTACTCCCTCCATCTTCTTTCGTATATTTTTTTTTGCCCCTCCTCCTTTTTTTAGTTTTCGCGTGACAATCGGTTTGCCCTTCTCCAGAGAGGATATAGTCTCGCAACTTCAAGCTTTAGTAACCCGTTTTCATCTATAGTTTCTGATTCAGCGCTACGCCACGCGGTTCGGATCTTTCCTTCCGCGGCAATTCCAGTTTTTTGGCTTGGACCTTTTTCTTCCCAAATGTTTGCTGGTTTGTTTTCATCTTTCCTCTATCACTGCGTCTCCTTTTTCTTTCTCTCCAATAGTACTTCCCGACCCCCTCCTTGCCTCTCCCTTTTTCTCTTTTCGTCCCTCCCCAATTCAGCAGCAGTTTCCCCAGTTGTTGACTGGAAAGAAACCAAAAAGGGTAGGAGCAGACGTAAGAATACACTTTGAACACCCCCCATTACCTTAGGCAGAAGACCCGCTTCTCCACTCAATACGCTTTTCTCCCGCCCTCTAGGCGATCTCATTTCCTATGCCCTTTCTTTTCGGTTGGTTTCCAACCAAAATAATAAGAGAAGACTCCGCGGTTTATCCACCCAGCACACCCCCTTCATATCGGCCCCCCATGTCTTCCGCCCTTTGCGCCTAACTTACCAAAGCTTTCCCCCAGAGGTATTTTTTTTCCTCCCAAAGTCTTATTACCTCCAATAGGTTGTTTTTTTTCGTCGCAGCTTGCGCCAATGTAAGCACTATAAGTTTGGAAGTAACCCTTCCTCACTATATCCGCAACCTTCTGTTTGTTTGTCCCCCCAGTTGTGGTTTTTTTTTCCCCCCCCCCCCCCTCTGATCGCCTGGTTTTGATTCCGCGCGTAGAACCGTTCCCCTTGTCGATATCGATTACGAAAAACGTCCTTTTCCCTTTTTAACATCTTGAGGTTTTACGATCAATTTTTAAAAGTCCCGACCCGTGAACTGATCGACAACTCGGGCGACCAGACAATACCCGAGGAAACTCTAGGCCTACCCCTTGTTCCCCGCTCGTTCAAACCCCCCCAGATCCAAAATCGGATGTGCGACCGTGTTGATTCACCTCCCTCGAAACCTCCTCGAGTTATGGTTGTAACTCCTTCATGATGCCGGTCTTAATTTGAAGCCAGTTCGGGCCATGGCTTTTCTGTGTCGGGTTCCTCTTTACGACTAAGCGCTGTCCCCTGACCCAATCGCCTACTCGGCTCCCAACTTACGACGGTACCTGTCTCATGGGGGTTCCTTCCTCTCACCCTGCGCTCATCTTGGCGTTTAGTAACTCTAGATTAGCTGGCACAGCCGACGGTGCAGGGTACTGCGCTTTCTGGCTCCCCTTATTCTTTAGTCCTCTTAACTTTTCCTTGAGGGTCTCTGATAGTCCTCAGTTGGTCCATTCAGATGCTCGTCCCACCTTCATGAGTAACACTAACCCCCTTCCTCCGCAATAGCTCGGCATTACTTTTACGGCCTCCTTCGGCCGCGGCACTCCCTTCATGGATCCCCTTCCGTTGTTTTTTAGTTTTTAAAGGCTGTAAGCGCTGACGGCGGCATTCCTCATGTTGACCCCTCCTATCCTCGTCCCGCTTTTTTTCCTAATTTGATACAACATGCAACGGAGCGATCTTCCTCCGGCTTTGTCTTCGGCTTTCCCTCCGTTTCCCAGGAGATCTCTGACCTCTTTGGCTGCGAAATTGTGCGTAGTAACCTTTAATGGCCGCTCTTCTCCCCGACCCCTGATCTGTATGCCATTCCAAGGTCCCCCATTTCTTTTCTGGGTCTTTCTTTTTCTCTTTCTGTCGCTCCTCTTGACGTTTGCGAATGACTAAGAGTCACATGTTTGTAAACCGAAATTATTAGATCCCCTTCCCTTTCTCTCTCCAGGTTTCTGCTGGATTGTCACGTTCGTGACTCTGATTCCCAGTCAGAATGAAGCATGATCTTTCGATTCCCGGCGCCGCTCTTGAATTTGCTTACGGCTTGGTGGCGTGCACTGTTTATTCTTCCCCTTTCTGGACGGTTTGCTCCGGCCAGGTCATAACGTTTCCCTTCCGGTTGGGTGTTTTGCGAGGTGGACAGAGATCCCCCAAAAGCAATTTTACGGGTTCATTGGCTCATTTTGCTGGTGCGCCCCTTTCCTGTTTCTCGTCTAAATCTCTTACAACGTAAGGCAACAAGCTTGATGATCAATGACTGTCCTCTATTTTTCCAATTACCTTCGTGTCGTACTGGGTCCTGTCTCTTCGTCTGCTCAGGTGAGTGTTGGACGATGATTTCCTGGAATTGACCGTTCGTGGCTCCCAATTCTTCTTTCTCAGCCTTCACCTCGCGTTAGCGCTTCTTTTCACCCCTAAAGTTTTCTTGCATATTCCCCCAACACACGTCAAGCCGTCCCGACCCGCCCTTTAGGTAGGGCGGCCATCTCCTCCGATTCGAGGACCCCCTCCCCCCTTATGTCTTCCGCGCAGTTGTGAGTTTCCCGCTTTCCTCTGGTGCTATTCCTCCTTCTCGGGCCCAAGGGATTAAGGACCATGGTGGTAGCACCACCGGTCTTCTTTCCTAGGCAATATCCCACCCCTTTTTGACTCCTACGCGGCCCGTTCCCCATGAGTCCATCCTCGTTAATTGATAGAGTCCCCTTGCTCTCTGTTTCTTTACGCAGGAGTGCGGCATGAGGGGCGTCTACCTCCCCCTGCCCGTTTTTACCCCTTCAGCCCGCAGGCTTCTCCAGGCCTCTTTTTCTCCTTAAGTCTCGCATTGTTAGATTTCCTAGTGCCCGAGAGCCTGAGTGGCTCCCGAATAACGAAATGTCCGGCGACGCCAGGCTGCGGTTTCCGGGTAATCCAGCGGAACTCCCCTTTCGACTCAAAAGAGCAGTCGACCCAATAAATGTTCTTTCGCACCCCCTCCCTCTTTAGTCAAGATCTCAGATGTGAAGCAAAAGGTTGAGCCCTGATCTTCTCTAGATACGAATTGCCCCCCCTTTCTCCTTCCCTCACCCCCCCGGTCTTTTTTCCCTCTTCTCCCTCCTTCTTGTTTTTTTCTGCCTTAGCGGAAAATCAATGCGATCGACGCACAACAAGAGCGCCGTCTCCCCTGTTGCAGTTCCCAAATTTCCTGTCTTCTCTTCTCCCGGATCCCTCTTCAAAGACTAGCCCGGGGATGAGTTGCAAAAACAAGACTCCCTCCCCGCTCACCTGCTTCCCCCGCCCAGTTCCCGTAATTCGGATTTTTCGTCGACTCCCCTCCTACTCCCTTCCCTTTAGTATCCTGAGTATGCCCTAATCCCAGAGTGTGTGCCTCCCGCGAATTTATTGTTTCGACCCCCTAGTTACTTCTTCTGAATCTTCGATCTTCAGATTGAGCGTATTTCACCTACAATTTCTTCCTGCTCTTTCCCGTCCTCTTCACGTTTAAATCAGAACCGTGAGTCCTCGGTTCCCTTCCGCATCTTTTTACCAGTTCCTTTCTCTGATCTCACCACCCCCTTCCTTTTCCCCTGCCGCACACCAGGTCCGTTCAAGCGAGTCAGGGGAGAATTCTTTTCTGAAAATCCTGACTCTCTACACCTTTTTCTCTTTCAAGAACTTTTCTCCCCTAAGGCCATTTCGTTGTATTCCGAGTCTTTTCTTTAGCTTACTGACCGCTTCTAATCATGAGCGTCGCTGTCTGTTCGTGCCTCCGATTAAAGCCTCACAGCTCGGCCGTGTATGCGTCTTTGTCGGTACGCGAAGCGCCTGTCTCTCAGCCCCTTAACGGGCTTATTCTTTCTCCAATGCCCCTTCTCCCGCCGGCTCGCGATTGTATC
>Ga0179591_1236648_pt1 | contig 17567 bp, 21 predicted proteins | sample CZOMad2_1_08_16f_FD_182891 | JGI IMG/M metagenome (GOLD analysis project Ga0179591, IMG submission 182891) | Vadose zone soil fungal communities from Angelo Coast Range Reserve, California, USA - CZOMad2_1_08_16fungal (PacBio error correction) | ecosystem: Environmental > Terrestrial > Soil >... | reverse complement strand
AGGCATTGGCCTCTTTCTCTTCCTTGGATTTCAACACGTTATTTTCCCTCACGTCCCCAGGGTTTCACCCCCCTTTTCTCCTGAAGGCCATGAAGGAGATCATATTCGAATTCATTCTTTGGTTGGTTTCGTTTTTTTTTTCGAATTTTTCCTCGCCTTCAGACCGTAGATGAGCATCCCTTTTTTTCCTTACCCCCGCTCATGTGCTAGGACATGCGCTTCTCCACCGTTTCACTCGGGATTTGGAAACCTGTCTTGGGTTTTGTCCCGAGTGGTTCTTTTCTTTCATCTCTTTCGGGCGCGCGGTGGTTTCCACCTTTTCCCAGTTGGAGGCCCCCGTAATTCGGCTTCTTCCTTTTCACTCCTTCAGCATGAGTTTTTCCCTGTCTGACCCTCCCCTATTCTTATACAATTTCTCGACGCGCTGATTTCGCAGTCCTTTCAAGCTTCCTTTCTGTGCTTCTGAGTGAAGTACCTAAGCTTTTTTTTTCACTGGTCTTTCTCTTCTTTTTCCACATTACTAGTGCACTTCTCGCCTTTGAGCGCGTGATCCGATTCCCCTCCTTTCCCCCCTTGCGCCCACCGTGGTGTATTTTTGTATTTGAAAGATCAGTTCTTAATTTATTGGTTTCCCCTTCGGACAATCATGAGCCTGTCCTCCCCTGATTCATCCTTCCCCTGTTCGCAGATTTACGTATGTTCTAACCCTTTCTTTTGTTCCTTGCCTTGCGGTGCCCTTTGTCATCTCCGGCACTCGCGGATGAGCAGAAGAAAGCTTTTTGGGCCGTTCAGGTGCGTTCCGTATGTCCTTTTCCCTATGTTGAGGTTTTTTCTTCGCCGTTTCTTTTTCCTTCCCTCTCTTCGCATACTCGATTAGTCCCTTTTCTTTTAATTTTCAAGGACCGTCCCTTTTGGTGTTTTCCTCTTTGTGTTCTCCCCATGTTTCTTCCGCTTGCGTCTTTCAAGTTAGCGTTCCCGGGCATTCTCTTCTCTTCGTTTTGTCGGATACGCGCTTTTCCTTCCGGCGATGTTCGATTGTTCCCCTTTAGATCGTTAACCATCCTCCTCCTTCTAGTCCTTTGCCTCCCCCCGCAAGAACGTGTTCGCAGCTGTTCGATTCTTTTTCTCAAGCCCTCCAATAGCCCCCGGCAGACACGTTCCCCTTCCCCGTCCCAGTAGAGTGCAGAGTTTTTTTTGTTCGACTAGGTTTTCCAAGGTTTTTCGAATTTCTCTTCTCCTTTCCTTTGGGTTGTGAGTTATTGATTATCTCTTCTTCCATGGTTCTAGCGTCCTTGTGAAGTGCTTGGATTCCATCGCGGACGTTTTGGACTCCTCCCGCTCCCTGGAGTGTTTCGCTGTTTTTGCTGCTTTTTTTTTTTTTTTTTTTCCCCCCTCTTTTTCCCTCGCTGGGGCTTTTTTTCCTGTTGGTGATTGTTTTCCCCCTTTAGCCCCTTATTTCAGTTGTGTTATGAATGGTTTTCGATGTTCTTGATTTTTTCCACTGATGTTGTTGTTTTGCTGGACCTTGCCCGATTTGAAGTCCGCTTTTAATTCTTCCTACGGCATACGCTAGGTTTAGTTTGTAATCTGGTTCTTTTTTTTTTTTGATTTGTATCGGTTAGTGAGTTTCTCTCTCACTTTCTTATTCCCACGTGTTTGCCGGCTTTTTACTTTCTCCCTCTTTTATTTTTTGTAGGGCCTCCCCCTTTCCCTGCGTGTCCTTTCCCCCTCCCCCCCACAAACGCTTTCCCCCTCGTTGTTTTCCTCGAATCCGAATAATCCTCACTTTTTTTTCTGTCACCTTTGCGATCGCATATTTTTTTACCCCTCAGTTTCTTCCCCTTCCCAGAATTCCATGATGGTGCCCCCCGTGTACGGACCTAAGAATTCCCAGTTAAATAAAAGGCGCGCCCTGATGTCTTTTGATCAATTCCCCTTTTTTCCCCTCCTTGGTCAGTGCCCATTCCGTTTTCTCGGGTTTTACTCCTTTTCTATGGGCGACAGCACAAAGCCATTTTCATTATTTATTCTGACTTGGGATCGTTCCGCTTCAAACTCAGTTTTAAAGTGGGAGAATGTCTTCTTTTCCTCCTCTTTCACTTGACCCTCTGGCGTTCGTACGGTGAGCTGCATAATTTTTTTTTATTCGCAATCGGCTCTTTCGCCATCTATGGTTTCCTTTCCTCATCGTGCTGGGTGTCTTTGAATTAGTGATACCCTTTTATGTGTTCTTATCCCCTTTTGTGTTGATTTCAATACATTTTCTCTTGGCTGCCGTACCCCCCCCCCCTCCGGCACCCACCTTACCCTCGCCTTCTGCCCGCTGCTTTGCTCAGCCCTAAGACTAATCGAACCCCTATTCCCATTTTATTTTTCTGACGCCCCTTCTGGGGTGAACGTAGTATTGATTAATCCGCTGTAGATTTGGCCCCTCCTCCGGTCCGACCTGAGGGTTTTTTTTTCTTTATTGTCTCCATATGATCGTTTTAACCACATTGGCCCACCAAACCCCCCCCCCCCCCACGGAAGTCCCCACCTCCGCGTTCTTTATTGGTCCCGTTCTTTTACCATGCCGTTTCTTGGTAATTTTTCTTTTTCCCCCCTTTCCCTTTTCCGGGTTCCACCTCCTGGCAGGAAGTCAACAAGCTGATTTTTTTTTTCTTCTCCGATCTTAGTACCAAAACTTTTTTTACTCTTGACTTATTTCCATTGATTATCTGTCACCCGGTCCCTCTTCCCTTTTCTCCCTCCGTGAGGTTAGGTGTAATTTATGTCCGAGGCTCTCCCCTCCCCCCTCATATTTCAAAGAAATCTCTTTCCCTCGGTTGGCATCATGGAAATCTGACGGCTCGAACACCGGGTTTGGGTTTTTGTTTGTCTTGTTTTTTTTCCCCCTTGTGCTCTCATCACGATCGTCCTCAACACAAACTTTGTACCTTAAACCTGAACGAACCTTTTTTCTCGATCTTTTTTTCGGCACTCCTTTCTTCCCGACTGGAGGCCTAGCGATAGGGTCTTTCACCCCTCTTGTCCCCCACGTCAAAATCAAGCCCCGTCCTTTCACCGATCCTACCTCCCCTTTTAACTTTAGGGGCTCCTTTTTCGCTTTATCTCAAATTTCCCGATTCCAATCCAAACGGAGAGTCGTTTACCAGTGTTCGTCTCCCTTGGACCCGATGCCGACGCACTGTTGATTGCGGCGCTTTTTTTAACCCCTCCCCCTGCTTCGACTTGCATCACCCGGATGACTCGGCCAGCAGGAAAATGACCTTTCTGACACGTCACCCCCCCCCCCTTGATTCGACTTCCTACCCATGCACTACATTTTTCCTCTCCTTTGGGATCTCTCCTTTCTCCTTCAGAGTTTTTCTGCCTGCCTTGCTTTCCCAACCCCCTAGTGCTTTGTTGACATATCTCCCCCCAACCTTGTTTCCTCTCCTTTCTCCCGCTTGATGCGCGGATGTTTCGGCCCTCGCTCCTGACGGCCCTCTTTCCAAACCGAGTTTAGCCTTTCTCTTCTCCACCGTATTTCCCTCTAGATTCCGTTGAATTCCCGGTTCCCTCCCGTTACATTTCATAGTCTGATCGCTTTCTAATTCACCCATCCCCCTTTCCCAGGTCTTTCCTTTGCAATGTGCTTATTCTCTCATGGAGGCATCCGTTCGACCGATCTTCCCAAGTGTACCCCGTCGTTCTCTCCCACCTAGGCCATCGGCACTCCCCTATAATTCCCAGAATGCCCCCCCTCCTTTCTTTTCGAGCGAATAGATTTCGCTCCAAGCGTTTTCTCCCAACAGTGAGCACCAGTCGTGTCCTTTTTAGCTTTCCTCGTATCCGATGCGATCGCGTGTTCCCTCTTGCTTGATTTTTCAGTTTTTAATTCCTTTTATCCTAATTCTTACCACACTTTTTGAGCCTTTTAGGTCAATCTACTTTTCCCTTGCTCCTGACACGATCCTTTTTACGCCGAGTGCTCGTCAGCTCCCCCTCACACGTTTTTGGAGTCCTTTTTCCTTCGCGGAGTCGTCACTTAGTCGTCTTCCCCCTGCTTTGCGAGTTCGTACTCATCTTTTGTCTTCAAGGAAACAGCGCTGCGTTGATACCCTCCCCCTGGCCTCTCCGGGTGGGTAAAACTTTTTTTCTCCCACCGGCGCCGAAAGAGCTTCCTTGCCCTTTGAAGCCCACAACCCTTTTCTCCCACTATTCCGAGTCATGTTTTTTGGGTCAATGCCCTTTGTCGCATGTCCTTCCTCCGGATTTAAATAATCTTTTTTCGCCGGGTTGAGTCTTCCATTCAGTCTTGCACGCTCCCCCGGCCCCACCCCACCCCCACACGTAATCTGCCCCCCACCAGACTCGATTTTTTGCCTCCATGCAGGCTTATCCTTTTTTCGCGCTTCACAGTTCAATCATCTTTTCTTACCAGCATATGACCTGTTGGTTGCCATGTTACTCATCCTCGTTTGCCTTGAATTCATTGCTCTTGTTTTTTTTCTGAGTATCATTCCCCGGCATAGTATGCGCCATGGTCAGCGCCCAAAACCCTGTCTTCGTTTCCGATGCCTGAAGTCCTCTGTCAACCCCGGTTCCCCCTCTTTCTGCACCCAAAAGGTTTACTTGGAAAAGTTCTGCGTCCCTCCGTGCTTTTTCCTGCTCCTCCGTGGGTGGGTTTTCTTTTTTTTTCCTGACTTGTTCCTACTCACCCTTGTCGCGAAAGATCAGTTTCTTTGCCCCACGGCCGCACCATGTGCTCTTCCCAAAGTCTTTTTTTTTACGCCCCATTTGTCCTAGGGAAATCGTTTGGACCTGGCTCTTGTGGTTTTTCGTCCGATTGCTCCTTTAAATCGATGTCTCTTTTCGTTCAATTTGATCCCCCTAGCCTCTTCCTTGTTGTCTAATATTTCGTTTTTGGCCTTTGTTCCCCGGACCAGCTCCGTCTGATTTCACCCACTTGATTTTCTAGTGTACAAGTTCCACTCTCGCGCTGTTATTCGTGCTTCTCACCCCTTTTTTTGGTTTTGTTTTCCAGAGGCGTATATTGCTTGTTTTCACATGGGACATTGCAGGAGGCTTTCTCTAGTTGCTCCCTGATGACCTTTTCATACCTTTTTCCCCTTGTGTGTCCGAAGTGCTCTCCCTCCTGTCATTTCCTTCCCGTACCCCCCTATCCCTTTCTGCGGATTCCCTAACTTTCTTTCTCGTATCCTCTCGCCAACATTCTGGTCCTTTCTATGTTTTTCTTGTCTCACTCTGTGCGCGGAGCCTGCTGTTTTTGGCCTGCTTCTTTTCCCCCCCTTCTGTATCTAGTATGAATTGCTTTTCGGTGGTGTTCGCACTTTCTATGTATAAGCGCGTTCTTTGCCTTCGTTTAGTCTTTTGCTGATCCTTTTTCCCTTTTATGTTCACATTTATCTCCTTCGCTGCTGCTTTTGACTTCAATGATTTCCATTCCTCTTCGCCGAGGTGGAAGATGCTTTTTTTTCTGCTCCCCTCTTTCTCCTTGCCTTCTCCTCTTTCCTCCCATTCCTCGCCCCGCTAAAGTCGTTTCAAGTGTGCGCAATCTTGCCTCGCTTTCTTGCTGTATTCCCACTGCGGTTGTGTCTTCCCACGCGTTTTACTCCCTTTTCTACCCAAGTCATTAGAATATTCGGGCGTTTCCCCTCTTCTTGCAAGGGGGTAACTCAGTCGAAATTTTTTTTGAATTCTTGTCTCTTTTCTTTCCGGCGATCATCTTTTCATGTTGACTTGTTCTAAGCGTCTCTTTTCTGTGGTTGATTCTCATCGATGTTTCGCTGTTTACCCAGTCCGCTTGCGATCAGTGCGGTATGCTTGAGTTTTCTTCTCTGGACTTCTACCTGTATTGTTGTTTTTTTCTTTGTTGTGTGTTTTCTGCGCCCTGCGCACGATTCTTTATGTTTGTTTTTGCGCAGTCCCTTTCTTATTTTTGGCTGGGACATTTTGACGAGATGACTGCCGCCGACGTGACAGTAAGGGCCTTGGTGTCCTTGAGAATTTCTTTCTACTCGCTTTTCGTCTTTCGTCCTTCCTTTTGATGGTTTTTATTCGATTTCAGACTTTTTCTCCCATTCGATTAAATGATGCCCAAGTGTTTTAGTCTATTTCATTTATGTAACTCCTTTTGATGGTTTTTTTTTTCCGTTGGACACCCTTTTTTTGTCCCCGGTACCCGCAATTCGCTTTATTTTACCTTTTGAAGAGCCAGCCTCTCAACTACATCAAGCGACTTTCCTTTGTCCCCCCCGGCGACGTCTTTTGTAACAAGGTGAATTCTCTCTTGAAACAGTTTGAAATTTGTACCGAGGCCGAAGAGGCTTAAAATTACAACCTTCCCTCACTTTTGTGTCCTGCCTGAACGCTTATTTTTGCTTCCGTTCCGTTTTTGTGTTTGTGAAGAATACCTTCTTTTGTCCCCTTAGCACCCTTCCACTGCCGCCCTTTTTTCTGACGCTCCGGGCTTCGGCCCGAGTTCCCCATTGTTCGCCTGTTTTAATTTGTATCCGCGTCTCTCTGGCCGTCTCGTGTACTGATTGGTCTCTCTTCTCCCTGCGTAGTCTTTGCCCTTTCATGGTCTTCTTTGCTCCTCGTGCTTGGGGGGGGTGTTTCCTCAGTTTATACCTGCTTTTTTCAATCTCTCTCCTCCCTTTTTTGTGACTTTCACTAACCTTGTTTCTTACAACCCCCCCCCCTCCCGATTCTTCCCAAGTAACCTATGAACGTACTATGTACGTTGGCTTCAATAGAACCCTTCTCCCTCCTCCATCACCTGACTTCCGCAAGAGATTTTACGTCAAGTACAATTGATTAAGTCCCCCCTTACCTCCTAGATTTCTTGCAAGCAGTTTTTTTTTTGTTTCATTTTTTTTTTTTTTCCCTCGCTTTTCTGCTGTTATTGCGGTTACTTAAGAATCTTTTCTTTCGGCGGCAAAAATTCCCGAGTCTCGGTTCATTGGGGTGCCCAACTTTTACTTTTTTGCCGTTTCTTTTTGCTCACCTGATTTTTTCCGCTTTTTCTTTTCTTTTTCCTTCTGTTCCAATTTGGCCCCCCTTTGTGCGTCGGCAGGTCATTAACCACCCTATTTATTTTTTTCATCCCCCACATGTTATCGTTTTTCTGCAGGCTGCTTTATGTATTCTCAGGATTTCCCTTTCCACCCCGATGTATCGCCGCCACCCCATGCTGTTGTACCCGTTTTTCCTCACTCCCCCGTACTTGACTTTGCTTTCCCCTACTATCTTCTTTCCTAACCGAAACTGTTAACTTTGGGCATGGCATCTTTCAGGTGGATTGCGGACCCTTCGGTTTTCCTAAGATTTGCGCACCTACCCGGCGAGGCCCGGAAATAATCGGGCTTCTCCTCGATTCTGTTGCTCAATTCAAGATTTTTACTGCGCGGCAGTTAGCGATTCGCTTTTCCCACCACATTAACCTGCCCCCCACCTCCCAGCCCGCTCCCCGGGCGAATGTCCCCCAAATTTTTTTCCCCTTCCCTCCCCTTTTCTCAAGACTTCCTCCCCAACATGTCTCGCCCAATCCCCCAAGCCTGTCAGCCTCTTTCCTCAGGCTCCTGCCGTCGTAATTCTTCGTTCCCGGCCGTTGATCGCTGTTGAATCCCCCCGCAAGATTTCGAAGCGGCAGATCCCCTGTCAACGCGGAGTCGCCCGTGCCTCCCTTGAAGAACCCTGCTTGCGCCCTTCCCCCCCCAACAACTCCCCCCACACTAGACGCAACAACAACACCCCCCCACCAAACCATTTTTCGCTAGGACTCCAATTCGTTTTGAACTGGCCGAATTGTTAATAAGTTTCTTTCGTTTCCACCAGCCTTCGCTTCGTTCTCCACCCACACATTTCTTTTTATATACCTCGGGGGCTTTCTTTTCGATTTTCGCATGAAATATCGAACATTCTTCAGCGGAATTACTTCTTTGACACCCCCATCGCGTTCCTCTTCCTCATTCTTTGGGTACCCTCCACTGCCAACTGACAGCTTCTCCTCTCCCCGGTCTGCTTATCCGTGCCTCCCCCCAGGGATCTTCCCCTGCCCCTTAATTTCTCGACTTCTTCATCGAAGGTTTTCCCTATCGCTTTTCCTATGCTCCTCTTCATCTTCCTTACACTTTCCCATCCTTCATAATGCCCCCTATTACCCTTACTGCAACCCCTTCTTCCTCGTTTCTCTCTTACGTCTGGGTGAGCAAACAGACATAGTCCGGATGCCCCCTCATGTGGCTCTTGCGTTCTCCTTTCTTCGCGTTTTCGCTAGGTAGTTCCCGCTTTCTAGGACGGTGTCTTTCCCAGTGGTGAGCAGAACGTTTCAACCATTTTGCGCAATGGTGTCATCGTATTTCTTGCTCCGGATTTTACATTTTCAAGCCCTATCCCTAGCTTTTTCACCCCCCACCCCCCCTTTTTTTTTGGAGGACATTCCGGCCTCCCTCCAGCTCTCCCTCAGCTTTCAGCCTTAAATTTTCGGCATTTTTGTAGTAAATTTCAAACTCTTTTCGCTTGAATCCATGGTCGTTGGTGTTTTTCCTCAACGTTTTATTTTGTTTTGCCAAACGGCGCCCCCCGATCCCCCCCCCCCTGATCTTGTCTGTGACGAAACCCCTTTTTTTCCCACGACCGAGTCCCCTTTTTGGAGTGACTTCCCATGATTCGAGCACATGGCTGTCTTTACGACCTTGATTTTCTCTTTCTGTTCTGACCGAACCCCCGCTCCCCCCCATATACATTTCGTAACAAGGATCTTTATTTTCTCCCTGTCGTTTTTTCCCTTGGGTAGGTCATGTTCCCCTTGGTTTACCTCAGTCCCCATTACTCGGTTTTCCTTTGTCTATCCCTCGCCGGACTTCTCTTCCTATCTTTCCCCCTCAGGTTTTTTCTTCTCTTCATCGGTTTTTCTTCCGGCCTTGTCTCCTTAAATCGCTTGCCGAATTTACGTCCACCCCTTGTTTGAGCGCGCACCAACCCGGCTGCCTGACAATTGTTTTTGTTATCCATCGCTTCTTTTGAGTTGTGTTTTTGTTTGTTTTTTCGGTCGATGGTTTTTGCTGCGACTTCAAGTTTTTGATAAAGGGTAACCAGGAGGTTCGTTCTTCCTGGGGCTCCCCCCCGGTAATCCTTTTTTTTTTTCGTTTAACCCTGGATCTTTTTTTTTTTCCTCGAGGGTTCTTTAGTCCTGGTGGCTACCCCTTTTTTCTTCCAACGAAAATTTATGCTTGTTTTTTTCCAGCAACTTCCGCTTGGTTTTTTTGTTTGTTTTCCAGATCCTTCTTCATTCTCGATTTTTTTGAAGCATTCCTGTTTGCACTTTTTCCCTCGCTGCATTCTTCGTCTTTTCAACCCGACTTTTGGTTGGTTTGTCTTGATTTTCTTAGGCTGCTGCCTGGACTCTGAGTCCTTCCTTCTCTCTTTCGATTTAACCTCCCTGACCCCCAAGTGTTGTACGACTTGCCTTTCCCGGAGTACCCCCGGTGTCACTGTCAGACAAACCGAGATTCCGCCTTTTTGGATTCATAAAAGTCTTTTAATCCTTTTTCCCTTCTTTTTCTTTTAGGAGTGGGGCGGGTATCCCTCTTTTTGAAGCGAGATCCTCTACCACAACCCCCCCCCCCCCCAATTTTTTATTTTAAGCCTTTTTTTCTGTCCGTACATCGTCAGTCTGTTTTATGCCTATTGCCGGTGTTTCTCGCCTTCTTCTGCTTCAAGTTCTTTCTGTGTCTGCCTTCGCTTTATTCTTTTTCTTTCCCTTTCTTCTTTGTTGTCAATTTTTTTCAATTGGCTACCCTTTCGATGCGCGTCCCCTTAGATCCTGTCACACCGGGATAATTCCCGGCCTGCGGCCGTTTTGTGAAGATTGCCTTCTTTCATTTTTCTTGCTTCCGTTCATTGCGGCTTGTCATCCCCTCATCTTTCTGCCGCGTCCCTGACCGCTTCGCCCCAGAAGACTCATCCTTTGCTCTTTGCCACCTTGTCGGTCCCTACTCCCTTCCTTGTTGGTAAAAGCACCCTTTTGCACGCCTTGAACCCTTCCCCTTCAGGTCGAGATTCGATTCCTTCGTTTCGTCTTGCAAGTTTAATGAAGTTCCCCCATTTATTTGGTTTTTGTGAGTTCCGGATTTTCCTGTCCTGCCTTTGAATAGTCAGATGGCGTTCTGGTATTCTCCATACGATGTTGTCTTGTATCCCTCTCAGACCGTTTTTTGCATTCGGTCTCCCTTGATGAATTGCTTCTTCTTTTTTTTTGCCAGTATGGGGTTTTGCTTCTCCAGATGAACAAATCTTTCCCGTTTTTGATTTAGGATAGTGTTGGTGGTTTTCCCCAGAGTTTGCGCCATACTAGTTATTCCACGTCGGAATCGACAGTTTCTCCCCCGTCTTGTACTCATACTGCTAGTTCTTTTTTCCTGTATTTCCCTGGATTCTCTTTTGTTGATATCGGTCTTTTCTATCCGGTTGTTTTTATCCCTTCTTTCCAACTTTTTTGACGTTGAGTTTAATTTTAGTACCCATTCATTGCGCTTTCTTTTTAACGTTGCTGTTTTTCCTTTCCAAGGTCTTTCTCGTGTTTCCTTTTTTAGTTCCTCAGTTTCCTACATACTCTCTGGTAGTTCTGTTTTTTATTGTGTTCCCCCCCTTCCTGGTTCCTCCCACCATTGTTTTCCCCCGGGATCAGTCATTATTCCAATTACACTGCTCAACTTGCCTTGAGCCTTGGACCAGCCCAACGAACTCTTTTTAACCGTTTCGCTCGGGATTTTTTTAGAGACCTCCTCCTTTCCTGGGCGACAATTTACAAAACTTCCCATTCCTGGAGTGATTAGTCCCTCTCCTTGGCTTAGTCCGCGTATCTTTGCTGTTTGCGTTTCCCCCTTTTTTTTCCTTCTTTTATCTTCGTGTATTTTCGTTTGCCTTTTTTTCCTAAGGTCTATATTTTTGAGACCCCCTGTTTCTCTCATCTGGTCACTTTTTTTCTTACTATGATTGTGGTTATAGGAACTTTTTCTCCTTTTTTTTTTCCCTCCCCCCTTTTTGTTTTTGTGGAGAGATTCCCCTACAAGGTCTCACTTTTTGCTGAGTAAACCCCCCCCAAGCACGATTCTCAAGTAACCTATGGACTTCATGCCTGAGCTTTACTCCCTTAATCGCCCCCCTCTCCATCCTCCTCCGTATTTTGCTGGGCTTTTCCACGTATCCCCCTCTCATACCTCCTTGAGACTAGATTGTCCCCTCGGGCACTCGAACCTTAGTTTCCGGGATCCCCTGTCCCTTTCCTGTCCTTTCGATTTCCATTCCTTTTTCCTCTTCCCCACCCACTTTTTAGCCAATCTGAATTTTTCCCCCCCTCTGTTTTTCTGTCCTTCAAGGAAAGTCGGTTGTACATTTTACTGGTCCTCATTAGGTACCTTTACACTCTTTTCATCTGTTGTTGCTGTAATCCAACCCCTCTTCGTGTCCCTGTCAGCAGTTTTCCCGACCAGTGTTTGACTTTTCTTTGGCCTGCCACGTCACCACGAGTCGCCCTTCCCCGCGGGCGGTGCTCACCCTCTTCTTTTTTTTCCATTTTTTTCCCCCATATCAATCTTGCGAAGAACCTTGCCCCTGTTTCAAAACAGCTTGGGCACCTTGCCTCTTTCCTGGGCGGCGAGTCAGAATTTTTTCCACCTACCAGTCTTCTTCAACAGAAAGCTATTGATTACCTTCGCTTCGGTTCGTTTTCCGACCTCTTAGAAGTCCGGATTATCGCGTTCGTCTTCTCTCCGAAACATCTTGTCCCCTGCCATCCCTTTTCGGCGCACTCCCCCCTTCCCTCCCCCCCCCAACTTATGAGCAGTCAACTTCCCATCCCGAGCGCCAAAATTTCCCCCCAATAGCGGCCCAGTTGTTCAGAAAGGGATTTTTCCTCTTCCGACCTGACTTTGGAGCGTAAGCTCCTCTTTTCTCATCCCCCAGCCGCACACTTTTTGACTTAGTTTCCCCTCCTTCATTAAACGATGATCTTCCCTCCAACCCCCCCACCTCAATCGTTGCTTCCCAAGTGTCAAGCCGCGGTTAAAGAAATAATTGAGTTCTGTCCGATTCCATTTTTTTTCCTTGTTTAACCATTTTTTTTTTTCTCGCCCACTCCAAAAGTCAGCACATTCTGCATAGCCTTGAATTTTTCTTTTTGATGTCTTTTTTCTTGCGATGCCGCTTTTTAATCTGCCTTTTTCTTCATTCTTTTTTCCCCCCCTCCCTTACAGCTCGCGGTTAGTAGGCCTTTTTTCTCTTCCACAGCCGGTCGACCTTCTTCGCCATTGATCGTCCCTTTTCCCAGCTCGGCTTTGTCCCTTCTGAATGTATGTCTGCCATATCGCGTTCCGATGAATTACCCCACGGCCGTCGATAACCCCTAGGACATCTTCCAATTCATCTGCAGCTCTACATGGCCCCAACCATGTTTTTTGCCCTTCTTCTCTCTGCCAGCCAAATTTTCCTTTTGGCACCTAAGGTTTTGCTCTTTGCTTCTTGAAGTTCCTTGATTCGATACGAGGCTTCCTTTGCTGATTGTCGAAGTTGTCTAACTACGCTTGCTCTCCCCCTCGTTAGTTTTTTCACTTTGCTGAGTGTCAAATCCTTACTCTCTCTTCCAGCTTACAAATCCCCAGAAATCTAGACCCTTCCCCTCCCCCCTCCCCCCAAACCGGGATTAGTTTTCTCCTCATTCCTAGTCGCCCCCCACCCTCTTCAGATTCTTTAATTCCTTTGTTTTTCTTCTCTTATTGGAGGAAACAGTTTTGCTGAACCGCTTCTTCTTTCCCTCCCTCCAGGCTCTCCTTGTTGTCCATTTTGTTATCATTGCAATCTTTACATTATACCCTCTTATGCCTTTCCTTCCCCTCTTTACCTCCTGTGTGCTTGTGTTTCCCGTTTGTAGATCTGGATTGCGGCATGTGGAACACTCTCGCCGGTTCTGTGCTTCCTCCGTACTGACCAGTACCAGCAACAAAACTTAAAACCCTGATCCTCTTTCTCTTTTCCCTGTTGTTTGAGTTCATACCTTTTGCAGGGAATTTGTCACATTTTTCAGAAGTTCTTCAAAGCCCTTCTCCTTTTTTGGCGCCCTCTAATCGTTCCCTTAATTTTTCCTCCTTCTTTTTTTTCTCTAGATGGGTGTTTTCCCTGGTCGCGCCACCCAAAGTCTTAGGTGTAGCCTTTGACCCAACTGTTTTGCTTGTACTGCACCGCACCCCCTTTGATCTTCCGGTTTAGCCTAATCGATTCCCTTTCCCTCCCTTAATTGGGGTGTAGTTGTTTGAGTGTTTCATGCTCCTTCCCCCGGTCCGAAGCCCCGATCAAGTCATTTCCACCGCCCCGTCTCCTTTGTCCCTGGGGTCTGCTTCAGCCCCCCCCGGTGCCTCTCGTTGTGACCACCGTGGTCTCATGGGCCTTTCCCCTCGGGTTTTTTTCCCCATCCACTTGTCGGTTCCCCCCACCGGCGACGAGCTGCCTTGGATGGATTCACATCAAGTTAAGGCCTCGTGTTTTTTTTTTTTTTTCCTCCCCACTCTCCGCTCTTACTCATTCGCCATGTGAGTCCGCATTTTTTTTTTTTTATTTGCACGCCCCTTTTCTTCCCCTTTCTGCGGTCCACAGCCTTGGGTTATGGTTTTCGTGCGTGATTTTTTAGGTTTCTGTCAGGTTTACTTTTAGCCCTTTTACGTCTTTTTTTGTCTATTTGCACTCCCACCAGGTGAACCACCTTTTTGTACGAAGTGTCTCCTTTAGTCCACCTTAGTCTCCCCTCTCCGCCCTTTACTTTTTTTCCCTCCCACTGCGGACCTCTCCTACTCTCCCCGTGCCCGTCCTATGTGTTTGCGGTTTTGACTCTGTGCACCGCTAAGCTCTTTTCTCCGACTTTTTCCTTTGCCTTGTTTGGTCTCCGTTCCTAGGCGTTTCTGCATTTTCTGCCGATGTTTTGCTCCTCGCCGTTTTTTGAAGAAGTAACCTCTTCCGGCTGTTGCCCTTCGATTACGTCCTTCAGTCATTTTTCCCTTGTTTTGGTTGTTCTTTTGCTATCCCTTGGCGATCTTGATTTCTGTTTCGGGACTTTCTTTCTTTCTGCGATGCTTTTTATACGGGCAGGCTCCTCCGCGGCCTATTTCCTCCCCGTGCTTCGGGAGCCAAATCCCCCCTCCCCCCCCGCGCTCTCAAGGTTTGAGCAGAATTGCCGTTTTACGGTTTTTCCTCCTCGTTCAAGGTTGAACAGCCCTGCGGGCAAGAAAACGTCTCCCCACACAGTGCCAAGGTCGAGCTTCGTCAGGCGGAGTTTTTCTCCTTGAAGTGGGTTATAATTTCTATGAGGTAAGAGTTTCCTTGATTTTACCTTTTCATTTTTTCTTTTGACCCCCCAGTCATTTCTTTGTGCGTTATTGTTTTGATTCTATTGAGTTGGTCTATCGGAAGCGCCTGCCTCTTGCAGTAGGTGTCTCCCCCCTTTTTTTTTCCCAGTGGTCATATCTTGGGTGGATTCGGGATGTTGTTTCTTCTGTTCACTGGTCCTAGATTTCTTTTTTTTTTTTGAGCGGGGGCTCTTATTATCGGGTTTCATTGGTTTGATGTTTTTCTTTCCTCGTCTCCTCCCCTTCTCTCGCCCCCCTGCCTCCTGCCTCCTCTTGGACCCAGGTGCGCTTGCGTAGACTCCGATTTTTCCTTTCCGTTCATATCCCTGTGCTGGTTATTTTCTTATTTTTCATCCCTTCTCCCCCATTTTGACCCCTGCGTTTGAGGCGCTTTTCAGATTTGCTGCGCCTTGGTTCCCGACGTTGATGGTTAGTGGTACCAAGCCACGCGGCGATGTATCGTGTTTCGGTTTGCCGCCGTCTAAAGCATACATCACTGCGTTTTCGTTCTTCTGATTGCCTTTTGAACACAATACTCTTTTTTACTGACATGATTGGTTGACAAGTCACCGGGACCCGACAGCACCGCATTAACCGCGACCGCCTTGATCATTCCTTTTCAACGCCCGTTTTCTTTTTTGATCGGGGATTTTGTTGCCGCCTGCACTCATTTCAGGGGAGTCACCATAGTCTAATGACTCCCGTTCAGGAGGTTTTTTCTCCGGGGATCTTTTAGGGACCCTTTTTCTTCTATCAATTTGGCCTTTCTCTTTCTCCTCGGAATTCCTCTCTGGGCGTTTGGGATGTGCATTGAATAGGGTTCATTGGGGGCTTCTGCTCTGGGCTTTTTTTTTTTTCTTTGCTTTTGGTGGTTTTTCTTCCTTTATGTATGTTATTCCTTTTTCTTCCTCTCCCCATTTTTTGGGTTTCGTACACTTGGTATACTTACGGCATGCATGGGTACACCACCACCCCCCCTCACGAGGGCTGCAAAGTCCACCCTATGCTCATGCATGCTGTTGTTGCAAGCCCCTCTCCCCCATCCCCTTTTTTGACGTGTCAGTCAGTATTTTCTCTACTCCCCCTTTGCACCGCTTTACCCCCCCGTATGGACTCTCAGGAGGTAGAATCTTGAAAGCGGCGTCATTGATGTTTCTTTTTGAAGACATATCTTCTTTGCCCCCCCCTCCTCTTTTTCCAGTTGACTTGGATTTCCACTCTGGCGTTTCTTTTCAACTTGCTCCACATTGCTTTTTTAGGTTTTGTAATTGTCCGGTCCTGTTCGTTTCCCGTTTTGGGGGTTCACCCTCCTTTTGTGCCTTTTTCCCCCCAGCTTCGTTCCCCTCTGCCTCTCCCTCCGTGTCAGACATTCTTGCTTGATTTCTTCTTCTTCGGCTGCATCTCCCGCGTTCTTTTTTGGTGCTCACCAGAGACCACAGTTCTTCCTCCTCCCCTCCGAATAGTTGTTTTCAATTCCTCGAAGTTCCCCAGCGTGTTCTTCCTTTTTGAGTTTTCTCAAATCTCTCTCCTCGACCGATAGCCCCCTTTCTTTCCCCCGTCCAGTTCACCTCCCCGGATTTCCCTCCTCGCTTGTTCTGTCACCCCTCTTGATTGCCGGCTGCCCCCCCCCCTGCAGTGAGTCGGCGGTCGCTCCCACACACTTCCAAAACCACCCAAGCCCATACGGCGCCCCTTTTCCACTCACCTTTGCCTATTTTGTTGCTGAGCAAATCTCCCAACCTCCCGGCCATAAAGGCTTAGCCGGCCGTGGGTCAGCCCTTTATCAAAGCTTTTTCAACTGGTCTTCCGTTTGTTATACCCCCCTACATCTATGCGAATCCAGCCTCCCCCTTCTGGACGTTTTCACCTGAACCTTTATCGCCTTCACTCCCGCTACCCCCCCCTCCGATGCTACCTTCACTCCTTCTGAAACGTATTGACTATTCGAAATGGGTGTTCCCCGTTTTCCTACGTTTCTTGTTTAATTGATTTCACCTTGCGCTTCTGCATATCCTCCACCTAAACTTTTTCCATTTTTTTATCTCTGTTCGATGATTTTTTACCCTCTCCGCGCCTTCTTCACTATTAACCTCTGCCTCGGACATGAGCTCTTGCATATTACCTCCCCAAAAGCTGCGCCGTTTCCGTCTAATGATCCTTCCCCCCCCTCCAGCAGTTTGACTTCTCGCATTAAATCACTCCCCCCCCACTTTACCCAATTTCTCGGTTGAAATTGACTTATTTTTCCTTCAGGTAGGCATGCTTGAGGTCTCTTTAATTCCCCTCTTTTTTCCCCATCGATTCCCCTTCCTGTCCCCACAATTCATATTTACTGCTTCCCCCCCCCAGCCATTTTTCTTTTGAGAGACGAGTTAGTTCTTTCTGTCCACAGATTGAGCACCTCAAAAACCAGAGCGGCGGCCCCGCCTTTTTTGCTTTCTTCTTTCAGCCTTTTTTCTGCGTCTCCGTTTTTTTTTGCGTTGCTCGATTGTAGACGTTTCTTTCCTTTCCAGCGTGATTTCCCTTTTACCCCTTTGATCCCCATGGTTGTTTCAAAATTCCTCTCTGCTTTTGCTCCCTTTCCCTTTCCTTTTCTCAATCTCCCTCCCGAAGTTTTAAAACCCCCCCCCTCAATTCGTTGTATCTCCGGCTTCTTTTGACATCTCTTTCTGCGATTCCTTCCCTCCTATTCTCGGTCGCTAAATTGTCTTCCTCCCTCTTCGATGGTTGAAAATTTTTCACAAACCTCCGGATGCACTTGCTTGATCGACAATGTCTTTCTCCGTGTTTGGCTCCACTTGATGTTGTTAGCCCAAACGGCGGCCATCGATTTCCCCCTTCTACCAGCGATTCCGACCAAAACCTCTCCGGTTCCCCCTATAGTGATTCCCCCTTTTTGGCGTCCTTCTTTATCATCACATGCTGAGGACTTTTTTCCCTTGACATTGCTTATCGCCGGTTCTGCGTCGCCTTATGACCCTATGACACAAACCCAAGTCCCGTATCTAATTCCCCTCCCGATGATTAGAGCATGAAGGGGCCTTAAGGATCCACCTTTGTTGTCAAATCCTTTTTGCCCACGTTTCACAGGTGCTGACACGCCTAAGCAGGTTTTTCCTATTTTCGACCTTCTTTTTTATACTATCCGGAGTTGAATGCCGATGA
>Ga0179591_1321311_pt1 | contig 17571 bp, 16 predicted proteins | sample CZOMad2_1_08_16f_FD_182891 | JGI IMG/M metagenome (GOLD analysis project Ga0179591, IMG submission 182891) | Vadose zone soil fungal communities from Angelo Coast Range Reserve, California, USA - CZOMad2_1_08_16fungal (PacBio error correction) | ecosystem: Environmental > Terrestrial > Soil >... | reverse complement strand
CCTCCTTTCCTCTTCGTTTTTTGTTCCGCCTTCCTTCTTCGCTTCCTCCGCGCTGACCAACTTCAACACCTTAGGTGGTTGACATACCGATTGTGTGGCTTGCCGTCTCTGACCGTTCCGGTTTTTTTCAACTCCCAAATCGCTTGATGCTTTGAGTCTCTTTCGACGTGCTATTTGTTCTCCTGCGTGTGATTTTCACTATTTTTTTTTTCGCACCTGAGTTAGACTGCCTGTCCTTCTTGTTCTCAAGCGTCGGTCCCCCCGCGATCCCTCCCTACCTCCCATCTGGCCCATCGGAGGCCTTTGAAGACGGTCAATCTTCTCCGTCAAGATTCCTGACTTTAGTTCTTCTCTCGCCACCCAATGGCGGGAAGTTGATTTTCTCAACGGACGCGGCTGGTACGCTCGTTACCTACCCCTCTTTCTTTCGTCCGCTATGCCGCCGGCATCTAGACGTCCCTTCTTAACCCCCTTATTTCCAGATGTACGGTAGCAGTCCCTCCCTTTTCCCTAGGATATGCGCCTCGTCAGTGGCTTTTGTTTAGGCTCGATCCAGGGGTAGGCGACGTCCCTTCCCTTCCCTATTCCCCGAGATGCCTCCCTTCCTCTGCGTCTTCCGGCTAGGCTGTTATTTTCCTTTTTTCTCTTAGCCGTGTCTCCGCTCGATGATGCCCTTTGATTTTTTCTGTGCCGGGATATCTAAGTGCTTGACAAAGGCAATCCTTGTTTTTCTCCCGCCGTACGTCGAGACTTTGTCCCTCCCTGCCGGGCTGCGCGCCTGTACCGCGCCCGTCCCCCCTGTCCCATTTTTTCCATGCCCCTAGGCAGCCTCCGCACCCCCCCGTTTCATGTTTCGCGCACACGGCTGGGCCTTTGGCGCTGTTTCCCGCAACTCTCAAATCAAATTGTGCAATTTTCTGGCTTCGGAAGTTTTCGTCATATAGGGCGTTTTTCCTTCTCCTCTTCCTCTTAGACGACGTCTCTGCTTTAGCCCGTTCCGTCTTTGCCCTGTCGTTTGATAGGCCAGCATTTCTTCCTGTTTTTCCTCTATTTTTCGTGTGATATCTCCTCCTAACTTTTGTCTTTCTTTGTAGATCTACCTTTTCATGAGGCCATCTAGCTGTTCCATTCCCTACTCCATCCTCTGACGGGCCCCGATCCGACTCCTGCTTTTTTTTAGTTCCGCGTAGTCCTCCCGACTACTAAGACGCGACCCACTCCTTCCGGATTTCCTCTGCCTCCCCCGAGTGTCCCCCCTCAGACAAGCCTCTCTTTTGGCGAGCGAATTGTTTTTCGCCATGCACGTCACCATGTCCTCGTCCGGCCGTTTCGATCCAGCCCTGCTATTCTTTCCCCCAATTCTTGCGTAATTCGTAAGCTGCGGCTTTTTCGTTCCGATGTCTTGGTCAGAAACCCAGAATTCCAGCTCTCCCTTCCTCTTATATAACAGATTTCGCGGTTTTTCAAGCGGCGGATGTAGCCTGCCTGCGATCTTGCCTAGGATACCCAGAGTCTAGGCTTTCCCCTCATTCTCCCTTTCTACCAGCGCCTCTCCCGCATTGGAGCTATCGCCGCAGCTCGGCCAATCGCGTTCCGCGATTTAGACAGTCAAATTGGAGTCACGGTTTCTGACCCTTCTTGCCCCTACTACGACCACCGTCCCTCCTTTCACTCGTGCGACTATTTCCCCTGCTCGCGAAGGCCGCCCATCCTTGATGTTTGGCCGTGATTTTTTAATTTTTGTCAGATAGCGCTTTATGGCCCCTTCTCTCTCCCCTGCCTCCCCCGTCCGTAGCAGCCGACTCCCACATTTCCCGTGTTGGCGTTTTTCTCACGACCCAATTATTTCCGGAGATGTTTTAGACCCGCGTCCCTGTAGGGGGGGTTTTTTTGGGCGTCGAATCGATGTTTCCCGATGGCTAGGATCCCTGTCGATTTTTCCCCCGCCGGATTTACTTTTGAAAATCGCTAGACACCCTTCTCTGTGCGCACACTTCCACCGCCCCGAGCATTGTCGTGGGAGAGTCCCTGAAGGTCCTGAGGAATGAGTCCGTCTTATTCTCCCTCTTATTTTGCGGTCTGTTGGAGTTGAAGGCGACTCCGTGACCTGCGACCCGTCATCACCCCTCTCGGTGATGCTGGCACTTCCTTGTATATCAGAGTAAACGCCTGCCCGGTCCTTACTTCCCCAGCCGCGAAATCAGCTGCCTCGGTCTCCGGATGGTCCCGAGGAGGTTTTTCTATGATTGTATGCAAGGATTACGCCACTAGTGTCCGCTGAAATCCCCCCCATCTGCTCTTCGCTCTGTGGTTGTTGCTTTCCAGTTCTGCTCTGACCTGATGGTTTTTGATAGCTGATTTTACTCCTTTTTGGGATCACAAATGACTTTTGCCCTTGGGTGTTCGGCTGAAGTTGGATCCGCTCTTCCTGACCCTTTTAGTTGACAAAATAGGAAAGCTCGTTCCCCCCAAGTTGTGTTTGGATTTGGTTCTTGGTCGGACTCTCGCACACTATCTCTCTCCTCTTAACGGTGCATCCTCGCCTACAATCCCCCCGGTCTTCTTCTCTTTGCGATTCTGTACCCCGAGACCGCTGCGATATTCCTCTCGGTCTACAGTAGTTTTCTCTATTTTTTCTTGGTATCTTCTCCTCTTATTGCTAGAAAGTGTTTTTATTTATGTAGAAGTTTTTTCTCCGACGGAGGATTACTGCCTGTCTTCATTTTCCCCTTCTCTGTCCTCAATTCATTTTGAGCCAGGGATGTTCACTCCTATGAATACAAGCCGGCTCTCTTTCGTGTCCAGGTCCAGGGTAATCTCGCCCCCCTTCCGTTGTTTTCTGCGCTCTGCTGCCGTGCGTCGTCTTCTCCTTCACTCGCATCGTTTTTCTGCGGCTGCATGCGTCCCTCACAATTTCTCGGACGCACATCCGCCCGGCCTTTTGTCCGTTGCAGCTTGGGCACTTTTTATTCCGCTGTGCACCCCTCTTCCTGAGCCTCGCTCTGATCTTCTCGTTCTGATTTGACGTTGATTTTTAGGGAGGTCCGAAGATTAATTTGTCGCATAATTTGTCGGTTGCTTTTGGCACTGGCTTATTTTCAGGCAGATGGCGGCGCTCTCCGTTGCCTGACCCTCCTGCTGTCGACGCACTAATCTATATCTCCTTTTTTCCTTTTTTCTTGAGATTTTTTTTTGATAGGAGATGAAACGAGAGACTCTCCGCATCTCCTTCAAAAGGTGAGCCAGGTTCCCTCAGCACCCCCCTGCGTTGAACAGGAAGAGGAAGAGCAGTGTTTTTTCCACTTTTTACCTAGCGAGCCTCTGGCTCTTTTTTAGCTAATCCTGCGTCACGCCCAGCCATGATCCCCTCCGCCCCAGCCCCCTAAGGGACGCTTTCTTACTATACCTAACCCCAGAGAAGTCTGGAGAGCTGTGCCGATTTCAGCCCACCAGACCTTCCGACGCAAAGAGAAGAGCGCTAGCCCCATGGCGGGCGCGATAAAGACCGGGCGCGTTGAGGCGTCATCACCGATGGCGAGGACGGAGGGACAACCAGGGTTGGGAAAGTGTTCAGAAGAATTAGAAAGGATCGAAAGAAGCTTGGCCGAGACAGAAAAAAGCAGACGCGAAAGCCAGAAGCACTCACCCTACAAAAAACCGCCCTTACGTACACACACACTCCACCGCTCCTAATCCTCCCCTCTCTCACAACACCCCCACCCCCCCCCCACAAACCCAAATACAAAAAAACCCCCCCACCCCCCCCCCCCCCCCCCCCCCCCCCCCCCACACCCCCCCCACACCCCCCCCCCCCCCCCCCCCCCCCCCCCCACCACACCACCCCCCCCCCCCCCCACCCCCCCCCCCCCCCCCCCCCCCCCCCCCCCCACCCCCCCACCCCCCCCCCCCCCACCCCCCCCCAACATCCAAACCCCCAACCCCCCCCACCCCCCCCCCCCCCCACCCCCCCCCCCCCCCCCCCCCCCCACCCAACCAAAATCACCTAACACACCCCCCCCCCCCACTCCCCCCCACCCCCCTCCTCCCCCCCCCCCACCCCAAACCTCCCCCCCCCCCCACCCCCCCCCCCCCCCCCCACCCAAACACACCAAAAACCTACCCCCCCCCCACCCACACCCCCCCCACCCCCACCCCCCCCCTTCCCCACCAACCCCACACTTCCCCCCACACCCCCCCCCCCCCCCCCCCCAACCCCCACACACCCCCCCCCCCGCCCCTCCCCCCCCCCCCCCCCCCCCCCCCCCCCCCCACCAACCGCCCACCTTTCCCACCCCCACACCACCCCCCCCCCCCTCCACCCCCACCCACCCCCACCCCAACACACCCCCCAACCCCCCCCCCCCCCCCACCCCGCCCCCCCCCCCCCCCCTCCACCCCCCCCCCCCACCCCCCCCCCCCCCCTCCCAACCCAAACCACCCCCACAACCCCCCACCCTCCCCCTCCCCTCCACCCCCCCCCTCCCCCCCCTACCAACACCCCCCACCCCCCCCCCCCCCCCCCCCACCACACACACAATCCCCAACCCAAACACCCCCCCCCCCCCCCCCCCCCCACCCACCCCCCCCCCCCCCCCCCCCCACCCTCCACAACAACACACACCAACCCCCCCACACCCCCCCCCCCCCCCCCCCCCCCCCCAACCCCCCCCCCTCCTCTCCCCCCCCCCCTCTACCCCACCTCCCCCCCCCCCCCACAAACACACAACAACACACCCCCCCCCCCCCCCCCCCCCCCAACCCCCCCACCCCCCCAAACCCCATCCCAAAAAACACCCCCCCCCCACTTCCCCTCCCCCCCCCCTCCCACCCCTCCCCCTCAAACCCCACACCAAAACCACACAACCCACTCCCCCCCCCCCCCCCCCCACCCCACCCCCCCCCCACACCCCCCTCCCCCACCCACCACCAACCACCCCCCCCCGCACTCCCCCATCCCCCCCCCCCAACCCCTCCCCCCCCCTCAAATCAAACACTTCCCCCCCCTACCTTCGCCCCCACACTCACCACACCCCCCCCCACACCCCAACAAAATCTTTTGTTACCTCCCGCCCCTGCTCCCACTCCCACCCACACCCCCTCCCCCCAATACAAAAAACCACATCCCCACACCCCCACACCCCTTTCCCACAAAAACACCCACCGCCCCCCCCAACATCCACCCCACTCACAACACACCCTCAGTATCACCCAAATTCAACCCCCCGCCCTCCCCCCCCAACCCACCCCCCCCCTCAACCCCCACACAAAACGCCAACCTCCCTAACACCACCACCCCTCCCCAGCCACCACCCCCCCCGACCACCCACAAAAACCTCAAGACCCCCCCGCTCCAACCAAAACCACCCCCCCCCCCCCCCCCCCCCCCCCCCCCCCACCCCCCCCCCCCCCCCCCCCCCCCCCCCACCCCCCCCCCCCCCCCCCCCCCCCCCCCCCCCCCCCCCCCCCCCCCCCCCCCCCCCTTCTATCGACTCCCCGGTAATCCTGCGTCCTTAGTCCGATACGACCTTGACCACAGACGCGCGCGACTTTCCTCTGCCTCCCTTCCCTTTTTCCGTCGCGATCCTCCCTGTCTGATCCGGTAGGCCCTTCCTCCGAGCGAGTCCTATTGAGGTTTTTTTTTTTCGGGAGATTCTGATGGTTGTCCAGTTACTCCTCCCCCACCCCCACTTTTCCTCTTTCGGAATGTGGTTTCCCCCCCCACTGGTCGCATGGTCAATGTCTTTCCGTTCGTCTCTAGCTGATATCTTTCCCCCTTTGATCCCCCTCCCCTACTCACACGCGTCTACTCACTCACCCTACAATTCCGACGGACTAGTTATGGAACGCACACCAAAGCCCTTTCATCTTGTGTAGATTATTGGTACTTGCTTCTCACCCGTGTCGGCTACGTGCCCTTCTGGGGGGGAAAATTTCCTATTCAATAAGTGTTTAAAGAGGTGCGCTGCTTTTCTGCCTTCTTGCTACCCCGGCTCGATATCGATCTTACCCCGTTTTTTCCTTTTCCCACCGATTTCTTTTTTTTTTTTTTTCTTTAAAGGGTAGAATTACCCAACCCCCGGGGCCGTATTATTTCGGTTGCTCCTATGAGTTCCGTTTCCCTTCCGCATATCCTTCTCTACGTATCCCGAAACTTTTGATATGCTCTCGGAAAATTCTACCTCATCTTTTCATCTTGCAATCTGCGGCTTTCTCAAATCGGTTTCCCCGCGCTCTAGCTAGGAAATCGGACTTTCTCTCTATTGGACGCGTATCCCCCAACCATCTTACTCCGGACTGCTGCCCCCCTTTTCTTGAGATTCCTGACCCAAAAGGGACCCGGCAGGGATCAGTTTTTTTATACGTTCCTTCTGCGGCCTGTCGTCCGCCGCTTCAAGACCATTAGGTTTCCTAGACGGATATGACGAACTTCGACCCATTGTACAATCTTACCCGGTCGGTCCCTTCCGCCTTCTATTCGGATTGCGCCGCTTTTTTCTCTGCCGTGATGGAGCTGGTAGCTGATCAGTCCTGCTTCGCCTCGCAGCCCTTGCACCGTCCCAGCTCTCCTATGCCCGCTGCTGGGAATATGACGGCTGCTTGCTCCCGGTTTCTGAGTTTTTTAGTTAGAAGTCATCGCTCTCTATTCCGCTTGGCCGAGCTTGGCCTTCCCGCTATATTTCCTCCTCTTGCCCACGGAGAAAATTCGTCGAATCTGGTCCGCTTCCGTTCTAGAGTCCCCCAGAGTTGACCCGCCGCGGCTGTCCCCTTACTCAATATGCATCCCCCTGCGCCATGCTTGAGCCGCCAAGTTTTGGCCGGTTCTCGCTTCTTCAATCCCAAACCAGAGTTTCCAGGTTTTTCCCTTTTGCGCAGGAATGGGCTTGTTCGGCGTTCTTCGGCCAGGCTTCCTCTCGCGATAAGGCCGGCTGAAACTTGTCTTTCCTGGCCCGGCCTCGGTTCGACGGGAAGTAGATTCTCTGGAATCATCTTGCCTGAATACGCATAATTGTTTTCTAGAGTATCAATTTCCCGATCTTATGACATAGATCGCTTCCATCCCCAGTCAGTCCCCTGCAGGATCTCCTCACTGTTTCATGTCGAGCAATGTTTTGGAGTCAAGAGTTAAATTTTTTCCCCAGGGAAGTCCCGGATGATTTTCCGCCTGCCGCCGAGACCCCTCAGCAGCCTCCGTTCTTTTTCGGATATTAAATGGTAGGTCCCCCGCCCTTTCCCGCTCGTCCCGGTCCCCAGACGTTCTGTCATCCTGGCGAGTGCTGGAGTTTTTTTTTCTTAGTTTTTACCGTAAGCAATAGGGCTTCCTCCCGGATGCATTTTTCTCCGTCTGGAGCCTCCCCTCCGAAGCGGAACATATTTCTCGACGTTTCCCCCCCCGGTTCCCTTTCGGCAAGTTTGCTGATCGTCTCTGCTTACTCCTGCCAGCCTTCTCCATCTGAGCTTCTGCCCAACGGATTTACCTCTTCCTCGAGAGGAGATAGAGACTGCCCGAGGCCACAGCGCGGCATCCGGGTTCGTTTTCTTTTTTTTTTTTTTTTTTGATCTCCCTTTTTCAATTGGCGTAGTCGCTTTACGGTTTTTGAAGAAAGGCCCGTCCAGACGCGGTCCGACAGATATCGCTTCGCGCGAACTTTTGACTAATTTCCCGGCTCCGTCGCTTACTGCCGGATTCAATCCTTCTTCCTGCAGTTACGCGCTTTTGGTCCGGATCTTCCCCCCAGCTCCCGATTTTCAGAAACCTTGTCCCATGGCCGCCTTTTGTCGCTCCGCCAGACGCCATGCCTAATCCCGTTCTCGTTGCCCTACAGCTTCCATGTCTTTCCTAGAATACCGCTTTCCGATTTCGATCGTGCGCTCGTTTGTGCCCTCCGTCTTTTTCCCTTCCTCTCTTCATGCACTTCTAGAACCTGCTCGCGTTCTGTTTGTAAAGCAGTTTACGAGCGCTGTTTTTGATCGTTGCGCAGGTAGAAGCTTCGCAAGCCTTGTCGAAGCATTGCGAACCGCCTTTTTAGCTTTCATTTTGACTGAAGGAAGCCCAGTAGGGCGAGAAGTAAGACCAATCGGTTTTCGTTGACGGCAACCACGAAGTTGGTTAATCTCGTCTCCTAAATCCCATCCCTTCCTTTCCCCCCCCGAATCGAACGCCTCCGGCACTTTTCGGTGTTCGACGATTGCGCAGGACTGTCTCCCCCCCCAGAATCCTCGGCCGCCGCCCCTCCCCCCTCTTGGCTTGCACTTACCTCAGCACGCCTTGTTCCCCAACACTGTGTTGTCCGCGGCTTGCACGGCCCCGAACCCGCCACCATCTTTTCGTCAATGATCCTGTTTTTTGTCCTCCGGGGAGGATCCAAATTGCCCTGATACCCCTCTGATTTGTTTCTTCTCTTTTAATCCGCCCTCTTTTCCCGCTTTGACATGCGGCATACGCATCTTTTTGTTGCCGGCCTCAGCGAAACTGTTGGATGGATTTTTCTGGCCCCGCGAGCCCTATAAGATACGAGGCCTTTTTTGCCTTCTCCCCCATCTCTTCTTCGTCGATTTCGGTTGCCTATCACCTCGTGCTGAGATAAGAGATGTTGCGACGAAGGTCTCTTTTGCGTTCTTTATGTGGTTTCCCGCGGCTCGATCTGCTTCGCGGGGTTACCTTTCTATCGGATACAGGCTTTGCTTCCGATGAGGTTCTTTTCTTTGAGGTGCCTTCGGCTGCATGGCTGTCTTTTTTTTTGGGCCAACCCGGAGCCATGATTCACTCATATTTGCCCCCTCCCTCGTAGTGTTTGCTTCTCTTACTTGGGTTTTTCCATTAGAAAAGTGTGTTCCAGGCTCTTGGCACTTTCATGTCATGTTTCTGCTTCTCCCCTGCCCCCGTTCGAACTTTATTTTAGGATATGCGCCCTTTTTTTTTGGCCGCTTTGTTTGCCAGAACTGTTTGACAATTCAGATGCACCAATCTCCCCAGATCTTTTCTGTGCTGATTTATCGTTCTAATGATCTCTTCTCGTCTGGCCCTCTGTCCTTTCTGCGCTTTCAGTTAGCCTCCATGGCGGTTGTTGCAGCAATGTTCCACTATTAATCCTGATGCTTCCCGGAGATCCCGTTTACGCGCTGTCGGCCTCTTTTTTTTTATTCCTTTTTTTTTTTCTGAGCGATAGATTTAGCGGCGACATGCGATCCCCTTTCCTCCTGACGGCTATGATATTTTCCTTTCTAATCTTAGCCAAGAAACCCTTGATTGTCCCGACCCGGGCAGCTTCCGAGCTCGCATCGGGCGTCTTCATATTCCCCCCGCTATCATTGTCAAGACCTTCTCAGTTTCCTCTCTCTCTTTGTCCTATGGTGCAGCGTAATGTTCGGTTATTTTTCCCGTTGCGCCTGCATTCTTTGAATGTGCCCGGAAAGACCGCGGCATCTGTCCTCCCCTCTGTCGCAACTCCTGTTTCCACGATGGCCCCTGGTAATGATTTTCCCCTTCCTCGAAACTGCTCGCCGAGCCAACTGGCCGGGTTTTTTTACAGGGTTGACCAAGTCTTTCGATGCCTTCGTTTCACCCCCGATGTCTTGCCATCTGGTCTGCCCCATGACCCTTCACAGGATCTCCAATGTCCGCTTCTCTTGCAAACCTTTATAGGCGTTTTAGCCTGGTCTTCCTCTGATAGAACGGTAATTCAGCGTCGATGTGGCGCAGCCCCGATCTGGAACCCCTTTTTCCTGCACTCCATTTTCTTCCGGTTACGATCCCTGAGTCCTATCTTTGAGCTGTCTAGGCGAAGAAATCGACGTCGCGTTCTTTTTCCTTCTCTTATTTGTGCATCGAGGGCCGGAGATATTTTTTTCGGTCCGAGCATCATCCAACATTCCGTTTCCGTCCCCTCCTTTGGGTCCCCCTTCCTGTCTTTCCATGGTCAATGTGGAAGAGCGTCGTCCTTCTCCGAAACCTGTGCAGCCGGTTATTCCCTACTTTTTTTACAAATACGCTCTTCCTCATCATTTCCAAAGAGAACTCCACTGCTGGGCATGTTTTTACAGTTTTGACGGGCTAAATGCCTGACCACCAGCGTTCAACAAACCCTGACTCATCTTTTTTCCTTCGCTGCCTCTGTCCCCCCGGTTCGTCACTCAGTTTTTTTTTTTACATAAATGGAATCGCCCTCCTTGAGTGACCGCGTTTCTGCTGCTTTCGAGGCTGGTTTTATTTTTTACTCTTGATATGCGACCGTTCCTTCATCCCCCTCTGTGGTGCCCGGGACTGAGCGCCCCCTTCTTTTCTTTTTTCACTCCCAACCGTGCCCCCGCTACTTCCCCCGCGGGTCGCAGAGGCGCGAAACGCTTCCCGAGTTTTTTGCCCCCGAATGCTTTTTTTAGCGAGGTGATTTTCCTGCCTAGCCTTTTTTTTCTGCCTTCCTTCTCTCGGGATACCTTTTGCGGGCACAGCCGTCTGGCTCCGATCTCATCTGTCCGCTTTTTCTCTTCTGGTCCGCGGTCGCCACTCCCCGACTGGAGCCCTCAGTTGGCAAGGGCCCCCCCTGTCTGCCGTTAATGGTGGATCCGTTTTCTTCCTACTTCTGATTCCTTCTGGTCCTTTCCTTTCCGCCCATCGCGTGCTTTTCTTTTTCTCTGTCTTTTATTCATAAGTTTATGCATATTACTTTCTTGGTCCCCGTCGGCGAGGACTTCGTGCGTTCTTCCCCCTTGTCGGTTTTTTTCTCTCTTCCAGCTCTCTCCTTTTTCCAATGGCAAGTCGCTTAGACCCCTCCTTTTTTCCTAGGCGGCGGGCCGCTAGCTCTGATGTCCTCTTCTCTTGGTTTGAGGAGTTTTGCTTCGTTCTTTTCTGTTGCTCTTTTTTGTAGGTGTTTACAGATGCATCGCGCCTTTCCCCCGTCCCTGTGACCACATCCTTATTCTCCCCGGACGCAGGACCGTTGCGTAATTGAGTATGAGGGTGGAGCCGGCGGACCATTTTTTTTTTACACCCCCAGTTCGCCCCTCCCTCATGCTACTTATTCTGCCCTATTCCCACCGTCGTCCACTGGTTTTTTCGGTTTTTTAAGAGAGTGAACGAATCTTCAATCCCCCAATGTCTTTCGCCCTTTTTTCTGATTCGGTCTCGGCCCTTCTCTTTATCCCTCTCCGGGCGTGTTCTGTGCGAGTCGTGGGTTTCCCTTCCGTTTTGACGACTTCGTCTCTGGTTTTTTTATTCAAAATGTAGGTCGGTCCGTTAATCCCGTCTTCTGACTTTACTGGCCTCTCTCTAGTGCCTCAGGCTTTATTGATTCTATCTTTTTCCCTCCTCTTTTTTTTGTTTGTGACTAACTTTTTTCTATGAGCCTGTAAAGCCGATCCTTTTCCGGATCCTACAGTTTCCCTCGTTCCTCCTCCTTCTCGCGTTTTTGTCCGCGCGCAAGTTGCCACGCCGGGATCCCTCAGCCGAGACCGAAGCACGCCTCGCTCTCTTCAAATTTGCTTTGCCGGTTCCCGGAGTAAACAGCTTTTTTCACTTTCCATCTGGAGAATATTTTGAAGGTGCTTGGGGTCCCTCTTGTCTTATTTTAGGCTGCGGGTCCCTGGCTTACGGCGCGTCTCCGGATTCGTAATTCGCTCTCGTTCGAAGTACGGACGTCAGAAAATCCTTTTTTCTGCAGTTGGCCTGCTTTTATGCTACCCGTTCCTCCCTCCGTGCCCTCGAGGGATCTCCAGGCTCCCTTGTCCCCGCGTCATCGAGGAGATTCTTCTTCTCTCCTACGCAAGTGCCCCTCCCCTCCGTGCCTCGCGACGAAATTGCTTCATTGCTTTTTTAGCCGTGGGGTTTTTTCGAAGAACCACTTCGCTGCCCTTGAAGTCTCGCGTGACGGCAGGCCCCACCTTTGTACTTTCACTTTAATTTTGCCTCCGGAAGTTGATTCCCGTGCGAATCCTTGAGATCCTCGTGCTTTTTGGCCCTTCTGCCCGCCCTGCCCCGCCTCGTTTAAGCATCCCCCCCTTTTACTCCACCGTCCGGCGTGCGGGTACCAGAAAGCCCTTGTAAGTCCATCTTTCCTTCTTATTTGTGAACCTCGTCCCCTACGTAGCCTCTCTTTGGACGTGTTCGATTCAGACGCTATTTGACCCCTAGGCTCAAAGACCCATCATGCCTTGCTAGACCTTTTCTTCTAAAAGTGTCCCCTCGCTTCATTTTTCTAGTGTTAACGTCCTTCCCTTATGAAGATCTGAATGAAGCAGTGCATCTGATTTTTCCCTACGGAAGGGTTTGAAGACTTACGGGCTGTGCCCTCAATCACCATCCGTGATGACTTCCCAAACCGCGTTGTCCTTCTCCGTCGAACCTCTAATTTCAGCTCCATGCAGACGAGCACTGTTCTTATACCGTGTCTTGGATTTATGCTCTTTTTCCCCCCCCATCAGCCCCTGTCGGAGTGAACTGATGGATCTTCTTTTAACAATCAATGCACTCTTTCTTCTCCGACTTTTGTTGTCGTTCCAGCCCCCCATGCCTCGTTCCTCCCTCATTCTGTCTCTTCTCCTTGACTGCTTTTTCCCCTTTTCTGGTTCTCCCCCATAAATTTGCATGTCCCTCAGTTTCGGTATGAATTCCCTACCGCTCTTAAGATTGTCCCAAATGTTCGACCCCTGTCCTGTTTTTCCCCCCCATTCCGTCTCACGGAACCCCGGTAGTTTGTGGGATGGAGGCGGTCAGAGTCCCACTATCCCTTCCCCCCGTCCGGCCTCTCTTACTCCTAGTCTCAATTCTTCCTTTCTCTATTCCTTTCCTATCGCTTCCAAAAAGTTTTTCACTTTTTTCCATAGACGATGTGCAGAAGAGGTTTTTGCGCTTGCGATGTATGGTGTTGCCTCAGTTACCTCTTTCCTCTCTCCGATGTTTAAAGGTCTATCCAGCATTTGCGAGTGGACTTGAGGCTGTTGTTTCTCCCCGGGAGCGGCGGGCATTGGGATCTGTCTCCAATCATTTCTGCGCACTGATGGACCGCCCATTTTTCTAGACTTGAATAGAATTTGCGTGCGAATCTTAAACGCCCCTTTTTATCCCTTCCTCATGGTTTCTCTTTTTTCTGCTCTATTCTCGGAACTAGTGTTTTCTCCCCGGGCGTTGCGCTCGCCGACCATGGCTTTAGCCATGCGACTGAATGTTCTGAGAGCTGGTGGCGCTTACTTGCCCACTTTTCCAGCTTCACCCTCTGCAGAAGGATCCCTTGATTCTTTTATTCATGATATATAGATTTGCGATTTAGGCTTAGGAAGTCCTTTCTCATCATTTTTTCCTTTTCTTGAGTCACTGGCTCAGTCTTCATGAAGTCGCTGCTTCAGGCTTGATATAGTTGGCCCCTGATCCTTCTGCTCCGCTCACTGATTCCTTTAACTCCTCTTTTGTTGTGAGTGGCTGAGTTGCTCCTTCTCCCTCTCTATCAGGCCCGTAGAGCCGACTTCCCCGCAATCGCATTAAGAAGGTGCAATGCTCCCGCACGCCACCCCCTGAGAAACTTGGAAGCTTACTTGCATTGGTTCGTACACTCCTGAAGCGATAAGCTAGACTCTTCTCCCTCTCTCCGCGATATTCCATCTGGTGCAGACGGAATGGCAAGTTCTCCTTCCTATTGAGTCCCCCCCATCCGAGTCGCATTTTCCTGCCCGCAAAGAACAGAGGTCCCTTGTCTTTTTCTCGCTTCCCCCCGAGGCAGGAATGTCCTAAGAGAAGAGACCCATGATCTCTCCCCCCCACTTTCAGGGCGATATCCAGTACCCCCCCTTGCTGCGGTGTAGTCTCCTCCCCCGATTGCGCTTTCCTGAGGGTGACATGTTCTTCGAAGCTTTTTTTCCCTTGACGGATAGCAAATCTCCTAGCAGTTCCAACCCCCTCCCGCATTTCCTGCCGCAGCATAAGTATGATGATAGCCCTTGTAATCGCTCTATCCTCCTCTCTCTCCAGAGGAAACCATACACTCTCTGCGCCGCAGTTCCCTTTTTTTAGTTATGCCTACCTCTTTTTTAGCCCCTCTCTTCGCCCTGCTACTACTCCGCTGGATCTTTAGAGAGTGCACTAGGTCCCCGTTTTTTATGGATTTAGTCCCAGACTCACTCCCCAACCAACTCTTCGCTCGGTCCTACTTTTTTTCCCCCTTCGGTCTGCCGCCTTCACTTTTCTTTTTCGGCTCCGTAAGACTTCTTTCCCCCCCTTCCTTCCTGTTCCTTTTTTTCCCCCATCCCTGATTCACACATGCGCGCTCATAAATCAATGACAAAGAGACCAATGAGGGCCGTTTCGCCGGGCCTTGTCCTGAGAAACCCCACAATATTGCTCCGACTTATTTTTTACATTTGCTCGCCATCGGTCAGGTAGCACTGCAGTTCTTGGGGGTTCAAACTTCGCATTCCTCCGGAACATCCGTTTGTAGACCTCTTCTGCCGTGCCGTGATTTTTTGTAAGGAAGGCTCCTTTATTCTATCGCCTCTGTGGTTGTCCACGTCCTCCACCCTGATGTGGTTTGCGTTGCGGCCGCCGTCCTTCATCCTGCCAAACGGCCTTATGCTTCGGGGCTCCTCTTTCGCCAGAATGCTTAATTGCGTCTCGCCGCGATCGCCACCCTTCGATGAGGCGGACAACCTTTTCCTCAATTCTAGTCAGTTCTTTTTCTGTTTCCCAACCTTGGGCACATGTCTCTTCTCTCCCCCTGCTTCCCCCGCCCATCTGGCACAATCGCTTTCGGCGCTGGGACGCGGATCCGCCCCCCTTCTTGCCTTGGTCAAGCGCTGATTGGCTCTCTTCGAACCAACCGGCCCTCCCGGTGGTCTTTTTTCTTCCTTCGGCAGAGTCTTACCTTTCGGGGACTTTTTCTTAATGAAGGGCTCTTGCTCTCTCTGACGCCGGCCTACACCCTTTGTCCGGCAGGTCCCGGCTCCTGCGCTCGCTTAGGACTTTCCCCTTGACGTTAGCACTTCCTTCTTTCCCTGTTTTTTTTTTTGTTAGAAGGCGCGTAGTCTAATACCCAATTTTTCTAGTATTCCGCGCTGGTCCTATGTACGCTCTCCTTTTTCCAGTTTTCTGAGTGGTTCGAGATCCTGTCGACTCCTGATTATGAGGCTGACGTACTTTGACGTCCGGCTACGATCCCCCTTGCACTCAATGTTCTCTCCTCCGTTACCTCTTCTAGAATCTTTTTGTACTATTCTGCGGGGCCTCTGCTACATCATCACTTTCGACCAGCCGACTTGCACTTTTAATCACCTCCCGAAACGTCGACATGATGTTCCGCCCCCTTTTGGCGCGTTTACCTCCTGATACCTCATTCTTTTTTGAATCAACGTTATCTAGTGAGTCCTCCCGTCTAGGCGGATATGAATCCTACCTGTCGGTTCCCTTCTCCTTTAGTCAGGTTTTTGATAGAGGTGTTTTAGAATAAGTCCACTTTTATTCTCCTTCCCTCTTTAGGTCTTCGAAATTTTCGGCAGATCTATTGGTATCATCTGGAATTAATATACCTTTTTCCTCCACCCCCTTTTTTAGTTGTTGATGTTCTTAGATAATTCCGTCGTGAGGCCCCGTTTTTCCCATCGACCTCCCTATTTTTGCCGATCTGACGCTCGTGTCCGTTTCCCCGCGAGTCTCGCTCGTTGAAGGAATACACCCCAGAAAGAATTCTTTTTTTCCCCTCCGCCTCGAGGACCCCTAAGCCCCCTGATGGCGAAGCATTTGTATTGCCTGCCTTGCCCCATGCTCTTCCCCTCGGTTGCTCCTTTGCGCCTCCAAGCATTGCGGACCTTGTTTTGCATATGCGTACTCCAGGTGTTTTTTTTTCGACCTGGTCTTTCTCGTCTGGGCTCGTCAGACCGCCCTCTCGGACCTCAGATTCACTTCTTTATCTCAACTCATGGTGTCCATGCGGAGGTTCTTAGCTGGCGGCCCGATTCGGCCAGCGCGACATCGAGTATCAGGTTAACATCTCCTGCCCCCTCCTCTTAGGCTAGCTCCTGATATCCAGTCGTGTTTGCCACTCGCGATCCTAACTTTGGTAATCTTCTTTTGAGTCAGGCGACGCCCCAACCGCCCGCACTCTCCACTCGACGTAGTTGAAGATCTCGACCCTCGCTGAATCCCCGGTGATTCCCAAGGTTTTGGTCTCGGTTTCCCCTATAAGATGGACGGCTTTCGTACCGAGATACTGTCACGATGGTCTGGTCCACTGCTCGCCAGACATCTATACATACCCCTGTAATCCCCCGTACGGCCGCATTTGCTGTCGCTTTTCTGAACGAACTGTACTTTCGTCTTTCCTCTATCCAGCTTCCCCCCCCCCTATCGACGACCTTCCTGTTAACGATTCGATCGACCCCTCTCTGTGACCCGCCTGATTTCTAAAGCAGAAGTGAGGAACTTAATGTCTTTCTACACATTGTCACCCTCCTTTCTAGACGCGGTCGGGATTTCTTCGCCTCATTAGACGCTTACTAATACTGCTCGAGCAATTTCCCCCAATCCCGCGGCCTTTTTTAGTTCCGGCACTCACTTGACTTGACGCCGCCTTCCCCTCCCACCTCGGGTTCTTGCTCCAAAACCGAGTGCTCCATCTTCCTTAGGAATTTCGCCTCGTTACGCCCAATCTCTTCCCCAGGGTCACTGGATGTCCTGGCGAGTATGACCTTGAGCTTCCCCAAAGCACTGCTTCTTCTCCTCCCTCGTCGGCTCAATTACCAATCTTCGACTTCCCAACCTCTTTGTTTCGCAGCCGGCCGGGGTTCTGCCCGTCCCCTTGTCTTTAGATACTTTCCTCCTTTCGGATACATGACAGGCCGGCCTGGCCAGCAGTTTCGTCATGAATTCGCATCCGATCTAGCATCCCTTTTTCTTCCAGGGTGCCCCCCCCCCCATTCTCTTGCGACCTTTTTGTTTATTTTTCTTATTGTGTCTGTTTGCGATATCTATTCGCGGACTCTCGTGTTTTTTTCCAACTGTGTTCGTCCGATTTCGCTCCGTCTTCCCGCATACCCTTGCTCTGCTCGAGCCGTACTTATTGGCAGGACGCCTTTCTGCGTGTTTTTGATGTTTCTTAGCCTCTTGCCTCCTGTGCTTATTCTTGTCTCTCCCTCTAGCATTTGCTGCTTTCCGATTCCTTTTCGTGGATTGGACGGAGCTTTGATCTTGTTCCCCTAGAATGGATGGCAGCTCTTCGTCCTCCTCCTTTCTACTAGACATGCTGCTTTCACTTGGTGTGTTGGATCCTACCGGAACATTTGGGGCTAGTATGGTTGTTTTTTTCGCATTCTGTCCTCGTGGTTTGCTGCCCGTCTGCTGCAGCGCGGCTTTCGATTTTTTTGTTCAGCACTTCCGGATGCTGGGTCCTTCCGTTTTTGGGCTCTCCCCTCTGGCCTTCCTCTTATTTGCCGCGCGGCTCGCTTTCTTGATCTCGTTCTTTTCATGATTTCTTGCGCGCGTGTTTCCTTATCGGATGCTTCCTGTTCGCCTCTTCTGTTTCCTTCTTTTGTCCTGGCTACACCTTTATTCAGATTGTCCTTCTCTATGCTTGATCCGCGCTGTCGCTTCTCCACTCT
>Ga0179591_1327153_pt1 | contig 17573 bp, 13 predicted proteins | sample CZOMad2_1_08_16f_FD_182891 | JGI IMG/M metagenome (GOLD analysis project Ga0179591, IMG submission 182891) | Vadose zone soil fungal communities from Angelo Coast Range Reserve, California, USA - CZOMad2_1_08_16fungal (PacBio error correction) | ecosystem: Environmental > Terrestrial > Soil >... | reverse complement strand
GCAGCCGGTGGCGCGCGGGGACTGTCGCCCACCTCCGGTAGAGGACCGCGGCTCTCAACGGTTAGAGGTTCGATCTCTTCCACGGTGACGATGTGCACATTCGCACCGAAGCGGTTCTTGTTTGATCATCTTTTCCACCGTGAGGATTCACTGTTTAGTTTTTGGCTCCCGGCTTTGGATCGAGAAAGCGTCCCTGACCCTGGGTCCAGAGCGCGCGGAAGCTGCTGCCGGACGCGCCGCCTCCGAAAGGGCGACGCGTCGTTTTTGGTCTGTGCAGAATAGAGGCGATTCTGTTCCTGGGACAATCGCAGGTTGCTCCAGCATCGTCGAACGGACTTGCCCCTTTCTGACGTTTCAAGGATTAGTTTGAGCTTTTTCCTCAGAGCCGGCTTCGGATTTGCCGCTAGAGTTTAGGCAGAAGAGTTCTGTCGGAGTGTGGTCTTGCGCAGCTTCATTCCGGCGCCAGGACGGTTGACAGGGCGACGACTGTGTCGCAGTCGACTAAAGCCTCGGATGCTTTTTTGGGGGCCCGTATCCCCCCCCCTCCAAGATGAAAAAGAATCGTACGGTCCAGGGGGATGACGTTCCCCTCCATCAAGCCGCGAAGTATTGGACCCTGTGAATTAAACTTTCGCAAGATTTTACACCCGTCGTTTGCGTTCTTACGACAGTCGCGGCGCTCACAGGCGCCGACTTCGACCATCGGCGCGAGGATGTACTCGTACGTTATCAGATCATCCGGTCTCCGAACGTTATATCGTTCCAACGCCCCGGCGGACGAGCAAGCGAAGAACGGGACAGATTTTTGCGTGCCGGGTCGTGAAGAAGAGATCTTCGAGCCGCGCTTGTTTTGTACCAGTGCAGCATGCCACGCCGCAGGATATGAGCTCTCGATGTGTTGCGTGCCCGAGCTAGGGCAGAAGGTAGAGCGCGAAGCGCGGTTTGAGAAACAATACAAAGCCTCCTTACCATCTGGGCGAGGCGTAGCGCCTCCGCACGCCTCGGTCGCCGTCAGATTGCCGTAAACCGTGTCCGCTAGCTTAACCCCCCCGCCCCTTCCTGAAAGTGCAGCGTAGTGTCATAGCCGGTGCCGCCGACGGCGGTTAATGAGGGCAGATGGTTGCTCTGCCCGGCAACCTTCGAGGCAGACGGCGACGCTCTTGCCACCACACCTCAGATTAACGGAAGTAGTCACGTCTCGGACGAGCCTCATGATCCCCCGACACCCCCTCTTTTTCCACCGCCGGCTCGTGCGCGAGACCCGGTTTTACGTCCCGTAGGGCCCGGTTCAGAGAACGGACCCTGTTTCCGCTGTCGGCGCCAGGGAACATCCGCCCTTGCCAAGCCCTCTCCGAGCCGCTGGCGTTATCACTCCCGGCGCACGGCGAGACTCAGGTACACGTCACTCTATTCAGGGGCGCGTATGATAGCGTCGACCGAGACAGCTGACTCCCGACATCGTTTATACCAGAGAGCCGTCTTCGACGGTATATGCCTGGAATGAGCACGAGCTAGGTACGATCCAGGAGTTCATGCCGACGTACTTTCCTTGAGCGGTACTCGATCGATAGCCCTGTCAACCTAGCATCAGTTGTGTTGGAAAGGGGGTCGCGATAGCCCGGCTAGAGTTGCCCCCAGCTGCGTCACGGTAGAAGCAAATTTCGCCGTGCAGTCAGGCTCGGAGGCGCGGCATCCCCACCTTCGCCGAACACGGGGACGAGAGCTGTCCTCACGCACGCAAGGAGGTAAACGTTTCTTCCTCGAGGTCCCCTAGTAGTCTACACGCTGCGTATCATCATTACCTTTCCAATAAGTGTTTGTTTGTTGATAGTAGATCTCAACCCAGCTTTCGACGCAGGAGAAGATACCTTGACTAAGCGCGTATGTTGTCCGTAGGGAAGGCTAGAAGCGAGATTCCCGGTTGCTGCGGCCGTGTATTAGGACTCCTCCCCTAGTTCGCCGAACTGATGCTACGCCCCGACGCGTGAGAGAAGATCGTCATGACCATGAGCTAGAACGGAACAAGACCCGCCGCCACTGATGCGCGCTTGGTCTTGAAGCTAGTTAAATCCTTGGGATTGAATTAAGGCTGAATTCTGCACGTTAAAAGAGAGTGGGTCTCCCTCGACACGGTTAACTCCCAAGTCTCACCTCTTCGAAGCGGCGATAGCGTTCCCTTCCTCCCCTATGTCGGGACAGAGCGAGAGTTCTGCCGACCCAGAGAAAATTCCCCAGTGACGGTTTACGAATCTCTGCCGGTTGGGGAATTCGCCCGCTTTGGATAACGAACGAGCTTTTCGACGTTGTTTTCTTCTGGCCGACCTGTTCAGACTAGACGCCTCCATATTTTTCGAAACCCATAAGTCTCTTTTTCGCGCCGTGGATGCGCCCTCAGAGGGGCAATGGGTGAGCTGCGGCGGTTCCTACTGCCTTCTTCTCGAGCGCGTCGAATACGTTCTTCGATCGCCTTTTTCAGAGCTGAGACGTCGCAGTGATTATCTGCCCCACCTTCTAACAGACTTTGTCGTCCCGACTCGCCCTCACCGCGAGCTTTCCCGGCGATGACGGACAGAGGCCCCTCAGACCTGATGCTTCGGGGGTGGAAGGTTTTCTTTTGTACCACGTTGTGTCCGTGGTCCTCAGAAGGCGGCCCGTCGGCAGCGTCCGGCGGCTTTACGTCTCAAAGGCAGACATGGGCAAGACAAGTAGGACGTTGAGTTCTTCAACAGCTTCCCCCCTCGATGACTTTTGCCTTATTACGCCACGCGCGGCCGCCGAGCGCTTCCCGGCGGCGTGCTCTGCTTGCCTCGGCTCTAGATCGATGCGGACTCTTACCCGGGCCTTAAGGGTCTGGTCCCCCTTTTTAGAATAGCTCTCCCTTTCCGCCCACTTCTGGTAACCCCCGCGGGAAGTACGGATCCCCTTGCCCTCCATGCTCAAAATACGTCTCCCTGCCTGACGTGGATTGCTTGCGAGCTCCGAGGCTCAGACTCGACGGTTAGTCTCCCTCTCCCCGCTACGGGCCGACGGGGTGTACGAAGTCTTGCGACGGGAGTCGCCGCCAGACGTTGGACGCGGGCGTTAACTTTGCTTCGGTGTCTCCGGGTCAAACTTCTCCTGGACGAGCATTTTTTTCCTCATTGGCGGGTGTTCAGCCCTAATCCAAGCGCATCCGAAGGGCGTTCGTAGAAGGGGGGTCCACCAACAAACCACCCCCATCGGACCCCCAACTTTTCAAAGTAGAGATTAATGACCCGCTTCTTACCGCGATTTGAGCACCAATAACTGTAACGCTCCGGGCAGGCCTACATCGCTCGCTTTCGCGCATCACGATCACTCCCGATCCTTCATATAAGAGAGCCGACACCCTCCACCCATAAGCAGAGAGTCGACAAAGATTCGTCTTTGGAGCCGCCGGGAGCTGAGTCCTCGCCAGGAAGCGAGAGTGAGAGTCCCTAATGTGCGCAGGATCGGTACGTGCTAGTTCTCGGGTCATCGACCCCCCCAGCTTCAGGCCGAGACATGCCAGAAAACCTGGCTCTGTTAGCTCCCGGGCGACGACGGTTTTGTTTTGGCGCATCCTCACCCCCGAAGTATGCAAGCCCCGCTTCTTGTTTTCGAGAGGGTTCTTAATTGTCGAGCGCCGATCGAGCAGTGCAGTATGCGTGGTCTGTGAGTTAAGAGTAGATTAGCCAGCAACCCCCCCCTCCTCACTCCCCCTGTTGTTGTTGAGGAGATGCTTACTCCCCCTCGAACGGACTCTTTCCCTTCAGACCCCCCGATCGCCCTGCGCTCGGAGATCCTGAGCGAGAAACGGTGCTCGGTTCCCCTCGAACAGCTTTTGTAACGGTCTTTCCAACACCGTGCGGGATGCGCAGCTGCTTGCGCTCTTCCCGGGTTGCACACAAGAGCGGCGTTCGAACACTGGCGGGTTGTCGGAGCCTTTTTTAGATCCCTTATATGAACGCGACGCGTCCGGACTCCCGCCGACGGGTTCGCTTGGCTTCCTTGTTTCCGACCCCGCATATGCTGACAATCAGAAAGGTCTTGAAAGATTTAATTCTGGTTTCACGTCGCTTGATTCTGGAGTTGTCCGCCTCCGTATAGTTCCCGGCGTCGCTCTTGTGGAGCGGTTTCGAGAACAAGATGCTGCGCCGGCCGACGGGCTTTCCCCATTGATTGTTTTATTGCGCAGATGAGTCCGGCGCAGGTAGATGAAGGTAGGCGACCGAAGACGACAATTCGGATGCCTTGCTACCGGTCCTACGGTACAACAAACCCCCCCCCCCCCCCCACCAAACCCTCCACCAAAAGCTCTCGTATCAGGGGGTATGAAGTCCTGCTTTGGGTGTGTGGGCTTTTAAAACATCGTAACGAAGCCCTTTTTCTTCTTCCTGCGAACTCTCTGAAGAATTTCGCCCCGTCGGTTTTTTGCAGGTCGAGGAAAGTAGAAGGATGAGCCCTTGCTTCTCTCTCCGGCACGTCGACGTCCGCCGCGGGTCACCGGGCTTTCTACCTGGCTCGTCGCGTGGTTGGAAGGATGAGAAAGGCAGGCCCTGCGAGATTAGAGAAAAAGGTTCCGAGTAGCGGCGGTCGACGCCCCCCGGAGCGGACATCTCCTTGTTCTACCTCAGCAGAGAGTCAGAGTTTCCAGTTTTCTAGAGCCGCGAGGTTTGCTCGGGCCCGATTCAGAGAGTATCGGAGAGTCGAGCGGAAGAACACACCGCTGTACCTCTGGAGAGACTGGGATACCATTTCGTCACGCCTCACCTCCTCAGTTCTCGCCGAAGGGTCCCCATCTATTACCACCCAAGGTCCGATCTAACAACCCCTCAGCGCTCATGCAGACGCTCAAGTACGAAGCCGTCGTTCCTAACTCCCCTAAGACGCTCAGATGCCGGGTCGGGGAAGAAATTCCCGCGGATAGCAGCACGGTCTGGAAGTACATCTCTGCCCCTCACCCCCGATTCCCAGCTAAGTCCGAGTCGAACTCGAGACCCCTAGAAGAATGATCACTCATCCCCCCAGTCCCCGAGCAACAGGCCCGGATAGTGACGAGAGATATATTCGCCTCGAGTCCGTTGGCGTGTTTAGAGCGCTTCGAAATGCCGCGGCTGGAGTAAGGGATACTTCTCCAGTCTGAGACCGAGCAGCATCTGAGTCCTGAATACACCCGTAGGAGAATCGGTTACCCCTCACATCTTCCCTGACTCTAGGACTTCGCAGCGCGACAAGAGACTTCCAGTACGACCCGTCGGACGTATCGAGAAAGGGTGCGATTGCACTGAGTCTCTTCTACCTTTCTTTTATTAGGCTTTTCTTCCTTTGCCCTTAGCAGTAGTTCCCTTTCCTCAAGATGGATGTACGGATAGGATCTGGTCTTGCTACCACCTCGGAGAATCGTGAGCAAAAAGTGATGTCTGTTGTGGTGCGCGATCTCGCGCTCGGGTTTAATGTACCCGGCCTTCCGCACCATATTAGGAGGTTGCATTTCGGTGCAGCTTTACTAAACCCTTAGAAGGACTCAGTCTTTAGCGCCCTTCGATTGGACACGCCGAGGAGGAATAACCCGGGTGTGCCTTGAAGCTTCTTCCGTTTCGTCCATCAAACTTTTTCATATCTCTTTTCCATTATACGTGGTGTGGAGAGCCCAGAAGCGTTTTTATTGACTTAGTAGAATTTCAGGAGATACATTGCCAGAATTTGTTGCTCCTTGAGGAGTTTGTAAGTGAGGGGTCCCCCCAGCTTCCGTCCTTAGGAGCGCCTTCGCCCTACATCCCGTAAGCCCTTCTTCCCAATGATCCCGCCCTCTTTAGACCCGGACTTGATCGTTATCATCGCAGATCTCCCTGGTCCACCGTTACCCAGATTCCAGACAACCTCCCCCTTTCTTCCCGCGAGCACGTATAGCGTAAAAGTCATTTCCAGGCATGAAGATGCAACTTTTCGGCGTGTTCTCCCGAGACCTCCGCAGTCGCAGCGGATCTAGAGATTATCCCCGCATATTATGTCGGGACTGCCGCCCCGGTTCGCGTTCCCCAAGCCCTGACTTCGTGACGGGGTTCCGACTCTCTGGGCGAATAGTCGCACAGGGATATCCGGGGCATACGTGGTATTCCCACCATCGAACTCCCCAGACTTCTGACTCGCCGCAAGGACCTAGACTGCTCGTAGAACTCCCTACGTCTGGAGAGCGTAAGGTGTCTCGCGCCGTCTCTCGCGCGCAATTTTCCCCCGTTTTCGCTGCGGTCTGGACGAGGACTGTCGTTTTTTCCATTATTCACTCGGTCCCTTCTTTTCCTAGAGTCGTAGTCGTCGGTGAGGTGCAGAGATCGAAGTGCCGTTGATGAGACTCCCCATGTCCCAGACGACGGAGGTTAGCCCCCAGCTGAAGAAATGGTGCGTGGGCGCGCAGAATGCGAAGTTCGATCGGTATTGAGCGTCGGAGGGTGGATTATATGTTTTTAAAATTTTTTTCTGCCCCGGAATAGCTCGACAATTCCTTCCGCCTGAGGTGTCGGCGTTCACAGTCCTCCCTCCAGATTCACAAGCCTTCGCGTGGGTGATTTTCAACCGAGAACTTACATCTCCTTTCCCTTTCCGTCGGGCATCGGCTGGCCGAGGGGCTTTTGTTGGCTCCTCTTACAAATAGGCCCTTCCCCCGCTGGTGCGGATACGAAAAGGCCTCGGTCCCCTGGTCAGAATCAGATGCGAGTTACCCTTCATTGCATACCGCTCGGCCACACCGTCACTTCCTGGATGCGGAGTTTCGATTGTTAAATCGCGATTCGTGCACTCTCTTCCTTCAGTCGCTCTCAGGGAGCGTCGACTTCCTCCCAATGCCCGATAAGAGGCGAAGCGGGTTTGACTTGGTAGGGCAGCAATTCTCTCCTCCAGAAGTACAGAGAGTGTGACCCCCCTGTGGCCGTCATCACACAATCCCTGCTCATGACTTTTTCTTTCTCTTGGAGGTTTGTGGCCGTTCGGCCCGATTCCTCAACGTCTCTTCCCCGGTCCTGGCGTCTTTCGTAGTCAGGAGCAGTCCGGTTAATACTTTTTCTTTCGGCGCTGACCCAAGGAACTGAAGAGAGGCTCCCTCCTCATGTCCCGCTTGCCTTCCCCTTCCCAGCTCTGTCGATTAGCGACGCGTCAGCCACTTCCCCCGCGGAATTATCGTTTAGCGCCCTCCTGCACGCAAAACGATTCATTTCCAAGAGCGTCCTGTATTTGCGTTTGTTCGCGTCCTCCCCGGGATGGTCGACGAGCGTGACCCTCCCCGACGCCCCGCAAGCTGGACCCTCGCGGACCGGACGTCCTCTGCGCGTGCGCGTCATAACCCGGTCCTCTTCCTAGACAGCCTTCCCCGAAAACAAGTCGCCTCTGTTAGCGCCTAGAAAACCTCTCGCCTCCGTGGCCATCCGCACGGTGAAGAAGCTTCTACACCCTTTGCGTCTCTTGCACTTCTTAAAGGTGAACAAGATCGAAGAATGTTTACGTACGTCCTCCGAGGACGCTTCGCTCGCGTAGCTGTAGGAAAGAACGATCCCTCTCATCTTCTTTTCTCATTTATTATCCTTTTTCTCTATAGAGATTCCCCTTTCTCTGAGAAGGGCCGACCGCGAAGATGACGCCAACGTTAACGCTCTCATTTCGCATCAGAGCAGGTTAGAGTCTAACGGTGAAGACGCCTCAGCCCGAAGTGTTTCGTGCTCTTCTCATACCAAAGATATGTTGCGCGGGTTTTTGATACGACCCTTTTTTCATAACGCTACCGAATTTGAGGATGAGAGCCTGCTCGCGCGGCCTTCCCGAGCCTGGAGAACGCTAAGCCCGGATTAAATTCGAAGAGGCGCGAGGGTCCTTGAGAAACGATGCCCTAGCTTCGAACCCGTCAGAGACATCTCCACCCCCGCTACTTCCTCATCTGGACGTACTCGTCGACGTTGCGCCCGGAGTAGGAGGAGAGGATAGCGTCTTATTCTGGCCGTCGGCTTGACAGCGAGAGTGTCTCCTGAGTCAATCGCCGCTTTCTTCTAAGGTTCAATGATTCTTTTCGCGTCCCAGGTTTCTGTTCAGTTGAGTAGAGGACTATTAGGCCGTCCAAGGGGACGCGTCTGTAACCCTGGATGGCGTGGGCGGCAAGGTCAGCCCTCCCACCCTGATAGTCACGAAGGGCGGATGACTTTCGCATTCTCACTGACCCCCTCTTTTCTTACGTCTTGTCCCTTCAGACTGAGCAATCTCGCCAGCCGCGGCCTTAGCGGCGAAGGTAAGTCTGAAAGTAGGAGGCTGGCAGATCTCTCAAGATAGGAGACTTCTTGTCGTGCTTCGCTATGACTCAGCTGCATCCTTCCTGTCCGCGGGTTGTTCGCCTTGCCGGTGACCGTGCGCAGATTTTATGAACCGGGAGGGGCGTGATCCTCCACCGCTCAGCGGCCAGCTTCCTCTTTGTTTTAACTGAAGCTCTTTTCCCGACGACCCGGGGACAAGCCGCATCGATCCCCGCTTCCCGCGGCTGAGCTCGGGCAGAGTGTCGAGCGCATTCCGCATCCCCATCAAGAAGGCTTGCCTGGAGGCTCTGTCTTAGTTCTCCCTTTGCACCGGCCGGTCGCCGACGGGTCGACTTAGGCCCTTTATCTTTCAACACGGCCAAAACCCGCTCATGACTCTTCGCTCGTCGTTATCGACGGACCCCGGCCTCTTTAGATTCTCCGGCTCTTTCGGGGACGACCTCGTTTCGCGGGAGTCCTCGGCGAAGTTCGCTATACCCCAACACGAGAGATACGAACCGCTCCCTACCTCCATCTTTTGTCCTCCTTTAACCGTCAAGGACGTCGTCACCCGACTTCACGGGGCGGCTAGTGAAGAGCGATATATCTCCCGGTTATACGTATGGCTTGTTAGAGGACGACCTCTAGTGAGGTTCTTTCCTTAACAGTTGCGTAGTGTCCGAACCCACGTCTGAGAACGAAGACTCTCTCCTTTCTTCTACTACCCCGGAGAACAGAGGATGCCAGTCCAGAAGCTGTCCGGCTCTCGTCATTGAGATTTGAGATCTTCCAGTCCCGCCCTCGAGGGATAGGAGATGGGTTTTCCCTATACGACACGAATTCGACGCATTTATAATTTTCTTATCTTTCTTAGCACCCGCAGGGTATCTAGCGTCACTCCGGACATTTAATTGATTTTATTTGCTATAGGTCTAGCGTTCCCTAAGGTCACTTTCGTCGAATAGTTCCCCTGTAAGTGAGTTGTTTCCCCTTTCTTCGCGTCGTGGTTGCATAAAGAGCGGTGTGCCCTGTCGCGCTTTTTCCGCGTACTGTTAGAATTTAGTCCCTTGGGCGAATCCAATCGCCGAATTCCGCGTGGATCTCGCCTAGAGCTTCCCCGCGTTAATTCCTCTTCTTTTTCTACCCCGTTTGAGGAATGGACGGCGCTCTTCGTCCCCCATAAAAGGTGCGCCTTCTTCCTCCTCATCATTTGTTGTTCGTTCTGATCCTCCCCTCCTAGTTTTGATGACTGGCTCGAGCCGCGGCCCCGAGCTCCCGGGCGTAACAGGAGACTCAGCGGCTGTCTTGAGCGGACTCCTCTTTCCTCCATCTCCTATCGTACAGATGCCGGCAGTAATCTCCGCATTAGACGGCAGCCTGTTTTCCTAAAGATGGTCTTCTCCTCTTCCGAATCTTACCAGAACTTCGACGTCCAACCGACCCTCCCTTCTACCCAGTCCACGCCTCCTCGTGTCTTCTACCGAGAGTAAGATCGCTCCACCCGCCCGACTTCCGTCGCTGCTTGTCCATCGAAACGCTATAACCTTTCCGAAATGATTAATCCCACATTTCGAACGTCGATAGCCGCTTCCCTCTTGTAGAGAGATCGACTTTACTGGAAGCGGTGCGGGATGGAGCCCCCGACCTGATTCGTTTCGTGAAGTTGGGAAACATTCTCTCCCCTTTCTCCCTGTGGGAGCTCCGTTTTTGCGATTTGCTCGGGCTCGAGTGTCCAGTAGCCCGTAATGTTAAATGACATCCCCGTTTTCCCTCGAACTTGTAGTATAGAAATCCTTAGGTAGATTTCGCCGGGATTTCGCGACGGAGATCGCCTCATTTTCCCCACTAAGGTGTTATTTACGACTGCCTTAGTGATAAGGATCTTATTTTTTTTGATCGGATTAGTTTGAGATCATCTTTCTGGTCCATCTCCTTTCCAGAAGGGATGCTCTCCTCATTCTCCTAAGTTTTTTTTTTTTTGTCACTCATCGCCGGCATCGACATTTTTTTTCCCGGCGATTCACCCGTGAACGCGGGTGTTTTAGTAATGATGAACCTGATTTCCCCTCTTTTGCAGAGTTTTCGGCGCTGAACCTGTTTTTCCAGTCTTAGCGTGAGAAAGTCGGCCAGATTTTTTTTGGTTTTTTTCTAAGTTCCCCCTCGACCTCCTCGGTAGGAGTGAGTTCATAGGCTAGAGCCTTCCCGACTATCTTAAGAGACTTTTTTGCTTGCGGCGTCTAGGGCGTGCCCCGTGCGGATCCTCTTTGATGGAAAACCGCCCCACCCCTTCTTCAGCCGCCTGTTTTTCCCCCTTCTTTAAGACCCCTGGGCCGCATAATTGCGCTTAAGATCTAGAATTTCACATTTTTTTCCAGGTTTCAAGAGATAGGCACGAGATAGTTCTCTGAGGCATAATATCTTCATTGTACCCATCCTGAGACCTGGCGACGAACGTTCGGCTTTTTTTTCATTATCTTCAGGACCCGGTAGTATCAATGAGCACTCCCTTCTCCCTTGTTTCCAGTTCCTTTCCTTGATAGATTTCTTGCGAAGTATTGTCCCTACGCTTTCTTCGTACCTTGAGTTTGGCAGTCCTAACTTCCTCCTATCTTTAATATTGTGTTCGTAGCGGGCCTCCCAAAGCGAATAAATTTCAGTGAGTATTCTTCTCGTCCCGGTACGGCGGCCCCCTTACCTTCCGCGCCGGCTTGCATGAACCAAGTCCCCCCCTTTTGGAGATCAAGCCCATCCAAATGTTCTTTCGGCCTTTTGCCCTCTTTTTCGACGCTCACGCTACGGAGTACATTCCGCCCTTCTTTCCCAGCCCTCCCGAGAAATATCCCCCGGGCGAAAAGCGCAATTCTCGCCCGCGCTGCGTGTGAGTCCTAAAAGGGCCCGCCTTCTGACTACTCGCAGCGATCTTTGACTCCTGAAGTGCGTCTTTTCCCCGATCTTTTGAGGGTAGACGGTACCTCCGCGGTCTTAGGCCGTATACCCTCGGGTTTTTCCGCAGCAATGCAGTTCGCGTTGATCAGGCTTCCCCTGGGAGCACCGCACGTTCGCTTCTTCGTTTTTTCGAGGAACCCTTAGTCAAAGTGTCCCCTTTCGATTCTCAGTTTCGTGGAGCAGCGGAATCTTTGCGTGTCGTAGAGTCTCGTTTCCTTCATCGGCCCCAGTTCCCTCAGAAATATCTTTTCTTTTTGTTTCGAGATATATTCCTTCTCGAGAAGGTCTTCAGAACGGCGGACCCTACGGTTCGGCTACGGCACAACAGTCCTGAGTCCCCCCCCCCTTATAGCCGATTTAACTTTCTCCCCCGGTTTCCCCCTAGCAAGAACGTTATTTCCCACCGTGTGTGAGGAAAAGTACTGTTTCTGACCTGTTTTGGTCGACGCAGGAGGCGGAAGTTTTCAGATTATGAAGCCCCCGACGCGGAGAATGACTTTCCTTTTCGGACCGCCCCTTCTCCGGTGGATCTTTTTTCATTTCTCCTCCTCTCGGAGTTCAGGTAGACACAGCTAGTCTAACCTTTTAAGCTCTCCTCCAGCTTGAAGCTTTCTCGCTTGATTTTCTCGGTGCGAAATTTTAGGAGCGGCTCCTTCCTCGAGTCCTTTCTTACGATTGAAGCAGAGATTCCCCAGCCCCTAATCCTCTCTAGCTTACGCAGGGTCATCGCGCAGTGCTTCCCAGTTATTTTGTTTAAGGATCCTTTTTCTTTTGAACACGATTCGGCACGACGAGGGTCCCTCGAGATCCTTCCATTAGCTGATGCGATTTTTTGGCACTTAATGAACCCCCCCCGATTCAGTTTTTTCCCTTCTCCTTTGGTCTGAACTGACCGCGCAACAGGAATATTTCAACCTCCCAGCCGTACCTTCTTTCTTTTCCCCCTCTTAATTCCATATAGAATTTGTTTCCCAAAACCTTTCGTACAACCTTCGGCCTCGTCTTACTCTCACTCCGAAGGAGACGAAAGGAAGCTTCCCGAACGAGCGAGTTTTTTCCTTGAACGCGCGGATGTAATCGGGTTTTTTTTTTCTCGAAGCTCACCGTCTAGTAAGTTTTTTTTTGTCCCCCCCCTCTCTCCTTGCTTCCGAGGACTGAGCAGAGAATTAACTGAAGTGCCTTCTTGCTTGAACTAGTAGAGACCGAGATTTCCTTCTTTCTGTTGTCAGAACTCCCTTTTCCCTCCCCGGGAAGCAGACGCCGCGCGTCTCCTATGCACAGATCGGGAAATTTTTTTTTCTTAGCTCTCGGTAGGTTGATCCCTCAATCCGACCGGACTTGTCTGGACTTTTCTCTAGATCTCCGCAAAGCTGTTTACGGGTAGCCCGAGTTCGTACACGTTACCCCCCTCAAGGCCACTATCTCGACTCTCCTGCTCCGTATGCGTCGTTCATAGCATTTTCTTTCCCTCTTCCCTCATGAAGGAGAGGGTTTTTCCTTCGAGTTAAATTACGCGGCGACACAAGTTCAATATTATGAACCCCCCAAACTAGATCGAAAGAGATTTCCTTTCCTTATCGCCTCCTTAAGAAATTCCTTTCCCTTCCCCCTTAATTTTGTGCTGCGCAGATCTCCGGTCGAGCCCTGATCCTCGATGTAGGGAGATGCTTTTAGAGACTCCAAGATTTCCCCATTTTCGGTTTCTTCGAAGTCAGTTCCCTTCGTAGACAGTACCCCTTCCCTGTTCTTTATAACCCTGGCGAATAACAACGGTCCGATTCTCTCTTATTTTTACCACTTCAGAAGGATCGTTAGATAGATCATGGCCTTCGTATTCGACCGACTCCTCTCAATTTAAAGTCATATTTTCCGTTCTCCCCCATAGGCCAAGAGATCCCAGCAATTCTGATGTCTCAGGTAGCGGGTGATTTTTTCGAGATTTGTCCTCCCCTTGACGCGTAAGCCTCCCTCTTTACCTCGTAGTGTACGCATCCCTCGATTGCCGTCCGTTTCCCCCTGGAGCTAGTGGTATAGGCCCCCTTCTTTTCTTTTTTTTTTGTTCCCTTCCGCTATCTAGCTCTTTTTCATATTAGCTGAGTCCGGCCTGCCCTCCCATCCTCTTTCAGCCCCCAGCAGTTAGGAGTTTCAGTTTTTCTCCCTCCCGCCGCGTTCCTGAAAAGCGTCCTCTAGTTTAAATCAGCAACTCGTTATTCCCCCTGGTGCGTCATTGAGCAATAGAGGAGAAGGTTCTATTTTCCCTTCTGCGGTGATTCTCTTATATTTCCTTAATAATCTTTTTGTGTTCCGAGAGATCTCACTCTTTTATTTTTATGGTTTAACGTCCAGCTAAGAGTGATCCCGATCAAGGCAAGCCAAATTTCCTTTTTTTTTCTCCCGTCGGATTTTCAGTGAGGTCTCTTCCCCTGAGAATAGTAAAGCTTTGGCTTTCAAGTTGTCCAGCGCGACTCCGAAAATGCCTTCACCCCAGATGATGGGCGTTCCCCCCCTTACTATCTTCCACACGAGAGCATTCTAGAGGCCAAAGAAAAAGTAAAGCCATCCTTTTTTCTTTTCTAGAACGAGCTCCCTTCAAGATAGAGCAAGGAATTTTTACCCTTTTTTTCCTCCCTGCACGTCGACCCGAACTCATGCCTCCCGGAGACCGACACTTTACGGTCCCTTCCCCCCCCCAGATACCGATTAACTTTGTGAGCTATACATTCCCGGAATGGTTGAGGCTCTCGCGTGGTTTCTCCCTTCCATAGAGAACTGAACTTTTTCTTTTTTATTTTTCCCCTGATCTCGCCTCGGGAGCCGGTTCTTCTCCTTTCTAACTGAAGACTGCTTCCCTTGATCTTGTTGTATTCGTCGAGCTAAATTTTTTCCTCCCGTTCCACTTCATACCTTTTTAGTCACCAAACCCCAGAAAGAAGTATCTGAGTTGGTTAGTCATAGAGGAACGATTTGTGGTTTTCTTCTTTTTTTGTCCTACGGAATGTCCCCGGTTCTCCTTTTCTAGTATCGAGTCTGTTAGTAGCCGAGGTGTCGTTCTTGAAGACCCGACGACGTTCGTAAGTGTCTCTTTTTCCCGACTACTTAAGGAGGTCGTCCGCCTGCATCCCCGCTTTCGTGTTCTTTCCCCCAACCCTATGCCACGCGGCTTGATACCTAGGTGTTGAATGAGAGTCGAGGGTTTCCTTTTAGGATTCCACTGTTTTTCCGGCCTCAGGACTTTAGGATCCAGAGGGGCGTTTTTTTTTTTCCGCCTAAAGATTCTAAGATTGCACCCTCCTTCTTCGGTGAGGTGTTTAACCTCCTCACAGCGTTCTCCTTTCAGATCCTTTGGAAATTAGAACCCTCTCGGTAGTATCTTTCTTTTCCCCGGCTCATTACGTGTTGCTTTCCCCAAAACAGCTTTAGATGGAAGAATTCTCGTTTGCCCCCGCAGACCAGGGTCAATATCTTTCGTGGTGAATCCCCCTTTTTTTTTACAACCTTTTCTCAGATTTTCTTGACCCCTGAGACTAGGACACCCCTCAGAGCTTTATGAGCTTTTGATTCCGTCCTTGTGACGAAGACGAAAAGTCAGGACGGCGGCCCCCTTCTTTGTCCTCCCCGTCCCCTCTGGTAGGCTCCCTTTTCCGGTCTTCTTCGTGTGAAGAAGTATTCTTTTTCTGAGGTCTTTTCCCTTCCAAAGATCTCTCCGGGATAAGTGAGAAGGTTCTCAGCCCCTTCAGATGAATATTGGAGGGTTGTTGGATTTACAGCCTTTTTTTTTTCCCGAATTGTATTAGTAGCAGTCCCCCCTCCTTCCCCGGGCCCCTCCAGTCGAGACGTCCTTCTGACAACGAAATGGGACTGCGCTTTTTGGTCCCTTCAGTACTCCGCCCGTGGAGGTCCCCGCTCTCCCCTATTAGATCGATCAAATCTCCTGTCTACAAGGCTTTTCCTCCGGACTATAAGAGTCTTTCACATATATTGTGCCGCCCAGAAGGGCAAGTAGGTCGCTCCTATTTGCTCTCCCCCAGAGAACGGCATGTTCTAGATGTTTTTCGAACCGCATATTTTATATTGTTGCAAGAAGAAAACTTCCCTGATCAGCCCCCCCCCTCCTGAGTCTTCCTGTCAGGGCAGAGCTTTTCGAATGTTCAGTAATCTCGCTCATCCAAAATCGGGTTCTCCCCTCTTTCGTTTCTCCCTGCTCGAAACCCCCCAGGTTGTCCTCAGACCCCTTTTGACAGAAAGGTGACTTCACATTGTTCTTAACCCTTTTTGATTTTTTCTTCGAGGGAACAACCCCACTTCCCCTCCCTTTCTCTTTTCCCTTCCTCCTTTTTCTTTCCGTGCAGATTGAGGAAGCTCTCTTGAGGCTTTTTTTTTTTCCATTTTCTTTTTTAGCAGACCTCCCCTCTTAATTATTGTTTTTGGATTGCGTTGAAGCGGTTGAGAGCGTCGCTTCCCCTCCTTCCCCCAGATCCTCCCCGGATCGGAAAGAACATGCGCCCCTTTTCTCTTTCCCCTTTGTGACGTTTTGTCCACATAGAAGAACCCTTAGCTCTTCCATTCTTCCTTTTGAGCCATTTCTTTTGAGAGTGCGTCCGTTTTTTTTCTCTACTAGTAAGCCTTCCTGAGGACGTAGGCCCCTTTTTCATGGTGTAGCCGAGATTAAGACGAGTTCTGCCCATTGTCCAAAGCGAAGGACTCAGATCAGGCGAACGTTCCCCAGTCTTCATTTCCTCACGATAGAGGCATCTTGAGGTTACTGACCCTTTTGAGTTTTCCCCTCTGGTGTGCTAAGAGAATTTGGTCAGTTCCGATGACCCTTTCCTAGTCTTTAGGCGCGAGTAGAGATTGAGTCTTTTACTCTTGTTGACTTTAGACGAAGAGCGCTCTTCCAGTTCCTTTTTTGAGACCCCGTTTATTTCATTGATGCTCTTTTAGAATGTCTTAAGCGTAAGTTCGACTTTACGTTTCCTTTTGAAGGGTGCCTTGCGACGTTTTGAAGTTCTAATCTTTCTAGAGGGTTGTGTCCCGAAGACGCACCTTAACGTACTATTCTCAGTGGGATGTCAGGACCGGAGCCAATAACTTTCACTCCCTCTCTTTAAGTATTTTTTTTTTCTCCCTAATGCAGAAACTTTGAAAGACTTAACTTTTTTTTTTTTGTTTTCTCCTTTCGCCGAAAAGTCTGCCGCTCCCGAAGCCGAAAGAGGTCGGATTCCTCATTTTTCCTGTACTTTCCTTTTAGCGAGTTCTCCTCACGTAAGCTTTTTTTAGCGGTATGAGGACCAGTGACGAAGACGATTCTTCCCAATTTCCTCTCATCTTTGATTTTCTCCTGCAGACAAGCTTTGCGGAAGCGCATTGATTTTCCCTCAGATTACCGAAGAGCGAAAGAAGTCTCTCTCTCTCCCCTGTTCCGAGCTCGGTGAGAGTCGAGAGAGACCGTCTCTTTCTTTAAGAAAAATAACTCAGACGGCTAAATCTTCTTAGTCGTGTCTCCCGAAGACCATTCTCTAGAGAAGTTTTAGCCCCCCGAAGGGCCGATACACCTTCTTTAAGCAAGACAAACTTCCCCAAGCAGATAATTGCAGCCTTAGTCGACCTCTCCTAGAAGGACCACTCACGTACGCTTGTCGATTCCGAGTCTTTCGCGCCCTCACTTCTCTTAGCCTTATCGTTATAGTCCTCCGTTTCCTTCCCCGCTCGACCCTCCCACCACCTCAGATCGCTACTAACTCCGAGTCTACCGCATTTTTTATCAGCATGATCTCAGGACTGGTCCCCCAGCACGCAACCCTTCTTCTCTTTTTTTGCGATATACTGCGCAGGCTGCTTCCTGATCGTATTGACTGACGACCAAGCGTCGAAGTGGCCGGGAGAGTTTTACCCCGGCAGCTTGAGAAAACTTCGATCGTCTCCCTTTATCCGACTACCATTGAGAAAGATGTATTCTCAGGACCGTCCGAGTCAGGTTCGCTAGTCTTGCTCAAGCGCGATAGCCCCTGACACTGGACGCTAGACTCCCCCGTCATTTTCGTCCGCTTCGACGATTTGTGCTCCGGCGGGGAGACGCCGGGTAGAAAGAGTCACCGAGTCCTTGCGCAATATCTAACAGCTATCTCCGCGTCGACCGAAACTGCGGCGCACTAAGTGAGGGTATGGTTCCTTCACGAGCGCTCGGGGCAAGTACTGATTTTCTTCCGGTAGAACCATAGAGTATCGAAGTAGTTACTGGGAGTCGGATTAAGAACACCCCCTCAGCAGCTACGAGCTCCGAGGTAGAAGAGGTCCGCACGCGCCGAGAGTGAACCCCCTTGTGCGGCCTGGCAGGTCAGGATCATACCTTGCAGGTTG
>Ga0179591_1295473_pt1 | contig 17573 bp, 17 predicted proteins | sample CZOMad2_1_08_16f_FD_182891 | JGI IMG/M metagenome (GOLD analysis project Ga0179591, IMG submission 182891) | Vadose zone soil fungal communities from Angelo Coast Range Reserve, California, USA - CZOMad2_1_08_16fungal (PacBio error correction) | ecosystem: Environmental > Terrestrial > Soil >... | reverse complement strand
ATAACGGGCTCTCGTTCTCACAAACAACAAGGGTGACTTCCGGTAGTTCCCCCCCACCCAACCCTGTTTTCCAGTTATGGACCCGCGCGTATTGACGAAACGGTTCTCTCCGGGCCATCTTCCCCCCGTCTTCCTTTATAAGTTAACCTGTCTCGCACCCTTTCTTGGGTCACCCCTAACCCTCGTTTCTTAAACAAAACCGCAACAGTCGCCGCAGGCATCTACATCCACATTACGTGTGAAAGGGACCAACTCGATACTTCTCTTTAACCCCCTTTTCCCCCCCTTTGTTTCCACTGACAAAAATCCAATTGGGACCTAATATGGGCCCTCTGACGTTCCATTTTCAAATCACAAGCTAAAACATTCAAAACACAATTCATTACCCCAAACCACAAAGGGGGACATGAAAAACAACAACTTAAAAGATTTTTTCTAAATGCCCCAAAATATTACCACCAGTGGAACATTTACAACCCCAGCAAGGGGAAACAACTGTAAAAAGACGGTGCTTTCTCTACCTTCTCAAAACTTATCAAAACTCGCCGCCCGGTGGCACCTTGTTCCCTGTAATCAAAATAAAGAAAATGATACAAACATTTCCCCTCCTTGTGGACATTTGGGGGGCCCCCCAAAGCATTACAAATAGTGCTGGTCCGCGGCGGTGTTCTTCCTTTTTCCATCCCAATTTCCCATATGGGTGCCCCTGGGGTTCACTTTATTGCACGCTCATCCCCCCCTTATTTCTTTTTTCTTAGTTCTTCAGGAAAAACCCAACAGAACCAAACCAAAAAACCCCCCAAACCTTTCAAGATCTGGGGCAACTGGCCATTCCCCCCACCCCCCAAAACCTGCTAACCAGCGTCTGGAACAGAAACCACGGTGATACCCAGACTTTATATACCACAAAAATTTTACATTTTTTTTTTGTCCGTCTCTTTCGTAACTTGTGCTGTTTCTCGCGGTTTTTATTTTTGCTACAATATAAAACCCCACTGCAGGCGATGGATGAAAATGGTTGTCAAGTGACTGCCTTCAATGAAAGCTTCCCGAATTGTAAAAAATGGCTGTACCTTTTTCTACTTTTTTTCACTTTTTCTTGCCCTCAGATGTACATTCATTTTTTTTTAGCGGGGAGGCTTTACACTTCTTCTGGTGTGTTTCTGAAATTTGTGGTTACTGTTTTCATTTCCCCCCTTCAGGGTTTATCATCGGCTTCACCCGTTGCATGGCCCACATGCGGGGACGGGCACGGGGGCCAATTTGGGCCCCCCCGGGGACCCTAAAAACGGGGTATTAAATCATACTTTTCCACCCCCTTGTTTGAGGAATTGGAACAAATCCTGGTGGGAGGCACAAGACAATTTGACCTGTTCACTTGTTTTCCCCAGACGGTGGATTCGGCTATTTTTCGTCCCCCCCAACTGAAAACCGGAACACCCACCCCACCAAATAAGTTATCCCCCCCACAATTTTTTTGTTGGATTACACCTACTCATTTTCCCTTTTGCCCCGTCTTTAAAAAACTGGTAATGACTTAAAAAATTTCTTCAGGAAATTCGGGACGTAATGGGAATTAGGGGGGCCATTCCATTCTTTCGGTTCCTCCGTTGGATTCTATTGGGCAGTACCCTTTCATTTTCCCCATTCTTCCGGTTTTTTATTTTTGTAAATGAATTAAAATTTGGAACCGCCTTCTTTTGACCAAACCACACACCCAAAAACACTCTCAGCCCCCCCGCCTTATTAAATTAAGTTGGTATTACCAATTTTTCTCTCCCAGGTGTTGTTGTTCCAGGACACCGCGGTACTTTTTCCTTTCGGTTCCCATTAATTGGCCGGTTTGGTTCATTGCATGGCCATCTGTGCCGAATTTTCCTCTTTTCATTTTTTGTTTTGTCTTCAGTAGGTTGCCAAAATAAATTGCCGTTTTTGGTTTTTTTTTTGGGTGCAACATTATGTTTCCATAACAGTTGTACATCAGGTATCGGACTTGGTCCCACCATTAATTAACAGTGCGGGGGTATAAAACTTTTTTTTTCCCCAGATTTTACCAAATAATGGGGCGTTGGTCCAACAAGCAGGAGGGGTCCAGTGCTTTTTTTTCTCTCCCATTCTTAACCGGGAATCAAAACTTGTTTCTTCTTTTTATTACAGGTTTTTGTTTTCCGCTTTCCCCCTTCCCTACAGTTTTGATAAATTGTTTCTTTTGTTAAAACTTTACGTGAGATTTGAACTTTTTTTCCCCCGTGGGTATGTACAAAATCCTTTTTTTCAATGTTGAGATTGTGGGTTGGTTAATTTCCCCCCCCATTTTCCCCGGGTGAAAGCCCCAGAAAAAACTCAAGACAGGAATTTCAATCGGCATGGGCGGGTGGTATTGTTTCAAAATGATTGACTGTTAATTTATTTCTTTGCTGAAATGGCTGGAATGGCGTCCAATATTGCAGCTGTAGGTCCACTTGACTTTTTCCCTTTTTCAAAAAAATGGAACAAAATGTCTCAGAGGCAGTTAAGTATTCGATAGTTTCCCTTTCTTTTTTCACTAATTGTGAATTTGTATGTCTAGCCTTTTCCGGAACTTAAGTGATTTTTTGCTGAGGGGAAAGGGGTGGGGAGGCGGGTACGGGTTCCCTTCTGTTCGGGTAACTTGGTCTTATCTGTTAAACCCTCATGAAGTGGTTCATGACCCGTGTAGGGATCGTTTTTCAATTACCCCCAAGGCAATAAACCCCAAGGTTTTTTGACCCCCTTTCGAAATATTGTTTTTAGGCTGGGCGTCAGTTTTTGCCCACTTTCTCATCGGACAAAAACTGAAATTTCTCCGTCCCCCGCTTTTGCTTACAATTACTCGTTACACATGTCTCGGGAAAAAAAAATACGTTTTTCCCTTTTTTGGCTGGGGGGATCCAGACCACCTTTGGATTTCCCCCCCAGTTGGGGTTTGACGGGGCCATAATTTTTTATTTACAACATGGGGTTGAAAAACGGTGCTTATCAACAAAGCCAGCCGTCCCAGGTCGTAACAAGACCAGGTGGACAATTTGGATAGTTTTTAAAAAAACTATTTTTTATTTTGTAAATGTTCCTTTTTTTCTTACCCCCATTGAAGTGGAGGGATGATTTACCTCAATGTTTGGGGTTTTTTGGACACGGGATGTTGGGTGCCAGAATGGAATTATACTGGGCCCGGATGTGGATATCGTGGGGTGGCTACCCCCTCTTTACTTTTTGTTTTTTATCACCCATCATACAAGGTTTTTGTTTGTTGGTTGAATTTTTTTTTTTAAATACAAACTTGCAAACAACGTTTCCCCCCCCATTACACAATTTAATTTGTGGCACGGCTATCCAACGCCCAGGCCTGATTCCCAGTCCTGCCTATTGGTGCAGGCGTGTGTAAAAAACTCTAAATTAAAGTGTACCCCCAAAAAAAAAATAATTTTTTCACATGACATTCATTCTGTTTCCGGCTTGCATTGTGACCATGTATTAGTTTTTGAGGTTTCTTTGGGCTTCCTCTTTTCACCTTTTGCTCCGGCTCAGGTTTCGTCTTGGTCCCGTATCCGGTTTTTTTTTCACCTCCCAACTTCCCATTATTTGTTCCCCCCATGGGGGAGGGGGAAAGGGTAACCCCTGAACGACATCTGACCACCCCCAAGGAAAATTAGGGGGAAAGAGTCACACAACCGTTAAAACTTTTTCATTCCTCAGTTCTAATTACCCATCAAAAAATGGTCAACTTTTATTTTTATTAACTTTTTCGGACTTTTTGTCGCATAACTTCTTTCTAATGAAATGGCTTGTAAACAAAAAAGGGGGTGGGAACCTGTATTGATTTAAAACAGATGTCATAGGGTCCAACCGAAAAAAACACGTTGTACAATTTTGTTCCCTTGGGGTTTAAAATGGTCGGGAACCCCAAAAACAATCAAAAATTTTCCCACATTATTATTAACACCCCCCTTCCCCAAATTGATTGCATGTTGCCGTCACAGGTTCAACCTGCCGGATATATTTTTCGTTCTTATTTAGCGCCCGTTTTACCCTCTACAACCTTTGTCACGAACCAAACACTGTACCCCTTTGATGGGATGCCTTTCTATTTTTTGATTCCTCTATCATGGTTCGGCTTTTCGGGTTGACTTTTTATTACTTTTTAACATTTCCATAGGTTTTGACGAAAAAAAAACAATTCACCCCGGCTTCTAGCGCCTTTAATGATTCTTCAACTTCCCCCTGGTCCCCTTTTGAATTCGTGTGTTCTAAATTTAATACCCCCAAACATGTGAAACTTTCACCTGGTTTCGCCGCCAGGTTGCCATTTTTTTAATAAGCATTTAATATTTTTAGGGCGAGGAAGGGGCGTTCTCATTTTTTTGGTTGGTGTTTGTATGTTTGTTGCATGGTTAGTTTTCCCTTGTGCAATAGTGTAATGGGGGAAATTGGGAAATTTGGCGGCGGACATGCTGTGACTGGAGGGTTGTGTTGGGAAGGGGGAAACGGGTGCGGTTGCCCACAATCGGCACGCGTCCAACAAGGGTTTTGGAATAGATCGTAAAACCCAACCTGGAGGCAATTGTGCGCCTCCCCGCTGCTTATCTTGTAGTGCAATTACCTGGTTTTTTTATCTCCTATTTTTTAAAAAAACTTTTCGATCTCTTACTTCAGGGGAAGCAAATTTGGGGGGTTGGGGGCCGTTCGACTTAATTCTCTTCAAGTCGGATTGTACGGGTCTGCTTCGGCCTTTTTTTGTTAAAAGAATCTTAAAAAAATTGGAAGTTAGGTCGCGGTATGATGGACCCGGCCAAAACCCCCGGGGTTTTTTTTAAAATAATTTGGGTACAGGCATCCCTTCCAGGTCCCTTCCCGTATTTCGTCCCTTTGAATTGGCTCTTTCTTCTTTTTAAGCTACTCGGGGTTATATTTCCCTGCTGGTCCCCTTTTACCTTGTCCCAAGGGCCTACTTCTTTTTACATAAATTTTAATGACGTTTTTTTCAGGCGACAAGGGTTGGGGATTTCCCAATTATATCCCCCCTTCCGTTTCCCACAATTCGTTACCCGGGCGGTACCCTCAGTGCCTTTGTAATTTGTTTGTTTTTTGGCGGACGGTTGGGCGGTTTTTTCTCCACCGGGGTGTACGGCTTTTTACCTTGGTCCTGGCTCTATTTAAAATTTTCTTTCCCCTCTTTCTACCGCTTGGCGGTTGGCCTCTATTTTTTTGAAAACCGAACAATCGGCTTGTCCCCCTTTTCCCGTCCATGGTTTGCTTTACGTGACTATGCTTTCCCACGGTTGGTTTTTTTCCGGCCCTCCAAATGGAAGTTCAAAAGTTTTTTTTTTTTTTGTTCTCCCCTACTCCCTTTTCTCCGGTTTGTTTTTGAGTGTAAGGCTCTTTGGCCCACCCCAAAGTCATGCAACCCCCGATGTTCTTGGCCCCCCGATTCCAGGCCGGGGTCGGCCTCTTCGCATTTTTCCTTGGTTGTACCCAAATTATCTTACCCCCCTCCCCCCAAGCTAAGAAGAAAGAAAAATTATCAAAGCCACGATTCAAACCCCAGGAAAGCGGTGCCCCCCGCCGGTAATTTTCTGTCAAACGTTTCTCTCAACAAACCCAACATTACAGGAATAGGTTTGCTACGTTAAGATTTTGACCTGAACTTACAAACAACTATGTGAGGACTTTAAGTTGGGGCAACGGTCTGCTTGGGGAAACTTCCATTAAATGTCACAGGATTGGGGTGCGATCCGGGGCCCGGGAAGCCGGGGTACCCCGGCATTAAAAAACAAGCTAACCACGGCGGGATAAGTGAATTTTCAACGGGCCTGAGTTTTGTCCTTCCCCATGGGATACCCGTGTGGTCCCTGTCGCGTGTTTTAATGAAACTTTTTTACCACCTTTGCAAGAAACACTTTACATTCGCGACTGGTATGCCCCCGCATTAATTCTAAACTACCAATCGGAACACCCCCCGCCAATTCTGAATCTGAAGACTTTTATGTAGTTATTTTTTTTTTTTTTTTTTTTTTTTTTTTTTTTTTTTTTGTTTAAAACACAAATCTCCTCCTTTTAAAAAGGGCCATGGTGGCACTCAGTTTTCTCCCAACCCCTTTTTCCCGCCTTCCATCCCCTTACACTCACATCCTCACCCCTCCCATTCCTACCCTCCTTTTTCGCCTCCCCCTCTCTTTCTCCCTCAACTCTTGTCCCTCTCTCCTTTTCTCTCTTTCTCGTTTTCGTTTCTTACTTCACCCCCGTTTTTTTTTTTTCCGCCCCAACAAAAAGTGCTTTTATGTTTCGCCACCGCCAAACCGTTTCCCCAAAAATCTTTCAAGACAGGGGGTTCCTTTCGTCATCCCCCCAAATTGACCGATTCCATTCCCCCCCGAACATAGGTAACTCGCATTTTCCAAAATTCTTTAATGTCTTTAAGGACTTGAACCTGGCGGCGGTAACGTCGGTCCCGTTTTGGACTGTGTTCCACGTTCTGTTTAACTTCATGACTTGTTCTTTTTTAACTGGAACGGTTATTGGAATTTCAGCCCAGTACCGGTATCTTTTTTCAGTGGGGTGGGGGATAATTCTGCTTTTTTTTTTTTCAATTCATAGATTGGTATTTGGGGGCCCCCCCCCCCGATCCTCACTATCGTTTGAACTAAGACTCCAACAAGCATTCGGTTCCTTGGTCCACGTTCATTCTTGAATCATACCGGCACAAACAGGCTACCCCCCAATACCAAATGACCTTTTCCCCAAAAACCTATCTTCGCAGGCTTTCTTTTTTGTCTTTCGCAAACCTTTTTCAAAGCCCACAAAAGGGGCTGTAAATGTCTTTCCGAACTCCATTAATTTTTTCGCTTTACCAAAGCCGGCCCCCAGGTCGTTTTTATTCCTCAACCCCCCCCTAACGTTCTATTTCCCAGTGTTCAGACCCTTAAGGGGGGGCATGTAGGGGCCATTTTTTTTAACCCCCAGGGACCCTCAATTAATACTACCACAAGCCACGGCGGGAAAAAGTCTTCCTCCTCTTTTCATTTTTGTACTGTTTCCTTGCTGAATAAGGGATGGGGTGCCCATTTCAAACTCGTCTTTGTTTCGCTGACTTGCATTGTTTTGATTGCTGCCGGTCCCCTCTGGGGGAATAAAAATGAAGTTTGTTTTTGACACCCACCTGCTAGCCGTTCGAAACGGATTGGTGCCGCCCTCAAATAAAACACTCAATGCAAAGAAGAACACCTTTACCCGGCCCAAACAAATGTTCACACTTCCCCCCCAGCCCGACATGAATGGTATAAACACAACAATATTTTTAAGGCGTTTTCCCAAAATTATGGCACCGGGCTGGGCTCGTCCCCACTGGGGGATTGAATTTTTTTAATCATCCCCACCAAACTTTCTGTAAGTTTTGCTTTTTACCAAATTTCTTTTGCTTCTTGGGGGGGACGTTGATTGCCCGTGGGACCTCATTTCATTCTTTTTTTTTTTTTTCTGGAAACAACCCCCAACGGGGCCCGTGCACCCATTTGAACCGTCCGGACTCCCTTCGTGTAAAGGAATTCAAAAAAAACAACTCTATAACGAATAAAAAACTCCCCCCTACCTTCTTGGCATCCCCCGATTGAGGTTTGCTTAGCTGCTCGATTGGTGGCTTTTTCAGAACAAACCAGTGTGTGCACCCCACCTTGGTACCCCAGGCCCAACCCCCAACTATGGATGGACCCAAAACCACCCACTGGTGTCCCCAAAACCATTAAAAAAGAAAAAACCCCCGTATTCTCCATTTAAAACCCCGGCTTATCTTCCAGCAGGGGAGACAGATTTTCATTTTTCACTTCGGAGAGGTATTTTTTTTTGAACCCCCTTCACCCACCCTGCCGGCCGCTCCTACCCACAAGGGATTTCCGGATGTTTTTCAAAAAAAAACCTGTTTTTTCTTTTTCTTATGGTTTTTTTGGGACGTCCTTCTGTTCTAACCCCTTCTACATGGTCGTCCCGTTCATTGTACTTTTTTAACAAGGATTACCTCTCCTTCATTTCTCCCCCCGGGCAAACAAAGGGGGTTTTCCTAACTGATTCGGTGACTTTACCTTTGGCAGTACTACGCCAGGCAGCTACAATGCAATGAAAATTTTGGTGTGGGAAGACAAACTAGGTGATTACTTTTTGACCCATTTTCACCCCTTAAAAAATTTCAAATTCTTTGTTTCCATTACCTTAACAGCCCCACGCTGACGCATTCCCCCTCCCTTTTCAGCATCGAAAACAAACACTTTAAATGTCCCCATTCCTAACAATACAAACTTCAACCCAACCCCAAATTCCTTGGATGATTGTGGCTCACTTTTTTTCGCCCCCCCATTTATAACCACCGTGGAAAATTGTATTTCTCACCTGTCAATGGAAAATAAATTAACACGATCCCTTTTTCTTCTGTCCTCAAACATAATCCCAACTTTACCTCTGTCCCCCTCATCCCCATGCGACTGTCTGTAAACCATACCAGAAACAGTTGATCCCGTTAAAGGAAATTCCTAAAAGTGGGTCCCCGTCTTTTCCCATTTCACGGCCTTAAGTATTTCATTTTTCTGGATCAAACAAAAGTGGGGCATAGCGGTTTACTATGCCATTTTTTCCTTTTCCGAATCCCATTCCCTTGCAACACTTGGGTATGGAAACTGATGAAATTCCCCCCCCTTCCCCTTACTTTTATCTTTTTTTTTTATTGGCAAGCAAACCCAGAAAACAACCCCACCTGAAACTCTCCATCGGTCCAATTTTGAAAAGCATAATTTCGTGCCAATCACAGGCGGTTTCTTTTCCGGGACAAAAACACAACCAGGGGGAAGGGGAAGGGGTTAAAAGGGTGCAACCCCTTTATATAACAACTCTTCTTCTTTTCCCTTTTTCCTTTGCTTTTTTCGAAAGAAAGCTTTTAGTCTTGCCCCCCCCCCCCAACACAACACGGTTCCCTGTGAAGATTTGGGCTTGAAAATGAAAAAGGACTGTTAGTTCTCCGAAAAGCTTACGCAAACGCCCTTTGCTTTCCGTTCCAGGTGTCCTGCTTTCTTTTAAGTTTCGTTTCCCTTCATTTTGCGGCAGTATGTAAAAATTTTTTTTCGTGTATCCCCCCCCCCCATTTTTTTGGGCCCCCGAACCAAACATTCTTTTTTTTTTCCTTTTTTTTTCCGTTCACGTGCATGGCCCCAAGCGGGGCCCTTTCTTTGCCGGCCCAAATTGCTCCCCAGGGTTACCCCCCCTAATTCATCTATTCTTTTGCCCTCAATGGTTGGAGAGATATGGGGGTTTTAATTTTCCTTGTTTTTTGAAGCCACTGGGTTCCCCCCCCCAATGAATAGCGGGTCCGATGGTTGGCTTTCCCCCCCACTGTAATCCTTGAGTATTGTGTGCTTTTGAAAACACTGCGCAAACACAAAAAAAAAAACCACAGAAAAACCCCCCCCCCAAAACATCAAAAAAAAAAAAGACAAAAAATTCAAAAAGAACAATGTTTTTGTATTCCCAAACCAACAGAATGGGTGTTTATTACCACACCGTCCTAATACATGCTGCCGCTTTTCACAGAATGGCCTTGTTCATTGTCCTTTTGCCCTTTTAAACTGTACAAACAAAACGGAACCAGAAGGAATTAGAACCTTTCCCCCCTTTTCGTTTCCTTCAGTCTCAGTGAAAGGTTTGAGATGGACGTCCCTAGTTTCAGTACTTTTCTCCTGAAATGTTTTGGTTGCAGGAAGGAAGATGATAACTGTCCACCACACGGACCCTACCACCCAATATACAAAAAAACAAAGGCCAACCGTGCGGCAAACCCGTTCCATATTTCCTATTCCCTTGCACGGTCCTTTCATTTTAAATTTTATATCATTCTGGTTCTCCCTGTTTTTTTTCTTGACAGGACTACTGCTGCCCGATCTTATGGCCGGTTTGTCATTTGGTTGCATCTGAGAGTCTTTTTCTTTTTCTTCCCAGTAACCCTATCTCCTGTTGCAGTTGAATTCATTACGTTGGTGCATCGAACAGTGACTGTCCAAAAATGCTAGTAGCGCTTTCTATTCCTTTTTCTTCCCTGATTAATAAGGAGTTTCCAATAATCTGGTCATTTTTTTTTTCTTTATGGGGATTACAGTAGTTTTCTCTTCTATTTTTCACCTCTATTTCTTATGAATCTTATTTTTTCTCCCCACCTTTCTTCGTAGGCGAAGGGGGTGCTACCGTTTTCGTCTTTTTTGGTTTTTTAACCATATTTTTGTACTTTCCTGGATTGTATTTAAAGCTTTTTTCCCTGGTATATTTGCTTAGGTCCTTCAGTTTTGCAAAGCAGACGCGTTGTTTGGTTGTGTTATGTAATTGTAATGATTGACCTTTTTCCTTTTAATCTTGCTTTGTTTCCGAATTTTGCCCCCTCGGTCTTCTTCACCACTTTTTGTGAAACTTTTCAGGTCCCCCTGGAACGGTTTTTTTTTTTTTTTTTTTTTTTTTTTTTTTTCCCCCCCAGCCGACCTTTTTCATCTGTTATTTCCCCTTTTTCTGTTCACTGTATTTTTCTGGCGTTATAGCTTTTAGATCCCGCATCGTTTTTTTTTCGTTCCTTTTTCGCTGACCATTTTCAGTTTCCTTATGACCATCTGAAAGTTGAAATTTGCCCCTTGGCCTCTTTTTTTCCATACGCCGCAAATGCTTCCCCAACTCGCACGTTTTGTGAATGCTCCCCTTTGTTTAGCTAGGTCTGTGTTGCTGCGCTCTTCTTCGCTTCAAAATCCCTCTAAGGTAACCGACCTTAGTCCCTTGGCAACAAGACCACTCCGGTTTTGCAATGCGAAAAAACGTTTACTTTATGGCCTTTGACCATTCCCCCCTCCTTTTGTTTTACCCGTTTGGTTCCCGACACAAGTCTATAACAATGTCTGGACCCCCGCTGTACAGAGGCCTGCCGTCGTGTAAAGCCAAATGGCAACCGTTCGTTCCCAATTCGGTTTAAAAGTCCCCGCCGGTATTTAACTTTATTTATTCATTCTTGAATGCTTTTTCCCCCTTGGATTCAGTGGTGTTTGGTTGCGTTGTTCCATAAGTTTTAAATGGTTGCAAGGGGATCGCGGGTCGTTTTTTTCCCCCCTTTGACTAATGACTCTTTGTGGTCCAATCTCCCCCCTCATTTACCCAGAAAACACCGGTGGACTGCCTGCCCCTAACTTCAATTTGCAAAAATTTTCCCCCCCCACAAAACAAATGTCCCTGCTTGGCTGGCCCTATTGAGCCTGGTGTTCAAAAATAATGTTACTTTATAACGTGTATTATATTTTATTCACTCACTTCTTGGCGTTCCTCACCCTCTTTCTTCATTTCCACTTGTAGGTTTTTTCCTTTTTGGGCCCTGGAGTCCAAAGGGCTGTCTTCTCGGCGCGGATCCTTTTGGTTTTTTTTTATTTTCCCCACAAGTCCCCTTTCCTCTTTCCCCCTTAGTTTTGGCAAGGCACCTTTACGTCACACCAAACGATCGAGTCATTTTTCCTTGTGAAATTCTCTCATCAAATCGTATGACAGTTAGCATTTCTCCGTTTTTTACAATCCCTTCATTTAAATTTCATTTTTCTGGTGTTTGTCCACTATTTTTCTTAATTGCTTTGTACAGTTGTCCCGCCAGTGGAAAGTGTTTTTCTGTTCCCCTTTTGGTCGCGGACCTAGTGCCATTTCTCTCTCCTCATCTTTTTTTCTTTAATTACACCTTTGCAGCTCTTTGCCAAGCCCTGAGGAAGATCCTCTGCGATCCTTTGTATTTCCCTTTGTTTTTTTTGTCTTACTTTGTATTTATTCACTTGTGTTGCAACGGTTTTTTGTTTTTTTTACCCTGCCCCACCAGAAACGTACTTCCGCCTTTGTGTCTCTTCCTCTTTGTCCACCGTAATCTGGGGTCGGTTGGGCCTTTCCCTTATCCACTTTTCAGCTTTTTTGTACGGCCACCCTTTCGCTTGCGTTCTTGAATTCACCTACCCCGTTTCCCTTTTTTTACGTCTTCATACCCCTGGGCCCCCCTGAACCCACCCACCCCTTTCGGTCACAATCAGTTGCACATATTTTATAGCCACATATTTTGGCCGTACGTAGGCGCCCATTCGGTGTGGTTTTTCTTGAGTGGTTTTGACCCATGTTATTAGTTGTCCCCGTTCATTTGAACTTTTGGCGTTGTTGAATTGTTTGGGAACCAGTTTGGTTGTTTACGTTTTCCCCAAATTTTTTCCCCCCCCAGTCTGCGTAAAATGTTGAATTGCTCCCGCCCATGACGTGAGACGACCCACCCCCCAACGAATATTTATAGTCGCAAATACAGAGCTCCATCCCTTTTTTTGTGATTATAACTATTTCCCGATCTGCTTTTGGGCGTTTAGTCCTTGATTTTTAATTTTTTTTTTCACTATTCTTCCTTAATGGTTCTGGCTTGGTTTTTTTTAAAGTTAATTCACCCTGTTGACGCAAAAACCACGTTTGTAATCCCTCCTTTTTCCTGGCAGGTCTCCTTTCCACTTTCCCGACCTCCGGTTTCCGTAATCATTCGTTTCTGCCTTTCCTGGGAATAACTTCCTGCTGTTGCCCCCTGTTCTCCCGATCCCCCCAGGTTCGGTCCAGACCACATTTTCTGTTCTGTTTTGGTTTACGTGTTGCCCTCCCCATCACGCACAGAGACCAAGACCGCCCACTTGTCCCCCCTGTGTTTTGGGGTGTCCGGATGTTCTAGTTCGCATGTACTTAATACCTTCTTCCCAGGCTTCTTTTACCTTGTAGTTATTCCAAATTATCTCTTATCCTTAGTGGGTATTTTTCTGTAACAACAGGACCAACTCTAGTAGCTGCCTCCTAGGACTTTTTTTTTTCTTTTCCGCTGCCCCGTTTGCGTATTCCAGTACTGAAGAAAGTTTTTGAATATCTATCTTTCTCCTTCCTTTAGTTGTTTTTTTTTTTTTTTTTTTTTTTTTAGAGAGAATTCAACCCCCCCCCCCTTCTTTCCTTCTGGCCTTTTTGAACACCCACCGGACTTTTTTTTCAGGCCGGGGCACGTACCCTGCTGAGGCGCAGTGTTCATGTTGTACATACCCACCCTGAGTAACCATCTTTCCGCAAAGCTAAATCTTTTCCTTTTTCACGGGGTTTTTTTATACCACAAACGGTTGTCCTCATTGACGTATTCTTTGCCCGCACTTTTCGTCCCCCCCTCCCCCTTTCCGCGAGTTCTGTCTTTCCCTTATATGTTTACAGGTGCTTATTTGTTTTTAACCACGTCCGGCCAGGAAACCCACTTATTTCCACGCCTTTTTTTGGTTTCCGGCTTGGGTTTTTCCAGTACCCCTTCCCTTGACCCGTAACCTTACAGATTAAAAGGAGAATTACTTTTCACAAGTTACGTCTTGGTTTTTTTTGGCTGGTCTTTCTTGTCCCATGCTCCTTCCCCCCCTACCTTTGTTTGCGTCTTTCTCGTTCACATTTTCCCCCCCCTTTAAAAGGCGCTTTTCAGGGAAACCTTTTTTCCCCTTTCCCGACCCTCCCCCCACTCCAATGAATTTTCCCCACCCTCCCCACCCTTTGTCACGGCCCCCACCTCCATCGTCCAAGTTAAAATTTCTGATTAGTTGATCAAACCATCCTTTTTCCGATCATCCTGTCTTTACCACAACTTCCTTTTGTCTCCCACCCTTTTAGTCTTTCTCCCGTTTTTTGTTGTACCCGTTTTTTAGTTTTTATACGGACCCCCCGTTTTCCCCCCCCCCCTTTTCCTCCCCCTGACTAATCGATTACACCTAGTCCCTCCTCCAACACGGAAACCCTTCCCTTCCCCCCCACGAACCCAACCCCTGAGAAGACCCCATTCCTCCCAATATTCCTGTCCTCACTACCTGGTTGAAGTTTGGGTTTCCCTTTTTGACTGTTATTGGTCCCTCTGTCCCCCCCCCCGATCCCCCCCTGAAGGGTTGGTGGGTGGGTTCTTGAACCTTTCCTCCCCAACTCATCTCTTTTGTTGTTTGACGATTTGATTCCGATCGCTAAGCTTCTGCCCTATCCCCCTTTTTTATACTACTTTTTTTAGCTCCCCACCTTGACGCGTTCCTTTCGTTTGGACCGTTCTTCATGAAACCTCCCCCCGCACGAAACCTAAACAACTCCCTTCTCCCCCCTCATTTCTCGCAGCTTTCTCTTGTTTTTTCTGCCCCCCCACCGGCCCCCGATCCCCCTTGGTTGCTCCTTTATCTAATGATGGCAATTTAATTTCGTTAAGCAGCAGGGTCTTCTCCCCCCCCCCCTACACGGTTCTATTTTAACCCTGCCTTCCGCTTTCTTTCCCAGTACCCCTGCCCCCCCCCCCCCCCACTACTTTCCTTGGCACCCCCCCCCCCCCCCCGGGGGTGGCAAAACAGTTCCCCTTACTCCTTCATCCCCCTATGAGTGATTACTTTCCCCATTTTCCTTCTGTCTTTTGGTTACCTCCTTCCTTTTTCTGGTTCCCTCTTGGATAATGAATTGGTGTTGTGGACTACAACGGCTATTTTCTTCCGACCATGTTTCGCATTTCAAGTCTCCCTGTCCAACCGGACCTGTCCCCTTCCCGTAACCTCGAACACCTTTATCATTCCAGTGTCCTTGCTGTAACCACATATTTTACCTTCTTTTCCACTGAAACTCCGCCAGCAGTCCCTTTGTGATTCCCTGCCATTCTTTTCCCCTTTCCAGTTTTGCCAAGTGCTGCCTTTATCCCCCCCACCCTTTTTTCTTGCGTTAGTGTCCCTTTCGGTCCCTTTTTTCTGGACCCCCCCCCTTTTTTTGTGGCCTTTGCCAAACATGCAGTTTGTGAAGCAATTCTACTGAAGGCCAAAGAATTTCCCCCCCCCCTATGTTTTTTTAAACCCTATCCCAGACCTTTGATTCTTTTCCTCCTCTTTTTTGATAGATGTTCCCTTTCTCTTGGTGTAACCACCTTCTTTTCTGCACCCACTTCCCCTTTCAACCACAGGACTACATCCCTAGGCCACATCAACCTTCCCCTCCTTTCGTTTTTTTTTTCTTTGTAACCTGATTCACTTTGTCACCAACCCCCCTCGCACTGTCTTCCGATTTGAATTTTTTTGTCAAAAAGGCGACTGTTTCTTTCCGCGGTCGCTACCCCAAAGGTTCTCTCCCACACCCCCCCCTTCGTATTGGAAATTGCTTGCCCCCCCCCATTGCGCAGGTTTCGCCCGCCCTTCATTTCCGATAATTACCTTTCCTCTCATTTCTCAGGGCCAATAACCCCCCCCCCCTGTGTCACCCTCCCCCTTTCCCCAGATATCTGCCGCATCCCCCCTTTGTGTCACATTTGATCCGCATTTTCCCCCCCCTTCCTTGCCCCCCCCCTTTCCCCATTTTTTCCCCCCTTTCACCAATATGTCATTTGTTTTTCGCCTTACCTTGTCTCTGTCCCTTCTTTTTTGTACCGAAATCTCCGCACTTTGGTCCACCACCCACTGTTTCACCTCCTTCCCCACCAACCCATGTGATCAAACAAGCCTGGTATGTCCTTTTCCCGCTTTCGCCACCAACTCCTCCCCCCCCCCCCCCCCCCCCCCCCCCCCCCCCAAGAAAAATTCAATACAATGCCCCATTTGTAAGTAAATTTCCCATTCCAATCAACACGATCTCTTCCCTTTTTTGCCCGCCTGCGAATTTTTTCAAATTAAAAAAACCCCCCCCCGTCGTAAATTCCTCCCTAGTACTACCTGGGACCTTCTTTATTGGGCACCCTTCCTTATTTCTGTCTTTTTAAAAAGGTCTAGCGGGTACTCTCATTTTTTACCCCAGTTCTATCCATCATTATGAATTCATGGATGATATTCGCATTTATTTTTTTTCCTTGCATCCCCCAAGACCCCCAACCCAAAGACCTTCCCAGGACCCCACGGTCCAATAACTGCTACCCCTCTGCACAGACCACCCCCCTCTCTCAACCCAGAAATTTAATACCAAAAATTACATTTCCTTTTCCTTCGTTTGTATGTGATCGTTACGTTTTCTTTTTGTTTTTTAGGCTGTTTACAGTTCAACTCCTACCCATGACGAAAGAAACTATACAGGCCCAGGTTTCCCTGTCTCCCAGGAGAAGAAGAAAAATGTTTATTTAAGAGTCAGTCACCTATTTTTTCAGCTTACCTTTTTTTTTCTCGGCGCATGTAAGTTTGTATTTTATCACCATTGTGGGCCCACAGTTTTTTACTTTTTCAGTCATCGGCTCACCGTGTGCCATGGCAACCATGACCCCCCCTTATTGCCAATTCCCACCCTGGCATTCACCCACATATCTTTTTCTCATCATCACTTGTGTTTTTTGTGTTTTTGAGTGATCTGGGTTCCTGTTTGTAGCACCTTTTTTTTTCCTGCCTTTCGTACGCTTTTTTTGCCATGCCCGGTTGGCGTTTAAAACTTACCCCATGTCCCCCACTTCCCCCCTGTGTGTCTTTTACCCGTTTGAAGACACCCTTTTTTCCTAACCATTAGATCATATAATACTTCTCTTAAGTGAAAGTTACATGAATATTGACTTTTTTCTTTCGTTGCTACGGACGGCTTTTGGTAGTCTGTAATTTTCACATCAGTCTTCCAAGTATAGAAACTTTGCATTTTACATCGTCTTGCCACATCACAGGTTACGTATAAGCTTGGACCACGCCTTATTTCTTTTTACCCTCTTTTTTGGTTGAAACCCTTGATTTTCTCCCCTTTGTTTTTTGTTTTTCAATGCTGGTAGGTTTTAGCCTTGCCTCTCTCTGCGTTTTGTTACCATGGCCGCTGAGCGTCTTGTTTTGTTTCTTTTGCAGGTAAAACACTATAAATAATTGTTGGTCCAAGGAGGACCCCTTCCATCGGTGATGAGAAAACCATGTCAACAAATTTTACTTAATTAGCCTTTTTTTCTCCGTCCCAGGGAGTGCCATCCATCGGGTCCCATTTTATTCCTTTTCAATTTCCGGGATTTCACCCTTTTCTTCTCCCAGAGGCCCCTGAGGGGTCTAACTTCTGACCGTGATAAAGTTTATTTTCCCACATTTGCTGATTGTCTTCCCAATTGCCCCCCCACTTCTTTCCCCTTTTCCCTTTCTGATTTTCAGGGATCCGGACCCTCCTCAAGATCCAAGCTTTTTTTTTTTTTTCTCTTTTGTCTTGGTCCTTATTGAAGTTTTTTCTGTTCCTTTTTCCTTTTCCGACCCTTCATACGTAGGTCTGACGTCAATTTCACCTTTCTTTTTTCCCCCCCCCCTTTTCAACTGTTTTAACCATGTTTTTTCCCCTCCCTCCTCTCTATAGTTGTTCCTTCAACTTAATTGTGTTAAATCTCTTCTTTGCTTTCCCGATGCTTTAGGCCCACCTTAGTCCCCCTTTCTTTTTCATGGGAGCCCGTCGGTACTTTTCCCTCCCCCACCCCTGCCTCGTGTCCTTTCCCGTGTAGTCCGTTCCTTTAAATAACCCAGTGCCCCCCCTAACATACACCGGTTTTTCCCAAATCCTTCGATTGGTGCCCAACCCCTTTGCCCCCACCC
>Ga0179591_1282983_pt1 | contig 17578 bp, 24 predicted proteins | sample CZOMad2_1_08_16f_FD_182891 | JGI IMG/M metagenome (GOLD analysis project Ga0179591, IMG submission 182891) | Vadose zone soil fungal communities from Angelo Coast Range Reserve, California, USA - CZOMad2_1_08_16fungal (PacBio error correction) | ecosystem: Environmental > Terrestrial > Soil >... | reverse complement strand
TTTCCCTTCTTAGTTGGTTTAGTGTTGGGGTTCGCTTAACCCCCTCCTGGGGGCCCTACTGCTGGCTCTTTTTTTTTCCCATAAACCCAAGTTCTTTTTATACGATCAAATTGACTTTTCCGTCCCAATCCCGCTGAGGGGCGCTCAGAAGGGGGGGAATTTTTTTTTGTGCGGAACGATCGGGTGTGTTGTTGCCTTTTTTTTTGTGCGCCTTTTTTCTTCCAGGGGTGATTTTTGGTGCCCTTTTTCCTTTTTCCCCCCTTTGTTTTTCGTTTAGTCGGGTTCCCCCCCAACCCCCAAGGGCCCCCAGCCCCGTCAAACCCCCTCGCCCCCGTAGTCCCCCCCCAATCACAAACGCACGGGTTGCTTTTATTTTTTCCGTTGATCCTCCGCGGTCCGGGTCTCCCATAGTGTTGCCGGGGGGACCCCTTTTGATGCTTTTCTCCACGGTGGGCCCCACATTGGTAATTTTCCCCGATTCTTCCCCCGGAAGTTACAACTTTTGGGACCTTTCCGTGTTGTCTTGGGGTACTTTTTTTTGTTCCCCCGGTCCCCGGGTCCCTTTTTGAACCGTTGTTCACGGCCGAAACAGCCCTCCTGGTTGTGGAAGGTTTCCTCCCCCTCGGGGACCCCTGTTCGTCTACTTGACCTTATCATATCACATGTTGGGCCTGGTTCCGCTTTTTGTCATCTTTTTTTCCTTTTTGCACGGGGTTGACAACATTAGGGGTCACCAGGTTTTCCCCATGAGCCACTGTGCAAACCCTAAACCCCTGCTGCAACTATTTTAGGGATCCTTCCCGCCCCGGGTTCTTTTTTTTTTCAAACCAAAAACTTTTTGACGTTCCAATTCTTTCATTAACCCGGGGGTGGATTTACTCGTTTACCCACGTTTTGTTAAAATGGGGAACTGGAAAGCCCCCATGGGTTGTCCCCCCTTTATGTTGCCCTGGCCGGGTGACAGGGTCGTCCGCCTCAGGAGGCGTTCCAAACACCCCACACCAACCCGTTTGGCCAATTTAACACGGGGAAACTTATTTTTTTTTGCGGGTCCTTTTTGCCCCAAGGGGCGTGCACCCGGATTTCCCTTATCGTCAAAGTGGAAACTGGTGTAAACCCGGTCCCCCCTTCCTCCCCGCTTAAAGTGTTTTCTCCCACCCCGGATTCTTTTGGCGTCTTTTGATCATCATCCATCCCCCCAGGGTGGATTGTTTCTACCCATGTTTCTTTTGTTTTGGAGGCGTCCTTTTTTTCCCCCCCCCCTTTTGAACCCAACTCCCCCCCTGGTTTTTTGCCCCCGCTAGGCACTGTTCAGACCTGGTGGCACACAAACACAACTTGGTTTCCAACTTTTCCTAAGGCTATTTCCAACCCCTTTTTTTTTTTTTTTTTTTAGGGCCTTTTGGGTCAAAATTGCCTTTGGGATGGATTTAATTCTTTCCATAGGGGGGGACGTTTCCAAATGAACGTTTTGGTTCTGGTACACCCCACCCTGTGAATCTTATTTTTGTACCCCAAGGGGGGGCCTGGGTTTTCACTTTTCCATTGACCGTTTTTTTCCCCCCTTTGAACTACCCGAAATTTTTTTTGTGTCCATTTCCCGCCCTATGGGAACCAGGTTTGTTGGAGGTGGTGATTTGGTCAACGTGATTTGGGTCTTTGCAACCAAGTCCTTTTTTTTGGTGGGGTTTGCATCCCCCCAAACCTGCACATTTTCTGATCCTGTTGGGTTCTTTTTTTCCCATTCAAAATCATTCAAGTACCCGTTTCGGCCGGGGGGTCAGAACCCCTCGGGGCCTTGGCCCCTGTTTCCCTTACCATGTTGGGGCCATGTTTACCCCACAAAACGGTTGGACAACGCTTTTTACCTTTTCCGCGGGCCCACGTTCTTTTGTCCCAATTTTTTTTGGCGTTTTCAAAATTTTTGTTGGCAGAGGACCATTCTTGCCCGCCACCCCCCTGGGTCTTTGCTCTGATTTTCAAATTTCGCGCGGCCCCCAACCCGTCAGTTACTTTCTCCAAACGGCGGGGACACCCCCCCGTGGCTTCTTGCCCCCACTTTTTAACTTGTTCCCACCTTTTTTTCCACACCGCTGCAAAGGGCCTTGCACGACGTCCCCCAACCGGTTGGGTTCCCCATTTGCCCGTATACTTCCTTTGGCTCAATTGACTCCCCCCGGAAAACGTCACTATTTATTTTTACACCAAAAAGTTCTTTCTGCCTTTTTTTCTGTAAAAAAATGGGTTATCAGGACCACCACGTTCCTTTTACCCAGGTACGGGGTTTGGGCGGGTTAACCCTGACCCTCAGATTTTTTTGGGACCAATGTTTTTCCAACCTGGCTTGGTTTTCAGGGTCTTTCTCGGGAACCCCTTGGTCGTTAAAAAACCCTGCAGGGGGGCCCCCCCGTTTTGTGTCAATTTCCCCCCGTGCATCCTGGAGCGGCTTTTTGGAACAATTTGATTGGGGTGGTCCGCACCTGCGCAAAAAAAGTCTAAGCGGTACATGGTCCACACACCCCAATGCATCACCCCACCCCAGACACGCTCTGCCCCTCACGCCTTTTTTCGGGGCATTTCCAGGTTTCAGGGCGGGCGGATATATATGTCACTGTGTGGATTTCGCCTGCACTTTGCAACTCCACCTGTCTAGGCCAGCGTCCCCCCCATGGGGGGGGGGATGCCAACTGGCCCTTGACCACGCCCCCACTTCCCTATTCGAATCTCACCTGGTTCCCTTGTTAACCCGGGCTCATCCTTTGGCCCACCTTTCAGGGGTCCTGCCGCAAACAAATTAACCTCCCCGAGTATTTTTGGACAATTGGCAGACTCCTGGGGTGCCTTCCGCCGTTTACCTTCCCCCCCCTTTTTTTCCAGTAGTCTTTGTTTTGCATTTGCGGGGACCCGTTTTTCCCAGCCCCTCCCACATTCATTGTTTTGCTTAATGTTTCCGGGGGTGGGTGGCGTCCCTGGGGTTTCGCAATTCCAGTCCCATTCGGGTCCCCCCCCCCGAAGCGGGACTCAAAAAAAAAAAAATGGACCTGTGACTCAAATTCCCTCAAACCGTGCCCATTTTTTCCCTCAGTTGGTTCCTTGCCGGGGGCCGTTGTTGACCAAATTCTTTTTTCCCCTTTCTTGCATTATTTTTTCCACAAACCCCCCCCATTTCAAAAAAAAGCCCCCCCCCCCCTGTTCAATTTTCGGTTTGTTCTTTTTTCAGTTCTTTCGTTGACCCCATGGTTTGGCGGGTGGTGGACGGCCAGTTCTTTTTGCCTTTTTTTTTCTTCCCCCCCAGCAACCTTTTGGGCTGATGGCACGGTCTTACAAACCCCTTGTCGGGTTGACGATTTTGATTTCGTTTTACCCCCCCCCCTCCGGACCTTTTTTGGGGCTGCCCCCCAGGTCCTTCCCTTTGTTTTGGGTTGGACCAACCAACGGGCCCATGGGGACATCTGGTACATGGTCGCCATTCCAAGCAACATTAAAAAAATTAATTTTTTGTTGTCCCTGCACCCCGAGTCCAGCCTCCCCAGCTTTTTTACCACGGTGGTTTTAAGTCTTCTTCAGTTGGGCGATTGCCACCTCCCCCCCCCCTGTTTGGTTCCACCATCACACAGCCGCCCGGTTTTTTTCCCCCCCTGGAATGACCTTACTGCCGGGCCTTTTGTCAATGTAAAAAACTTTCTTCCGTTTCTCTTTGCCCACCCCCCCCTGGACAATCGTAGTTTTATTCCTTGTGTGCTTAACAAACCCCCCCCCGGGTGGCCCACGGCCATCTTTTAAGAATGTAACGTTCGGTGTTCACCTCATTCCCCCCCCCCCCCTTGGTTTTTTTCTCGATGTACAGGTGGGTTTTTCCCGTCCCCCGTACTTGACGTCGGTTCCCTTTTGGTACCCCCCCCGGACGGGGCTACCTGCAAGAACCCCCCCAGGGGGCGTGTTCTGGGGTTACGGGGGGGTTTGGGGACCCCTCCTGACTACAACCCGTCTTTTTGGCGTGGCGGAACGGTTACACAACGGCGATTCCAACCTTTCAACCACCCCCCTGATCACCCATGGAGCGCAGACCCCCCCCATTCTCCGGGAAGGTGACAAACCCCTTTTATCTAGTTTTCCCCCCCACCCTCACTTACGGGGTCAAAATGTTCACCCCTTTTCTTTCTGGATGCTCCGGGGTTCCCAAACACAAATTCCTGGTCCTTTGGGGGGGACCGTTGCCCCCCACCCCTCTTGGGCCTCTTGTAAGGATTTCCTTTCTTTTTCAAACGTGGTTTTTCCCTTCATTATTCCTTGACTTGGATGTTGGTGTGTGTTGATCGTGTGTTTTGCAATGTGTGTGTGTGGTTATCCCTTTTTGTATATCTTTTTTTCTTTTCTTGTTTGCTGCTCTGCCGTGTCTTTTGTTCCCCTGTCCCACAAAAACGTTCCCTTTGATTCGGCCTGCCCGGACTCATGACACAAAGTTCGAGCTTGTTGATTTGACTTTTCCCCACCGCCCCCCTTCCTAACGCCACTGTTAGGGGAATTGAAAGGAGGTTCCTCCCTTTCTTACCCCTATCACCCCTTGTGATTTTATTCGGAGGTTTTTTTTTTTTTCCTCACACGGACCAAGAACCCCAATAACACCCCCCCCCCTGCTTGAATCTTTATTCCCTCTTTCCTTTCCCCGCACCCCCCCCGTTGGGTTGTTTTTGGGTATCTGGCAAACAGACAAGAGCACCACTTTTTTTCGGGTTCGGGGGTGCGGTGGTACCCTCCCACCCTCTGTTACCCGCCCCGTGGACCTTCCTTTCAATGTTTCCACAGATTTTGGGTACTCTTCACCATTCCCCCCCCTCCACAAAAAACTTGTCTTAGTGTGAGGGGGGGGAACAATCCAGGTTTGCTTCACCCCCCATGAGCCCCTGCCCGTTTCTTTTTTTCCCCCCGCTAACGGAATGGTGTTGGAGACTTCCACCCCTGCTTGTTTGGGGGTCCTTTGCCTTTCCCCGGTTGACCACAACCCGGTTCACTGTTTTTTTCCTTTTTTTCCTTTACTCAAATTTCACCCACTCTTTTTTTTTAGGTCCTTTAAACCTACCTTTAGTATTTTTCCTATGGAATTTCACCCCCAAACCCTGAAAAGCCCTCTCCCAATTAAATGATGGCCCATGTAAAATGTGGGCCCCCCCCGTGTTTTCTCCATTGGTTGGGCCCCCGTCCGAATAAGGGGAGTCCCATTTCCCGTTTTTTTTTTTTCCCCGATTGGAATGGGGGTTCGATCTTACTTTCCCCTTTTTATTTCAGGTTTGGTCCGGGGATTTAGTCTCTTCCGGGGTAGAATCGTTGCTATGGACTTTTTCTTCCAGTTGTTGGTCACCCGTTTGTAGTGGACGATTAGTTTCCCGATTTTTTTTCTTTTCTTTCCACCCGTTTGAACTTGTTTTTTTTATGTCAGGAATTCCCAGGAGTTGGTGGGACCGTTTGCGGACGGCCCCCCCCTTTGCGGCCCGAAAAAAAACCCCCTTAGCCACATACCCAGAGGGACCCAGGGGGTAAAAAGGAGGATAGGGGGGGCGGTGTTTATTTCCCTTTTGGTACACCTGGCCTACCACGCTTCTGAAACTATGTGGGGAAGTTTTGGTCCACCTGTTTTTTTTGTTAAGGTTGCGGGGGCGCCAATTTCTTTCCCCCCATTGCTGTTCCTTGTCCCCCTGAGGGAAAAACAAACCGGGCGGCCAGGTTTTCAAAATGTGTTTTTTCTCCAAGGGTTCGACCCTGGAATGGGGATGTCCTGAAAGAACCATTTCAAGACAATTCCCCACTTGGATTTTGTCCCCGCGGGGGACACCCCCTGACTTCCGGGCCAGTCTTAGTCCAGCGGGACGGGGCTTTACCTTCTTGCCCCCTCCCACCATTTTTAACTTTGGTCCGGGGTTTTGTGGATCTCACCCCCCAATGTTGCTGTGACTAACTTTTTTCCCCCTTTCTCCACCCCCTTTTTTTGGAGTCCCCCCCCTTTGAAGTTTGTCATTTTGGTCGGGGTTTCCCCCGGACAAAGCTGGCCTGTACTATTCAAATCCTTTTGGCCCCCCCAACGGTTTCGCCCTGGGGGTACCGTTGCACCCACAGGGGCCCCCCCCGTCCCCGGTTTGTTGATGCAAAACCCTTGCAGGTTCCCTACAATAGGTTTCCGTTTCTTGGAATTTGTAGCAAAAAACCAGTTTCCGGGGCGTTACACACCCGTCGCCCCCCCCCCCCCCGGGAAAAAAAACCCGGCCCCCCGACCGACCCCGGTTGTTCCCTGGTTTCACGTTTTTTCACCACTCCCCACCCCCAAGGGGGGGGGGGGGCAAACTCTTTTGTGTGTCCCCCCTTTTACCATTTTCCATTTACGTTCCTTTCATTTTGGTCCCCCCTTGTTATGGAATTTTATAACTTTTACCCTCGCCCCTTGGCCCGCCTGTTTTTCCCCCGTGTTCGGGTCATTTGGTGGTAATCCTTTTGCCCGTGAGGGCCCCCCCCCCCCCCCCCTGATCAATGTATGTGAAGGGGATGGCTAATAGACATTTGTGAAACCCCCCACCCATTGTAATTGTGACCTTCCCCAGTGCCCCCGGGAAACTATTATAGCCCCCCTTGGGGTGGGGCAAGGGTCGGCCGAAGGGAAGCCCAAATCTCCCAACTTCTTATTTTTTTGGGCCACTTTACAGGAACCAAAAAAAAAATGGTGTGTCGGGTCCAACGGGCTCCCTTGGGTCCTTTACGCCCCTGCCCCAGGAACTTTCACCCAAAATTCGGGACCCTTCTTTTTCCCACCCCGGGGCGCAGTTTTTCTGGGTTCTGTTTCTTGGGCCACCTTGCGGAAGGAACACACAAAACCAGAACCCTTTGGGCCGCAGGGACAGACCCCATTCACCCTAGTCAAAACCCCAAAAACAAAGGGGGACCCCTCGTGAGACTTATTTCCTTGGGCAAGTGGCGAGCCCTGGTCTGTTGCATACTTCTCCTTGGGTTTTCAGGGCCATCAGTTGTTGCTTTTGGGTCTACTGTTGGGGCTTACCTCATGTGCAGGGCGTCATGGAAAAAATTTTCTTTTTTTTCCCCCCCACTCGTGCCGTCAGTTTCCCGCTTCTAAACAGGCGGGGTTCCGTTTTGGCACTAGGTTTTGCCAATCGGGCAGGTGCCCCCTATCCGGGCCCACAAGGGCCCGGTACCAATTTGCGGGCCCCCCCCACAAGTTGGATGTTACTTGGACTTTGCCCCCTCCCTGCAACCGGTCCCACAACCTGTCTGATCCCCCCCGGGACCCGTTGTTAACACCCCAAACGGCGGCCCGCTGTTCCGGACGCAACCACCCGTGTTTCCACACGCTTTAGTTTCCTTGAGTACCTGTTTTCAATTTTGTCTTGAGAGGTCCTGGGTGGTCCCGGTTGGGGGTTCTGAATAAGTTTGTTGGGTGACAACATTTTTCCCCACCCTTGTTACCCCCCCTCTCGGTTCCTTTTTTTTAATTTTCATTCACCCTTTTTTGTTAAGAGGAAGCATCCAATTTAGTGCCCCCCTTTTGACATGGTCCCCCATAGTTTGGGGGTCCCCTTAGCTTCTGGTCCCGGGTGACACGAGACCCTGGTTTGGGGTTCCCCGTCGGTTACTCCGTGTGTTTCCTCGGGGGGCCTCCGAAAGTAGTGTCGCTTTTCCCCCCCTCAATTTTTTGCCCGCTTCGAACACTGGAATTCGGCTTTTTTTTTTTTTTTTTTTGCCCCCCTGTTTGGGGACACCGGCCCCCACCCCCGGGTCCTGTGATTTTTCCCCCCCCCCTCTTGTATGTCTTTTATGCTCGGGTGCTGGACGGTGTTTTTGTTTCTTTCATTTCAACAGTGTGTCCAGTGTTTCTTTTTTGGCCCCCCCCCACCGGTCACCCCCCCATGGGCTGGTTTGGCCCCACTTTTTTTCCCAAACCCCCAGTTTTTTACCCCCCCCTTTACCCCTCCCCACCTGGTAGGTCAGTTTTTCACCTGGAACTTCGAGGTTTTCCTTGTCAACCGGTTTGTCCTGGCCCCCTTGGCCCCCCCCTGTGCTTTTCAAAAAACCCATTTAAACAGAAGTCAAGCCACGACTAGGGGTTCCAGGGACCCCCCCGGCCCTGCCCAACCTGGTCTCTCTTAAACCACAATCTCCATAAAGACTTTCACACACCAAAAAGCTCCAACCCACGTTTGCAGAGATGTTTTAAAATTGTCTTTTTGGCGGATAGGTGCTTTTTGGTTTTTGTTCCTGGGGGACGGGGATTCCACCGGCCCCCCTTTTTCCCATCCTCCCCCCCAACCCCCCTCAGAGTTCAGTCAAAATGAGATGTGTTCTTTGATTTGAATAAACCAGGGACCTGGTTTCCGGGCTGTTGGTGCCCCCAAACCATCCTGCAGGTATCGCCGTTTTTAACCGGCAATTGGACTCTGGGACAGCTCCCTTTTTTGTTCCCCCAACACCGAGGTCCCCACTACGGCACCTTTCTTTTCTCCCTTGTTGTTTTCCCCCCCGGTTGTGGTTTTTTTGTTACCCTGGACCTCTGCCTTGTTTTAGGGGGTGGGGACACCGGTCCCTCTTTTTCCACTTTTGGCCAGCTTTGGGGGGACCCCCCAATTTTGGTGGCTCTGTCCGGTAAGCCATCCCCCCCCCCCCCCTCTACCAAGGGTTAATTTTTTTGAGGTTTCACTTCCTTTTCAACAACATTCGTGCGGGAAAATTCAATCTCCCAACTCAACTATTTTCTGTTGAGTTTTTTTGTTTTCATTTGATTCCTGTTCCAAAGGGGGTTATTATTTTATTGACCCCCATTTTCCGAGCCCTTTTTATTTCCCGACAACCAAAGGATAAATTCCTTACCCCATTTTCACCTTTCATGGTTCCTAGTGTAGGTTTGTTTGGACCCTTTCCACCAATGACCGGATGTTCCCCCGTTTTTTAAGTGACGGACATGTGAAAAAACACCAGGTTTTCCCTCTCCACCTGTCCTGTTCCCCTCCCCAGGTTTTGTTCTTCGTAATCCTGGGGTTAGTTTTCCCCCTTTGTGGGCTGCTAATCCCTTGGTTCAGGGTCCACTGGGGGGTCAGACTCATTTTCCGAGTACCCGCGAGGGATCCGTTCAACTTTTACGGAAATGCTTGGCTTTTTTTTTTATTTTTTCCTTTCGGCACCCCCTTTGTGTTGTTTTCCTGGGGTCTCTTGTTTTTTTTTTGACCCACCCGCATCGAACAAATTTTTTCCCAACCTTTTAAAGGCGGGTTTCCCCCCCAATGGGAAAAACTTCGACCCCCCCTGAGGCCCCCCCCAACTCCAGTGGCCCCAAACCCCCCCTGTATCGGATTCATCCCAACCAAGTCCTTTTTTTCACACTCAGTTGGGATTTTTCTTCCCTTGGTTTTAATTGATTCAGTGATTCCCCACCACAAAGGGGGGGGCTTGTTTTGGTGGATGTGGGATCCCCCCACAGTGGAATGGCCCCAGTTCTTAACTTTTCTTTTTTCTTCACCCCAACCCCTTTCACCCCAACTTTCACAGTTAATTTTCTTATTTCTTTCCTTTTCCTCCTTTTCCTTTTTTTGTGTTGTTTTTCTTTTGCAGTTTCCAAGGATTGCCCAGGCTTCTTTTCTGTTTCCTTAACCCCTCTTTTTGCCCTGGACAGTTGCCTTCTTTTAAAGAACCAAAAAAGTTTTTTGAGTTTTTTATATCCCATAACTGTTTCTACTCCCGGGCCTGTTTTTGGAGTTAAAGGTGATTTTTTGTTACCCCCCCTCTTTCTGATTTTGTTCGTTTTTTTTTTTCTTCCCCCCCCGTTTTGAGCATTTGGATTTGGTTTCCTATTCATTTGTTTGACCTTCTTTATATTGGGTGCCCCAAACCCAGCCTCCGGTCACGCTCCTCCTTCACAGACCTCTTCTCTTACTTGCGCATCATAGCTGGGGGTCCCCGTGTTACTCCCATCCTGCTTCTCCTCATTACTTTAGGGCAACCCCCCCCATTGTTTTTCCCCATATTTTTTGACGTCCCACCCGGTCTTTTGGTTTTGGGGTGGACCCTTCCCCCCGTTTTGTTTGTGGTGTTTTTTGGCCCCCTTTTTGTTGACCTGTCATAAGGTGCAATACACAAAGCACTTTCCGTTTTTATTTGGCCAACACACCGACTTTTTGTTTTGTTTCCGTCTTAATGGCATCCCGGCTTCCACGTGGTGCGGTTCCTTGGGGCAATCTTTCCTTTTTTTCACGACTCTTTTTTTTTACCCAAACCACCCGTTTGGGCCCTTTGGTTCCCCTTTTAACACCGGTAGATAAAAAAGATTTTTTTCATTCTCTTTTAAACCCTTGTTTGTTTCCAAACCCTTTTTACGTTTCCCCCACATCTTCATTAACCAGTTTTTGCATCTTGTGGGGGGTTAGTGCTTTTTTTTTCTGTCAAGTTGGGACCCTCCGGCACCACCTTTTTCCCAATGTTCTGGGCCTTGAAGTTCCCGGGTATTTTACTTCCTGAATCGTGTTCACCAAACAAGTTTTTGAACAAACCAAGAAGCAACTTTGGGTTCACCCAGATCCTTCTTTTTCCGGGCCCAGTTTTGTGCCATCCCCGCTCGTAAAAGGGGTCCCATTTTTGGGACATTTTAATTCCTCACCCCTGTGACATTTTGGTGGGTGTTTACGGGGGCGGGGATTTCACAAACCCCATTCCTTTTTTGATTCTCAGGCTTGTTTTTGTTGGCCCTGTCCTTACCATTATTTTTTTTTTCCATCCACGCTTGTTTGGGGCAACCAGTCCTTTCAAGAGAACATTTTCGTTACATAGGAGACCACAACTAACAGTGGGGGAGAATTGGGGGTTTGGGGGAAACCCTTGGGTGCTCATTTGGTGTGGGGCAATTCGCAAGGGTGGACTCTAGACCCCCAACTTAAGCTTTACGCCTGTGGTCAGTTGAAAAACCAAAAAATCATTCGGTGTGCTTTTGGTAGGTTTTTCCAAAACTTTGGGGTGGGGGGGGGCCCGGTTTCTTTTTTGTGTTAAACTTTGTTTTCCCCAATTTTCAAGCTTTTCTGGTTACGGGTGCCTTATTCCATGTTATGGGGAGGGGTGGTTCTTTTCACTTGGTCCACTTTCATTTTTTCCCCTGTGTGGTTAGTGGGGGTGCACCACATCCACCCTCTGCATTTCCCCCCCCCAGTTTGAACTTTTTTTCTTCCCACTCTCTACTTTCTGCCATAACGTGGGCTGTATGTTTTCCGGCCCCCGGCATTTTGGGGGGTCCCAGTACCCAAACCCCTTTTGTTCCCCGTCTGGGTCCCTTCCCCCCTTTTGCCCCCAAGGGCGTTCCAAGCTTGACACCACCCCACCTTTTTCTTGTTCCGGAGGAATATTAACACCAACGTCTTCTTTTTGGGTCGCCAGTGGCCCCCCAAAGGGGGCTTTTTCGTTCTAAACAACCCTGGTTACCCGCTCTTCTTTACAACACCCCTTTGTTTGTGGAATTTCCAATGGGGAACCAAAACTGGAAGACGGGTTAACTTCCCCATTTTTGCCCCCCCCCATGGGAGATCAACGAATGTAGGTGAAAGAAAAAGTTCTCCTGGGGACTGGGGGGTGAACCAAGCCTTTGTGCAAAAACCAGTTGTTTCAGGCTACTCCGGGCCGTTGTTTTCGGCGAGTTGGCCACAAACAAACCATTTTTTTGAACCTGGTCGGGCGGGTTTTTTAAGGACACCCACACATGCTTGCCCTAATTTTCCCCCTTCCATTGTTTCTGATTTCTCTTTCCGCCCCTTTTTCAAAACCACTCTCACCGTTGGGGGCCCCCCCCTCCTTTCCAGCGGTCTTGAGCCCACCTGTGGCTGATTTTGTGTCGCCGTGCGGCACCCGTACCCCTTCCCCCCCGGCCCAATTTGTGAATCCACACCCGCCCCTGCTTTTTTGAAAAACGAGCCTTTGTTGTCCTTGTCGTTGCTTTTTTTGGGCTTGGATCCCTGGGAAAGTGGTTTCTTTGGGGACCGCGTCCTTTCCCCATACACACCTCCACTCAACAACGCCCCTCCTTTTCTTTCTCTACACTCTTCCGACCCCCCTAACAATATCCACTCCTCATACCTGGTCTCCTCCCAAACCCCTCTTCCCCCCCTCCCTCTTCCCACGCCCCCCCCCTCCCCCCCCCTCCCCCCCTTCCTACCCCCCCCCCGCCTAACGCACCACCCCCCACACCACCGCCCCTAATCTCAATCCCCTTCAACGCCCACCCCTCCCACCCCCCCTCCCTCCTCCTACCCACCGCTCTACTCTCTCCACTCGTTTCCTCGCTCACCACCTTAACTTCTCATCCCCCCCCCCACCCCCCTCCCGCCCAACCCCTGCCCTCTCCCCCTCATCCTCTCTTCTGCAAGCTCTCCTCACCCTAATTCTCACCCCCTGATTCCCCCCCACATCTTTCTCTACACACAACTCCCTACCCCCCCCCTCCCCTCTTCTTCGTCCCACCCCACCCTCCTACCCTTTTCTTCCGCCACCCCCGGCCTCCCCAGCCTACCCCCTCACCTCAGCCCTCACCCCATCCCTTCCGTCCCTCTCTTCTATCTTCCTTCTCCCCCTTTCTCCGTAGCCACTCCCTTCTCTTCCCACCCTCCCTTTCCTTCGCTTAAACATCCCAGCTCCCACCCGAACCACACACCCCCCTCTTCCCCTCCCCCGCCCTCCAACCCCATCTCCCCCCCACCCCACCCCTCCACCCCCCCGCCGTTGTCTCCCTTCTCTACTTGCGCCTCATCCCACCGGCGCTGCCGCTCAAACCCTCCCTCCATCTCCCCTTTTTTCCCTCCAACCCCCCACCCCCCCGCCTGTCCAACCCCCCTCACTTTCTTCTCCCCGCGCTCCCCCCCCTCCCACTCTACCCCTCCCCCCCCCCTACTTCCCACCATCCCGCCTTACCCTTTTCCCTACGTCTCTCGCTGTCCAATAAACTTCTCCTCCTCCCGCCCCCTCATTCTCTCCCTCACCTTTTGTCTGTACTTCCATTTTTTCCCTCCCTCTCTCTTTACTCCCCACCCCACCCTCCTTTGCCCCCTTTCCCGTGACCCCGCCCTGGGCCCGGGGGGGGTTGACCTTTTGATTAACTTTTGCCGTTCCGCAATTCCTACCATCCTTTTTTTTGCAAATTGACTTTTTTTTCGGACTGTTTGACTTTTGCTCCCCTGTTCCTTCGCCTTTTTTTCGTCGGGTTGTCAAGTAGATGTTTTGGGCCAGTTGCCTTTCGTTTTCAAACCTCCGGGGTGGGGGGTTCCCCCGCGGTACGGGGTCCTTCCCTGGGCTGGCGTTTTCTCCCCCCGGCTAAAAGATTAGTCCCAAAATAAAAACTCCCTTGGCTCCGGTACATTGGCGTTAATTCACACCGTTCCCCTGGTGTCTCTGAAACCGGGTGACACGGCCCCGATTAGGGTGAGTTTTCATTTTTGGCGTTTGTTTCACGGTTCGGGTTCCCCGGTGTGTTCTACCTTCCTCTCTTCCAAAATTTTTTGATTAACCCCTTCGGATTCCCCCCGGTTTTTTCTTTGATGGGTTGGGTGACTTTTCTTTTGACCAGTTTGCCTCCAGGGCCTTGTCTTTTGCAGGAAAAAAAACAAAACGTGTCGGCCCCTTGGGCCGTCAAAACGTGTAGCTTCACTGATTCTGTTTTTGTGTACCTTGCGAGGCTTTTAAACAACAAAACTCCGAACCGGATCCTGAAATTTTAGGTCAGTTGGGGATTTTTTACCCCGGAAAGCAAAGGGGGGCCTACCCTCTTTTCGGTTTCAACTTTTTCTTATTTCTTGGTCCCAAAGTTTTCTTTTTCTATGGTGACACCCCCTTGAAGAAATCCTTGCACGGCCCAGTTTCCCATCAAAACACTTCCCTTTCCCAGAAGGTTTTTGCTTCCCGTGCCAACCCCGTTTGTTAAAAGGGGTGTGAAGGCCAGGTTTCAGGTACGGCGCTGTCAGGTGGGAGACCTTTTGCCCACCCCCTCTTCTTTGTGACTGGCTTTTCAAACCCAACCCCCGTCGGTCCCCCTATTCCCCCCCTTCAGAAGGGACACATAGGGCCACCTCCCTTTGGGGACCAAATTCTGTGAAGAAACTGTGTTTTATGAATCGTCCCCTTTCCTTTGTGACCAAATTGTACCTTTTTGCGCGCCGGTCATTCTGCCGGCCAGTGGGGGGGCCACCTTGGGACAATTGCGTTCAAGGGTGAATTGGCGTGAGTGATTGCGCAAAGGGGGGGGTACATGGAACCCCGGCGGGGTTTCCGTGGGCCTCCCCCCCCTTCCCAAAAAACTTTTGGGGCATGACTTTTCCTTTGCCCTTTCAAGAGCAGATGGGAACGAACCTTCCAGAATACGGAACTTTTGGGGAATTCCTTTTTCGACAGGGGTTCTTGGGGACCCCACCACCGTGTGAAATTTCTACCCTAATGAAAATAAAGAGGTTCTAATCCTCTAATCCTTTTTTGGGAATGGTGAGACTGGTCTTGTAGGGGGTTTTTTTTAGACCCCCCCTGGTCCCAAAAGAAACAGGGCAGGCGGTTGGAACAGGTGAGGAACATTTCTGGGACAAACATTTATTGTAAATTCACCAATTCCCTACGACGGTTTGCATCTAATGCCCCAGTAATTTGCCGATGGTAGGGGCAGGACCCAGTCTTCGTGCCACGTTCCCGGCTGAAAGGGGGAACAACAAGGTTCATATAATCCATAATTTTTGGGAACCTTTCTGTCTTTCTTGCGGGATCTTACTTTTAAAACCATCATTGCCAAATCGAAATCCAACGACAAACAGGTAGAGTGAGGTTGAACACTTTTCAAAAACTTTCTTTTGGTGGAACTACGAAAGTTGGGGATTGGAACTTTCTTTGTAAAAAGGGGTTTCCGATAAACAAGTTTTACATTGGGTCTTCCTGAAAGGTTTAGTTTTTCATTTTTTTTTACTTTTTAACGTACTGTTCCCTGATTTTTTTTAAAACACCATTTGTTCTAAGGGGCGCCCCCCGGGAATGGAGAGTTTTCAGGGCTCCTTAGAAAACCCCATTACCTCGATGTTTTAAGGGGAGTTTACCCCCTGTTTCCGGGAGGTTGGGGTTGGGAATTCCCCACGGAATGCTGTTTCTTGTTCACCGACGACCCGATTGTAACCGGTGATAGGGAAACCAATGGGGTGTAAAATTTCCACCACGCAAAAGGGTTTTTCCCTCAAGTGGGAAAGGGGCGGACCGGGGGGCCGTATTTACCCATTGGTGTGCCCCGCCTTTGCCTTTCCCCCCGCTCGGGGCGCCTTTTCGGCCGAAACTTAAAGGTTGTGTTGGTGGCTTCATGGCCTTTGTGCTCTCGGTTCTTTTTTCCGTGCCTGGCGGTCCACACCCCACGGCTTTTTTTTCGTACCACCACAAAATCCACCTTTTCTGGACCATGTTGTAAAGCCCCCGCCAGAATCTTTAACCTGTAGTTCGGGGGAAACACACCCCCCCTCCTTGCCCCCAAGTAACCCCCGGGTCCGTTTTAGTTTTTTTTTCCATTGGGCTCATCAAGGGTGTCCACGGGAGGGGGGGTCCACAATTTTAAAAGGAAAGGGGGCCCCAGGGGAGCAAATGTCGTGTTTTCTAATTCTTTTCCTCCCGGCCGTTCGGTTTTTTTGAGGTTCGGGCCGTTTTGCCACGACGTCCCACCCACCCTTCACCCCGTTCTTCAGGTTTTTTTGATGGGGGGTTCCCTTTTCTTTTTTTCTGAACCCCACCACAAAACCCTTCTTTACTTTGACAGGGGGGCACGCCCTTTTCCACCAAACAGTGTCCCGTTTATGAGTCGATTGAGGCAATTTCCGTCTAAGGCTTCCCTTAAAAGGCCCCCCCAACTCCACAGTCCCCGTCCGGTTTTGACCAGTCCCTCCCGATTTTTTCATCTTTTTTACCCCTTGGATAGGGGGTGGGCCCCATTCCTGGTGCTGTGTCTTTGCACGCCTCTTGAACTTGGCGTTACACCCGCCCCCCTGAAAATCAATCCCCACTCGTCCTCTAGACCCCTCGGCCCGGGGCGGCATTGGCCGGTCAAGGATTTTTAACTTTTCGTTAGTGGTGGTTTTCCTGTTTTTTTCTGGTTTTCAAATTTTCCTTACGCGGGGGTCGAGCCAGATCCCCTCCCCCCCCGGGCCTTCCCGTTGCCATTCCCCCCTAGTTTCGGGGACCTCCCCTTGGGGCACCGTTTTGAAGTAGACACAAAACCAATGCAGTTTTTCCTAGAACACTTGGATTGGGGGATGTGGGCCCCCACTTTTGACCTGGTCCTTAAATGTGTAATACCACAATTTGCTCCTCGAAAAAAATGGTCCGGGAACGTAAACGTGTTAAATAGTTTAGTTTGTCTTTAACCGGCTTATTTTCTTTCAGTGGGTCTGGATCGGGTTTTTCCTTTGTGGTTCCTGGTGTTACTTTTTGAGTAAAGTTACTTTAATTCTCCTTTTTTGATATAGCTGTTTGGGTTTTCATTTTCCACATTTCCCCCCCTCTGGGTACGCCGCAACCTCTGTCCTTTCTTTTTGGATGTTTTCTTCATCCAAACTTCTTGCCCGTTGGTCTACCTGATTTTTCTCTATCCAGACTTTCTTTACCCCCCCTGATGGGTTCGCCTGCCGTCTCCCCTACCCCCCCCCCCCCCCCCCCCCCCCCCCCCCCCCCCCAGTGCCTTCCTTCGTTTTGTTTTTTCCTTTTTGTGCAATGTCGTTTTTTGGGGGTTGGTTTGTGGGGTTCAACAATTAATTCCGGGGTCCCCCCCTTTGCCCGTTTTGGTTTTGGTGGGTGGGGTTGGATCTTTTATTTTACCGTTCACCCCCAGGCTGATTTTTTACCAACAACGTCTCACCCATGGGATGCAGGGCGCTCCTTCTTGGATTTTTTTTTTTTTTGTTTGTTCTGCTTCTTTGAAGGCCCCAAAGAGTTCCCCTTGAATCCCCAGATTTCTTTTTTGGGTTGTCTTGTTTTTTTCTCTCTTTTCACCTTTTTCCCATTTTTTTTTTTTCGCTTTTCCCACCAAAGTTGGGGGCTTGGCCAGTGGGCACGGTTGACCCCTCACCCACCCCCGTAACCCGCCCCCCATCACCATTCTAACACAAACCTTTGTTTACAATTTTTCTTGCACCCCCCACACCAAATGACTTTCCCGACCTCTGGGAACACCCACAATTCTGGAACGACACATTTTTTTTTTTTCTTCTTTCTCTCCCCCCAACCCACTACCACATCCCCCCCCCCCCCCCCCCCGTACCAGCCACCCCAGGACACCACATAACCAAGGCAGGTCACCGTGTCGGGAGAAAATTGGTTCTGTTTGTTCCCCACACCCCAAGGGGCACCATCAGCCAAGGGGGCAACCCCCCACAAAAAACCATTCCACCCCCCCAAACCGTCCTACCCTATATGGGGTTGCACCCCCAATTTCTTTCTGACCCACAGCTAATCGGTTTTCCCTGACTGCTTTCAGCGGGCCTTGTGCACCTTTAGTATCACCACACCCCCAACAGACGCCGACCCGGGACCCACAATTTCACAACAC